>Ga0208819_1000022_pt1 | contig 191222 bp, 178 predicted proteins | sample June2015DPH_11_1_3_FD_184707 | JGI IMG/M metagenome (GOLD analysis project Ga0208819, IMG submission 184707) | Peatland microbial communities from SPRUCE experiment site at the Marcell Experimental Forest, Minnesota, USA - June2015DPH_11_150... | ecosystem: Environmental > Terrestrial > Soil >...
GCCCCGAGGGACTCTCCGAGTAGAATCACCCCCAATATCGACCCGTAAACGGGGAGCATATTATAGAATACCATCGCCCGGTTCGGCCCGACCCGGCGCACCCCTTCGTTCCATGACAGGAAGGCAGCCCCCGAAGGGAAAATACCGATGTAGACGACTGCCAACACGAGGTGCCAGCTCCAGTTGGTTGGTGCAGGCTGCCACCCCACCGCTGCTGCCCCAAGGAAAAGGGGGAGGGCCATCCACGTGGAGATGGCCGTTACCGAAAAAACAGAGTGCGATCGCGTCGCCCAACGGCTGATCACCGAGTAAAGCGCCCAGAGCACAACAGCAAGAAGGATGTATAAATCACCGACATTAACATGCCACTGCCGGAGACTTTCGAATGAGCCCCCACTGACGATCAGAGTCACGCCGAAAAACGATATGAGTCCACCAAGAATATGACGAGGGAACAATCGCTCCTTTAGCAGGATAGCAGCCATGAGTGCCGTCATGAGCGGACCGGTGGCGTTGATCAGCACGGCATCTGTTGCCGTCGTGAGTTGAAGACCCCGATACAGAAGGAGGGGAAATCCCAGCACCCCTGTAAGTGCCATGGCTGTCAGCAAAGCCCAGTGCCCTGGGAGCAGTCGCTCCTTGACGGCAGAACGACCCAGGATCACCGCGTAGAATAGGGAGGCCACCACAAAACGGGAGACCGTAAACATCAGAGGCCCGACCTCCTCCCGCAGGGTCCTTCCCAGTACAAAATTACTGGCCCACATCAGGCAAGACAAATTGACGAAGACATAGGCCCACCACGGATCTTCTTTCCAATTCATAGTCACTTTCCAGGAGGCCAAGGCAGGAGGCCTAACGGGATGACTTCTTTAAGACGAAGGCCACAGGAACCGATACACTATATTAAATGGTTCGGTCTTTGGGCTGCGATCGGGTAACCCTAGGGTCTCTCACTCATTTGATTTGTGGAGGAAGATGAAATTTCAGCTCCGAAATTGGGTAGTGCTTTCTGTTATAAGTAACAAGGATTAAGTCATGCAATATACAAGTGCTGGCGATAATGCTATCTGGTATATCCATCGTCACCCCTTTCGCCTTATACTCACGAATCAATTGGGCAGCTATTTTTGCAATATCCATGTTAACATCGAAGACCTTCAAACTCTCCAAAAAGCGATTGGTTTTCCCCTCCTCGTCTTTTGTCTTTACCCCCAACTGAACTTCCAGAACTGAGATTGCCGAACAGGCGGGTAACCCAGACCTCTGCAGGTCTCTCAGCATTTCGGTAATCTCCTTTCGTCCTTTCAGATGCCAAATAATAATATCAGAATCTAAAAGGTATTTACTCATTGATGATCCTTTTTAATCTCTTCCGGTAAGAGCTCCTTTTTTCTCTCAGATATTGTTCCATATCCCGCACGGTTCTCAATTCAGCATGATGCTTGTCGGTCCATGCGCCTTTGGTTTCATCCAGTATTTTTAAAAATCGCTCCCTTTCCAATTTTTCCTGAGTCGCTTTAACAATGAAAAGACTTCTTTTCCTCTTCCCGGCAATTTGATCGACCTCCTCCAGAATGCTCTGAGGGAAAACAAGATGAGCTTTTGTCTTCATAGGAATTCTCCTTACATGGAACTAATTCGTTACATATAAAGTATACCCTTTTGTGGCACTTTGTCAAGCGAAAAGAGTAAGCGCAACGTATCCGTGATCTGTACCCGTTTTTTTAAGATCGGAAAATCAATAGCATCACTTATAAGAAGTCAGGGAGAAGATAAAATTGGAAACGCAAAGAGCATGGAGCATGGGATGATTCTAAGAGCGTAAGGCGTCAGGCGTGAGGAGTAAGTGATTATAGTAAAATTATATTTTTATGATGAGAACCTTTTTACTGAATGTGGGAAACTGATCTATGGTTCTGAAATTTGTAAATCTCGGCAGATTTTTCTGGCAAGATTATCATTAATCTCACGATGTCTCGGAACTGTAGATATTTGCGGTTTAAACGATTCACGTAGACGGTGTGATTGGCGCCTTCACGGAGTAACTTACAATCGTGTACCTCCAGATGCCTAATGAGATCTCTTCGCTTCATGCCCCACGTATAAATAAGGGTTCTCGAATTACATCCTTCCCCTGAACTGATTCTTCGGCAAGCATTCGATTTGCCTCCAATACTAGTCCAACGGCTTCACGTAAATTTGCCCGTGCCTTCTCTAATGTTGCTCCTTGAGTATTTGCCCCGGGCAGTTCTTCAACAAACCCGATGAACCCCTCAGGCACCTTTTGAAACACTGCAGTAAATTTTATTTCCATAACATCTCCTCTTAGTATTCTGGCCATTGAGCTGCTTCTGTGGAAAAGCCCTCTTCTGCGAGTGCCTTTTCGAATTCAGGATCCAACTTAGTACACTCTTCAGTCAACCGATCCTTTCCCCAATTGCTCAAAAAAATCATGTTTTAACTCCATGATTACTATATATATTATACCAAATTTATTTACAATCGAATATGTAAAATGTGACCGCGGATCTTTCCATAAGTAACCCCTGTCTCTTGCCCTCACATCCATACTCCTTTGCCGCGAGCCTACTCATAAATCTCCCGAAGGAGCTCCAGGATCTTCGGCTCGCTTATGGATGTGGGATCGGTGGCCATATTCACTGCATCCCGGGAGGTATAAAAGGCAATTTTCTTCAAGTCTTCTTTTGGAATACCGAGAGCCTTTAGGCTAATGGGAATATCAAGCTTTCTATAGAACTCAAGCAGGCCCTCCTCCAGATCATTTGAGCGATTGAGTAGTTGCGCCATATCGATAAATTGCTCTTTACAAGTCTCTTCATTGGCCTTAACAAAGCAGAGAAGTCCATAGATGGCTGCCCGGCCATGCGGCATATGGTAATGAGCGCCAAGAACATGCGTAATGGCATGTCCAATACCTAATCCCTTTAGGAAGGCAATGCCTCCGCAGATGGCAGCCATGCACATATCGGTACGTGCGGCGATATCATTCCCGTTCTTATAGGCCCGAGGGAGGCTTCGTCCAATCAACTTCACCCCGTAGACCGCCATAGCCTCAAAATAGGGATGATAAGGGATTGCCAACGAAACGTACCCCTCGATGCAGTGAGCCATGGCATCGATTCCGGATTCGACTGTGAGGCCAGGCGGCATGGTCTTACAGTAGATGGGATCAATCACCGCCAATCTAGGAATTAAATAATTGCTCATTAACATAAATTTCAGGTCTCTCTCCTTATCGGTTATCACAGCGTAAGGATTTACCTCGCTTCCTGTCCCCGAGGTGGTAGGGATGCAAATGATCGGCGGAAGAAGAGGTTTGATCTTAGCAGTTCCACCCACAATGCTTTCATATTCCCTCATTTCACCGGCGTGTGTCACCCTGAGTCCAACTGCTTTGGCAGTATCCATCGAGCTTCCGCCACCGAGGCCCACGATTCCATCACAACCATTATCTCTATAGATCTTGCCAGCCCTCTCGATGAGTTCGATGGGAGGATCAGGCTCCACATCTGAAAAGATTACCGTTGATATACCACTCGACTCCAGAATCTTACGAACCTCATCAGCCCTTCCTATTGAGAACATAACAGGATCGGTCGTCAGGAATACCTTCTTTACTTTCAGTTGCCGTATCCGCTCGCCTATATTACTTACAATACCAGCGCCAAACATCATATCCGGCAGGGGAGGTATGCGGACCTCCCAGACCTTCTCCTTTTCCTGAAACGAATCCAATCCTTTCCATACGTTTTTTATCTCGGCATCATCAACATCAAAAACCTGACCCGTTGGGGTAATCGTTTCCTCTCGGAAAAAGGCCGCACCTTTGGAATCCGTTTTACTGAACTCTGACTTTTCATTGAAAGCGAGTTGGTCCCGAAGGGTCTGCTTCCCAATCTCAATGATATCCTTAGGAGTCAAACGGAGCCCATATCTGGCATTCATGAGGTCTGCAAAAAATTGATAAATGGATGCACGGCCGCCGGGAACAGAATTCAAACAGTAGCCAAAGGCATCGCAGGTAGCAGCTTGAATTTGCGATTTAAGCGAATTCTCAGCCTGTTTATCCCTGCTCCTTGGTATCCGGTATGTGAGACCTGCCGTATGATCCGCTCCCATTGGACTCGTAAAATAAGTAACGCCGGTTCCCTTTACCGATCTCGGATCATGGGCAGGGATGGCCTGTCCTTTATACGCAGGAATACGGCTTACGTTAAAATATTGTGCGGTGGCTACCACACCGTTACCTAAGGCAAGACCAAGGGGCGTTTCCTTTTCGATTTCCTCCAAAAGTTGTGCAGCGGATTTCCAATCTCCAAATGACATCTTACCGGCATCCGCAGCAAGACCAAGACTGCTTCCTGTTTCTATGGCATCGACCCCAAGGTCGTCACACATAAATTTGAGCCTTGCAATGGCATCATTATCGGTAATTCCCAGATTGGTTCCAAGCATGGCGATCGTTTCATATTCATAGGCAGAACAGAGCCGTTTCCCATCTTTATCAGGATAGATGATCGAACACTGGACAACGCAACCGGGCATGCAGCCATGCATCTTACCGCCGCGTTCAAAGAGAATCTTCTGTATGCTGTTACCGCTTACTGCGATGAAGTTCGCGGGTCTTCCCGAACGATAATTATTCGATGGCAGAGTTCCCTGGCTGGCGGAATTGGAAATTGCAAATGGAGTGCCGAATCGTGAATATAGACTGCAGCTGATATCATGTTTGAGGATATCCACCCATGATTTTACTATCTTTCGAAAATCCTCCGGATTGGCCATATCAACCTGTCCAGCTTGAGAAGGATCAATAAGGATAGCCTTGAGTCCCTTCGATCCCATCACTGCGCCGAGTCCGCCCCTTGCAGCGTTCCGAGATGGATCGCCAAATATATCAGTAAAGGAGACCGACGCCCCTTTGTATTTCCGCTCCCCAGCAATTCCAGTAGATATCACAGCTATTTTTTCACCATATTGTTTCCGAAGCTTGCTCACCAATTCATAATTCTTCATGCCCCGGTATTCATCTGCTGGAATGAATGTTGTCTTATCCTTTGAAATAAACAGGCAGTATAACCGTTGATCATGAGGTGCGCCGTGAACAATAACAGCGCGTATCCCAAGCCTGTCGAGGATTTGTGCAGCCGGGCCTCCCGAGTTTGCCTCTTTGATTCCCAGTGTGAGAGGGCTCTTTGCGCCAACGGATATGCGGCCAAGTTGTGGTGCTCCAGTGCCCGCAAGAGGACCAACAGCAATAATAAAGAGATTCTCAGGGCCGAGTGGATCAGTCGCCGGAGGAACCTCTTTGTTCATGATCTTTGCAATGAAGGCGCTCCCTCCAATGAATTTCCACTCTTCCTCTATGTTTTCGAATGTGATCTTTTCATCTTTGATGTCCACCCTTAAGATTTTCACATCGATTGCTCCTCTTTGTTTAAGTGATGTTAATATCTGCCTCGCTATGGTACCTATTTTTTCACTGCGGTCATTTTAATGACCACGTGGCCCCATCCACCACAATAGGGGCCGGTATCAAAACAGCCCGTAGTGTTAAACATCACCTCATTCGGATCCCGACCATTCATCATATTTTCAAAAAAAGCATTGATCAATACAGTTAAGTTTGGCATCAAGAAAGAACAAACACGATCCGGATTCTCTCTTGCAAGTAAATTTCCTGAATTATCGAAAATCAATTTTTGACCGATAACATGTCCTGAATGGCAACCTCTCGAGTCAATCACCTCAGCCACCAACCGATATTTAGATGCTTCAATAGCATTCTGAAATAATCGTTGAAATTTTGGGTTCTGTTTGATGATCGCCCATTCTTGATCGTCTAATTTTAGTCTTCGTCGTATCATCTCAGCTATCTGATCTTTATCCATCTCTTCCTCCATATCAAAAAGTTTTTTATTACTTAGAATAAGCCCCTTACAGGAGTGTGTCAAGATTTGAGTATCGTAAAGGCGTAAAGCGTGAAAGGCAAGGTGAAATTAGAAGCAGAGAAAGACCTCTTTGGTCCAAAAGTCTCTTCAAAATTTTTCAGGCTTTCTTGTTACCCTTTTGTAAGGTTGATAGAGGCCTGCTCTGTTCGTACCGACTAACCCCGCCCGGTATGAACGCTCATCGATGAGGGAAAGGCCTGCAATCATGCCCCGCGTGAGGATGCGGACCTTTCGAATCTCGTCTAACCGCTTTCCTATTTTTTCGATTGGAGGATCACTTGTCATCCAGTTGAACTTGTCAAAGGCTTTCAAATTAAGGGGCACGGTATAACTGCGAAGCGTTTTCTTCCGTTCGACATTATAAAACTGTTCGAAATAAGACATCACCAATTCACGCAAGGTTCGATAAATAGGCTCTCGGAATCGCAAGCCCGCAAAATTGGATTTGGCAATAGCACCCCAGTGTCCGTCACACTTATAAAGTGCCAGGATATGATCGTCATCCTCATCATTAGCAATCATATTGAAGATCAAAGGAGGATTTCCAAAGCGACGCAGTGCTGCAGCAGCAAACAATGCGCCATCAAAGCAGTGCGCCACATGCTCGCGTAAGACACGAAGCGGACAGCGATAACCCGTTTCCACGCTGTAGGGGAGCTTGTCAAGAAAAGCCTGGATTCTCATTGGGGTAGTCATCTGTGCCAATATCCGTCGCTCGGACTTGGCTAATGTTTGCTCAAAATCCTTAAGGACCGACATAAATACCTTCCTTCGCACTGTAGCTGAACAGGATGAGTAAACCCCGTTAGGAAGAACGGGGCTTTGAACCCCACCCTCAATAAGGAATGAACATTTTTTTCTGCATCCCACCATAAATGGTAGGGCTTTCTACGGGGTAAATCTACTATAGAACCAAAAAATAAAAAAGCCCATCATAATCGATGGGCTTTTCATTCCCCGCTTTCACGAGGACAAATTTAATCTTGGCAACGTCCTACTCTCCCACACAGTTACCCATGCAGTACCATCGGCGCTGAAGGGCTTAACTTCCGTGTTCGAAATGGGAACGGGTGTTTCCCCTTCGCCATGGTCACCAAGAAATTCAATTTATGAAATTGAATGATGGATGAAGAGATGCCTTAATGGATAAATTCAATTATGGTCAAGCCGATCGACCTATTAGTATCAGTATGCTCAATACCTCACGGTACTTACACATCTGACCTATCAACCTTGTAGTCTCCAAGGGGTCTTATCCCGATATTGCTATCAGGAGGGATACCTCATCTTGGGGTGGGCTTCCCGCTTAGATGCTTTCAGCGGTTATCCCTTCCGAACACGGCTACCCAGCGCTGCGACTGGCGTCACAACTGGAACACCGTAGGTTCGTCCATCCCGGTCCTCTCGTACTGGGGACAGCTCCCCTCAAGTATCCTGCGCCCACGGCAGATAGGGACCAAACTGTCTCACGACGTTTTAAACCCAGCTCGCGTACCGCTTTAATTGGCGAACAGCCAAACCCTTGGGACCTGCTACAGCCCCAGGATGCGATGAGCCGACATCGAGGTGCCAAACTTCCCCGTCGATATGAACTCTTGGGAGAAATTAGCCTGTTATCCCCGGCGTACCTTTTATCCGTTGAGCGACGGCCCTTCCATGCGGAACCGCCGGATCACTAAGGCCTACTTTCGTACCTGCTTGACTTGTTGGTCTTGCAGTCAAGCTCCCTTATGCCTTTACACTCTACGGCTGGTTTCCAATCAGCCTGAGGGAACCTTTGCGCGCCTCCGTTATCTTTTGGGAGGCGACCGCCCCAGTCAAACTACCCACCAGGCAATGTCCCCGACCCGGATGACGGGCCCAGGTTAGAATTCCAAAACAATCAGGGTGGTATTTCAAGGTTGACTCCATCCCGACTAGCGCCGAGATCTCAAAGTCTCCCACCTATCCTACACAGACTATTCCGAAATTCATTGCCAAGTTGTAGTAAAGGTGCACGGGGTCTTTCCGTCTTGCCGCGGGTAGACGGCATCGGCACCGCCAATACAATTTCGCTGAGTCCCTGGTTGAGACAGCGGGGAAGTCGTTACGCCATTCGTGCAGGTCGGAACTTACCCGACAAGGAATTTCGCTACCTTAGGACCGTTATAGTTACGGCCGCCGTTTACTGGGGCTTCGGTTCAACGCTTCTGCCGTATTGCTACGACATGACGAATCCCCTTAACCTTCCAGCACCGGGCAGGCGTCAGAGCCTATACATCGTCTTGCGACTTAGCAGACTCCTGTGTTTTTAGTAAACAGTCGCCACCCCCATTTCACTGCGATCACAATCTGCTCCGGGAGCAAGTCCCTTGACAGATCATGACACACCTTCTTCCGAAGTTACGGTGTTAGTGTGCCGAGTTCCTTAACCAGGGTTCTCTCAAGCGCCTTGGGATATTCTCCCCACCTACCTGAGTCGGTTTGCGGTACGATCACCTGATTGACTTGCTAGAGGCTTTTCTTGTCAGCATGGGCTCAGTCACTTCCTCCCGATTACTCGGGAACGTCATCACTTCTCGGTGTTTATAATTGGAACTCCGGATTTGCCAAAAGTTCCCACCTACGAGCTTGAACCAGGACATCCAACACCTGGATGACTTACCCTTCTGCACCCCCTCATCGCTCAAACGCCAACCCGGTGGTACAGGAATATTAACCTGTTTTCCATCACCTACGCTTCTCAGCCTCGGCTTAGGAATCGACTAACCCTGAGAGGATTAACCTTGCTCAGGAAACCTTAGGTTTACGGCGTGCTGATTTCTCATCAGCATTATCGCTACTCATGCCTGCATGATCCCTTCCATTTCGTCCAGGTGTCCTCGCGGTCACCCTTCGCTCTACAATGGAATGCTCCCCTACCATTCGTTCCGAAGAACGAATCCGCAGCTTCGGTAATGTGCTTAAGCCCCGTTACATTTTTGGCGCAGACTCACTTGACCAGTGAGCTATTACGCTTTCTTTAAAGGATGGCTGCTTCTAAGCCAACCTCCTGGCTGTCAGAGCGCTTCCACATCCTTTCCCACTTAGCACATTTTAGGGACCTTAGCTGACGGTCTGGGATGTTCCCCTCTCGTCCACGGAAGTTATCTCCCACGGGCTGACTCCCAAGATAACACTTAACGGCATTCGAAGTTTGGTTGGGTTTGGTAATCTGGTAGGACCCCTAGCCCATCCAGTGCTCTACCTCCGTTAGTGAATGTCCTGAGGCTATACCTAAATATATTTCGGGGAGAACCAGCTATCTCCAAGTTTGATTAGCCTTTCACTCCGATCCACAGCTCATCCGAGAAGTTTTCAACCTTCACCGGTTCGGGCCTCCATTCGCTATTACGCGAATTTCACCCTGGCCATGGATAGATCACTTGGTTTCGGGTCTACTCCATGCGACTAAATCGCCCTTTTAAGACTCGCTTTCGCTATGGCTCCTTCCTCTTGAGGAATTAACCTTGCCACATAGAGTAACTCGCAGGCTCATTATGCAAAAGGCACGCAGTCAGACAGGATCAGCTAAAGGCGAACCTTCAACTAACCCATCGTCCTCCCACTGCTTGTAAGCACACGGTTTCAGGTACTATTTCACTCCCCTCATCGGGGTTCTTTTCACCTTTCCCTCACGGTACTAGTTCGCTATCGGTTGCCAGATAGTATTTAGCCTTGGAAGATGGTCCTCCCGATTTCCCACAGGATTTCCCGTGTCCCGTGGTACTTGGGTATCTTATCCAGGGATTCCAATTCCATTTCGTCTACAGGTCTATCACCTTCTACGGCGAAGCTTTCCAGCTCCTTCGACTATGGAAGTGGATTCTCCCCGAAGCCCCTGTGAGGACTTCCAATAAGAACCCGTTACCTCCCGTATACAACGCTCACAGGCTTTAACATATACGGGATTTAGGCTCATCCCCTTTCGCTCGCCACTACTCAGGGAATCTCGATTGATTTCTTTTCCTGAAGGTACTGAGATGTTTCAGTTCCCCTCGTTCGCCTCCCGCCACTATGAATTCATGACGGGATATCCCGAAATTACTCGGGATGGGTTTTCCCATTCAGAGATCTCCGGATCTAAGCCTGTTTAGCGGCTCCCCGAAGCTTATCGCAGCTTACCACGTCTTTCATCGCCTTCTGGCACCAAGGCATCCACCGTATGCCCTTAGTAGCTTGACCATAAAACTTTACAGGTTTAGGCTGAGGCTGAGGTTAAGACTTTTTTTCTTAACCTTAACCTAAACCTTAACCTTTAAAAATGATGCCATCATCCCTTCATCCATATTCAATTGTCAAAGAACAAATTAAAAACTCAACATATTTATTTCAGACGGGAATTGCTTACGGCCGATCCCTCATCTCATTCTGGTGGAGATGAGCGGATTTGAACCGCCGACCCCCTGCGTGCAAGGCAGGTGCTCTCCCGCTGAGCTACATCCCCATCCAAATTTGCTTCGGCAAATTTGAGTTCTTAGTTCTGAGTTCTTAGTTATTAGTTAACTCCAAACTCAAAACTAACAACTCTAAACTCAGACCTACGCTCTGTTGGTGGGCCTAGATAGATTTGAACTATCGACCTCACGCTTATCAGGCGTGCGCTCTAACCAACTGAGCTATAGGCCCTCACTTTAACCTAATGGCCTATAGCTTTTTAGCCCTTGGGAGTTTCGTAGAGCTATAGACCCTTAAAGGGGATATTTAAACCCTCTTTAACGGGCCTTCTCAAACCCGTCTTCCCTTATTTTTAAAAGGGGTTACCGATCTGGGTATTGACCTAGGTGTCTGAATCCCGTTTACCCGGGACCGGAAGACTCCTTAGAAAGGAGGTGATCCAGCCGCAGGTTCCCCTACGGCTACCTTGTTACGACTTCACCCCAATCACCAACCATACCTTAGGCGCCTGCCTCCCTAAGGCGAACCTTAGGGTTAGCCGAGCGACTTCTGGTACAGTCAGCTCTCATGGTGTGACGGGCGGTGTGTACAAGGCCCGGGAACGTATTCACCGCGGCATGCTGATCCGCGATTACTAGCGATTCCGCCTTCATGGAGTCGAGTTGCAGACTCCAATCTGAACTGAGAGCGGTTTTTTGAGATTAGCTCCCCCTCGCGGGATTGCAACCCTTTGTACCGCCCATTGTAGCACGTGTGTAGCCCTGGACATAAAGGCCATGAGGACTTGACGTCATCCCCACCTTCCTCCCCGTTAACCGAGGCAGTTTCTTTAGAGTTCCCAACTCAATGATGGCAACTAAAGATGAGGGTTGCGCTCGTTGCGGGACTTAACCCAACATCTCACGACACGAGCTGACGACAGCCATGCAGCACCTGTCTCGCTGTCCCCTTGCGGGGAAGACTACGTTTCCGTAGCGGTCAGCGGATGTCAAGCCCAGGTAAGGTTCTTCGCGTTGCGTCGAATTGAACCACATGCTCCACCGCTTGTGCGGGCCCCCGTCAATTCCTTTGAGTTTTAGCCTTGCGGCCGTACTCCCCAGGCGGGGCACTTAATGCGTTAGCTTCGGCACAGAAGGGGTCAATACCTCCTACACCTAGTGCCCATCGTTTACGGCGTGGACTACCAGGGTATCTAATCCTGTTTGCTCCCCACGCTTTCGCGTCTCAGCGTCAGTATCGGACCAGAGAGCCGCCTTCGCCACTGGTGTTCCTCCCGATATCTACGAATTTCACCTCTACACCGGGAATTCCACTCTCCTCTCCCGTACTCTAGCCAAGCAGTTTCAAATGCACTTCTTCTGTTAAGCAGAAGGCTTTCACATCTGACTTACCTAACCGCCTACACGCGCTTTACGCCCAATAATTCCGAACAACGCTTGCACCCTCCGTATTACCGCGGCTGCTGGCACGGAGTTAGCCGGTGCTTCCTCCGGTGGTACCGTCAAGTGCGGATGGTATTAACATCCACAATTTTCTTCCCACCTGACAGGGCTTTACGACCCGAAGGCCTTCATCACCCACGCGGCGTTGCTGCGTCAGGGTTTCCCCCATTGCGCAAGATTCCCCACTGCTGCCTCCCGTAGGAGTCTGGACCGTGTCTCAGTTCCAGTGTGGCTGACCATCCTCTTAGACCAGCTAACCATCGTTGCCTTGGTAGGCTATTACCCTACCAACTAGCTAATGGTACGCGGGCCCATCCTTAAACGATAGCTTGCATGCAGAGGCCACCTTCGATTCCAACTCCCGGAGGAATTGGAATATTATTCGGTATTAACTCCCCTTTCGAAGAGTTATCCCCAATTTAAGGGCAGGTTACCCACGCGTTACTCACCCGTGCGCCACTTTACTTTCCCAGTTGCCCAGGATTTCTCGTACGACTTGCATGTGTTAGGCACGCCGCCAGCGTTCGTTCTGAGCCAGGATCAAACTCTCCAGTTTATATCTGAAAATGATCCTTTTCAAAGGAAAATATATAAAGACCCAGAAACAGTAACCCCTATTCTTTTGTCAAAGAACGAAATTTTTAGAACTTTATATTATTAATCTAAATTTTCATTTTTGTCAAGAGGGAAAATTGCAAATCAAAATTTTTATGTGTAACCTATTATTATCATGAACGATACTTGATCTGGCAGACACTGTCAAATTACCCCTTGGGTAACGACTCCATAGTGTGAAAATTAAACTCCTAAAGAGTTGTTGATTTACAGTTGAAAGAGAGAATTACGATAGGTATCAGCGGCGACGTGGACCACGACGTCCGCTGGATGCCTTTGTTCGATACTTCTCTTTTCCATCAAAGACCAGGAGACCTTGACCTCCCTCAAACAAGGCAGCGTCGCGGAAATATCTGCGTGCATCGCTCTCCAAGCCGAGTCTCTCCGCGACTCGTTTCAGGTCGATTCGATTAAGCACATCGATGGTAACCGGTCTCTTTGCATCATAGAACACGAGCGCATGAAGAAACCGCTTGGCTAGGTCTGAATTAAGCAGGAGGCACGCGAAGGATGCTTCTTGCTCAGAACTGCAGGGGATGAAGTAGCATGTGTCGTCTAAAACCACCGGCTTGTTCTGGTACCTACCTACGACCTCGAATCGGCAGTTCTTGTAGAACCCGGATACCGCGACCTTCCATGAGGAGAATGTGTAGTTCCCCACACCGAATACCGAGAACCTTGACCGCTTCTGATAGATAATGCTCTGGCGCCGATCCAGAACACCCGCGTGGCGCTGTAAATAAGACCAAGTCTTTGGAGCGGTTTTTGAGATAGTCTTTGTGTCGTCGCCAGGCCTGCGCTGTGTGACAAGAACATAGCGTTTTGGCGTGAGCCTGCCATTGGCAAGATCGGATGACTTTAGCAAAGGATATATGTAGGTCGGTTCGAGTTCAACGCGTTCACCAATTCCGTTGATAAAAGTAGTGCCCTCCTTTTTTAATTCCATCACGGAAGCCGCATCATGCTTAACACCGGATCGCCATGTATAATAGGCAAGCCCGTCGAGGTCTCTAAGACGGTTGAATTCGTCAATGTCCGCGACGAGTTCCCTACCTATAAGACCGAACGTGGTTACTTTGTGGTCGAAGGTCAGATCCGAGTAAACTCCCGCCGTTGGAGATAGGTCGGGGATGCCCGTGTGGACGATGAGAAGACATGCGTCAACTGAAACGCCGAAGTGTGCGGCTGCGTCGATGAGATGGATGGTTGCCCGACCGATGTTGAAGCGGTTGACCCATCCGTGCCGCAGCACCTTCCGTGCGGTGGCTGTTTTGCAGAGCATAGCGACACAACTGCGTTGCCCACTAAGGGATTCGAGGAGTTTGATCAATATCCATTCCGAAATGTCGAAGTTGGCTTTGCCCGTCTTGGCCGCAAAACCGGAATGCTTTTGGAAGTTCGTTTTCTTGGGAAGATTGTCGCTTCCAAGCGCCCCGAGGGCAGCGTTGGTTACCCACGGGGGATTTCCGAGGACAAGGATTTCCCCCCGAAACGCCGCAAAGAACTCCTTCCAGTTGAAAGTGAAGAAATCCTGTTGGGCTACTTGGCAACGAACTCCGTTCGCATCATGAACCGTCTTCCGCAAGGCGGAGACGTATTCCGCTTTGATGTCGTATGCGAACACTTGGCTGACAGCGTGAAAGCCCTCGATCGCAGCCAAGACAAAACTGCCAAGCCCGCATGTCGGTTCGACGATAACAGATGGGGAAATACCAGCGTTGAGGAGGAAGGCCACAATCGAGTCGGCCAGACCGCGTGGCGTCTGGAAATCTCCGTATTCAATTTTGCTCTTTGCTAACATCACACTATGCGCTGAACGCCATCGACTTTACCCGCCTGTTCAATCACCCGGGTGTACTGAAGTCGCCACTGAAGTGCATTTGAAATGGTCAGATAACCAACCGGTGGTCGGGTCCTGAAGATTTCTTCCGCCAATTTTTGGGCCTGAATATCGTCCACCGGTAGGAACCGCTCCGTCATGAATGCGACAAGGTCATCCACGTTCCCCTTGTTGTCCAGAATCTTAAGGATTCCTGTCGTAGTCTGAAAATCTCCGGTCTGACTGCTCTCAACAAAGATGACATGTTTGATGTCCAAGGTGGCAGTTCGCGTATTTCGGTCGTCCTTCTTGTCATAAACGAATACCAGCAAAGAATAACCGAGGCCATATATTTTCTGGCGCGCTGACTTGAAAGGGCAAGACGACTGTGGCTGCCGCATGCTTGTCACCTTGATGTCAACGCCCATTCTCGGGAAGTCAATCCCTTTCGCTGAGGAACCTCGGGTGTACTCGTACTTCCTCTGGAGCCCTTCTTGGAACTTGTGTTCCAGATAAGTACCTACCGCTTTGCCGTCCGTCACACCATAGAGTGACTTCTCTCTGTGCCCTGATTCCTTTTCGGCAAAAGCCTTGGCCTCTGCTTTAAGAAGGTCAACTGTGAGTTTCCGCATTTCATTCTCCTGTATCGAACATTATAATATTTGTGTTGACCCTATATTTTCCTTAATGACCAAACCTTTCGGCGTTTTTAGAGACCCCCCCATGCATTCTAAAATACCCTGCGGGCAGTCGTTTCCTCAAAGAAAATATTTATATTAACAACATTATATCGCATCCTCAAAACTGATAAATAAAATTATTTAGCCGTCATGGACAGGGTTGTCAAGTATCAATTACGGTTCATAATATACACCACATTTAAACTTTTCGGAAGTGCGGATTCAGGAACAAGTCACAACTGAATTTGACGGTGTTTAAAAGGCCAATCCCAACTTTCTCATAAAATTTATAACCTATTCAAGAAGTTCAGTTCTTTTCAACAATCTTTATCCGATGGAACTTCTTTTTCCCCGCCCTCAATAAAATCTCATCCTTTTTGTCAATATCATCTAACTTAATAAGAATATCAAATTTATCCACTTTTTTATTATTTAAATACCCACCCCCCTGCTCTATCAACCTTCTCGCTTCTGAGCTGGATGAACAAAGACCAGTTGCTTCAAATAACTTAAATAGTGGAATTCCTTCATCTATTTTCTTCCTATCAATGAAGGTTGTTGGAATGGAATCTTCATCTGATTTTTCTTTTGAAAAAAGAGCCCTCGAAGCATTTCTGGCCTTTGTGGCTTCCTTTTCTCCATGGACAATCTTCGTCGCTTCAAAGGCTAAAGCTTCCTTGGCTTTTCTTAGATCAGCTCCCTCCAATTTTCCGTATTCCTCTACCTCCTCCATAGGAAGAAATGTGAAGAGAGCCAAAAATCTTTTAACATCTCTATCATCGGTATTGATCCAAAATTGATAATATTCATAGGGAGAAGTGCGCTGGGGATCTAACCAGACTGCTCCCTTTTCAGTCTTCCCCATCTTTTTCCCATCTGCAGTCATGATAAGTGGAAAGGTAATTCCATAGGCTTGTTTTCCTTCGAGGCGACGGATGAGATCAATTCCTGCCACAATATTGCCCCACTGATCACTTCCTCCCATTTGAATCAAACAGTTGTGATATTTAAAGAGATACCAGAAATCATAAGCCTGAAGAAGCTGATAATTGAATTCGATAAAGGAAAGCCCAGTCTCTAAACGGATCTTCACCGATTCAGTAGCGAGCATGCGATTGACGCTAAAATGGACACCGATATCTCTGAGAAACTCGATATAATTGAGTTTGGTCAACCAATCGGCATTGTTCAAAAGAAGAGCTCGATCCTCTGAAAAATCTAAAAAATGAGCGAACTGCTTTTTTTGGGCCTCAGCGTTCCGGTTAATCTCTTCATAGGTCATCATCTGTCGCATTTCATCTTTACCACTTGGATCCCCAACCAATCCTGTACCACCTCCCACTAAGGAAATCGGTCGATGTCCATGTCTTTGCATGTGGGCAAGTGACATGATGGGCACCAAATTCCCTACGTGAAAACTTGAAGCGGTAGGGTCGAAGCCGATATAACAGGTAACCTTTCCCTCTAATATCTCGGGGACCTTTTCCTCATCGGTCACCTTTTCAATAAAGCCCCTTTCTATAAAGACATCATAGACTGTCTTATTTTTCATCCTCTCCATGCCCTTTAACTCCCATCATATAACGGAACCTTGATCCTTTGAATATTTTGGGATTTCCCTGTTTTCGAATCGACTTCAATCACTACCCCTTGAAGTTCAATCTCCTCTGTGGCTACATCAAATTTCCATGGGATTTGGGTTAATAAACGCTCCAGGGCAACCTGTTTACGAATTCCGATCACAGAGGCTAAGGGGCCTGTCATCCCGACATCGGTGATGTAAGCCGTTCCTTCATCCAATATTCTCTCATCACTCGTCTGGACATGGGTATGGGTTCCCAGTACAGCGCTCACCTTTCCATTTAAAAACCAACCCATCGCCATTTTCTCTGAAGTGGCCTCCGCATGGAAATCGACAAGAATGATATTAGTCTCTTTCCTCAATAATTCAATTTCCTTTTCTCCAACACGGAATGGACAATCCAGATGCTTCATGAAAACCCTGCCTTCCAAATTTAGGACACCCACCTTTTGACCATCCCGTGTGTGGAAGACACCTCCTCCTCTTCCCGGGACCTTGGGCGGATAATTAGCAGGTCTTAAAATCCGAAGCTCCTCATCTAAAAAAGGAACAATCTCTTTTTTTGCCCAGATATGATTTCCAGAAGTTAATACATCTACCCCTTGGTCCAACATCTCTATTGCAATAGCGGGTGTGATTCCCATCCCTCCTGCTGCATTCTCTCCATTAGCAATCGTAAATTCGATTTTATGATCTGCGATAACTTTCTGTAAAACCCCATCGATGGCTTGCCGACCCGCTTTGCCTACAATGTCCCCGATGAAGAGAATCCGCATTTCCCTTTAACCCTACTAAAGTCTGTTAGTTAAAAAACGCAAAGCGCATCGCGCATAGCTTAAATCACTAAGAGAAGAGAAATAGCTCAAAGCTTTGAGCTTTTATTCTTCTATTTCGCATAATCGACAGATCGAGTTTCTCTGATCACCGTCACTTTGATCTGGCCGGGGTAGGTCATTTCTTTCTCGATCTTTCGGGCAATATCTCTGCAAAGAATAACAGATTCCTCATCTGAGAGACGATCGGGCTGAACCATAATACGAATTTCCCTGCCCGCTTGAATGGCATAAGATTTTTCCACTCCTGGGAAAGACTGGGCGATCTTTTCCAAATCTTCTAATCGTTTTACATAAGTTTCAAGCATCTCACGCCTTGCCCCTGGTCTCGCCCCTGAAAGGGCATCTGCAGCTTCCACTAAAATATCAAGAACGGACTCCGGCTTTTCCTCTTCATGATGAGAGGCGATAGCATGGACAATGATAGGCGACTCCCCATATTTCCTTGCTAAGTCTGCTCCAATCTTTCCGTGGGAGCCTTCGACTTCATGATCGACGGCCTTTCCAATGTCATGAAGAAGGCCTGCCCTCTTAGCCTGTTTCACGTTGCCTCCCAGTTCTGCAGCCATGACCCCACAAAGAAATGCCACTTCCAAAGAATGCTGATAGACATTCTGGGCAAAACTCGTTCGATATTTGAGCCGTCCAATGAGTTTAATCAACTCCGGATGCATGCCGTGGACCCCCACATCAAAAGTCGCCTGTTCACCCGCTTCGCGGACGGATGTTTCTACTTCCTGCTCCACTTTTTGAACAATCTCTTCAATCCGTGCAGGATGGATGCGTCCATCGCTCACCAGACGTTCCAATGCAATACGGGCAATCTCCCTTCGAACGGGATTGAATCCTGAAAGAATCACGGCCTCTGGCGTGTCGTCGATGATCAGATCAATCCCTGTGGCCGCTTCGAGAGCCCGGATGTTTCGACCTTCACGACCGATGATGCGGCCCTTCATTTCTTCATTCGGTAGATTGACCACAGAAACCGTCTTCTCAGCGACATATTCTCCAGCATAACGTTGAACGGCCAGACTGATAATCTCTTTCGCCTTTTTATCGGCAAGCTCCTTGGCTTCCTCTTCAATCTTTTTTATCCTCTTGGCTCCTTCATGCTTTGCCTCATTCTCCATGGACTCCATTAACAATCGTTTTGCCTCTTCCGAAGACATTCTCGCAATGTTTTCCAATTGAATGCGTTGTCTTTCGAGAAGGGCCGCCACCTTCTTATCCTGTTCCTGAATTGCCTTTTCCTGCTGGATTAAAGTTTTTTCCCGACGAGTGATATCTGCTTCTTTGGTATCAAGAAGCTCGATCTTTTTATCAAAATGCGATTCTCTCTGGATGAGCCTTCTCTCCAGATTCTGAAGCTCTTGACGTTTCTCCATCGTCTCTTTTTCAAACTCGGCCTTTTCTTGATAAAATTTATCTTTGGCTTGGAGGAGGGCTTCCTTTTTTAATATCTCAGCCTTTTTCTCAGCTTCCTCGATCAAGCGTTTGGCGACCTCTTTTGCGGAAACAATCCTGGCTTCAGAAAACCTCTTTCTGACAAGGAATCCAACAACCCCTCCGAGAAATGCAATCGCAGAAACGACGATAATATACATCTCAATGGATAGCTTCAACGGCCTATTCACCTCCTTAGGTAGGAAATAATTTGATTCGTGGTTCGTGATTTGTAACACGACTCAGTAACACAAGTTACCCACACGAATCAAAAAAAATAGAATCGTCAGTTGAGAAAAGAATTAGATCCGAGACGGAATAGAGAAAAAGACAGATTCAACGGAACCTGACATGGAAGAAAAAATGAGGGGGACCCCGATGTTGATTTCCATTTCGACTTCATTATATTAGGAAACCCTACTTTCCTATAAAAAAAGGAGTCAATGGTCTTCTTCTCCAAACTTAGACCAGCTTCAAGAGCAGAACGATAGAGCGATGAATGATCAGATTCCATGGAGACTTCCAACCATTCTCCCAACCGACTCCTTATCCTTGGAAATTTCTGTAGGATTTCGATCAATTTCCAAACGATCATAGGTATCGAACCCATTCTCTTCTCATATCAGGACCAATGAAATCCCTTCCCTCTATTCCACCACACCTTTCATCTTCTGACGATGGTGTTGATCTCAAATCCCCCGCTCGATGTCCCATGGCCAGTGATCTAAAGCAACCGTTCGGAAAGGGTTCCCTGTTTAAGGTTGTCCATGAAAAATCTTCCGGCCACCTTGAACAGAGCAGGGGAACATCAACCGGTAATGGGGGGTTTCTCGAACTCCATTCCCCCTATCTTGATATTAATCTTCTCAACCAAGTCTTTCGATTTTGCTTCGACCTCTCGGAGCAGAGCGATTCTTTTTTCCTTTTCTTTTAAAAGATCATCTGCAATATTAAGAGCTGTTAAAATCGCCACGTTTAATGTGGAAACGCTCTTTGTCTTTTTTAAAACTTCCTCCATTTTTTCATTGACATATTTGGCCACTTCCTGAATGTAATCCTCCTCTGCATCTGTTTTGACCGTATAGGTTTGGCCAAATACCTTGATCTCAACCAATCGCTCTTTTCCCATTCCTTCTCAACCTTCTAAACAACTTCCTGAGACAGATTAAGTATCGATGCTTTTAAAACGATGAAGGAGTTGATCAATCCGGGTCTTAACCTTTTCTCTATCCTGGGAGAGGAGTTTCAATTTTTTCTCCAATTGGATCACCTTCTCCTTCTCTTCCTCCAGGGCAACGGCTAAATGGTCTCTCTCCTTTTTCAGTTCATGGAATTTTGTTAAAAGATGACGGATCTTCTCCTCCAGATTCCCAAGCAATCCCTGTTCTTCTTCTGAAGCCACATCCGCGTGTTTGTCTAATGATATTTCTCCTGCCATAAAAAGTCAAACTCTTTTCGAAACTTCCTGCCTGCCCTGCCTGTGGAAGGTAGGCCTGGTTTTATGAAGTGCTGAGCAAATAGGCTTTGATCAATTCGTCGATCTCCCCGTCCATCACCCGATCGACTTGATGAATCACCTTGTTGCTACGGTGATCTTTGACCATTTTGTAAGGATGCATAATATATGAACGAATCTGGCTCCCCCAGGCAATCTCCTTCTTCGAGTTGTGAAGTTCTTGCAGCTTTTCTCCCTTTTCCTTCATCTCTTTCTCATAAAGGCGTGCCCTTAATATCTTCAAAGCCGTTGCTTTATTTTTATGCTGGGAGCGTTCGTTCTGACATTGAACGACAATGCCTGTGGGAAGGTAAGTGATTCGTACTGCCGAATCTGTCTTATTGACGTGCTGCCCCCCTGCCCCACTGGACCGAAAGGTATCCACTCTTAAATCTTTTTCATCGATCTCGACCACAATATCCTCAGAGACTTCGGGAATGACAAAAACCGAGGCGAAGGAGGTATGCCTTCTTGCTCCTGCATCGAACGGGGATATTCGAACCAGTCGATGGATCCCATTCTCTGCTTTTAAATATCCATAAGCGTAACGGCCATTGACCATAAAAGTAACATTCTTTAAACCAGCTTCTTCACCCGTGAGAATATCAATTATTTTTGTCTCAAATTTCTTTTTTTCTGCCCATCTGAGATACATCCTCAGAAGCATTTCCACCCAATCTTGAGCCTCTGTCCCCCCAGCTCCTGCATTGATGCTAACGATCGCATTGCTCGGGTCGTGCTCTCCTCCCAGCATTCTCCTAAACTCTATCTGTTCAATGGCTTCTTCGCTTCTTTGCACCCTCTCTAATAACTCTTGAGCTTCCTTCTCATCCCCTTGTTCTTCAACCAATTGGAGGAGGATTTCCATCTCCTCTAAAGCCTTACGTTCTTCTTCCCAAGGCGACACACTCTCAATGAGAGAAGTTCTCTCCTTCAAAATCTTTTGGGCGACCTCACCCCCTTCCCAAAAATCAGGTTTTACCATCATCTTCCCAATCTCGTCCAGTCTTTTCCCTTTTCCTTCGACGTCAAAGAGGACCTCGGAGGGATTCTAACCGGCCCCTCAATTCTTTCAATCTGTCTCTCAATTCAACCAACATACAATCATCCTTTCTTTTTAAGCCTTGATAGTTATGCTAACATAAATCAAGAAAAAGATAAACCTCTTAAAATAACTTATGGAATTAAAATGTTTTTTAACGCATCCTCTTAACCTCTTTTGATAATGGTAGCAATCTCTTCTCCAACCAATGCCGGGTTTCTGACGACACGGACGCCTGCCTTCTCCAGAGCCTCCATCTTTTCTTTGGCTGTTCCCTTTCCTCCTGCAATGATCGCACCAGCGTGCCCCATCCTCCTTCCAGGAGGGGCGGTCAATCCAGCGATAAAAGCCAATACTGGTTTGTGAAAGTAATTCTCAATAAATTGAGCTGCCTCCTCTTCTGCTGTGCCACCAATTTCGCCAATCATAATCACTGCCTCTGTCCCAAGATCTTTTTCATACATTGCCAGGAGATCAACAAAGTTTAGCCCGATGATTTGATCTCCTCCAATGCCCACACAGGTCGATTGTCCGATCCCCTTCTTGGTCAACTGATCCACGACCTCATAGGTAAGTGTTCCACTTCGAGAGATGATCCCAATCGTCCCGGGTTTATGAATATAACCTGCCATGACACCGATTTTACATTTGCCTGGGGAAATAATGCCGGGAGTATTTGGACCAATCAATTTTGACTCTTTCCCCTTGAGATATTCCCGCACCATCACCATATCCAGTGTTGGGATCCCTTCGGTCAGACAGACAATGATGGAAATGCCCGCATCAGATGCCTCCAGGATGGCATCCCCTGCAAAAGCAGGGGGAACGAAGATCGCAGAGGCATTGGCACCGGTATTCTTAACCGCTTCCGACACAGTATTGAAGACCGGAATCCCATCAATTTTCTGTCCGCCTTTGCCCGGGGTCACACCCCCCACGACCTTCGTTCCATACTCCACCATCTGCCGCGTATGAAACATCCCCTCATTTCCTGTGATCCCCTGGACCACCACCTTTGTTCTTTCGTCCACTAAAATGCTCATAAAACCTCCATCTTTTGCAAAGCGCAGAGCGCATGGCGCATAGCGTGAATATCTATTTTGCTTTGAGCTTTCAGCTTTGAGCTTTCTTCAGAGCTCCAACCACTTTCTCAGCGCCTTCTTTCATTCCGATGGCGACAGTGAAATTGAGACCTGATTCATTGAGTATCCTTCTGCCCTCCTCCACATTTGTCCCTTCCAATCTCACCACGATGGGAACATTGACCTTCACCTCTCGAACCGCCTCAGTCACGCCCTTTGCCAGGGTATCGCATCGGAGAATTCCTCCAAAAATATTGATGAACACCACCTTCACCCCAGGGTCGGACATAAGAATATTGAACCCGTTTTTCACCATTTCAACCGTGGCTCCACCTCCCACATCAAGAAAGTTAGCAGGTTCAGCCCCCACCACTTTAATAATATCCATCGTGGCCATGGCAAGACCTGCTCCATTTACCATGCAACCAACATTTCCATCCAATTTGATGTAATTTAAATTGTACTTGGAAGCCTCCACCTCGAGAGGGGCTTCTTCATTGAGATCCCTGAGTACAGCAATTTCCTTATGTCGGAAAAGACCATTGTCATCGAAATTCATTTTGGCATCGAGGGCAATCAATTCCCCTCCTTTCGTCAGGACAAGAGGATTAATCTCAGCAAGTAAACAATCCTTCTCAGAAAAAGCCTTATAGAGGCCAAAAATGATATTTCTCATCTTCCCTACCTGAGCAGGTTCGAGTCCAAGCCCGTAGCCGATTTTATTCGCCTGAAAAACCCTGAGCCCAACGCTGGGATCCACCCATTCCCTAACAATTTTTTCCGGAGACTCCGCTGCAACTTTCTCAATCTCCACACCTCCTTCTCGGCTGGCCATGATCACCGGACAGGCCTTCGAGCGATCGATCACCACTCCTAAATAAAGTTCCTCTTGAATCTCCATCCCTTCTTCAATCAGAACCTTTCGGACGACTCGACCTGCTGGTCCAGTCTGATGAGTAACCAATGTCATTCCAATGATCTCCTTGGCGGCCTTCTCCGCTTCTTTGGGATGGTTCACTAATCTGACACCTCCTCCTTTTCCTCTTCCACCTGCATGGATCTGTGCCTTCACAACGATTGTCTTTCCTTCAATCCCTTCAGCAATCTTTCGTGCTTCCTCTGAATTCTCGGCGACTTTCCCTTTTGGAACAGGAACGCCATAACTTTTCAGAATCTCTTTGGCTTGATATTCATGAATCTTCATTCGATTTCCTCCCCCTCCTAAAATTAAGCGGGCTTATTATAACGGATTTCATCAACCTAAAAAAGGGAAAAATGATGGACATATTAAAAGGAGTATTTTGGGGTTATAAATTGAATATCTTGCCCCCGAGGAGTACTTCCTGTAATCCACGAGGAACCAATTTGGCAAAGCATGCTCGATTGTAATTAGTAATCGATAGGTAGACGTTATCCTTTAATTAAACCTTTTGAAATGTCTTTCGTATCGCACCCTTTGGGAAGGGTAGTATCTTAGCAAGATATGTGTAGATGAGGATTTGGGAATTTCCGGTAGGAACCATTAACAAAATGTAAGCATTTGACTTCTTTTACTTCAGTCCCGCTTTCCGCAAGGCGTTCATCGTGAGGTCGATTTGATCGTTATCTTTGAAGGCAAGATTGTTTCTGAACCTTTCTACCGAAAAATTAGGGTAGATATCGAGAAACTTTCTCGCAGCGGCGCGTGCCTCTGCTTCGCGGCCGGTTAAATTACATGTAGCGGCGAGGAGAAGTTGGGCAACAAATTGGCCAAATACACTCTGACGGTTCCGCTCCACCGCCTTTTGTGCCTGTTCAAACGCTTCTTCATAGCGGCCAAGAAGGAGGTAAACCCAGCTTAAATATATAGGCATAAAGGGATATGAGGGATTGAGTCGCTCCGCCTTCTCGAACACTGCAAGTGCCTCCTTGCCCCTGCACGAATACATAAGGGCGCAGCCCGAAAAGCTAAGAGCTAAAAACGAATTCGCTTCGAGGGCCAAGGCTCGCTCCGCCCGAACAACCGCCTTGTCGTGTTGATTTGCTATGGCAAAAAGATAGGCCAGAACAGCATGGTTGATGGCGTCCGTTTCATTCAAGGAAAGGGCTTTCTGCGCGAGATCGATCGCCCGTGCCCTTTGCTCATTATAGAATGCAGACCCTCGCCCTCGACTGTTCGCCTCTATTGCATAGCAAAGAGCAAGACCCGAATACCCCCTGGAAAAATCTGGTTCCAGAGCGATGACTTCCTCGAAGAGCCTCTGGGCCTGTGCGCTCCCTTCTTCCGTGCAGCGAAGGAGCTGCTGGGTGGCCTCCACTGATTTGAGGTATGCCTCCGCGTTCTTTGAGCCTCCCCTTGTCTCGCCCGAGTCTGGCCCCACCCGCAGCTTCACTTGTAAGGTTTTCATAATCTTTGAGGCAATCTGATCCTGAATGGCAAAGACATTTCTCATGTTGCCATCGTACCGCTCCGCCCACTGGTGATGCCCGGTTTTGGCATCGATCAGCTGCGCGCTGATCCGTACCTGGTCGCCGTCCCTGCGTACACTTCCTTCCAGTACGTAGCGTACCCTTAGCTCCTGCGCCACCTGATCCACCGGGATCGATTTCCCTTTGTAAGCGAGCGTGGATGTGCGGGCAACCACGAAGAGGTACGGACTCTTGGAGAGAGCGGTAATGATCTCCTCTGTCAAACCATCGCTGAAAAACTCTTGTTCGGGGTCTTTGCTCATGTTCACGAAGGGGAGCACGGCAATCGAGGGCTTGTCGGGCAGAGGAAAGGCCATCCTCTCCGGAGAACTTTTGACCGGGGCGGGCTTCGAAGAGAGCTTCCAGATGGCCAATGTGGCAGCCCCTGCAATTATGACAACCATGGCAACAAGAGCTATCCAGCGGGACCGGCTCTGCCAGGCAGCCCCATGTTCCTTTGGCGGCGATACCGACGGGGCTTCAGGCACTTCCGATGACGATTCGGTTATCTCTATTTCAGGTGCAATTTCGACCTTTCCTTTAAGACTGGAGATAAACTTCTCCCATGCATCAGCATTTAGCGAGTCCTCGTAAATAATATCAACATCATCTAAGCCTGCTCCTATTTTGTCGATTGCAAATTTCAGCCGGACATTCTCCTCGCTCCCTATGTACTCAAATAGGTTTGCCCAGCGATCTTTCTCATCTTCCGTAAAAGAATAGGTCCTGCTGGTTCCTTCATCATATTCCTTTTTCTTTCCAAGGACTTTGAAGAGCGGGGCTTCCTCCAGATTGGGCAGGGCATCCTTCCATTTTCTGTAGATCCTTGGCAACAAGTGCTCGTCATCTGACGATCCAACAGAACCTCCAACTGTGTCGTTTAGCAGGGCAAGGAGTTCATGGTGTCCTTCCAGGGGAATGGAAGTAATTTTCCCCAGTCTTTTCATTTCGTTAACGACAAAGGCGATCAGGGAGAGGTAAAACCTTCGGGAGGGGGAGTTGAAATGAAGAGTCAGTTCAATCTTCTTTTTTAGATCGATGTGAAGCTTGAACTGGTTCAGGTCGATTCTTATGGGGTGGTGTTTGGCACTTTCGGTCATTTTTTCATCTCCTGAAATCTTATTGAAAACACAGGAGATTTTGCCAGGGCCAAAAATAAGTAAAAAAATCTGACGGTTCGAACCGTCAGGAACCATATCATATGCCATAAGTAATGTCAATTTTCGTGGAGTCGCAATAAATGGCTCTCAAATATTCACGGTGAAAAATCAATATAAGAAAGAGGGACAATTCTGAAAGACTACGTTCTTAGAATCTATCGCCGTCAGAAGAACGATCCGCGAATACTTGTCGGAGTGGTTGAAGAAGTTGGAGTTGAGGGAAACAAGGCCTTTAGCAACCTCGATGAACTCTGGACCATCCTGAATTCGTCGAAAGCAGCGACCGCGAAGACTAAGAAACGAAACAAATCGAGGATGTCATGAGAGAATCCATTCTCAATAACAAATGGGTTTTAGGTATAAACGGAAGCGAGGATGTCCTAAAATCCCTGGAAGAAAAAATCCTGAAGGCTGCTCCACGCTGTCATTTTGAAAAGGCCTTCACCTATCAAGAAGCATTCGAGTATTTGGTATTCTTTACTTATGACTTGGTCGTCTTAGACATCGCACTTTCTCGAAGCCGCGACCTTCTAGACTTTGCTGTTAACAGACCTTTTCCAGTTCCTGTTACCATACTCGCATCTCGCTCTCCGACTTCCGAGGCACTAAGGTTAACTAAAGAATTAGGGGCGAAGGCAGTCGTTAGCGGCACGTAAAGAAATGACCGACTTTTTCAGATGGACGGTGTACCTCCGTTCCACCGTCATTATCTTCTTTGCCGTTTTTGTGCTGTTAGGCATTGCCAGCCCACCACTTATTATGTTTGGGGTTGTGGATTTACTGGGAGCCATTTGGACTGGTTTGGCATTTAAGAAGTAAAGGGGGGTGAAGTCGGTGAACAAAACAAAGATAGCTGAAAGGTTTAATCCAGAGAAATATGGTATGACTTTTTGCCAAGGTTGTAGTGGGTCTGGCAGGGTTTGTAATGATGCTCAAGGGGTCAATGTTTGTAGGGTTTGCGGAGGCTTCGGATTCATAAAGAAGGAAGATAAGAAAAGCTTCCAATATGACAGGGTGATAGCCCAGTTGCTCAAGTGATCTGCTATGGTAAATGGCCTAAATCCTGAGAAAGCCAACCCCTTTGTGAGGAGGGAACGGAAAGCGGTGGGTCTTTTTGTTAATATGGCCGAGCGGGCGAAGGATGAACTTTGGTAGGTTTGGCTTTTTTATTTAATTGACTTTTAATTCCAGAGGAAGTCCAGTGCAACAAGGTTTTATATTCATTTTATTAGGTAGACACAATGAAAGATCAAAATAAGACAAAGAAGCAACTAATCAGTGAATTAATGGAATTGCGCCAACGGATTACTGAATTGGAAGCATTGGAAAACAAATCCAGTCAGGCGGAGGAGGCGCTACGGCAGAGTGAAGCACGATACCGAACCCTTTTCGAGGATTCGAGAGATGCGGTTTACATTACTACCCTGGGAGGAAAGGTTATCGATGTCAACAAAGCTTTTTTAGACCTCCTGGGGTATACCAAAGGAGAACTGGCCGGGATAACTTCTCAAGATACATATGTGAATTCTTATGACCGTCAAAGATTCCAAAAGGAGATAGAACAAAAAGGGTTTGTTAGAGATTTTGAAGTAAAGCTACGCAAAAAAGATAATACAGTAATAGACTGTCTGATTACTTCCTCTCTATGGTTAGACAATGGTGGAAATATTTTAGGATATCAGGGTATTATCCGCGACATCACTGAGCGGAAACGGACAGAGAATGCGTTGCGTGAAAGCGAGAAGAGATATCGTGCTCTTTTCGAGGGGTCTAGAGATGCAATCTACGTCACCACTCGGGAGGGAGAGATCGTCGATGCCAACCAATCTATGTTAGATCTATTCGGATATTGCAGGGAAGAGATAATAGGTCTCAACGCCCGGAGGACATATGTTTACCCCGAGGCTCGGAGAAAGTTTCAGCAGCAGATAGAGCGGGAGGGATTTGTTAGAAACTATGAGATAAAGTTATGTAAGAAAGATGGAACAGAGATGGAGTGCCTGCTTACTGCGACTGTGAGGCGGGCCGATGACGGTGGCATTTTCGGATACCAGGGCATCATTCGTGACGTTACCGAGCACAAACAAATTTTAAATGAGCTACGTACCGAGAAACAAAGATTTCAAACACTATCGGAGAATGCTCCATTTGGTATGGTGATGATTGATAAGGATGGTGCCTTCAAGCACATCAACCCTAGATTTCGAGAATTATTCGGTTATGATCTAAATGATATCCCTGATGGAAAAACTTGGTTTAGGAAAGCATATCCCGATTCTCACTACAGACATGATGTCATCTCAGCCTGGAAGGAAGATTTAAAAATCTTCAAGCCGGGCGAAAAAAGATCCAGGGTTTTTACAGTCAACTGTAAAGATGGAACTGAAAAAATCATCAATTTTATACCTGTCCAATTAGAGACCGTCGAAAATTTGATGGCTTGCGAGGACATCACCGAGCGAAAAAAGGCAGAAACAGCACTCCGTAAGAGCGAGGAGAAATATCGAACGATTCTTCATGGCATCGAGGATTTTTATTATGAGGTCAATCTCACTGGGGACATGATCTTCTTCAACGATTCCATGGTGAAGATTTCTGGGTATTCGGAAGAAGAGCTGATGGGCATGAATTACCGAAAGTATGTGAGCGAGGAGACCGCCAAGAAGGTTTATCAAACTTTTAACCAGGTTTACCGGACAGGCGTTCCCTCTAAAGGGTTTGATTGGGAGGTGATCCGAAAGGATGGTACACAAAGATTTCTTGAGATCTCTGTTTCACTGATGCATGATCCCAAAGGCCAACCGGTGGGGTTTTTTGGAATCGGGAGGGACGTCACCGAACGCAAACAAGCGGAGAGAGAACTGAAAGAAAGGGAACAGAAATACGAGAGCATCCTCAACAACATTGAGGAGCTCTATTATGAGGTTGACCTGGCCGGGACTCTAACTTTTTTAAATGGTTCCATGACCAGGATTCTCGGTTATTCCAGGGAAGAATTGATGGGGGTGAATAACCGCCAGTACATGAGCGAGGAGACAGCGAAGAGAGTCTATCAAACTTTTAACCAGGTCTATCTCACGGGGATACCTACAAAGGCCTTTGATTGGGGACTCATTCGGAAGGATGGGACCATCCGGGTTCTGGAGACCTCTATTTCACTGATGCATGATCCCAAAGGCCAACCGGTGGGGTTTTTTGGAATCGGAAGGGATATCACCGAACGGAAACAAGCGGAGGAACAGGAGAGGAACTTGCGGAGCGCCAAGGACAAAGTCCTACATCATCTTTCCCACGAACTGAGAACACCGCTTTCCGTCATCCAGGGAAGTATTCGGATCTTGAAGCGTAAGACCCAAGCGCAGACTCCTCCCATTGTCAGAGGAGAAATTTTCGATTCTCTTGAAAAAAACCTGGGTCGCCTCTCCGATATTCAGCAGGAGACCGACAAGATTATTCGTTCCTACCGGGAAATGGAGAAAAGTTCCCACCTCGAGGCACTTGACATACCCCCATCGGCAGGAGTAGAACGCATTTCCCTCTATTCTTTTGCTCAAAAAGTTTTGGGAGAGGTGAAAGAAGAAGCCAGTCATCGGGATATTCAGATAACCTTTGAAGGGGCAAAAGATCTGACTTTGGACGCCAATCCAGGGGTCTTGGGAGGAATGTTTATAGGGCTTTTAAAGAATGCGATAGAGAACACTCCTGACGAGGGGGTGATTCGAATTGTTTTAGAGCAAAAAGCTCAGTGGATACAACTAAAATTTATGGATTTCGGCATCGGCATCACCAAAGAGAACCAGAGACGCCTTTTCGATGGCCTCTTTCATACCCTGGATACCGAACTTTATAGAACCAAGAAACCTTATGACTTCGGTGCAGGAGGTAAAGGGCTTGATCTGCTTCGGACGAAGGTCTATTCAAAGCGATTCGGGTTTGATATCTCAGTAGCAAGCCAACGTTGCCTCTATCTTACAACAGATAGAGATCTATGCCCGGGAAGAATCTCTAAATGCCCGCATTGTAGAGCACGAGAAGACTGTTTCAACTCTGGAGGAAGTACCTTTTCTTTAACCTTTACTGTCGCAGGGGGATAGAGGTTAAAGAAATTTACCCTCGGGATAAAGGGGGGGCCTTAATAAGGGCTATAAAAAGGAGGGATCATCATGACGAAATCTATTCTTGATGGTAAGAATATCCTGGCTGTGGATGATGAACCGGATGTTTTGACCATTCTGGAGGAGGAAATTAAGGAAGCTTGTCCAGACTGTTTCTTTGACAAGGTTACCACTTATGAAGAAGCAGTTGAGAGATTGGCTTCGTGGACTTATGATTTGGTTATCCTTGACATCATGGGAGTTCGTGGGTTTGATCTTCTTAAGAACGCCGTCGTTCGTCATTTTCCGGTGGTGATGCTTACAGCCTATGCCCTGAGTCCGGAAGCCTTGAGGCAATCTATTGAAATGGGAGCCCGGGCCTACCTCCCCAAGGAGAAACTGGGGGAGATCGCCCCCTTTCTGGAAGACGTGCTCACCTATGAGAATTTGCCTGTGTGGGGGCGCCTCCTTCAGAATCTTGGAGGTTTTTTCAATAGCCGGTGGGGAGAAAACTGGAAACGAATTGATGAAAAATTCTGGAAAGAATTTGATGAGAAAATCGCTTTCATCAAGAAGTGAATGGGGGAGAAGAGTCGTGCCACGTTCAGCCGTAGAGGGAGTCGGGCAAAGTTATATTAAAGCAAATGTTAAATACAAGCTGCCTTAAGATGAAAATTGATGACCTGAGAGAGAAGGCAGGACCAGAGATGACTCTGCCTTTTTTTATGCAAATTTCTACCCGTAATCGTCAAGCTCCAGATTATCTCAAACTGAGGACTTGTAGGTGAACTCGTTAATCCTCCCCATCGGTTCTTTTTGAAAAACTGGTAAAGGGAAATTTCGTTTACTTCTTCCTGTACTCGCTATTTTCCAAAATCTCGCCTCAATGCAACATTCCAAATGGTAATCAACGGGACGAATCCTGGGTTTTGGTCTGTTTTTCATATCGAAGCCCTTTGGAGGGGAAACATCTTGGCAAGCTATCCGCACCGGTTGGAATTCAATTTATCGCCACCTCATTTGTTGCCCCCTTAAGTCGTGACTGTTGGATCTCACCCCGCAATAGAAGCTTTCGTCGTAATCAATCGTCCTTAGTTAAAAAATACTGTATTGTTCCTACAAAAATACAGCATTCACTCTATTTACTTGTCCAAATGCCAATGGCACCATTAGAGAATGAGACGGGGAATTTTTCATCTCTGGCCAGAAAAGAGGCGCCACTCCCTGTATTGACGCGCTGCACCCCCGTTCATGCGATTACGTGTTGGGAAAACGATTTCAGTTCACGGAAAGGAGATACATATGGAAAAAACAATCAAGTGGGAGAAGGATTTTGACCGAGTTTTGACCCTGGCACGGGCAGAGAAAAAAATGGTCTTGCTGGATTTTTTTAACCCCCTCTGAATTGGCTGTCAGCAGATGGGTGCAGTTACGTACCCCAATGAAAGGGTGGTTGAATTCATCAAAAGGCATATGGTTCCAATTCAAGTGTTGTTTGACTCTCAGCCCCTTGCTAAGAATTTCAATATCCAGTGGACACCGACTGTGATTACCCTGGATGAAGAAGGTAAAGAGCATCACCGCACCATCGGGTTTCTATCGCCCGAGGAATTTATTCCTTCGCTAATGCTAGGGGTCGCAATATGTCATTTTGATCGGGAGAGGTTTAGCGAAGCGATAGCAATGATCGAGGAGATCTTGAAGGATTATCCAAAGAGTGATGTGGCACCTGAAGCGGTTTACATGCGGGGAGTAGCTTTGTACAAGAGCACACATAGCGCCGAGCCCCTTAAGGAGGCTTACAAGAGGCTTCAGAGTGAATATCCCTCGAGCGAATGGGCAAAGCGGGCACAGCCCTACAGACTATTGTGAGTGAGGAGGTTTGACATCCTTACTCAAGGGAAATAGGGAAATAACAACTAATCTGCATTTCACTAACCACGAAAGGAGGAAAAACCATGGAAGTATCCACGAAAATTCACAGTTTACTTACCCCCGATAACTGCGCAGTGATTCTGATCGATTATCAGCCTCAGATGGCCTTTGGCGTTGAATCAATGGATCGGCAAACTTTGACCAATAATGCCGTCGGTCTTGCCAAAGCGGCTAAGATCTTCAAGATTCCCACGATCTTAACAACAGTGGCGAAAAGCACTTTTAGCGGTCCTATGTTTCCACAGCTTCAATCAGTCTTTCCCGGCCAGGAGCCTATCGACCGGACAACGATGAACACCTGGGAAGATCAGCGTGTTGTCAAAGCGGTTGAAAAGACGGGTCGCAAGAAGCTGGTCATGGGTGGTCTTTGGACAGAAGTATGTATCGTGCTTCCTGCAATTCAAGCTCTCGAAGCCGGGTATGAAGTGTATGTAGTGACGGATGCATGTGGTGGCGTGAGTAAGACAGCTCACGATATGGCAATCCAGCGCATGATTCAGGCTGGCGCAGTGCCGGTGATGTGGCTGCAATTTCTTTTAGAGTTGCAACGCGACTGGGCTCGCCAAGAAACCTACGCGGCTGTCCTGGGGATCGTCAAAGAACATGGGGGGGCTTATGGTCAGGGGGTCGTGTATGCTGAAACCATGCTAGGCGGGCATGGAGGCTAATCTGTTAAGGGACGTGTGCGGAGGGGGCTTCTTGAGCTCCCTTCATCTGCCGTTTTTGGACTGGGACAAAATAGTCTGACTAAATTTTTGATATTTACTGAATGCTCATTCTCTGATGGCCTCTGTAAATCTTCAGGAGGTAAGGGATCGTATACTTCAGAATGTTGGATAAGGAATATCGAACGAAGGAGGTAGGGTTATGATGAATGGAACAAACCAACAGAAAATCGTTGCAGATTCGATCCTCATTAAGGGTCGGATTGCGACAATGGATGAACGGCGGTCGTTTGCTCAGGCCGTCGCAATGAAAGGCGGCAGGTTTATCGCTGTCGGCAGCGACCAGGAAATCATGATCTTTAAGGGAGAAGAGACGAAAGTCATTGATGCGGGTGGACGGACTGTCATCCCAGGGCTCAACGATTCGCATATGCATGTGATCCGCGGCGGTCTCAGTTACAACGTTGAGTTACGTTGGGACGGCGTTCCCTCCCTCGCAGACGGCTTGCGGATGCTGAAAGAGCAGGTTCAACGCACTCCTCCCGGTCAATGGGTTCGGGTCATCGGCGGCTGGAGCGAATTTCAATTCGCTGAGCGTCGCATGCCCACACTCAAGGAAATTAACGCCGTCTCACTCGATACGCCAGTTTTTGTCCTCCATCTCTATTGCCGCGGAATATTGAACAAAGCCGCGCTGCGGGCCTGTGGCTATACGAAAGACACCCCGAATCCGCCCTCCGGTGAAATCCAGCGCGACGCAAGCGGCAACCCCACCGGGCTTCTCATTGCCCGTCCCAACGCCGGCATTCTTTACGCCACCGTCGGCAAGCAACCGAAGCTGCCGCCCGAACATCAAATGAATTCTTCGCGTCACTTCATGCGCGAGTTGAATCGCCTTGGCCTCACGAGCCTGGTAGATGCGGGTGGCGGATCGCAAATCTACCCGGATGACTACAAGATTATTGAGGAACTTCACAGGCGGGGTGAAATGACCGTGCGCATGGCCTACAACATTTTCACGCAAAAACCCAAGGAAGAAAAAGAGGATTTCCTCCGGTGCATGAAGCTGACCGCGCCCGGCAAAGGTGACGATTTCTATCGCTGCAACGGCGCCGGTGAAATGCTGGTTTACTCGGCGGCGGATTTCGAAGATTTCCTGGAACCCCGGCCAGACTTCCTGTCAAATATGGAGAAGGACCTCAAAGAGGTCGTTTCGCTGTTGGCTGCCAATAAATGGCCGTTCCGCATCCACGCGACCTATGACGAAAGCATCACGCGCATGTTGAACGTGTTCGAAGAGGTGAACCGCGAAATCCCCTTCAAAGGAACAAAGTGGTTCTTCGATCATTGCGAAACCATTTCTGACCGCAACCTCGAACGTGTCAAGGCGTTGGAAGGCGGCATTGCCATCCAGGATCGCATGGCCTTCCAGGGAGAGTATTTTCTGGACCGTTACGGGAAGCAGGCAGCGGACCGGACTCCTCCGGTGCGAAAAATGCTCGAACTTGGCATTCCCGTAGGGGCGGGTACCGATGCCACACGCGTGGCCAGCTATAACCCCTGGCTTTCCCTTTACTGGCTCGTTTCCGGGAAGACCATCGGCGGCGCCTCGTTGTATTCCAAAACAAACCGTCTCAGCCGGGAGGGAGCATTGAAGCTCTATACCCAGGGCAGCAGTTGGTTTTCGGGTGAAAGCGGCAAAAAAGGAGCAATTGCCGTCGGCCAACTGGCGGATGTCATTGCGCTCACCGAAGATTACTTCTCTGTGCCGGAAGAGAAAATCAAGGGGATCGAGTCGGTCCTTACCATTGTTGACGGGAAGATTGTTTACGGCGCTGAGGAATTTCATAACCTTGACCCGGCGCCGCTGCCTGTGCTGCCGGAATGGTCACCCGTAAAGGTTTATGGCGGGTATGGGGCGCCATTAGACATTGCCAGAGCCGCTCGCGCCGGCGTCCCGGTCTCCCAGCACCAGCATACCGCTGAGTGCCATGCGCACGGCTGTCTCCATGCTGCCCATCAACTCCTGGTCGGCAAAAAGGCCGCCGCTCCCCGCTACAGCGATTTCTGGGGTCTGGGCTGCGATTGTTTTGCCTTCTAAACTCGTACATGGGTTTGCCAAGGTATAGGGCACCTCGACCATATTCTAACAACAAGAAAGGAGCAGACCATCATGGAAACGAAATACCAAGAAAATGGAGACGGGCATCCCGGTAGGGGCCGGAACCGATGCAACCCGGGTGGCGAGCTACAACCCATGGGCCGCACTCTACTGGCTGGCGAGTGGTAAGACAGTTGGAGGAACCGTCCTCTATCCTCAGGCAAATCGTATCGATCGGATGGAGGCGCTGCGACTCTATACCGTTGGGAGCGCGTGGTTCTCCAACGAAGAAAAGGAAAAGGGCTCGATTGAAGAGGGAAAGTTAGCGGACATTGTTGTGCTCTCTGACGACTACTTTTCGGTGGAGGAAGAACATAAAGCGCATTGAATCTTTGTTAACGATGGCCGACGGCAAAGTCGTTTACGGGGCAGGTGATTTCAGTAACCTAACCCCTTTATCCGCAAGCCCTGATTGGTCGCCAGCTAAGACATACGGCGGTTATTACCGTTCCGCTTCTTTGGCTCTGGATACCTCGCCGTATTTACACGCACACGAGAGTCATGGACACCCGTTTGTGGTGAGTCCCTCCGGAGAATTATGGAGATTAGGGTGCGACTGCTTTGTCTTCTAAATACACGACAGGAGTAATCAGAGATGTGCAGGGCAATCGGTCTCGACACCTTTGCTAAATTGCTCCGTACATCTCTTGTTATTGTGGTTACAGTTCTTATTTTTCTGCTAAATCCATGGTTTGTCGAAGCACAGCAGTTGCCCTCACCTCCCCCATACCAGCAGCTTAGATACGAAGAAGATTACAGCTATCTGCGTGACCCAACCCGTCGCACTGATCTATGGGATATCATCAAATATGTTCCATTCAATAATAAGGGCGACTGGTACCTCTCGGTGGGAGGCGAAGTACGGGAGCGATACGAGTATTTTGACAATTTCAACTGGGGCCAGGGGCCGCAGGATAAAAACGGCTACCTGCTTCAACGGTACATGCTGCATATCGATCTTCATCTCGGTCCGAATTTGCGTTTCTTCGCCCAACTTAAGAGTGGACTGGAAGATGAGAGGAATGGGGGGCCTCGTCCGCCAGACAAGGATGTATTAGATGTGAACCAAGCCTTCCTGGACGTATCAACAGGGGTTGGAAACATCGGATCACTCACTCTGCGTGCCGGGCGCCAAGAAATGACATACGGGTCGTCCCGTCTTGTTTCGGTTAGAGAGAGTCCGAATGTACGTCAGAGCTTTGATGGTGTGCGATTAACCTTAGATGCCCGTGCTTGGCGTGTGGATGGGTTTGTCACCAGACCTGTTGAGACCAATACTGGGATTTTCGATGACGAGCCTGATCCCAAGCGCTTATTCTGGGGGTTTTACGGCGTAGCGCCGCTTCCGGTTCTTCCGGGAGGAAAAGTCGATCTCTATTTCTTCAGCCTTGATCGGAAACAAGCACATTTCAATCAAGGGACTGCCGATGAGCAGAGACAATCCGTGGGAACGAGGCTGTGGGGGCAGATCGAGTCGTGGGACTACAACTTCGAATTTGTTTTTCAGTGGGGCAAATTCGGTAGAGGCGATATCCGGGCCTGGACGGCCGCCTCTGACACCGGATACACTTTTCAGAAACTACCCTTTCGCCCGCGGATTGGTCTAAAGGCGGACATTGCAAGTGGTGATCGAGATCCCAAGGACCGGAACCTCCAGACTTTCAACGCGCTCTTTCCCAAAGGAGCGTACTTCAATGAAACCGACCTGATCGGTCCTGCAAATTTTATCGATCTCCACCCGTCTCTTTTACTTCATGTTACCGAACGGATATCGTTTAATGTTGACTGGGATTTCTTCTGGCGCCAAAACCTGAACGACGGTATCTATGGGGTCGCGGTCAACCTTGTCCGGTCAGGACTTACGAGCCATGCCCGCTACATCGGGAGCGCCCTCTCATCAGGAGCAGAGTGGCGCATCGACCGTCATATCACGCTTGCGGGCGCCTACACCTACTTCTTTGCCGGTCCTTTTCTGCGGGAGAGTGGACCCGGGAAAGACGTAAATTATTTCTCCGTATGGGGGACTTACAAGTTTTGAAAACGATAATATCCTTATATGCCCGGGCTCCTTGACCCGATTCAAAGCCGCGTTTGAACTGAAAATGAGTCCGGTAATAAAATAGGGAATTCTTTGGACTGAGAGCAGCCTCCTGGCGACGGTACTTACGTCAATGCAGTCAACCTATGCCCAAGGCTAATTTTTTGAGGAGAGGAATTGTATGAGCAATCATGAACCCGTATCTGTCGCTGTCACCCGCACCGTCAAGGCAGGCTGCGAGGAAGAGTTCGAGCGGGCGCTTCACGATTTTGTCCAGCGTTCGCTCCACCTCCCGGGTCAGCTCGGCGTTCACATTTTGCGACCCGTACCTGGCTCGGGGGCGCGAGAATACGGCATCCTGCGACGATTCGAGGATGCAGAAGCGCGCGATGAGTTCTACCGTTCGCCGCTGTTTGACGAATGGAAGCAAACGGTAGCCGGACTGGTCGAAGGCGAGCCGCGATACGAACGCCTGAGCGGATTGGAGACGTGGTTCACGCTACCGGGCCAACGGGCCATCGTGCCCCCGCCTCGCTGGAAAATGGCCATCATGACGTTGTTGGGAGTTTACCCAGCCAGCCTGCTGTTAGGCGTAACGGTTGGAAATTGGATCGGTGGCTGGCCAATCTCTGTAAGCTCGCTCATTATTGGCGCATTGATGGTCATCCTGCTCACTTGGGTTCTGATGCCCCAGCTGACGCGACTTTTTATGGCCTGGCTTTATCCGAACACTGGTAATAGCGTGTCTCGCTCATGAGTGAAAAAAGCCGAACAAAAACTTTCAGCGACAGCGTTTTTTGCAATCGCCAACGCTGCTGATTTTGGAAATCAAAGCACCGAGAAGGTGATAGAGGCGAATCTCGCCCCGCTGATTTAGCCGTTCACACTTTCCATTGGTAATCGTCAACCTCCCTGCGTGCATCGAAGTGTAGACTTGTAGTTGAACTCACCGGTCAAGGCAAGAGCTAAACTTCGGCACCCTCTGCAATCTCTCATCTTACATCTTCAGCATTTACCTTTGAGGTTCCCTTTCCTTCTCAATTTCTCCAAGAGTTCTGACTTTTCCCAAATCTGTTTCAAGAAATCATTCAAAAGGTTCCCAATTGGAATAGGAAACCTTTAATAATATATCCGCCTATGCAGGTGACCCAAATGACTACAGACAAACTTTTACTTATATTCATGACGGCCGAACCCTTCGATCATCTCAAGGAGAGCACTAAATACTTCTTTATTAGAATCAAAACATCTTCCTTACGATTGCCGGCTGATTGATTTCGAAATCTGAATCTATACTGACGCACTTTCGAGGGATAATATGTAGGTAAGTGATTTTCTTGCTTTTCGGTTTAAACTGATATATAATTAAATAAATATAAATAGAAGCCTCCTCGATGATGGGGGGAGTATTTCCCGCGATCTATGAGAAAGAGGCAAGCCCATACTGAGTCTTCCAATCCATTTCTGCGTGATTTAACCATTATTTACCTCTAAGTCGCGTGAAATCGTGGAAATCATTAGTTTGGCGTAAAAAAAAGAAAGGAATAATTCTGTTCAATATTGACCGAGTTATTTAAGGATTGACGATGAAATTTTCAGATTTGAATTTAAAACCAGAGATTCTGAAGGCTCTGACTGACATGGGTTATCAGGATTTAACGCCCATCCAGGAAAAGACCTTCTCTCCTATCCTGAGCGGCAGGGATCTTTTGGCCCGGGCAGAGACCGGCTCCGGTAAAACAGCGGCCTGCGGTATTCCACTGGTCCAGATGATCGATCCTTCGCTCAATGCCATCCAGGCCCTCATCCTGGTCCCTACCCGTGAACTGGCACTTCAATATGTGGAAGAGATCAATAAAATTTCGAGACTTGCAGAGGTCGCTCCCTTTGCCGTCTTTGGCGGATTCTCGATGGAGGTTCAAAAAGCAAAATTAAGCGACAGTGTCCATATCCTCGTAGCCACACCTGGACGACTGATCGATTTCCTATATAATACCACGTCGATCGATCTCTCCTGTGTTCGCACGCTCGTTCTGGATGAAGCGGACGAGATGCTGAAAATGGGTTTCATTGAAGATATAGACTTTATCATGTCCTGTCTGATCCACGAGCACCAGACATTGTTTTTTGCAGCGACGATGCCCGAAGAGATCGATCGATTAATCAGGACCTATCTGAAAGAACCCGTCAGAGTGGAATTAAATAAGGAACAGGTGGCTCCACAGAGTCTTGTTCACCATTTTCAGTATACGGGGCAACGTGATCGGCTCAATGCCCTGATCGAATACCTAAAAAAAGAGGAGATCTCCCAGGCCATCATCTTTTGCAATTCACGACATCACGGTAAGAAACTGATCAGGAAGTTGGAAGGAGAATTTAAATCGATAGAGTATATCCACGGAGGTCTGGAGCAATCGAGGCGAACATCGATCTTCGAGCGTTTTCGCCGAAATGAGATTACCTTCATGGTTGCCACGGACATTGCCGGTCGGGGACTCGACTTCAGTCATGTCAGTCATGTGATTAATTATGACTATCCTTGCGGCCTGGAATCCTACATCAACAGGACAGGAAGGACCGGAAGAATGGGGCGGTCAGGCATTGCCATGACCTTTGTGACCGATCAGGAATTGGGGGACTTGAAATCCCTCTTTAAGATGAATCGTATTGATCCCATGTGGCATGGCAACATCCCTGACCTCCAGAATATCTCGAGACGCAAAGGGAGAGGGAACGGCAAATACCCTTTCAAGAAACACCCTAGGAAAGCAACATCCAATGTAACCCCAACGGTTCAGAGAAGCGATTTTACGAAAGGGGACGAATGGCAGAGACCATTGATGAAATCAGCATAGATTGGAAGGATGACAACGGGCAATATATGGTCAAGCAGGTGAAGAAGGAAGTTCTCACCAGCGGGGCCTGGTCCACGGTCATGTTTATGTACCGGGATCTTGACAAAAAAACCGGCGAATTCGGACCCAAGAAGATTCGAGTAGTCCGCTATCAAAAACGGGGCGGAAAGTTTATGCCTCAGTCAAAATTCAATATTTCCTCTGCCAAGCAGGCAAAACGGATCATAGAAATTATCCAGAACTGGCTCCCTGAGATGGATGAGAAGGTCGACTCTGAGGATTAGCACAGGAACCATTCGAGGGGCCCTGAAGAGAGACCAGCAAATTCCAGGTCGGATTGTAGATTTCACCTGCTTGCGGCAGGCAGGGATTGAAAATATCCATACTGTTGACGGACTTTACCCCGTTAGAAATAATGGTCCGTTGCTCTGCAGTGGGGTTAGTTTTAGAATAATTCCGGCGGGGTTTAATGCTCCGCTCGGTTTCGAGTCGTAACGACTGGAATTTCTAACAGGGTTTATTTATGAAACGCGAAGATTTGCGAAACATTGCCCTGATTGCCCATGTGGATCATGGAAAGACAACGATCGTCGATGGCCTGCTCAGGCAGTCAGGTACTTTCCGTTTGAACGAGATAGTCCAGGATAGGGTGATGGACAATATTGACTTAGAGCGGGAGCGGGGTATTACGATCATAGCAAAGAATACGGCGATCGAATATAAAGGAGTCAAGATCAATATTGTCGATACGCCAGGTCATGCCGATTTCGGCGGGGAGGTGGAAAGGACGCTCAAGATGGTGGATGGCGTGCTGCTCCTCGTCGATGCCTCAGAAGGCCCTTTGCCCCAGACAAGATTCGTTCTGAAAAAGGCCCTCGAGTTTAATCTTCCTCCCATTCTTGTGATTAACAAAATAGACCGGTCTGATGCGAGGATCCAAGAAGTGCTCAACGAGGTCTATGATCTCTTTATTGACCTCGATGCCACGGAGAAACAGCTTGAATTTCCGATTGTCTACACCAACGCAAAACTCGGGATTGCAAAACTCCATCCTGATGAGAATACCAAAGACTTTCAGCCCCTGTTTGAGCTCATCCTTCAGGCCGTTCCGCCGCCTGAAGGGGATGAAGAAGGGCCTTTGAAGCTCCTGGTCACCAACATCGACTATAACGATTACGTGGGCAGGCTTGCCATCGGGAGGATCTTCTCAGGCTCGGTCAAAGTCGGGGATTGGGTATCGACGATCAACGGAAAAGGGGACCCGGTCAAGACGAAGGTGACATCGCTCTATGGATTTCAGGGGCTCGAACGAGCAGAGATCAAAGAGGCCCGGGCAGGTGATATCGTTGCCTTAGCCGGGATTGAAGGGATTAATATCGGTGATACCATTGCCGATCTTGAAAATCCGGAGCCCCTTCCGAGAATTGCGGTGGATGAGCCCACTATCTCCATGGTTTTTTCGGTGAATACGTCGCCTTTTGCCGGCCAGGACGGAAGGCATGTTACTTCGAGAAACCTGAGGGACCGGCTTGAAAAGGAACTCCTGTATAATGTGTCCATCAGGGTTGACTTTGATTCCACAGATTCTTTCAAGGTGATGGGACGAGGAGAACTGCAGCTTGCGATTCTGATCGAGATGATCAGGAGGGAAAGCTATGAGCTCTCTGTGTCGATGCCGGAGAGCATTACCAAAAACATGAACGGCATTCTTCAAGAGCCCATGGAGCATCTTGTCATCGATGTCCCGGAAGAATTTTTAGGGATTGTGGCACAACAGGTTGGAATCCGGAAAGGCAAGATGCAGAAGATGAACAACAATGGCCACGGAAGGGTTCGCATTGAATTCAGGATCCCATCCAGAGGTCTGATCGGCTTTCGCTCCCAGTTTCTCACCGATACAAGAGGGACAGGGCTCTTCAATCACCTGTTCGATGGTTATGAGCCGTGGCATGGCCCTATTACAAAGCGATCTACCGGAACCCTGATTGCGGACCGACCAGGAAAGACGACCACGTATGCGCTTTATCACCTCCAGCCCCGAGGAACCCTCTTTGTCAAAGAGAATACACCTGTCTACGAAGGAATGGTGATTGGTGAGAATTCAAGAGAGAACGATCTTGATGTCAATGTGACCAAAGAAAAGAAACTCACCAACATGAGGGCAGCAGGGTCGGACGAAGCCTTGCAGCTCATTCCACCTAAGATTCTTAGCCTTGAGCAGGCCATCGAGTTTATTAAAGAAGATGAACTGGTTGAGGTGACCCCACTATCCGTGCGCATCAGAAAAAAGGTCCTTGAATCGAACAAGAGGCCCAAGTATAGGAGTTAAGATGGCGGAGTTTATAGAGAAAATGGTAGAGCCAGAAATGGCTCTTTTTTTGGATATTTCAGGTCAGGAGTTTATCCTGACGATGTCTGGCAAGGTAAGTTTTGGTTTTAACAATAGTCTATACTACACATCATGATGCCAACAATGGGGATCTTCCTCAAGATAGTCACCGGTCAAAGCAAGGGCTAAACTTCGGCAACCCCGGCAATCTTTCATCTGGCAGCTTCCACACTTGCCTTTGAGATTTTCCTTTCTCCTCAACTTCTCCAAGAGTTCTGATTTTTCCCATATCTCTCGCAATGATTGATACAAAAGGTTCCCAATTGAAATGGGAAACCTTCGACAAGGGAAAACACTTCCTTCCGGCATAATGCAAAGACCATCCACTCCTATGACACAAGGAGCCCCCAGTAACTCGGGTTCCTCTCCACTAAAACTGATCTGAAAGGCTTGATAAGGAATAAAGGAATGGTCTTCTCCTTCGGTTGGGAAAAAATCTAAGAGCATCCCTATCATTTCTTTCCACTCTTCCTTACTAAGTACCTCTCCCAAGATCTCTTTCCCTTTGCCCAAGGGAATGAACCGTTCAATGATCAATCCATCGATGCCTAAATCCTGACAGAGTTTGAAGAGTGAGGGGAGGTTCCTAAAATTCTTTTTCATCACAGTGAACATCAACATGACTTCAAATCTCTTTTCATTCTTGATCAATGAAAGATTTCGCATCACCTTATCAAAAGTTCCTTTCAAGCGAATAGAGTCATTCGTCTCTGCATCGGTTCCATCCATAGAAATCTTTATCTTCTTTAATTTTGAAAAGCTGGATAATTTTCTTATCATCTCTTGATCAATGGGGAGACCATTGGTAATAATTCCCAACTCTTCAACCATTGATTGTTGGTCTAAATCACTGAGGAGGGGAAATAGCTCAGGTTTTAATAAGGGTTCGCCACCCGTGAGATGGATGCAAGCTGTTTTGTCCCATTTCATCAATGTATTGAGGAGATTATCAGACACCTTCTTAAGCCCTGCCCAATCCAGATCACTCTTCTCCGAAAAATCGTTTTGGTAACAGTGTTTGCAACGAAGATTACAAAGATTGGTGATATGCCATTGGATATAGAATTGTTCTTTCATTGATATCTCAGAGAGACTTGTTCATTAAAAATTATTTTAAGATTAAATCAAAGTCACCGCAAATTTTATTACTTATTTTCAAGTTTAAGAACCTTAAATGCTTTATAAGAAATCTTGATATTTAAAGGAATTATTATTGAAAATTCCAATTTGACATACAAGGAATTATCTTTTTTAATTTTTAAGTCGAAACAGAGCAGGCGACTTTTGAAAGGAGGAAACACAAATGAAAGAGAAAGAGGGAAAGAGAATGGTGGAAGATGGCGAAGGAACGAACAAGCGTGATTTTCTCAAAGTGCTTGGAGCAGGCCTTGGCTCAATGATGGGAGGACAATCTTTCGCAGAAGAGAAGAAGGGGAAATATGTTATTGTCATCACGCACGGTGGCAATGATCCCAACAGAGCCATTTTTGGCCTTCTCATGGCTCAAACGGTTGCCGATAAGGGATTGGGAAAGGTTTATGTCTGGATGACGCTCGAAGGCGCTGATCTGGTCCACAAGAAAAGGACAGAGAGGATAGAGTCCCCCATATACAAAAAATTCGGAAATGCCCTTGAAATTATGAAAAAAATTAATGAAAAAGGTGGCTGGTTTGGAGTTTGCCCACCCTGTGCTGAATATTTTGGAGCCACCGGCAGTGACAAATACGACTGGGCAGAATTGGCTGGAGGTGACTGGCTTATGAAAAACATCCAAGATGCCTGGGTGGTCTGAATTTAATAAACACATTGGAAGGACAGGATGACTTTCTTCAGGAAAAAGAAGACTTTAACAGGACTCTCCCGCACCTGCGGTTGAGCTGCGAAAATTGGTCCGACAGATCTGTCGGATGCACTCAAGACACTGCATCCAGCACAGGACCCCAATCTCCTGGTAGGGTTTGAGACCTGTGATGATGCAGCAGTTTATCGTCTGTCAGATGATATTGCCTTCATCAGCACCGTGGACTTTATTACGCCGCCCGTTGATGACCCTTACTGGTTTGGGCAGATTGCGGCGGCAAATGCATTGTCGGATGTATATGCCATGGGAGGCAAACCTTTAACAGCCCTGAATCTTGTAATGTTTCCGATTAAAAAACTTGATATGAGCATATTAAGAGAGATACTCCGGGGAGGATGCGATAAGGTTTTTGAGGCAGGTGCTTCCATTTCTGGTGGACACTCGGTTGATGACAATGAACCCAAGTATGGCCTGGCCGTTACAGGGGTGGTTCATCCTGATCGCATCCTTACTAATTGCGGCGCTAAAGAAGGGGATGTTTTGATCCTGACCAAACCTATTGGTACAGGAGTTTTGTTTAATGCCTGCCGTTCCAAAAAACTGCCCTGGCGTGATTTAGAAGTCCTTCTCCCCGAAGTGGCTTCTCTCAACAAGAGAGCCATAGAAATTGCCTTGAATTTTGATATCCATGCGTGCACCGATATAACGGGTTTTGGCATCGTCGGCCATTTTCTGGAGATGGCAAAAGGAAGTGGACTCCAGATCAATCTTTTCTATGACAAACTTCCTTTCTACCCCAATGCACTTCATATGTATCGCAGGGGCGAAACAACAGGAAGCAACAAGGCCAACAGAAAACTGGCTGAAGGGTTTTTTAAGAAAATCAAGGAACTTTCCAGAGAGGAGGAAGAGCTACTCTTCGATCCTCAGACATCCGGGGGGCTGCTGCTTTCTGTTCCTTCTACTGAGGCCGATCGGCTCATCACTGAATTGAAAAGAACAGGTATTGAGGCTGTGGCTAGGGTTGGTGAAGTGGTAGCTGGTCCACAGCCATCTGTATGGGTCATCTAAATAAAACTTTTGATCAATTCGAGCCCATCCCACTCTTTGCCAACAAAATTCGCCGATCTTTCATGATAAGCGTCTCAAACATTATCTAAATATTATTTGACTATTGAAAACTCCCGTACATTATTTTACGATAAATTAACTTCAAAAATCATCCATATTACCTAAAAATCCCTAAAAAAGGAGGAATTGAAAAGAGATGAAGAAAAGGTTGCTTAGTATGGTAGTCCTTGTAGGTTTTGTGCTTTCCAGTCTGATGGTTACGGGTGCTTTCGCTGCCAAAGACGAAATTGTCTTTGACGCTTCTATGGGGAAAGTCACATTCGCTCATAAGAAGCATAGTGAAACATTGAAGATCGACTGTTTGAAATGCCACCACACCTGGAAACAAGGTGAAACCTCTGGCAAAAAGTGCATGGAGTGCCATAAGGCTGGTGCTGAGGGGAAGGCACTTACAGCAAAGGATGCCTTTCATAACACCTGCAAGGCTTGCCATGATGAAGCAAAGAAGGCCAACAAACCTGCTGGTCCAACTGGTTGCACCCAGTGCCATGTAAAGGCAAAGTAATTTAAATTTTTTCCAGAGATAGATAGTAAAATGAAGGGAATCAACATTTTTTGATTCCCTTCATTTCTAATGGATAAACATTCACTTTTATAACCTGATATAAACTTAAGGAGGCAGATACATGATAGGTGAGAAAACTACAGGAAAGAAAACAAAGACAAAGGTTCTGACAAAGAAGGCCCAATTCGAATTTTTGGCGCCAGAAGCCCAGGAAGTTTTTTTAACGGGAGACTTTAATAATTGGGATTCCAGCGCGAACCCGATGAAAAAGGACAAGAAGGGGATATGGAAAACAGCCCTCTCTCTAAAGCCGGGGACATACGAGTATCGCTTTCTTGTCGATGGGAATTGGGAAAACGATCCTTCTTGCTGTGGCTGCGTTCCGAACGAATTTGGAAGCCAAAATTGTGTTAGAATAGTCGGATGACGATTAAAGAGTTGGGCATTATTCCAAGAAAGTCACGGGGCACTTGGTGAAGATTATTACAGAAGATCTTTTTTCTTCTGTTCAAACTCTTCTTTATCAATCTCCCCGCGGGCGTAGCGTTTCTTCAGAATATCCAGGGCGGACTCTTCAACCCTTGTCCCTTTTGTCATTCCAACAAGCCATCGGATGAGAAAGATCAAACCTAAGACGAAGAGGCCCCAGAAGATGATCATAAATATCCAACCCATGCCCCACCAACCCCACATCATTCCTGGCCCCATGCCATAATCTCGCCATCCCCATTGAACCAACATTCCATCCATTCCCTTACCTCTTCCTCGGTCTTTCTCCGAGGGTCACCTTCACGTCTATGAGACTGTCTTTTCGAAACACTTTGAGAAGGATCGTATCTCCAGGTTTCTTTTCTCGGATATAATGGATTAGCTCATCATTGGTCTTTACCTCTTTTTGATCCGCTTTCACCACAATATCTCCACCCATAAGCACAATCATGTTCCCAACCTGAACTTTCTGATTTCCTCCTTTCAGACCGGATTTATCAGCGGGGCCACCCTTTACCACTTCCGAAATCATTGCTCCTCGTTCTATTTTAAGCTTAAGATACTTTGCCATCTCAGGGATGAGAGACTGGATGGTAGCACCTATATAGGGATAGGTCACATAACCTTTTGAAAGGAGTTCTGGGACCACTCGTCTTGCTGTATTGACCGGAATGGCAAAACCAATCCCCACACTTCCACCAGATGGACTGATGATAGCACTATTAATTCCCACGATTTCTCCATCAGAGTTGAGAAGCGGGCCTCCAGAGTTTCCCGGGTTGATGGCAGCATCGGTCTGAATAACATCTTCAATTAACGTCCCAACGTCGGACCGGATGGTCCGGCCGAGAGAGCTCACAATTCCTGTGGTCAATGTCCTCTGCAGGCCAAAAGGATTGCCGATGGCAAGGACTTTCTGTCCGATTCTTAAATTCTTTGAATCTCCCATGGGGACGACCTTCAACTTCTCCTTAGGGGCGTCAATCTTGATCACTGCAAGATCGCTATCCGGATCTGACCCAACTAATTTGGCAGGCCACTTCGATCCATCTGCCAAGGTCACCTCTAATTTTTGAGCATCGGCCACAACATGATGGTTGGTCAGGATATGACCTTTCGTATCGATGATGGAGCCGGATCCAGATCCTTGAGTTGGAAAAGCGTTGAAGAAAAAATCCATCTGGATGGCGGTACTGGTGACATTAACAACCCCGTCCGCTACCTTCTCATAGACCGCAATATTATTTCTTTCCTCCTCAGTCAATGCAGCAGAAAAAAGTTGCTCTGTGCTGAAAAGAGTGATGAGGAAAATAAGAACCGAAATTAAAAAGCTTCTTGAGATGAGTTTCTTTCCACAAACCATTGTCGTGTCCCCCTTTCATCCTTTCGAAACTTTGTCGACAACTCTTTTCAATTTTTCCGAAACTTCCTTGGCAATTTTTCTCAGTTCTTCGTTTTTAATAACTTCCAAAGCAGATACCGGATTGAGAGCAGAAACATATGCCTTTTTGTCATCTGTTTCGTAGACAATCACATTGCACGGAAGGAGGAGCCCCACATCGAGATCGGCCTGAAGGGTCCGATGGGCGTAGGGTGGATTACAAGCCCCGAGAATCACATATTTCCTGAAATCTATACCTAATTTCTTCTTCAAGGTCGCCTTAACATCGATTTCCGTGAGAACCCCGAAGCCCTCTTCCTTTAAAGCATCTGCGACCTTGGAGATTGCATCTTCGTAAGAGGTGTTCAAAACCGTAGTAAAAGCGTATCCCTTAACTTTTTCCATGGCAACCTCCTCTTCTTAAATTAAATTTGTAGTGCCCAAGACCAAGGTGTGCCAAGATTTTGTGTTATATCCTTGGAAGGCCGGCTTCGTCAAAAACCCCCTCGAAAAGAGGCCCGCTGAGATAACGTTCGCCCGAGTCAGGGAGAATTGCGACGATGGTTTTTCCTTTGAACTCATCGCTTCTCGCAAGTCTAAGAGCGACTGCAATCGCTGCGCCGCAACTGACACCCGAAAGAATTCCTTCTTCACGGGCAAGCCGTCTGGCATGTTCAATCGCCTCTTCGCTGGTGACCTGTTCCACGCGATCCACCATAGACAAGTCCAGAGTGTCTGGGATGAACCCGGCACCGATTCCCTGAATCTTATGAGGCCCGGGCTTGAGTTCCTTTCCAGCAAGGCGCTGTGTAATCACAGGGCTCTCCACTGGTTCAACAGCAACACTAATAATCTTTTTCTTCTTTTCTCCTTTAATATATCGTGACACACCCGTGATGGTACCTCCTGTGCCCACTCCTGAAACAAGCACATCTACTCCACCGTTTGTCTGTTCCCAGATCTCTGGACCTGTGGTCTTGAAATGGATTTCCGGGTTGGCAGGATTCTTAAACTGTTGGGGCATATAGTAGTTAGGACTTGATGCCACAATCCGTTCGGCCTCTTCGATCGTCCCTTTCATTCCCTTAGCTCCGGGTGTAAGGATGATATTTGCCCCAAGAATAGCAAGGACTTTCCGCCTTTCCATGGACATAGTCTCGGGCATGGTGACGTTCAGTTTATATCCTCTTGCAGCAGCCACAAAAGCCAATGCAATGCCTGTATTTCCGCTTGTCGGCTCAATGATCTCCATCCCGGGTTTGAGTAGTCCTTGCTTTTCTGCTGTCCAGATCATACTCGCCCCTATCCTACACTTCACCGAATAAGAAGGGTTACGGCCTTCGATCTTGCCAAGGATGGTGGCTTTGAGTCCTTGAGCCATTCTGGTGATCTTAACCATTGGGGTGTTGCCGATCGATAATGAGTTGTCATCAAAAAACTTTGTCACGTTATCCTCCTTTCAAAGATTCGATATATTTTGAAGATCATACTAACATGGGAGATTTGAACCTCCGGAGCCTAAGTGCATTTGAGACTACGGTGACCGATGAAAACGCCATGGCCCCTGCTGCAAAGATGGGATTAAGTAGGATGCCGAAAAATGGGAAAAGAACTCCTGCGGCCACAGGGATGAGAATTGTATTGTAAGCAAAAGCCCAGAAGAGGTTCTGTTTGATATTCCGAATGGTCGCTTTACTTAATGCGATGGCAGTCACGATCCCTCTTAAATCCCCGCCGATCAAAGTGATGTCCGAAGACTCCATCGCTACATCGGTTCCAGTTCCAATCGCAATCCCTACATCGGCCTGTGCCAAGGCAGGCGCATCATTGATGCCATCCCCCACCATCCCAACCTTCTTACCTTCCGATTGAAGCCGCCTGATTTCTTCTGCTTTCATCTCAGGAAGAACTTCTGCCAGGACCCGGTCAACTCCAATCTGATCCGCGATAGCTTTGGCGGTTCGTTGGTTATCTCCGGTGAGCATCACCACTTCCAATCCCATCTGATGAAGGGCTTCCACGGCTTTCTTTGAATTCTCCTTTAATGTATCTGCTACAGCAATAATCCCGGCCATTTCCCCTTCTACTGCCAAAAACATAGAGGTCTTTCCTTCATTGGAAAGCTGTTCTGCTTTATTAGATAAACCGTTTAAACTCACTTTTTTTTCTTCCATCAGCCTTAAATTTCCAAGGAGGACTCTTTTTAAATCGACCGTCGCCTCGATGCCGAGTCCTGCAATGGCTTGGAAGTTTTTCGAATCCAAAAGGCTTAAATTCTCTTCTTTTGCCTTTTTAACGATTGACTCACCCAAGGGATGTTCTGATCCTTTCTCGGCTGAGGCCGCCAAGGTTAAGATTTCTCTCTTATTAAATCTCTCCGACTCAATGATATCCGTTACAGAAGGCTCCCCTTTAGTCAAGGTTCCAGTCTTATCCAAAACAATGGTATTCAATTGATGCGCTGTCTCCAAAGCCTCAGCCCCTCGAATCAAAATTCCATTTTCTGCGCCTTTCCCTGTTCCCACCATGATTGAAGTGGGAGTTGCCAATCCCAGAGCGCAAGGGCAGGCGATGATGAGGACTGCAACGAAATTGAGAAAAGCATAGGTGAGTGCCGGATGAGGTCCGAAGATATACCAGACGATGAATGTGATGATTGCTATGGAGATGACAACCGGAACAAAGTAACTGGCAATCACATCGACCAACCGGGCAATCGGAGGTTTCGATCCCTGAGCCTCTTGAACCAGCCGTACAATCTGGGAAAGAACCGTATCTTTTCCAACCTTGGTCGCTTCAAATTTAAATGTTCCAGTCTTATTAATCGTTGCGCCGATAACAGAGTCTCCTATCTTCTTCTCAACGGGTAAGGATTCCCCCGTCACTATGGATTCATCGACAGAGGAGTAACCCTCCTTGATAATTCCATCTACCGGAATTTTTTCACCGGGACGGACAATAACGATATCGCCCACAGCCACATCTTCAACCGGAATATCCACCTCGTTTCCATTTCGGATGATCCTAGCTGTCTTAGGTTGAAGACCAATCAACTTTTTAATCGCCTCTGAAGTCTTCCCTTTCGCCCTCGCCTCCAAAAATCTTCCGAGAAGAATGAGGACGATGATGGCCGCAGAGGTATCAAAATAGACATCCATCATTAGACCTTTGACCATGATCCGGTGAGGAACAAAAGTCACGATCAGACTATAGAGATAAGCTGCCGAGGTTCCAACAGCGATCAATGTGTTCATATCGCTGGTCTTGTGTTTGGCCGCCTTCCAGAAGCCAACATAAAACTGCCGGCCCACCCAGAATTGGACAGGAGTGGCCAATAAGAATTGAATGAAGAAATTCGTCTGCGTTGAAAGGCCGAACCCTCTCTCAAGGAGCGAGGCCCCATACATGAGCATGAGGATGGGAGCGAGGAGGATTGCCCCTAAAATGAATTTCAATTTTAATCGGGAAAGTTCTGCCTCTCTCGCAAGCCTTTCTTTCTCAACGATATCCTCTTCTTTCACTTCGAGAACCTTATAACCAGCTTCTTCAACAACTTTCTTAAGATCCCTGATCGACACCTCTTCAGGTATATATTCAACCGATGCTCTTTCTGTGGCGAAGTTCACATTCGCATGAACCACTCCTTTTAAAGAACTCAACGCCTTTTCTACTTTGTTCACACAAGAGGCACAAGTCATCCCTTGAATGGGAAGAACCACCTTCTCCACTTTTGCCCCATAGCCCAGGTCCTTGACCTTGTCGATTAAATGGGAAACATCCGTCTGATCAGGATGAAAGAAGACCGTGGCTTTCTCCGCTGCAAAGTTGACGTTGGCCTGATAAACACCTTCAACCTCGGCCAACCCTTTCTCAATCTTTAACGCACAACTGGCACAGGACATTCCTGTGATAGGAAGGTCTATGCGCTCTAAATTCTTTTCTGGATTTTTCGATTCCATGAAAAACCCTTTAACTGTTAATTTCAGATTTTAGATTTTAGATTTTAGATTTTAGATTTCAGATTTTTCAATTTGCAATCTGCGATTTGAAATCTGCAATTTTATTTTACGTCGTAGTATATCCCAGCCGTCTTTTTTTGCTCTCCGACTTTAAAAAGGATCATCATCTGATATTTTCCTTTTTCAGGAAGGTTGAAATAGGCATCATAACTTTTCATGGCCTCTTCAAATTTCAAAGCCTTGATTTGATCTTTCCCTTTCGGATCAATCACCTTCATATTGATCTGGGCATTCGTGATCTCTTTTTGAGTCTTTTCATCCTTCAGGATCACTGTGATATTGTGGGTGGTACCAGGTTCAATATCCTCTTTCATCTTCATGTCCTTTAACATCTTCTGATGCTCATCATTGGCCATGATCTGAAAAGAAACCTTCACCCCTTCCACAAGAACTTCTTTGGTATCCATCTTCATCGGTGTACCCATAGACATTCCTCCATGTGAATGTTGAGCTAGGGAGACCGACACAAAGATAAACAAACAAAAAACAAACACCCCTGTAACCGAAATCAATCTTTTCATCACATAAACCTCCTTTAAAAAATTTAATCAACCTATTCAAACCAAGCAGGATCAGCTTTTGTCTCTGTTGCCTCTTGGGAGAGTTTGCTTAACATCTCATTGGCATCAGCGATTTGCCCTTGATACTTCTCCATCTCTTTATTTAAAACCTCCAGCCTATAAGAAATCATTTGATATTGAGTCAGGCTCAACCTCCCGAACTCCAATCTTTCTGTCTGTTCCATATACTCTTTATGTGCGTTCTCATAATTTTCAGTGGCTTCCTTTAACTGTTCCTTCCACGGACGCACCTTTTCCCTCCACCAGGTCTCATCTCGACCATAAATATCCGTCCTGATTTCCTCTTTAATCCCTGGAGTCGTCTGTGGGGTTTGTACAGGAGGTCCCTTTTCTGTAAAAAACTCCAGTATTTTAACCCGATCAAGGTAGAGAGTAGGGACTTTGTTGTAATCATCGGTATAATTCACAATACCTTCTTCATCTACCCATTTATAAATTGTGGCAGCATAAGCAGGTGAGATAAATACCAGCAGGATCAATAGGATAAAAACCTTTCTCACATAAACCACCTCCCACTGAGTGACAAAATATCAAATCGAGACATGAAAAACCTCTTTATTTAATATATCCATTGATTTCTGTAATTCAAGGATGCTTGCTGAAGGTATTGATGTAATTAACCACATACCATCTTTCCTCTTCTGTTAAATCTCTTGCGAAGGAAGCCATCCTTCCTCTCCCTGTCGTGATTTTCCAGAAGTGTTCTCCATCGGTCATCTTTTCTCCATGAGAATCCTTGAAATTGGTTGGTTTTGGATTTAATCCCGCTGATGCAGTTCCTTTCCCGTCACCTTTGATGCCGTGACAGAGAGCACACTTCTTTTCATAGATCTCTTTTCCTCTCTGGATAGAGGCTTTGGTCGCCTTAATGGGATTTTTTATCTTCTTCGCCTCCTCAGGAGCCACCCAACCCGTCATCTCATGAGCAAAGACCAAAGCCGTTACTGTCAACAGGCCTAATCCCAATAGCCAATAGAAAATTCGGCATTTCATTTTACCCCCTCTTCACACTCATAGGATTCCCCTGAACACTCCATGCAGGCAAAATAATTTTCACCAAGACCGGTGTGATCATCGTCAACACTACCACAACAATCACTGCAACATTGAAATTTTGGGGATCTACAAGCCCACGCGAAAATGAATAGGCAGCCACCAACATTCCCATTTCACCTTGTGGCAAAGTTCCAGACATGATCAAAACACGTTCACGGGATGACTCACCTACTTTACGTGTAGCGATCCAGTATCCGATTATTTTTATAACCACAACCGTAACAAACAGCACTGCTAAAAAATTGATATTCGCCCCTACCTCTTTGAAATTCACTTCCATCCCAAACACCACCAATAACACTCCTACAGGAAGAGAAATCAGTGCGGATTCGAACCCCTTTGAGATTCTTTCTTTTACCCCTAAATTTGACATTCCAAGCAGTGCGCCTCCTAAGGAGGCGATACCCACTGCGGCAAAACTTCCAAAATGCATCGCTGCCCACGCATACAACGAAGCGACTAAAAGAAGATAGCCAATGAGCATCTGCCGGGGTCTCTTTTCAAAACCGGTCCTTGCAACAAGTTTTATAAACCGGGAAGTCAAAAAGTATGCGACAGCAAAAAACATAATGAGCTTCCCCAAGAACCAGGAAACGGCAATGGCCATCTTAGATGGTCCATAGATCATTGCGTAGTTCGTGGCCTGGCTGCCAATCATCAACAGAATTGCCAATAAACCACTCAAGATGACGGCTCCCAATACTACGATTTCAACCCTTGAACCAAGGGCTTTCATTTCGCGGAGGTAATAAATTGAAATTCCAAAGCTCGAGGCAGATACGATCGCGCTCACCGCCAGGGCTTCTGACCAGCGATCTACAAACACCCGTGTGATGATCGCAACGCTCACCGCAGTCAAAACAAATCCCCAGGTACCCACGAAAAAAGATAGTTTGAGTATTTTCTTCAGCTTATGCCAATCCACTTGAAGACCTGCCAGAAACATGAGTTGGATTAGCCCAATCTCCCCAAGTATTTTCAAAACACTATGGAATGGACCAGGAGAAGGACTTCCCCATGTTCCCAAAACCATGGGAACTCCCAAAAGATTGAGCACGGAGGGGCCGAGAAGAATCCCGATCAGCAGTTGAATCGTCAGGGTGGGGATATGGAGCCGCCGGCTCAAGAGAGCTGCTGCCCTGGTTAGTACAATGATGGTAATTAAAAAAATGACCCATCGAGTAAGTTCTTCCATCCACCATCCCTACATAAAAGATAAATACCTAATCCCGCACACACTTTAGTACCTGTCTGCCGGCAGACAGGAAGGGATAAAGACGGGATTTGTTATGCTGAGATGCCACTGGTTTACCCTAATTGTTTCTTCAATCCAAAGTTCCATTTCCAGATGGCGTAGATCGCAGGGTAAACACCCAATTCCATGATGAAGGACGTGAATATGCCGCCGATCATCGGCGCGGCTATGCGCTTCATCACATCGGCACCTGCGCCTGTTGACCACATGATCGGAACCAAGGCCATGAACATCACACCGACTGTCATCACCTTAGGCCGAAGCCGCTTCACGGCACCTTCGACGATTGCCTCCCGCAGGTCATCCCAGTTCCTCATCTTTCCTTTCGCCTCCGCCTCTTTATGCGCCAGGTCGAGATAGAGAAGCATGAACATTCCGGTCTCTGCATCCACCCCCATTAACGCAATCAAACCCACCCAGACTGCAATGCTTGTGTTATAGCCAAGAAGGTAAAGAAACCAGATCGCACCCACCGCTGAAAATGGAACTGCCAGGAAAATGATCATTGTCTTGGTGAATGATCGTGTATTGAAAAAGAGGAGTAGAAAGACAAGGAAGATGGTGATTGGTACGACAATAATGAGGCGTTCCTTTACGCGCTCCATATATTCGAACTGGCCGCTCCAAATCAGCAGGTACCCCGGCGGCAGCTGCACGTTACCGCGGATGGCTTTTTTAGCATCTGCCACGTAGCTGCCGATGTCGCGTTTTGAAGTGTCAAAATCAACGTAAACATAACCAGATAGTCTGCCATTTTCATCACGAATCATGGAAGGACCGGTCTTGAGAGAGATCTCAGCCAATTGTCCCAAGGGAATAGAAGCCCCTCCTAGTGCCCCGGTGGCCGCTGATCCACTCCCTATTCCGGACATTCCTCCTTGCGTACTTCCGCCACCTGCCTGGATTGGTACAAGAACCCTTCTAAGCTTCTCCACATCATCCCGGAACTCCCTGAAATACCGGACATTGACCGGATAGCGCTCCCGTCCTTCGATTGTGGTTGTGACATTCTCGCCACCAATCGCCGACATCACGATGCTGTTGGCCTGATCAATGGTTAATCCATAGCGAGCCAATTCCGAGCGCTTGAGCGTAAAGTCGAGAAAGTAACCGCCCGCGGTTCGCTCAGCAAAAACGCTCTTCGTGCCAGGCACCTCCTTTAACACCATTTCGATATGTTCACCAAGCTGTTGAACTTTTTCTAAATCCGCACCCATAATCTTGATGCCAATCGGTGTTCTCACACCAGTCGAAAGCATGTCGACACGAGCCTTAATGGGCATCGTCCAAGCGTTGGTAACACCCGGGAACCGCATCGTTTCATCAAGGCCCCCTGGACCATAAATCAGTTCATCCGGACTTTTATGATCCGGCCAGACTCTCCGGAACATTTTCTGCAGCCAGTTTGGCGCCCACGATGAGTACCATCTTGGGGCCTTAGGCCACTCCGATTCAGGCTTGAGAAGGACAACTGTTTCCATCATAGAGAATGGTGCCGGATCGGTTGCCGTCTCTGCGCGGCCTGCCTTACCGAAGACATGATGGACTTCAGGGAAGCTCTTCAATACCTTGTCCTGAACCTGAAGTAATTTCTGCGCTTCTGTTACCGAAATGCCTGGTAATGTCGTCGGCATATAAAGGAGGTTCCCTTCAAAGAGGGGGGGCATGAATTCGGAGCCAAGCCTTTTAAAGATTGGAATTGTGGCGATCACGATGAGCACCGCTACAATCACTGTAGCCCACTTGTGCCTCAGGGTAAACTCGCAAACAGGGTGATAGATCTTCATCAATGGCCGGCTGATCGGATGAGTCTCCTCACTGTGGATCTTCCCGACGAGCAACACATTGACGATACGGCACAAAAACTTTGGTTTAAAGTTATAGGGATCCATATGCGTAAAAAGCAATCGGATGGCTGGATCGAGTGTGATGGCAAGAACTGCTGCAATGGCCATGGAGAAATTCTTCGTGAAAGCCAGTGGCTTGAAGAGACGTCCCTCCACCCCTTCAAGCGTAAAAACTGGCATAAACGAGACGGCGATGACAAGAAGTGCAAAAAAGCTTGGCCCACCTACTTCTTTGACTGCGTTGATCACCACATCTTTGTAACTGCCCGGCCGGCCAGCAGCGTCCCAGTGCTCAAGCTTTTTATGTGTCTGTTCGACAACAACAATGGCCGCATCCACCATGGCACCAATGGCAATGGCAATTCCACCGAGACTCATGATGTTCGCTGTCAACCCCATTAAATACATAGGAATAAAGGATAAGATGATCGTAATGGGGATGGTAATAATAGGTACGAGGGCGGATGGAATGTGCCAGAGAAAGATCATGATCACGATGCTGACAATGATCAGTTCCTCAATCAGCGTCCCCTTGAGTGTCTCGATGGCATGCTCGATCAAATCGGCACGGTCATAAGTCGTCACAATCTCGACACCAGGCGGAAGCGACGGCTTTAATTCCTCGAGTTTTGTACGAACGCGCTCGATCACCTTCAACGCATTCTCACCATAGCGCATGATGACAATGCCGCCGACGACCTCCCCTTCGCCGTTGAGTTCAGCGATACCCCGTCTGATGTCAGGTCCTAATGTGACGGTCCCCAGGTTTTTAACCAGAATTGGAGTGCCACCGCTTTTGCTCGTTCCCACCACAATCTCTTCGATATCGGAGACCTTCTTAATGTAACCACGGCCACGAACCATGTATTCGAGCCCCGAAAATTCAACCAGCCTACCACCGACATCGTTATTCCCTGCCCGGACTGCCGCTATCACCCGGTCAATGGGGATGTTATAGGCCGCCAACCGATTCGGATCTACGTTCACCTGATACTGCTTGACAAACCCGCCGATCGGTGCAACCTCAGCAACCCCAGGCACAGCTTGCAATGCATATCGGAGATGCCAATCCTGGAAGGAACGTAACTGGGCAAGATCATTCTTTCCCGTCTTATCAACGAGAGCGTACTGGAAGACCCATCCAATGGCTGTTTCGTCGCGGGCCAACTCAACCTGAACTCCCTGAGGAAGTCGAGGCAGGATATTGCTTAAATACTCGAGGGTTCGTGAACGTGCCCAGTAGATGTCTGTGCCATCCTCAAAGATGACATAAACATAAGAAAAGCCAAAATCAGAGAACCCGCGAATGTCTTTCACTTTTGGAACGCCCAGGAGCGCCGAGATGATCGGGTAAGTAACCTGATCTTCCATGATGTCGGGACTGCGATCCCATTTTGAGAAGATGATCACCTGTGTATCTGAAAGATCGGGGATAGCATCGAGCGTAATGTTCTTGATGGAATACAATCCCCACAATACGGCCATCCCGATAAAAAGAAAAACCATGAATTTATTATGGGCACATAATTCGATCAGCTTATTGATCATTGATACCCCCGTTGATTACAAACAGTTCGGAGTGATTAGTTCGGAGTTTGGTGTGTTCCGCCTTTATGTTCCGAACTCTGGACTCCAAACTCATAACTCTCTGCTATTGCCCATGGCCTCCATGCTACATCCCGGGCATACCGGCCATTCCCCCCACCGCCTCTTTTAACTTCGATTCGGAGTCGATGAGGAAATTGGCGCTCGTGACCACCCGTTCTCCGGCCTTAAGCCCTTTAATCACTTCATAATAATTTTCCACTTTGGCCCCCACCTTCACCTCTCTTGGCTCAAAATAGCCAGACCCTTTATCTACAATGGCCATCTGCCGAAGGCCAGTATCGATGACTGCCCCTTCTGGCACGGTCAGTTTTTGTCCCAGGTGAACCTTGATCTCCACATTGGCGTACATTTCAGGTTTAAGCTTGCCGTTAGGATTTGGAATTTCAAACCTTACCTTTGCGGTTCGAGTCTCCGGATTCAGAGAAGGATAGATGTAGATTGCTTTTCCAGTGAATATCTCTCCAGGAATATAAGATAATTGAACGGAAGCTTGCTGCCCCAGCCGAATGAAAGGGAGTTCATATTCATAGATATCCGCATAGAGCCAGACCACTGAGAGGTCCGCCAGTTTAAATAAGGCTATCCCTGGCATCACATTCATCCCGTTATAGGCTGCCTTTTCCAGAACAAATCCACTGAAAGGAGAATGGAGAGTAAGTGTCTTTTTAACCTGACCGCTCTCTTCTAAGGCCTTAATCTGGTCGTCACTGATGTCCCAGAGTTTTAGACGTCGCTTCGCAGATTCTGCGAGAGAGTTCCCGCTACCTGCCACTTCCGGAAATGGACTTTTTGCCAATTCTTTCTTTGCTCGAAGAGCAATGAGATATTCCTCCTGAGTGGACACTAATTCCGGGCTATAGATGGTAAGAAGTGGTTCGCCCTTGCTGACAAACCTACCCGTGAAATCGACATAAAGGTCTTCAATCCAACCCCCGATTTTGGGTGAAACAGTTACAATCCTCTTTTCGTCATAATCGACCCTTCCCACGGTTCGGATGATCTTCTCAAGAGGTCTCATTTCTACTGTCCCGAATTTGACTCCAATCAATTGCTGCTTCTCTGGGGAGATTTGAACTGTTCCAGGAGCCACCTCTTGCATCTTACCCTCTTTCTGGATCGACTCTATGGAGAGGTTCTTCATTTCCATGTCATCCGCCTTTTTCACTTCCTGTTTCCCCTCTGGTTTATGTTCTTTATGGGTGCTGGTTTCCTTACCCTTTCCACATCCATAGATCAGCCACGGCAGGACCAAAAAAAGAATGAGATAAATCGATCTTTTCATCTCCCTCCCCCCCCTTCTAAGAATTGTTTCCCAACAGCCGCTCCTAAATTGGCAACATTTTTTTCATATTCGGTCAATGCCTGATGATACTCCAATTCATATTTAAAGAGCGTCATCTGACTATCCAGTAGGGTCATAAAATCAGCCCTATTCACTCGATAGGCACTCATAGCTGAGTTTATCTGAAGGCTTACCTGGGGGATGATCCCCGTCTTATAGAGGTCAATCTGTCTTTCCACCCGCTGGATCATTGAGCTCATATCTGCAACCATAAAAAGAATTTCATTTTTCATCGCCCGGTATTGGGCCTCTGAGGCAAGGATCTCGGCTTTTGTTTCTGCTACTTTCCGATCCTGTTTCGATTTATAGAAGATAGGAATGTTCATCTCCATCATCCCTGTGAGCATATCCCTGCGTTTCATATCTGGACCATTGTCTCTCTGGCCATAAGCGAATCGGAAACCGAAGTCAGGATAATACTCCCTCTTGGCAAGAGCATAAGCCTTTTCCTTTGCTTCGATCATTTTCTTCATCCCTTTCAGAGTAGGGTTCATTTCTAACGCCATCTTCTGAAGTTCTTCAATGGTGAAAGGAAGTTTCCTGAAAATTACTTCCTCAGGTTCGCCCACCGGAGTCTCTGGAGTTCGGTTGAGGAGAGCATTTAGTTTTGCTTCCAGGGCCCTTTTTCTCTGGCCAAGCATAATCAACTCGTCCACCATTTTGGAAACCTCGACATGAGCCTTGAGCACGTCCTGTTGTATTCCCTCCCCAACGCTATAGCGTGTTTCAGCGATCTTAGCAAAATTCTCAAGAATCTCTTTGTTTCTTTGCACTACTTCTGTTGTGCGGTAAACATGGGAGAGTTCGTAATAGGCAGTCTTCACATCCCTGATAATTTGGTGTATCTTCCCTTGAATCTCGGTGAAAACAGCCTCTGCTTCTTTTTCTGCCATCTCTTTCATCAAAGGTCTCTTTCCAGGAAATGGAAACCTCTGCGAGATGGAGATCTCTTTCATCGTCATATCCTCTTTCCTGAAACTGAAATTGGTGGGAAGGTTGATAATTCCGAGACCTAACATTGGATCTTCCAAGGCATAGGCTTGAGGTATTTTTTCTTTAAAGACCTCCCATTTTATCTTTGCCGCTGAAATTTCTGGATTGTTCTGAAGCGCCTCTTCAATCAATTGATCTACATTCAGCCGTGGTTTTTCTGACTGAGCTGATGAGGGAAAAGGCATTAACATTAAAATCAAAAAAAAGAAGAAAATTGCTTTAGCCAAACAAAATAACTTTAATCCCATTTCATCACCTTCCTTCTTAAAAAATTAATCAATTCCCAATGAATATATTTCTGCGTAAGAAAATGAAATGAAAATTTAATTTTTTAAAGCTAATAAAAATGCATTTATAAGTAAATACTGTGAACTCCTTATTTTAAATTGAGAACCACCGTACATTTTCAATGTTAATTAATTCTACAGCTAAAACTTATATTTTGGAACAATATTTATAAAACCTTTTTAATTTAAATTGGTTAAAGCCACGTATATTTTTAGACCCCTCTGTGTCGAAAATCGAAACAAAAAAGCTCTTGACCTATTTGGCTAAACCTTAAGGGGGGTGAAGGTTTTAGCAATTTGGGGACCTAATTTTACTTAGGTCCTTGGCCAAGAGCTTTTTCTTAATTCTTGAAATTAAAAACTTATATTATTTTCTTACAAACTATACAGAAACAATATCACAATTAAAAAGAACAAGCAATCTTTACAAAATAGCAAATTTAATAAATTTAATCAGCAATTCTTGTGCCAAAGTCCTACGTGAGCGCACCCAATTGTTTCTTCCCTTCCATCCCCTGGGGAATAAAGTTTGCGATTAAATATTCAGGGGGATGAAAGATAGAATGCACTAACTCTTCCATTAACAACAATGTCCTTATTGATATGGAAAAACCATTAGGAGGAAGACTTGAAGTTTCCGAGATATTTATATCGACAATCATTGGACAGTGGAATGGAAATCCGCAATCCATCTTCATATTCCCCATACGATTTCCCTCTGAGCATTGATCCATGGGAAACGCGGGTACATAGGAAAAAAGGATTCCAATAATAAGAAAAAAACCTATGATTCTCATATCTATTTTCTCCCATCCAAAGGGAGATAGCTCTCGACCGAACTGCTAAACCTTTAGGGGGGGTGAAGGCTTTAGCTTTGGATGTTCAGCCGAGAGCCGTTCTTTTATATTAAAAGCTGTACTGAAATATCGGTCTCCTCCATCTGGAAATATTGTCACAATCATTCCCCAATCAATGGATTCTATCAACCTCAGCGATGCCCAAAAAGCAGCACCCGAGGAGGGCTACCCATAGACCTTCTTCCTTTGCCAGACGGATTGTCATCTCATAAGCATCTTCTGTTTTAACGAAGAATGTCCCATCCACGATCGATTCGTCATAGATAGCTGGACGGATGGCCGTTTCAATATGCTTTAGCCCTTCGATTCCATGGAAACCGCTATCGGGTTGAACCCCCGATATCCGTATGTCAGGGTTATACTCTTTCAATCTTTTCCCAACCCCTGTTAATGTTCCACCGGTCCCTACCCCTGCAATTAAGTGAGTAACTTTCCCCATGCTTTGTTGGAGGATCTCAACCCCTGTTGTCTCGTAATGGGCTCTCCAGTTTGATGGATTGTTATATTGATCTCCTTTAAAGTATCGATGGGGATTTGCCTCATAAATTCTCTTCGCCTCAAGAAGCGCTCCATCTGACCCCAACAAGGGATCCGTGAGGATCAGTTTCGCCCCATAGGCCTTGAGTGCCTTCTTTCTTTCCTCGCTCACATTGGCAGGAACGACTAACTCTACTCGATAACCTTTGATTGCCCCAATCATTGCATAGGCGATTCCTGTGTTGCCCGAAGTGGAATCGAGTATGATCTTATCTTGAGTCAGCTGACCTGACCGTTCTCCATCTTCAATAATCCTCAGACCAGCCCGATCCTTGACAGATCCTCCAGGATTGAGCCATTCTGCTTTTGCGAAGATCTGAACCCCCTTGAGATGCCTTGTCATGTGTTGAATCTTTATCAGAGGGGTGTTTCCGATGGAGGAGAGCAGAGAAAAGGGTTTTTCCTTCCTGAACTCTGTTCGATAATCTAATTCGTCCCATATTCGAAGGACTTCCACAAAGGCTCCTAATTCTAATTTTAGATTTCAGATTTTAGATTTGAGATTTTTAATCTTAAATCTGCAACCCACAATCTCCAATCAAGGAATTACCTCGATCTCCTCGAGATAGATGGCTTTTCTCCCGATTTCGAAAGCCTTCACAATTGGACTCTCTTCTTTCAGAGAAATGATGATAGATGAGACATCCGGATAGAAGGCCAATTTCACATCGGTCTCAGACGGGAATGGAATCGTATGGGGATGGGAATGATAGATTGCAATCATTTCCATCGATTCTTTTTCCATTTCTTCAAAGACCTTTAATTGTTCTCGAGGCGACATGGAATATAGAACCGGACTCTCCTCAGCATTCTGAAGTTCGAAGGCCTTTTGAACACTCTTGTCCCTCCCGCTCAAAATTCCACAACACTCCAGGGGCCATTCCCTTCTTGCATGGTCGAGCATCTCTTGATAAATAGTTTTGGGGATTCGAATCATTTAAAGACCCATCAATTAAGTACCGGTCGGAGGACCCGTCTCGATCTTTTCTTCTGTCCTGCTCCACTCGATCCATGAACCGTCATAGTTATGGAGTTTCTCAAGAGGATAACCAACTAAATAAAGGCTCACCAAACTGTGAGCCGAGCGTACACCGGAATGTCAGTACATATAGATATCTTTGTCCGGAGTGACTCCTTTTGCGCTAAAGATCTTTTTGATCTCCTCTGCGGATTTCCAGTAATTCTTATGAAGACCTTCTTCAACAATTGTTTCCTTCCACTCGATCCAGATCACTCCTGGGATACGGCCAGGTCGTGTGGCTCCTTTCTTTGTTTCTTCACCCAAAAACTCCTTTTTAGAACGGACATCGAGTACCACTTTGTCAGGTTTTTTAAATGCTGACTTCACATCGGAGAGAGTGCACAGCATGGTTTGAACCCTTTTTGTCTCCTTCGGAAGCTTAAAGATCGTCTTCTCTATTTTGGGAGGATCTATCTCTGTAGAATAACCTTTAGCCTTCCACCCATCGATTCCTCCATCAAGAAGCTTCATCTGTTTAATTGGAAACCCATAATAGGCCAGAACCCACCAAAGCCGACCATTGTCAGGCCCGTCAGAATAGATAACTATCATACTTTTATTATTGATCCCAAGGTTTCCCATCAAATCTTCAACCTGTTTCTGAACAGCCATCATCCCTGGGATGGGATGATTCTTGTCCTCAATATCTGGCCGCCATATCTGAACCGCTCCGGGAATATGCCCAGAAAGGTATGGAAGTTTCTCACGCACATCGATGATCCGAATACTGGGATCTTTTTTCTCAATAAGGGCTTTCAGTTCCTCGGGTTGAATAAGGATTTCTGGATGAGTATATCCTCCATTGGGCACTGCTTGGGCGGTTTGGCGCGCCATGACAAAGACAAGACTCAAAGTCAGCAGGAAGACCACAAGGAGTGTCCCCTTTTTCCATTTCACAGGTTGATCATTGATTCGAAACATTTGATTAAAGTTAAACGGTCGCGTGACTTACCGTTTCCAAGCTGCACGCCTCATGATAGTCGACCAATCCCTTTATTTTCGACTCCCCATTACAAAGAAGACATGAGGGATTCTTTCTAAGCGGAAACATTTTGAATTCCATATCTAGGGAATTGTAAATTAAGAATTGGCCGATCAGGGGTTTCCCCTTTTTTAAAATAAGTTTGATTGCTTCTGTAGCCTGAATCAATCCAATTTGCCCGGGCACAACTCCCAGGACACCTGCTTCGTCTCAGCTGGGAACCAGACCTGGTGGTGGAGGCTCGGGAAAGAAACAACGCAAACAGGGCCCCCCTTCTTTAGGGAAAAAGACACTAGCCTGTCCTTCAAATTGGAAGACGCCTCCGTAAACATAAGGTTTTCCTGTAAAGAAAGAAGCGTCGTTCACCAGATACTTCGTTGGGAAATTGTCCGATCCATCAATGATGATATCGTACTCTTGAAAAATCTCGAGAGCATTCTGAGGAGTTAATCGTTCTTGATAGGTTACCACCTTCACATCGGGATTAATTCGATGAATGGCCTCTTTGGCTGATTCGGTCTTTGGCCTTCCCACATCAGCCAAACCATGCAATATCTGCCGTTGAAGATTGGTCAGGTCTACTTTATCCGAATCGATGATTCCTATGTTTCCCACTCCTGCTGCGGCCAGATAAAGACCTGCTGGACAACCCAGCCCTCCTGCACCCACCAGAAGCACCTTAGCCTTCAGCAGTTGAATCTGCCCCTCCATTCCGACTTCTTTGAGCATAAGATGCCGGCTATACCGGGTGAGTTGATCCGGTGTTAATTCGGAGTCACTCACCACATCATGGCCAGCCTCCTTCCATCCGTTGATCCCTTTGGCCATGGAAAAGACATGGGCATATCCCCTCTCTCTCATCAACTTTGCTGCGGCGAGAGAACGAATACCCCCGGCACAGTAAACGACCACAGGAACATTCTTATCAGGCAACAGACTCTCCACCTTTTCTTTCAGAAGACCTTGTGGAAGGAAAGTTGTTCCCTCAATATATCCCAGTGCTATCTCCTCCTTTTCCCGGATATCGAGGAGAACAATGGGTTCCTTTTTTTGAAGAAGTTGATGGGTCTCCTCAACCGAGATTTCGGATCCTTCTTTCTTGGCCTTAATGATAAACCAATCTTTGAAGGCCTTGATCGTTTTGAATGCTTTCTTCATGGTTCTGTCTCCTAATCTTTTTTAATAACCTTCTCTAAGGAAGGAGTACCTTTATTTACTCAATGATGTTTCTTTCTATGGGTTCAACGGTAACTCCAATCTCATTCAGATAATTGAGGGCTTTTGAATATTCTGTTGCTTCTCCATCGATTTCTAAAGTCACCCAACCCACATTCTCTGACACATTTGCACTACGGATATTCGTAACCAACTTAAATCGGTGGCCGATATTATAAATGACAGGTTCCTTAATGAGTTTGGGTGGAAAAGTGAGCGTCACTCTCCTCTTGGGGGAAGATCCACCAGCAATGGCGGGGATAATAGAAATTTGATCCCCTTCTTTCAAAGGGGTCTCCAAATTCTGGATGAACCGGATATCTTCGTCATTGACATAGATGTTGATGAATCGCCTCACCTCGCCCTGTTCATCTCGAAGCCTCTCTTTAAGCCCCGGATAGGTTTCTGTCACCCATTGGAGCACTTCTCCAACCGTTTTCCCTTGTGCCTTAATCACATCTCGTTCCCCAGCCAATTTCTTCAATGGGGTTGGTATTCGAACATGGACTTCCATTCCTTCCTCCTTCATAAGGTGACCTGAATGATGGTCTCCCGGTCTCTCTGTTTCAGAGCTCCAATCTTTTCAAAATCAGATAATTTGGCATCAATAATAAGGGGACGACCCACTTGATCTTGTATGGCTTCTTGAGTCTTCAGCCCATTCCCCGTGATTGAGATCAGAATTGACTCGTCTCTTGGGATGATCCCCTGCTCAATTAACTTTTTCGTTACACCGACAGTGACTCCCCCTGCAGTTTCTGTAAAAATTCCCTCTGTTTGCGCTAACAATTTCATCCCTTCAATGATCTCTTTGTCTGTCACGTCTTCAGCCCATCCACCAGATTCCCGTATTGTCTTAAGGGCATAATACCCATCCGCAGGATTTCCAATGGCCAGGGATTTTGCAATCGTTTGTGGCCTCTGCGGTTTGATCCAATCCAGGCCTGCCTTAAACGCAGCCACGATGGGATTGGATCCCGACGTTTGGGCTCCGTAGATTTTCGTTTGAACCTCATCTAACAGACCAATGGCTTCCAATTCTTTGAACCCTTTCCAAATCTTTGTAATGAGGGAACCTCCAGCCATTGGAACAATCACATGTTGTGGCACTTTCCAACCCAACTGTTCTGCAATCTCAAAACCAAAGGTTTTTGATCCTTCCGCATAAAAAGGCCGAATATTGATGTTGACAAAGGCCCATCCATAATTTTCTGCAATCTCACTACAGAGCCGATTCACTTCATCATAACTTCCCCTGATTCCAATCAGATTGGTTCCATAGATCAATGTCCCCAAAATTTTCCCCTGCTCCAAATCATAAGGGACAAAAATATAACTCTTGAATCCTCCTGCTGCGGCTAACGCAGCTACGGAATTGGCAAGATTCCCTGTTGAGGCACAAGCAACGATTTGAAACCCGAATTCTTTAGCTTTGGAGAGAGCAACAGAGACTACACGATCTTTAAATGAGAGTGTGGGGTGGTTCACCGCATCATTTTTTAAGTAAAGCTCTTTGACCCCTAAAGCCCTTGCCAATCCCTCTGACCTAATGAGTGGGGTGAAACCGACATCTGTTCCCACGGTTGGATCACCATTTAAAGGGAGAAGTTCCTGGTATCTCCACATTGATTTGGGTCTCCCCTCAATTTTTTCATGGGTTAAATTCTTCTTAATCTTCTCATAATCATAAAGGACCTCTAAAGGCCCAAAGCAGAATTCACAGACATGGATAGGACTGATTGAATATTCCCTTTTGCACTCTCTACATCTAAGGCCTAATACATATTTCATATTGCTTCCTTTTTTATGTTGAATTCAAAAAAATATACTTTATTAAAATTATCAACAAATACTTTATTAAAAAAGGGAACACTAATACATTCCCCCATTTAAATTTTACATTATCATAAAGCTAACTTGTTGAAAAATAATGAAAATAGCCATAATCCAAACTCCCTTAAAATCCATATTAATATAGTTTATAAATTATGTCAATAAAAAATTATATGTAATACATGAATCTCTTGTCCAAATCCTTTTTTAAACCCATCTCTTTTGCCAATTTACATAAGTCTTTAATCGTTACAGAATCAAAATATTCTTTCAACCTTTTTCCTGCTTCATTCCAAACTATTTGAGTTACGCATTCCCCAGATCTTTCGCACGGTTGACTTGAATCTTCTGGATTGACACAGAGGACTGGGGTAATACCACCTTCAGTGACCCGGATAATTTCACCTACAGTAATATCCTCAGGTTTTTTACTTAAAAAATACCCGCCTGAAGGGCCCCTTTTGCTCCCGACAATCCCAGCTCTCTTTAATTTTTGGAAGATCTGTTCCAAATAGCGTTGGGATATCCCCTGTCTCCGGGAGATATATTTTACCTGCGTCTCTAACCCTTCTGAATTAAAGGCAATATCAAAAATTGCCCTTACCCCATATCGGCTTTGTGTGGACAGTCTCATATTACATTAAACCAAGTACACTTTTTTATAATATTCCTTATAAAAATTGTCAACAAAATTTAATTTGTTATTTTTCGATCAGGAGGTTTAGAAGAGAGGCAACTTCTGGACTTTTCCAATCCCTTGGACCTATTGCTTTTCCAATCATTTTCCCTTTCTTATCGATCAGAAAGGTGGTCGGGATCCCTTTTACTTCAAAAAGATCAAGGGTTTCACATTTGGGATCGAGTAAAATGGGGAAGGTGTATTGATGCTTATTGATAAACTCCTGAACGGGTTTTATTCCTTCGTAGTCAACAGAAATGGTCAGTAAGATAAAATTTTTCTCTTTAAACTGTTGGTGCAGAACCTCCAGGGTGGGCATCTCTTCTTTGCAGGGACCACACCAAGTGGCCCAAAAATTGAGAAAGATAATCTTCCCTTTGAATTGTTTTATTCCAACCTTTTTACCGTTTAAGTCTCTCAAAGAAAAATCCGGAGCCTTTTTATCGCCCTTAATCGGATTGATCCTTATTTTTGAAAAGAGATCCTCCTCTCCCCCTTCCGCTGTGAAAGAAAGGCTGACAAGGAGGATGAGGATCACAGAAAGGCAGCGAAGAAAGACTTTTCCCCCCATTGCTTATTCTTTATATCATTTTCTAAATTCATGTTTCAATTGAATTTTAGGGAAGTGTAAGGCATGATGCGAGAATTCCGTTTTGAACGTTTCCAAAGATGAAGTAAAGCCTAAATTAGGGTTCTTCTTTTAAATGGTGCCAGGATCTTTTCATCCCCTTTCCCATAAGAGCTTTGTAATGATATTCGCTGCAATCCGGTAAGTTTGGTCCTCCCCTGTGGGATGATGACCACCGGCTTTACGGGGGTTGATCTCGGTCAAGTCCATGCCGGCTAATCGAACCCCTTTCGATAAAAGATCCCTAAGAAAATCCACGATTCGATAGATCTGCCTCTCATTAAGACCTTGTCGTTCAAGAAATCGAACCCCTTCCACTCCGTTTCGCGCCCCAATGTCCAAATCAATAGAAATATAAACATAAGGGCTTTTGATATGGCTCAGACTATTTTTAACCTTGGAAGGAGAAGTCAGAAAATCATTCTTCGTTAATATCGTCACACCTCTTCGCTTTAATTCAGAAAAAATATTGACATAGTTTTCTATCCTTGGATCTTTAATACGAAAGGCATGTTTGGGGGGATAATCACTGTTCCCTATGAGATACAGGTTCTGTGGTTTCAATACCTCCTCAGCTAACAAATAGTAAAGAAAAGAACTTGCATTATAAGAATTCTGTCGATCATATAAGAACGGGTCATGACGATCATGAACCGTATCTGGATTGGTATCGATGTCATATTGGATCATCCCAGCCATGACAGACATGGGGATGGCATCGGTGTGGCTGTCCAAGACAATTAAAGAAATACTTTCCGATTCATACAACTCCACCAATTTTTTGAAGGCCCCTCCGGTTAAAGAATGATCCACAGCCAGCATATAAGGAATATCAGGAAAAATGTGAGTGGCAATGAAGTCTCCTACTCTTCGGGCATATGTCTCAAAACCTCCGTGATCCATAAAATCTACAAATGCTTCTGTCGTAATATTCTCCTCATCGGTTAAAGAGGGGATTGGACGAAGCCAACTGGGCACGTCGAAGGAACCTTTTTCCGACCAGATCTCTGGGTTCACTTCCTGGCGGATGATTTTCATGATTCCTTCGTAGGGGTCGTCGACGACTCCTGGGGTTCCCATCAAGGATAGTTTCTCCTGGATGGATTCATGCCTCTCATCACCATCTAAAGGACAGCCAAAGAACACAATCTTCTTCTGGGGGGTCTTCTCAATCATTTCTTCCATTGGATACTCTAATCTAAATCCCAATTACCAAATCCCAAATAAATCCCAATAGACAATACTCAAATAAGGAAATCACTGCTGGCCCACCGCCTTATTCGGTCATTGATGATTGGGTATTATTTGATATTTGGTGCTTGGAGCTTGGTCATTTAAAAAAATCGTCTCTTGCTTTTTTAAGCTGCAGGATGTTTTCCAGAGGAGATCGCGGGGCAATACCACATCCAGGGCACAAGAAATCCGTCCCATTTTCCAAAGTCTTTATAGCTTCTTTATATACTTCATCCGGCGTCCCACTGAAAAGGGTGGTCGCCGTCGCCACATTTCCAAAAACCTTTACACCCTTCTTGTGGGCGATTTCCACTGCCCGCTTGAGATCGGCTTTCTCTTCTATGCTGATTCCAACCACACCAGTTTCGCACATGAGTTCGATGATGGGGTCTGTGTTTGCACAGATATGAAGAACCACTGGACCCTTTACCTTACTCGCAATTTCCTTCTCAATAGGCAACACAAATTTTTCCCACAATCTCGGGCTCAAGAGCGCAGGACCGGAGGTGGGTTCTGCATAGGCATAATAATCAGCACCATGGTCAAAGGCAAAATTGGCCGCGGCAATGGCTGCTTGTTTAGTTACTTCTAAAACCTTAAAAACCATATCGGGTTTTTTCATACACCATCTCATAAACAGCTCTGTGCCAACCAAGTTAGCCGCACAGGTGAAGGCTCCTTCCGACTCCCCAAACATAGCAAGCTCTTCTCCAACCTTTTTCTTAAGAAGTTTCAAGTTCTCCTTGAAAACTGAAAACCTCCCCTTTTCGAGGAAGTTTGAGGGATAGGTCAGGTTGTCCACACCCTCTGCATAGGGATGACCTTTTACGGAGTACTGCAAGTCGATTTTCGGAGTACCCAGTTCACAACCAAAGGCTTCGCTCAAGGGCAAAATGTCCCATCCCATGGCCTTCACCCATTCAAATCCACCATGTTGGTAACCTGCATAAGCAAGCTCGGTCATGGCCTCTGGATCTTTATCTGCGAGCGGCCTTTCATAGCCGCACTTTTTCATGAAATCGACCACACCATAAGTGGTTGTGCACCCAACAGGTGTCATGTCAACCTTCTTACCCGTTAATTGGTTCATAAATCTCTCTTTGAGTTTCATCGCTGCCATTCTCTTCTCCCTCTTTTTTTGAAATTTATTGCAAATCATATCACAAAATTCATAGCCAATACAAGGACGAAGGGCATCCTTTTACCTACGAAAGGAAAGGATTTTCAACCCAATTACCTTTAAATTTTTGGATATGTTTTAATGCATCTTCTTTCTTAGCAAAGACATGAATCCGATTCTTCACATGGGGAACAGTGACTATGTCACTTTCGACAAAAAATGCTTCCGAGGCATTGATTTTGTTTCCTGATGGTTCATCGACCACCCTCACCTCCCTAATTTGTTTCTTGAGTGCTGAAAAACTCATAGAGGCGCAGGCGATCGAACAGAATTTCTTTTCTGTACCATCTTGAAGGGTAAAATAGACAGCATAGATAGGCTCAATTTTCACCCCGTCATAATCACAACGGCTCTCTATGGATTTTCTCTCCTCTTGGCAACCCAAGACCAAAGAAATTATTACAAAGATAATAAAGAGAGTGATCCATCTTTTATTTGGGGGCATATTAATCCAACAGTAAATGGATGATGAGTAGAATTAAAGATGCCAATAAAAAGAAAAAGGCAAACCAATAAATTTTTCTCAAATAGTTAGATAATAGATCAGAAGCCTCTCCGATTTTCCCAAAGAGGTCGGTGGTGAATCCCCATCCCACAGAAAAAGTTCCCAAGATGAAAAATAAGTACATGGCGATGCTATCCGGCACGTATTGCCAAAGGCAATAGAGACAATGGTGGAAGGGAAGATGCATCATCCTTGGTGCGAAAACCTCGATCTGGGATAAGAGGAAGATGAAAGCATTCAGAATTGCAAAGAGAAAGAGCAAGCCTAATATCGGCCTCCGCCTGAGAAATGTTATTTCCAATGTTTTAGATTTTAGGGTAATACCGATGATCCCAATCAGGGCAAGGTGTGTGATAAAAAAGAGAACCTGAAGGGGGTGAGCATATTCTGGACCAAAAAAGGCTTCAGGTGTTGTGCGGGTCGGTCGGTTTAAAATATCAGTAATCGTAGTGCAACAAGAGACGAGTGACTCCGGTGCAATACCAAGGATCAAAAAAATGTCGCCAAGAGAATCGATCAGCACCAAGAGGGAGATGATGGATAGAAGGAATAATTTCCTCCTCATCAAAGGAGAAGTCTTAGTCGCCCTATCAAGGATATGGAGGATGAACCATCCTCCGATCAAAAAAAAGGTAATCGGTTTGAGAAATTCTAAAAAACGGGTAAGGCCTGGTTTCACCTGAGTCACGCCGAAGATACACATAGCCCCTTCGATATCCAAAATGAAACTCTGAAGCGTGATGTAGAAAAGGGGCCAATTGATCAGCCTGACCAACAATACGATCACCATAATTAAAAGAATCAAGTAGGAGCGATCTTCTAAAGAAGTTTTTTCTTCGGGCCTAGAGGGTCTTTTCCATTTTCTGTAAAGGATAAGGGAAGAAGTTCCTCCCCATATCGTCAAGAGAACGGAAAGGACGCCGAGAAATATCATGGTGATGCTAAGAGCATTTAAAATCATTTGGACTCTCTATGTTCGATGTTTACTAGCCTCCCATCCTTTAAAAAGAAGATCGTTTCACTGTAATCGAGGAAAACAGGATCATGGCTGGAGACGATAATTGTCTTCCCTTTACTTTTAAGGTCCGTGAGGATATCTAAGAGGATTTTAATTGATTCGGCATCGATATTGGAGGTGGGTTCATCAGCAATCACAATTTCAGGATCATTGATTAAGGCCCTGGCAATAGCCACCCTCTGTTGTTCCCCTCCAGACATCTGCTCCGGAGGATGATCCACTCTCTTCTCCAATTTCAATTGGATCAGCATTTCCACTGATCTTCCCCGCCTATCCCTCTCCATAACCCCGAGGGGAAGCAAGGGGAAGGCAACATTTTCCCAGGCAGGCAGACGTGGTAAAAGGTTATAGCTCTGGAAAATCAGACCGATGGTCTTTTGGCGAATCCGTGAGAGCTGGACATCCGAATACTTTGAGATATCTTCTCCGCGAAGAAAAATTCTACCATGTGTTGGACGATCGATCGTGCTGATCAGGTTAAGAAGGGTGGTTTTCCCGGAGCCCGAAGGACCTCGGATAAGAACGAGACGATTCTTTGGAATCTCTAACTCAATCTGATTTAAGGCCCGAACCTCTTCAGGCCTTCCTTGATAATAAATCTTATCTAACTTCTCTGTTCGAATGATCGTTTCCATTACCGCATCGCCTCCACAGGAGGAACCGTAGCCGTCTTCCAAGTAGAATAAAGGCTTCCCACCATCGTTAAGACAATGGCAAAGAGGAAAGCAAAAAGGCATGGAAGGGGGAGGAATCGGGAAGGTACAGGAAATGGGGCCATCAACCCGATTTCTGCGATAAAGAACTGGGCAATGAATGCCCCGTTGAACCATTTCAACCAAACCATTGCCAAGAGAATCGAAATCGGAGCACTCGTAAGACTAATAACGAGGTTTTCCAACGCTACCATTTCCATCACCTCTTGCGTCTGCCAGCCGGTTGCCTTGATGATCCCAATCTCTTTTCTCCGCTCGGTCTGGCCAAATCCTGAAATGATTAGCAGGGCTGGGATGGCAAGGGCAAAGGCAACGGTATAGAGGGCAGTAAATACCCCAGCCTTGTAATTGAACCCTCTTTGAAAATACCTCTTGACCAATAACTTATCCTGGACTCTCAAAGAGGTTTCCAATTGATCAGGATTTGAAGCAGATGCTGCCTCTTGAATCTCCTTCGCTAATACGGGCCCGTATCCTGGTCTGGTATAGATGAGAATATCCGTTGCCTTCCCTTTCATTTTAAAGAATTCCGAAGCATCTTCAAAGGACATTAAGATCAGATTAGCGCTCCATATTGTTGCATCGGAGTCAAAAATCCCTACAACTTTGAGAAGTTTCGAGGAATTGATCGAAAGGGAGAAACGGACACCAAGCTGCAGATGGAATTCTCTTGCCAAGCCTTCTCCGACGACCACTTCACCTCTCTCACGGAACATCCTTCCCTGAGCAAAACGAATCGATTTAGGAGAATTTTCAGGGAAGATCCCAACTATTGTTGCTAATCGATTGGCGAAATAGGCTCTTCCAACGATTCGAGGAAAGACCTTTGTGACTCCCTCCATCTTTCTAAACCGGTCGAGGTAATCGAGGGAGATGGGGGTATTGCTACCAAAATAATCCATCGTCACATAGATATCCGCCCCCTCTTCTACAGAGATGAGGGATTGAAATTTAATCCCTTCAGAGATTGAGAGGGCAGTAACGAAGGGAAAGAGGACAGCAATGAGACAAAGGACAAGGACGATACTTCGGACCTTATTTCTGATAATATTCCCAATTGCAGTAAAAAGAAGGTTGAGGTGTTTATTCATTCATTTTTCTAAGGATAATTGATTGAACGGTATTTCTTCAAAGTAGGAAACGGTTGCCGTCCGGTCTGGACCGTAGGAGTATCCACCTGGGATGGGCCAGAGTGTGGAATCATCTATGGGTTGGATCCGAGGATCAAAATTGATGAAGTTCCAGATGGGGACACTGATAGCCCCCATCCCAACCCCTCCTACCATCCTTTGAAAGGCAACCATCTGATCTGAATGGATCCTTTTCCAAGAATACTGGTCTAAAGCGATCATCATGACAGTCAAAGCGATCAAAACCGCCAAAAAGAGTAAATAGAATATAATTTTTCCGCTCATCCAAAGATCCTTCGCCAGTGTCTATTTCATCTGACCTTTCCATATTTCTAAGGCTTCTTGATAGGTGACCACTTTCCCCCCGAAACCTTTTGCAAAATTCTCAGCTTTCTCTCGGGTGGAGAAGGCAATAAAGCCGGGCGCCATGTCTGTGATGGCACTGCTCTTGTAAACATAAGAGGCCTTTTTAGCCTCCACCTCTCTATGAGTGATCAGGTCTGTGGCCACGGCAGACTTGAATTTATCACCCAAGCGAATCTGAAGTGTTAAACCACACTGTACACCACAAGTCATATGAGTTTTACCATCTGTTGTAGTAACTACATATCTGACATGAACATATTTCGAAACATCCATACCGCATATAGAGCATCCTTGCGGGTCAGCCAATGCCCGGCTTCCGGTTAAAAAAAACAGGCCGAGAATTAAACCAGCGAGAAGATTTCGTCCCATTTTTGTACCACCTCCTATCTAGGGATTTAATATATCTTCAGAAAAGTCATGTCAACGATTATAATTTACATCTTAAAATAATCCTTAAGCAGATTCTCCAAGAATTTTTCCTCTTTAAATACCTCTCCGATCAAGATTTCACGGATGACACCCTGCCTATCGATGAGAAAATTTGTTGGGATGGCATAAACGCCATATCGTTTTGCCATTTCACCATCTGGATCGAGAGGAATGGGAAAAGTGATATCGAGTTGCGCGGTAAAAGCGAGAGCGACTTCAGGACTCTGTTTGACGTTGACCGCTAATACAAGAAACCCTTCTTTATTCAGCTTGCGATAATACTTATCGATGACCGGCATCTCATAACGACAATAGGGACACCAATCCGCCCAAAACCTCAGGAGCACAACCTTCCCTCTAACTTTATCCAAACTCCAGATCTGCCCTTTCAAATCCTGACAGTTAAAGTCAATGGCGGCAGTTCCCAATTTGGGTAGAGAGGATTTTTCTGGTTTTTCCTTACAGGCAAAAACCAACAAGAAGATAGGGAGAACCACAGAGAGGAATTTTAATAATTTTAAACTCACCACTTTGGCTTCATCTCCTCTGGCTTTGGAGGAACCCAATCCTCAGGAACACAGCATCCCAAAGGTTTCATTAATATTTCGAACAAGACCACTTTCCCATTTTGTGAATCCACAAAAACCGCCCAGCCGCCCTCCGTGGTAGCTGGATGGAGCGCTTCTTCTGGAAAAAAATTAAAGGCATACACACGATAATAGTCAATCGAATTTGTCTTTTTAACCGGATAAACCAGTACACTTTCAGCTACGAGTCTGCACTTCAGCTTTTTGAAGTCTTTGATTTGGCCCTGGCCAATTTTCAGCGCTTTCTCATGACTTATCTTAGAGGTCACCGGCGCTTGTACATTTGGATAGAGTATGGCGCCCAAGGATTTGATTCGTCCATGGGAATCAATAGAAAATCCCAGAGAAGATTCATAAAGTATCACACCCTGAAAGGTCTGCCAGTAACTCACATACCAGGTATCTGATATTTTTTCAGCTCCTTTCAATTTCAACTGGTTAGGCCCAATTTGAAGTAAGGGCTGATACTTGCTAACAAGCAGGGGTCCCGTATGGGTAATCTCTTTCCTGGATAACTTTGAAAAATTTTTAATTTCTAAGAGGTTTGACTCTATTCCCCGGATGATCAGAGGAGCTCGGGTAAGGGGATCCCATTTAATGGATAATTGTTGACCTTTATAACGGATGGTCTCGTCGTCCAGTCTTCCCTGACCCCCTGATTCCGGAATCGAGAGAAGGATGAGTGTAGTGAGGAGGGCTGATAGGATTGACGAAATAAATTTTGCTCTTTGAGAAATCCTTGGAACTAACAAATTGAGAGCTCTGGGAAAAAACATTATGCTCTCTTGATTACACGGATTTGGAAAGAGGATTACACAGATTTTCTTTATTTTCAAGGAATTTCTAATCCGTGTAATCTTTCCATAATCTGTGCAATCAGAGATTTCTGACACTTTTAAAAAATCTCAAATTTAAACCTTGACACCTAAATAACGCTCCTGAATATCCATAGCGCCTTCCAGCTCTGAGGACGTTCCCTCATAAACAATGGACCCTTTTTCCATGATATAAATTCCCTGGCAGATATTCTTGATCGTTTTCAGATTTTGTTCGACCAGCAGAATCGTGGTCCCTTTCTGGTTGATGACTTTCACGGTATCAGCGATCAGTTTGACCAACAACGGCATTAACCCTTCCATGGGTTCATCCATGAGTATCAATTTAGGATTGGTAATTAAAGCCCTTCCCACGGCCAGCATCTGCTGTTCTCCGCCAGAAAGGGTACCCGCTTTCTGCTTTAATCGCTCCTTCAATCTTGGAAAGTATTCGAATATCTCTTCGAGGATTTTTTTATCCATTTCTCCCTTAATAATAGGGATTTTCAGGTTCTCCATCACTGTGAGTTTAGGAAAGAGGTGGCGGCCCTGCGGCATATAAGCAATTCCCATACGAGGGATTTCATATGCTGGCAAACTTGACAAATTGATGTCACCGAAATGAACTGACCCACCTTTGGGTGGCACCAATCCCATGATTGACTTTAAGGTGGTGGTCTTCCCGACCCCATTTCTGCCAATCAGACCAATCAGTCTCCCCTCATTGACCTCCAGGGAAGCACTATGGAGTATTTGGCATTCTCCGTAACTGCAATTTAAATTTTTCATTTTAAGCATGTTCGCTACCCAAATAGACTTTCTTTACCTCCTCATTTTCTTTGATTTCATTCGGAGCGCCTTCAGCCAGAATGGCTCCATAGTGAAGTACAGAGATATTGTCCGCCAATTCCATGACCACCCCCATATCATGTTCCACTAAAATAATCGTTTGTCCTGAAAGCATACTTCTCATCTTCTTGACCAGGACCATGGATTCTTGGCTATTCAGTCCGGCAGTAGGTTCATCCAATAGAAGGAGGTCAGGTTCTGTGCTTAAGGCAATCCCCATTTCCAAGATCCGTTGTTCTCCATAGGACAATTCGGAGCAAATCAGTTGGGCTTGATCCTTTAATCCAGTGAGTTCCAACATGGATTCTGTCTTTTCCTTTACATCCTGCCATTTCAATGCCCGTATAAAAGGATTGAAAAATTTCTTTCGAGATTGCACCGCCGTCCAGATATTTTCAAATACGGTCAAGCCAGCAAAGAGGCTGGTGATTTGCATGGTTCTGGCTATCCCTCGATGGGAGATTTGATGAGAACTGAGATGGGTAATCTCCTTATCTCTAAAAAAGACCTGTCCGCTGGAAACACGAAGTGTTCCAGTGATCAGATTGAGCAAGGTCGTTTTTCCAGCCCCATTGGGTCCGATCAGCGCCCTCAATTCCCCTTTTTGAATAGATAGGTTTACCTTATTTACAGCTAATAAACCACCAAAGGCTTTGTTTACCTCAACAAGCTTCAGGATGGTCTCAGGTGTTTCAGACACTCGTTTTCCCTCTCTTCAACTTGGATTGGATGAGGCCCACCAAACCCTTCGGAGCCATCAAGACCATAAAGACCAAGACAATACCCACTACAAGGTCTGTGGCCTGAAGAATATTGATCAGATAATGTTCTAAAGACATGACAATACCTGCTCCTAAAACAGGGCCTATTAGGGTGCCCATCCCTCCTACAATAGTATAAACCACCGCATGTCCAGAAACCGACCAATGGAGGTAACTGGCTGCGGCATACTTGAGGGTGAGGCCGTAAAGTCCACCCGCTAATCCGCTCAGTCCACCAGCAATAATAAAAGCGATGAGTTTATATCGTTGCACATTATAACCAATCAGTCGGGCACGGTCTTCGTTTTCCCGGATCGAGATAAATACTTTTCCCAGAGGGGACTGGACCATTCTTCTTAAAAAGAGATATGAGAGGGCGACAAGGGCTAAGACGAAGTAGTAGTTCCCCTTGATATCCATCAAGTTGATTTTAAATAATCCCAAACGAAAGGGAGGAGGAGAGAAGGTCAGCCCGTCAGACCCACCTGTGAATGCAGTCCATGTCTCACCGATGATATTCCCAATCAGGGCAAAGATAATGGTGATGATGACAAAATGAATTCCGGAAAGTTTGACAGAGAAATATCCTACAAACCAGGAAAAGATCATGGGGATGATGATGGACAAGAGAAGAGCTAACTCTGTGTTCAAACCCATTTTCAGGATGGAGATCGTAACCGTATAACTCCCCAGGCCAAAAAAGAGGGCCTGCCCAAAGCTCAACAGCCCCGTATAACCAAAGATCAGATCAAAAGAAATGGCAAAGAGCATCCAGACGAAAAGTTCTGTCAAAAAAGTCTGGTAGAAAAGATCAATGAAGAAAGGTAGCGCAATGAAGACAAGGAGGATCAGGCTGAAGATCAAAATAAAACCGAATGATTTTCCTTTATCCAATAACACGACGACTCCTTATTCTCCAAACAATCCCTGAGGTCGTATCAATAAAACGATGATCATAAAGGCCAGGGCAAAGACCGTCGCAATCGAGGGAGCGACAAATAGAGAGCCTATCCCTTGGATGAGTGAAATCATAATGGCCGCAATCACAGAACCTTCCAGATTTCCCATGCCTCCAACGATCACAATGATAAAGGCCATGATGAGAACCTCACGACCCATCATAAATTCCACAGAGACAATAGGAGCAGCTAGCACTCCTGAAAAGGCAGCCAAGGCCGATCCTAAAACAAAGGTCCACATATAAACCTTATTCACGGGTATGCCTAAGGCGACCGCCATTTCCCGATCTTGGACCACCGCCCTCATCCAAAGCCCGTATTTGGTTTTTCTCAAGAAGAACCAAAGGCCGGCCATGACCAGGATGGAAATGAAGGCAATGACGACGCGCATCAGTGGATATTGCAATTGAAAGAGCGGAAAGCGATAAGGAATAGGAGCAGCAATTCTTCTGGGCGAACCTCCAAAGATCATCAGCACCAATTGTTGAAGGGCCAACATGATCCCAAAAGTACAGATAATCGTGGTAATGGGTTTATCTTCAATGCGTCGAAGTAAACCCTTTTCCATGAGGATACCGATACCCCCAACACAAAGAGGGGCAATGACCAAAGCGATCCAAAAATTTCCCGTGAGCTCAATCAGGTACCAGGCCACCACGGCCCCTAACATATAAAGGGCTCCATGGGCCATATTGATGATATGGAGGAGGCCGAAGATCATGTTTAGACCCAGAGCGATCAGGGCCATGATCATCCCCCAAACCACTGCGTTTAAAAATGCTATGGATAGATTGGAAATCACAGATGGATCCTTTAAGGTTTTGTAAAAAAACCTACTGCAAAAATAGATTTTGTAGGGGAGCCTCACCGTGGGCTCCCTGTGCAGGGCGGCCACAGTGGACCGCCCCTACGTAAACTTTATATGGCGGAAGATCTTAAAGCGGAAGATCTTAAATATGAATACGATACCCTTCTTGATGGGACTGGATTTCCAGAGAAGGATGCCCTTCACCTTTCCCCTCTCCCCCATTTGGGGAGAGGGATGGGGTGAGGGGATAAATTAAGCCTTACCTCTTAAATCAACCGTTGGCTCGTACATCACTTGTTCCTTGGGGATACGAGTCAATACCTTCAACTTCAGATCGGGTTCCACCTTTGAAATATAGTGATCGTGGAATCCCTGATGATCTTGTTCCCTCATGATCAGATCACCCTGAGGACTCCAAGGACCAGCCTTCAATTTGAGATTGCAAACAGCTTTGATGAAATCTGGATTCTTTTTGTTGTCCTTCCAGCCGGTTTGTTCAATCCCCAGCTTGATCATGTAGGGAGCCACCCACATAGACCACATATGGGATCCTGCGATGCTAACTTTAGGATTGCCAACCTCTCTCCCATCACCATCTACTCCACAGGCTTTGCGATAGGCTTTTTCATAAGTTTGCAATTCTTTTGGCACCTGGTCCAAATGTCGAGGATGGTATTCCATATAGTAAGCTCCTGCTGATTCTTTGCCCACTTCTTCTTGGCCGATACCTTCCGTAGTGCAGATGACCGTATATCTCTTAAGCTTCTGATGGAGTCCCAATTCAACGGTTTGTCTGAGAACACCTAATGCAGTGGTGCCCAAAAAGACGGTGAATAAAACTTCGGTGTCAGGATCTATCTTTTGCAGATAGGGAACAAAATCCTTCGTGTCCTGAGGAGCGCGGATCTCTTGTGCTTTGCCGCCGGCTGCCACAATGCGGCTTCCAAATTCCTTTGCCATAGAGTGACCCCAAGCATAATCCGCAACTAAGAAAGTCCATTTCTTTCCCAGATTATCGAAACCCCATTTCCAACCAGCAATCGCTTGCATCTTCGCGTGAGTATGAACACGAATATAATAAGGAATGGCTCCTTCTCCAGTAAATTCGGCCGTCATCGCCCCGCCACCGAAAAATGGAATCTTATACTGCTCGGCAAGAGGGAAACAAGCCTTCTGGACTCCGGAGTGGATCGATCCCATAATCATATCTACTTTATCCTCCAGAATCATTTTCTTAAACATCTGGGCAGCCCAAGCCGCATTGGCCTTGGTATCATAATCGAATAATTCTACTTTTCGGCCAGCGATGCCACCCTCAGCATTAAGCTTGGCTATTGCGGCCTTACCCACTTTATCCAGCCAATAACCGTATTGCGTAGCGAAACCAGTGAGTTCATTGTACATTCCAATCTTAATAGGCGGTTCCGCTCCGTAAGTAAAAGGAACAGGAACCCAGGAACTGAGGCTCAATCCGGCTGCCCCGAGGGCAGTTGTTTTGATGAAATCTCGACGAGAGATTTCTTTTTTCAGGATTCCTTCAACTTTTTTCTTCGACTTTTTTTCTACCATAAACCCCTCCCAAATTATGAATTTCCCCCTTCACACACCAGGGGATTCCCGGAAATAGAATATCGTTTAATACTCTCCCGCTTCCTGCCAACTGCAGGCAGGGATCCTGCCTATCCCACCTGAGGCGAGATCGGGCAAGATCCAGTTAATCTTCAACACACGAAAACTTGAACTCTTAAGCTTACGTCACCTCCTTTCTCACAGATGATAAATTGAAGTTTCAAACTCTTTCTGGCAAAGCCATGTCGATGAGTTCTGTCAGATCGTAGAGTTTCATCTTGCTTCCAATTCCCTGCGAACCCTGGTTTAAATTGTAATGGCAGAAGGGGCAAATGGAGACCATATGTTGGGCGCCTGTCTCCATTCCCTCTTGAATCCGGAGAGCGGCATTCCTTTGTGCCCAATCGTTATATCCGGTCATAACGCCGCCACCGCCGCCACAGCAGTAGGAATTGGCTTTGATTCGCCTCATCTCCCTCAAATCGATCCCGGGGATCGCTTTTAGAAGTTCCCTGGGTTTATCGTAGAGGCAGTCTTCATCGTTCAAACCGACATAGGCACCTGCCCACAGTTGGGACCCATCTTTATCGATGATAAACTTCGTGAGATGCCTTCCTGCATGGCAGGGGTCGTGGTACGTCACTTTCCAAGGCACCGATTCGGAGAGTTTCAATTGCCCTGACATGAACAGATCGTGTAAGAACTGCGTGACGTGGGTAACCCGGATCCCCTCCATCATCCTTCCATATTCATCAGCCTTGGAATAATCCTTCAGGATGGCTCTGTAGCAGCCTGCACAGGAGGTCACAATCGTTTTCACGCCCTTTTCATCATGCAGCTTTTTGAACATCTCTAAATTCGATTCAGCGATCCTTTGAAAGGCCTCCACATCACCGAGTCTCATAGCTGTAGAGCCACAGCAGAGCTCGCTCTCTCCCAGAGTGCCGAAGTCCAGTCCCAGTTTGTTGAAGATGGAGGTCGTGGCTTGAGGAATCGCACGCTCTGGAACGTTGTAGGCACCCGTGCATCCGACAAAATAGAGAATCGGGGCAGGTTCCTTCAAGATATCCTTGATGGGCTTTCCCTTCTTCTTGAAAGGCCTCGTCCAATCCAATCTCACCCGGCGTGGGCCTTGATAGGGATTATCATAGCTGCTCAAGGATTGAGCGATCACCTTCTGTTTTGGCATGGGGCCAACGCCGTCTTCAACAGCTTTCCGCCTCATAGCCTCGATGATCTCCGGGATAAATGGCTTATGATCGAGCTGGCATTGACTCTGGCATCCGCCACAGATATTGCATTTATAAATGGCATCCACCAGGGCATCATTCCATTTGAGGTCTCCGCTCAAGAGGCCTCGGGCATAGGCGATTTTGCCTTTGGAGGATTTAAATCCCTCGAAACCAAATTCTTCTCCGGCAGGGCAAATGGCACTGCTGAAGGGCGGTGGGCCATAGTCATAAGCCTCTTTACAAGTCCCGCAGGCCGTGCATCTCCAGACAATATTTTCAAATTCATCAAGAGTGGGGATATTCCATTCCATGATAACCTCCTAATTGGTGAACCAAAATGTCAAATGTCAAAGTTCAAATTTCAAACGAAATTTTTGGAATTTAGCCATTTGTCATTGATTTGACATTTGGATTTTGACATTTGGATTTTTCTTTTAACTCCTTAGATTCCCAGTTTTCCAGGGTTCATGATATCATTTGGATCGAGCCATTTTTTAATTTTCCTCATTAACGACAAATAACCCGGATGTGCCCGTTTATTGATTTCCACGGCGAAGTCAACAGGAGGTTTATAGGGCATGCCACCATTGTCCAAATCCACCTTTAAACACTCGACGATGGCTTGCCTCGCATTCTCGGTTTCCTTCGGGTTCTTTTTGTTAAAAGGAGTCATCGCCCTGAGCATGCCGTAATGGACACCCCGGTACATGCTCATTCTAACAGAAGGCGAAAGATTGCGACCGGTCATGATCTTTTTCCATTCCTTATAAATGGGAGCCCACCGATTCGCAGGCGTGAAGGTTCCTGGCCAGGAAATCCCCGCTCCACCCATCTTGCAGTAATTTTTCGTGGAACCCACGATCTGACTTGGTAATTCTGTCCGGGCCCTTAGCGCTTCTTCTGGGTAATGGGTCACCTGAATGCTCGTTCCCTTGTTTTTCTCCTCATCCACGACCTTTTCCCAGATTTCAGTTCTTGCCTCTTTCTCTTTCTCTGTGAAGGAAAAGGTGGTGGCATAGCTAAACCACTCCGGAGCATTATCTGGCTTGGGTTTATAAGGATAAGGAATAGGGACTTGCGATAGCCACCAGGAGACGGCAGTTAGATCATCGCAGATTTCATAATTGCTCAGGTTGAGCATGTACGAATACATGTCATCCACATTATCACAGGAAACGGTGAAGATCTTTAAGAGGGGAGGGATGTGATGAACAGCGATGCCGAGTTTGGTTACAATGCCAGTCGATCCTACCCAACCCTTGAAGAGTCCGTCCATTTGCGGCATGGGCAAACAGCTGTGCCAGGCATCTGGATTGATGGCGCAGGATCCCACTCTGACCAGTTCACCCGTTGGGAGAACGACCTCCATGCTTGTGATCTCCTGACTGTTCAATCCATACCTTGCATTCATGTGGCCAATTCCGTGGTTGATGGCACAAGAGGAGACTGAAGAGGAAGGCGGACCTACAGGCCAACCGAATCTGAGATTATGTTTGTACAAGGCATCGGCCAACTGACCGTGAGAGACACCCGGTTCAATCACGGCATATAAGGCCTCGGGGTCGAGCTTTACAATTTTATTCATCTTCTTCAAATCCAGAATGATCCCACCATGCTCAGGAATACATAATCCTCCGATATTGGTACCTGATGTATAGGGCACCACTGGAATTTTTTCCTTATTGGCAAATTTCAGTAGCTTTTGTATCTCTTCTACGGTGTGTGCCATAACCACATAATCAGGCAATTTGGGTGTGACAAAGGACATATCATAGGAATAAGCATAGAGGATATGTTGCTCTGCTGTGGCGTTCTTTTCTCCAACAATTGATTTTAATTCCTTCAAGATTCTTTCTTTTTTGTCGGTCTTGGCTGCCTTAACGGCCTTCACTGCCTTAACTGCCTTAGCTTTTTTTTCTTTCTTTTTAGCTTTCAATTTAGGACCTCCTTTTAAACTGAGATAGCTTTAAGAAATATTGATTCCCCCCCCTTCTTTTTCAAACCACCTCCTTTATTCAAGGCCTTATTATCTCTAATAAAACTTAAACGATCCGTTAAAACCATGCCCATCTTAAACTTCGATATTAAAAAAGTCAACCCTTCGGCTTCCCAGCATAAATGCTGGGTTTGCTCAGGGTTGACCCTGAGCGGCCCTTTAAATACTGCCCTGAAGGGTGGAGTTTGGGGCCGCCGAGGGGGTCAAGTGTTTGGGGACTCCGTTTCTAGTGTCCTGAGTCACTAATTCAATCACAAATTACTCAGGGTGTCATTCCCACGAAAGTGGGAATCCAGAAAGGAAAAACCTGGATTCCTGTTTCCACAGGAATGACATTTTAAGTAAACGAATTTCTGATTCACCGCACTAGTTAAGCTTGCCATATTTTCTGGCAGCCGCTACGAGAGCCTCCATATTCTCTTTGGGCACCATTGGCCACATATCGCAGCCAGGCCAGATAGCATTCACACCTCTATCTACTGCCTCTTTAACAGCCTTATCTACATCATCCGGCTTTCCCATTGACAGGACTCCATAAGCGTCCAATTCTCCAAAGATCAATGCATTTGGACCGAGTTTCTTCCTGGTTTCAGCCACATTATTCTTTTTCTCTACGCTGATAGCATCTGCTCCACAGAGGATCATCTGGTCAACAATCGCATTGGTATCGCCACAGATATGAAGTATTTTGGGTGACTCAACGCCGTCAAATATCTTCTTCAGAGGAGGTCGAACGAGAGACTCAAACATGCGGGGACTCAAAATATCAGGTCCTGCTCCCATCTCGCGGACGGTAACATAGTCGGCACCAGCTGCTCTGTAAATCTTTATGATCTGGATGAGAACTCCGGCCAGTTTGTCAAGAACCTTGCCCACCATCTCTGTCTTCTTAAAGGCTGCCTTTGCCAATTGAGAAAGGTCAACAAGCTGTCCAGCTAAGGTGTAAGGACCCAGAACCCAGGCGCCAATGGCCACCTGGTTGCCCACCTCCTGCTTCAACAAGCGGAGTGCCTCTGTGACCACGGGGATCCTCCCTGCCTTGGCTAAATCGGAGGGAACTTGAATGTTCAGGTCTTCCACCTTTTCCGCCGGGTGCTCGATGATCGTAGGATAGAGGATGTCTGCGGCGTGAGCATAATAATTGACTTTGCTCCCCAGTACCTCAGCCTCCACCCCCATATCAAAAGGAACAACAGCACATGGAAAACCAAAGAGCTGGAAACTCGAGGCAGCCATGCTGGCCATTTTGCGGCCATCGGTGTGGATCTCCGGAAATTTCCAGCCGTATTTCTCCAACCCATGGACCGTGACATTCCCCATGCCACTAAAGAGGGGAATGTAATCTATCTTCTCCTTTCTAAAGAATTTGAGGACTCCTTCTCTTGGATTCAGGTTCGTTGCCATCTTATTTTTCTCCTTTTTCTTTTTCAAATTGTTTAACGACGTCGGGAAAGAGCAGGTTTAAAGGATGGTTTCCAGAGGGCAATAGGTTGCTCTCTTCAAAGGCCAGAGCCGCCATCATACTACAGGCTGCTGCCACGGCTGGAAAAACTCTACTCGTACCCGTTAAAGGCCCGCAAAAAAGAAAATCACTTGCTAAGGCAGAGATTGCATGCACACCCGCGTCGATAGCTGGAAATTTATCTTTGTCCTGTTCACTGGCCGCTTTTCTCCACATATAGGTGCCATTCGAAGGGGCAAAACCCACCGGGAAACCAAACTCATTCTTAATGAGAATGTTTGCCACCAGGGAGAAGGCCGTGGCAGGCAAATTCATCACCGCCGTATCAACCAGGATGTTTTCAAAATTGCCTTTCTCCACAAGAGGTAATAAATTCTTAAGTGATTTAACTCTGCCCGTTGGTCTCTTATCCTCCATGTCAAAGACCTGGATGACAACATGCTTGATGCCCAATTCCCTGAGCTCCGATACCTGAGCATTAATGTCCTCATCCCACGGCGTGATGCTGTTGTAAAGGGCACGGGCCTGAAGGCCTCGCTTAGCAATATAACGGGCTGCGGCCAACCTTGTTTTCTGCTGCCAGATATCGATGGCAAAGGGCATCTCCGTAACACTCGTAAAAAAATCGATGTAACCTTTTACTTCCTCCTCTGAATTGGCCACCATGGCGATCAGACATGGAACTCCTGTCTCTCGGGAAATTTTCTCTAATTCACGGATTCGTTCTTCGGCTGCTTTCCGATCAAACTTACCCCCTTTTCTGTCCTCTAAAATTAAATCGCCCTTTTGGAACATATTGCCAATCAGGAGTGGAGGATTTTCCCCCAGCTGTCCTCCCACCTTTACACCACCGATGTTACAAACCTTCTGCTCTATTTGATATCTAAACATTTAAAACCCCCTTTCACTAATCAGAAGAAGAATTCTATAATCCCGCCATGCTTCGCGTCTGATCCTGTCATTCCCGTGCAAATGGGAATCCAGGTTAAAAGCTATGGATTCCTGCTTTTGCAGGAATGACAGAAGGGCAGTGGGAGAGCTCCTCTGTGGGCTCCCAGATTGGGCGGCCACGGAGGGCCGCCCCTACGAACTTTGGCAGGGCGCCTTTCTGTTCCAACCATTTCATCAATTCTACGTATCTTCATTTCTCGCCCGGAAGAAGATGGGCGAGATTGGGGAATTTATCCTTCATGTTGGGTATCCACATCGCCTGGACAAAGGTCTTCTCAAATTCGGGCACCAATGTAAGCTCGATGTAATTTACCCGCCTTGCATAATGATCAGCTTCTTTCCTTTTATCTACATCGAGGAGAGCCATGCGCGCGCCATCCCCCGCAGCGTTTCCCACAGAATAAACTTTGTCCGAGGGAACATCAGGGAAGAGCCCCAGCATAGCGGCGGATTGTTTGTCGATGTAGCTGCCGAAAGCACCCGCCAAAATTACCTTATCCAGCTTTTCCGCACCCAAGGTCTTCATCAAGATCTTGCTTCCGGCATACATCGCTGCCTTCGCCAGCTGGATCGCCCTGACATCATTCTGACAAATGACAATATCCTGGCCGATGGAGGTTTCTTTTGCCCAGGCGATGACGAATTCCATTTGGCCATCTGTTTCACGCAAGCGAGGAGTATTGATATCCTTCTTAAACCGCCCTGTTTTATCGATGATTCCTGCCAGGAAAAGTTGCGGGACAACATCAATGATCCCTGAACCACAAATCCCCTTGGCCCGCACCTCCTCAGGAGGCAGTTCTGTATTCCACTGCTCTTTATCAATGAGCTTAAACCGGACTTCCTTGCTCTCTCTATCGATGACAATCTTTTCAATCGCTCCTGGAGCAGCACGCATCCCGAATTTCATCTCAGCGCCCTCAAAGGCAGGCCCGGTGGCACAGGACGCGGAGATCAGTCTTTCCCGATTGCCCAAGATGAGCTCGCCATTCGTTCCAATATCAATGACCAGTTCGATGCTATCCTGATTGTAAGGAGTCTCAGCAATGAGGACACCCACATTATCTGCACCGACAAAACCTGCCTCGATTGGAAGGACATGGACATAGGAACCGGGGTTTATTCGGATACCCAAGCTGCGGCATTCAGCACCTTCTGTGACCTCTTTCTGCGCATAAACGCTACAATTGAGACAGCGCTTAGATTCCTGGGAAGCCATTTCCTGATCAAAACCTATTTCAACCTCATTGAAACTCATCCTTTTCTCGAGAGGAATGACAGGCATGACCTTTCTTGGCTCTTTCTCCACCCCTTCCTTTGGCACTTCTTCTATTCGTTTGGGGGGCGCTGGTCTAGCTGTCTTTAAGTCCATTCCAGCAAGATAAAATTCAATGGACGTCGCTGCTTCCTTGCCCGCAGCAATCGCCCGGACGGCGTTCGCCGGACCGGAGACCACATCCCCTCCAGCAAAAACACCTTTGATGTTTGTCTCAAAGGTCGTCTCATCAATCTTGATCGTTTTAGATGGCATCCTCTCCACTTCAACAAAATCTTTATCAGCCGGTCTCTGGCCGATGGCAACGATGACCATATCGGCCATGATGGTTGGGGCTGGACCCTCTCCAAACTCTGGAGCAAATTTTCCCTCTTCATTGATAACACTCGTGCATTGGACTGTATCGAGGCCAACAACTTTATCTTTCTCGGTCATAATCTTTTTGATCCCCAAGCAAGGACGGACAATAACCCCTTCTTCCTTGGCCTGTTCAATCTCCAAATCCTGGGCCGGCATCCTGTCTTTACAGGTCAAGTCCGTCGATTCTAAACAGATGAGGTGAACTTCTTTAGCTCCAAGACGTCGAGAAAGTCTTGCGGCATCGATGGCCACACTACCACCGCCGATGACCACAACTTTATTTCCCAACTTCACCTTTTCCCCGGAATTCACCTTTTTCAGGAAATCGAGGGCATAGACGACACCTTCACTCTCTTCACCAGGAACACCGATCTTCTGGCTAGTCCACGCACCCGTAGCGACATAGACGGCTTTGTATCCCTGATTGAAAAGATCCTCAAGGTTTTTCACGGGCATATTCGTTTTTATCTTTGCCCCTAATTCTTCAATGTACCTGATCTCGTCATCCAATACTTCTTTCGGCAACCGATATTCAGGGATGCCATAGCGCATCATGCCGCCTGCTTTAGGAGCAGATTCAAAGACCGTCACCGGGTAGCCTCGCCTCACCAGTTCGTAGGCGCAGGCAAGTCCGGAGGGCCCTGAGCCAATAATGGCAACTCTTTCCTCCCGTGTCTTTTCCACCGGGGTTGCCTTTTGCCTTCCTGCTTTGCGTTCGACGTCAGCAACGAAGCGATGGAGGGAACGAATGGAAAGAGGCTCTTCTACCTTCCCCCTTTCGCATTCCGACTCACAGGGATGAGTGCAGATACGGCCAAGAACTCCGGCAAAGGGAAAGGCAAGCCTGACCACTTCAAGCGCTTCACTGAATTTCCCCTGGGCGATGAGATACAAGAAGTCCTGACCATTGATCCCGGCAGGACATGCCACCTGGCAGGGAGGATACGTGCCTTTGTCGCCTGTCTCCACTTCCGGGGGCATCTTAAGCCCCCAGTCACGGGCCTTGATATCGAGGGAATGATGCAGGGATGGGGGGAAGGGAGAGAGACCGATATATTTTGGATTGACGTTTAGAAAGATATGGTGCATGCAGGTATTACCGACCAAAGTCATGTCCACGATATCCATGCGCTTAATTTTTGCTGCGGCTGCCACCTCTGACACAATTCCGTTGAGACCATCTAAAATGGCATTGTTCAAGATCTCCAGGCCATTTGGATTGGTCATGGTGTAGCTGATGCGGGACATGACATCTTCGCCGTAAACCACCTGCGGATTCATCATCGAAGCAGTGGTGACAACCGAACCATCGGTAAGATCACAGAGGTAGCCCGCCACCGTGGAGGTCCCCACATCGACAGCCAGACCGTAGGCCTTTTCCACAATCCCTGGCTCTATTTTAATGATCTCTTTGCCCTGCCAGACGGATACGGTCACCTTCCAATCTCCCTCGCGCACAGTGTTCTGCAAGTCCAGGAGAACCTCATAATCGATGGTTAGATGATTCAGGTTGAAATTCTTACTCAGTTCAGTCTGAAGACGCTCCCAGTCACCAACGTTATCATCCAAGGTAGCCTTTGGAAGCTCAACAAAGTATTTTCTGACCGCTGGGTTCACTTTCATGGGCCGGTTTGTGGCTGCTTTGCGAACGACCTGCTTTCCCATTCGACTCTCTTCAGGGACGAAGATGACGACGTTGCCCAGGATATGTGTCTGGCAGGCGAGTCGATAGCCCTCCTGCTGCTGCCTGAGATTGAAAAATTTTTTCTCCGTCGCTCCCATCGAGGAAAGATTCTCTCGACTTGACTTAATACCGTATTTCTCGAAGTTCCCCTCCTCGATCCTCACCTTGCACGTACCACAGATGGCCTTCTCTCCACAGACCCCTTCAAGATCCACACCCAACGCAACAGAAGCCTCCTTTAGGGTCTTCCCTTTTTGAATGTATCCTCTGCATCCGGAAGGCTGAAAGATAACCAAATATTTTTCGTCTCCACTTTGAGTCCCTGCCATGTTTCCTTTCCTCTCTATCGTATTCTTAATGCTGACCGATCCTGTTCTGAAACCGGAAAACCAAATGGGGAGACCATTTACTTCTTCGCTTCCTCCTCCTTCAACATCTTAAGGAGATGAATCGCTTCATCCACTGCAGTCCCGGCATTCTTGGCATAGCCATCCGCGCCGTATTTTTCCGCAACCTCTGGATTGAGTGGAGCACCCCCTAACATGATTCGAACCTTGGGATTCTTGGCCCTCAGCTTCTTGATGACCTCCGGCATAGACAGCATGCTGGTCGTCATGAGAGCTGAGATGCCGACGACTTGAGATTCGGTCTTGATCATCTCTTCAACAAATTTATCAAGGGGTACGTCCTTTCCCAGGTCATAAACCGTCCACCCAGCCACTTCAAACATCAGCTTGACGAGGTTCTTTCCGATATCGTGAACATCGCCCTCAACGACCCCGAGGACGATCGACCCTTTCACCTCTGATTTTCTTCCCGAGGCATCAATGGCTGGTTTTAAAAGATTAAGGCCAGCATAGAGCGCATCAGCACACATCAATAGTTCGGGAACAAAGTACTCCTTGCGATTATACTTTTCGCCAGCGTCGATCATGCCATCGGCCAAGCCATTCATGGTTGCCACAAACGGGTCTACGCCTTCTTGCAATGCGATCTTGGCCCACTTCACAGCGTCGTCCTCTTCAAAATTGCTTACTGAATTGTGTAGCTCTTTCAAGATCTCTTTGGTCCTTTCTTCTGTCGCCATAAATTGTTCCTCCTATCTTGATTCAAAAAAAGTTTAATGGAAGATGCTTATCAAACCATGTCCCTAAGCTTTATGGCAAGTAGCCATTCCCATAACCGGATTCATCTCGTTTATCCAAGGCGATAAAATATAGTTCTCCCGTTCCAATTCTTCGAAAAACGACACCCTGCTTGTGAAGTCTGTTAGCCAAATCTTCGCCGAAGATTTGTTGTAAATCTTTTGATAAAAGAACTTCATTGAGTGATCGATCAAGAGAAATAGAAGTTTGGTGAGGACGGAGAGGAAGGTTTTCATCAAGGAGCATGGTTGGATCAAAGGGTTGGGTTCCACTGAGTTTGGCCAAATGGTTTCCAACCTCCAGAAGATCATGAACGATCTTTCTTCTCGCCCCAACTCCGTCTTTCTGTTTTAAACATTCCAGGATCGCTTGATGTGCCCTCGCCACTTTATGGTAGAATTCAGCCCCGGGGTCTAATTGAAACTTAATATCATTCAAGATATTATCGATAAAGTCCATCACCAAGATCAGGATAGGGTTTTCGGTCATCCTGGCTAAGTAACGATGAAATCCTATTTCTCTGGAGAAAACGGTATGGGGAATGACAGGATCCTCCGTGATCATGGTCTCCAATTTTACAATGTCCTCAGGTTGGATGCGCGAAGCGGCGATTTGGGCGACAGGTGGTTCGAGCAAATAACGAATCATCGTAATGTCCTTGATGGAGACCGTCTTGAAGTGGAGGAAGTTGATGATGCCGTGGATGGTCGTCTTCATGTCTACTTCCGCAATAAAGACACCCCCCGCGATTCCTTTCCTGATCTCCACTAACCCCATGCCTTCGAGCACCCTTAACGCCTCTCGTAAGGTAGCTTTGCTCACACCAAACTCAGACATAAGTTCCTTTTCAGCGGCCACTTTATCCCCTGGTTTAAAGCGACCCGAAAGAATGGCATTTCGAATCTGTTCGATGATCTGATCGGATATCTTGTGGGTTCTACTGGCAGTCTTAAACAAGGATATATCTCACTTGTGCTTTTATGAACTTGAAGAAGTGAGGTTATCTTATCCAAAACTAATTAGGTATGTCAAGAAAAATATCATAAATATTATAATGATTATTATTGAAAAAATATGCTTTGAAAATCAATGGGTTATTCTCATCTTATCTTCATTTTAACCAACTTTTGGGGGCAATAATTGCGACTGGTCGGGTATAAGTTGGCCCTATCAATCAACGTCTGTATGGTTGGTAGATGATGCCTGCAACCTTACCTTTTTTGAAATCAAAAACGACTTGGGATCTTGGTCCATTTTTCAATGAAAAATGGGCTGGTCTTAATATGAAATCTAATCAGATATTGGATATTGATCCTCATCATTTCGGCCTACTTCTTTACCTCCTCCTCCTTCAACATCTTAAGGAGATGAATCGCTTCATCCACTGCAGTCCCGGCATTCTTGGCATAGCCATCCGCGCCGTATTTTTCCGCAACCTCTGGATTGAGTGGAGCACCCCCTAACATGATTCGAACCTTGGGATTCTTGGCCCTCAGCTTCTTGATGACCTCCGGCATAGACAGCATGCTGGTCGTCATGAGAGCTGAGATGCCGACGACTTGAGATTCGGTCTTGATCATCTCTTCAACAAATTTATCAAGGGGTACGTCCTTTCCCAGGTCATAAACCGTCCACCCAGCCACTTCAAACATCAGCTTGACGAGGTTCTTTCCGATATCGTGAACATCGCCCTCAACGACCCCGAGGACGATCGACCCTTTCACCTCTGATTTTCTTCCCGAGGCATCAATGGCTGGTTTTAAAAGATTAAGGCCAGCATAGAGCGCATCAGCACACATCAATAGTTCGGGAACAAAGTACTCCTTGCGATTATACTTTTCGCCAGCGTCGATCATGCCATCGGCCAAGCCATTCATGGTTGCCACAAACGGGTCTACGCCTTCTTGCAATGCGATCTTGGCCCACTTCACAGCGTCGTCCTCTTCAAAATTGCTTACTGAATTGTGTAGCTCTTTCAAGATCTCTTTGGTCCTTTCTTCTGTCGCCATAAATTGTTCCTCCTAAAAATTTAGATTCAAAAACAACTTATGATCACATACGGTCGTCAAGAATAAAATTCAATGACCCTTGCCATTAATCAAAACTCGGTCAAATGACAAAATCTTGTGCTGCTTTAACCATTGCCCTCATATTTCCCGGAGGGCTCATGACAGGAATGATTCACCCTGCACTGAGTAAAAGACACCCATCTTTCCCCGCTTTCTGTAGTATCTCTTTTGATTTTTCCTCGACAGCCTTTGCTTCACCCATGGCAAAAAGCGTTGTGTCGACATTTCCCATTAAACAGAAATTGGGCCCTAATATTCTTCTCGCCTCTTCAAAATTGACAGCCCCGTCAAGGCTCAAACAATCGACACCCGTGCCGGCCATGACTTCCAAGCGATCCGTGGTGTTTCCGCAAATATGTAAAATCGTTTTCACACCGCTCCGTTTGATCATATTAACCAATCTCTTGGTATAAGGAGCTCCCCATTCTTCATACTGCTTTCTGGATACGGCATCACCTGAAGAGGCTGGATCCGAAACAAAAACGATATCCGCCCCTGCACTGATGATTGCTATAGCATAAACAATGAGACTATTGAGTGCGATCTCACACAATTCTCTTAAGTTTTCTTTCTCCTTAAACATATCCCTCATAACTTTCTCTGATCCCCTCAACATGGACGCGTGCCTCAACACCCCTTGCACGTATCCCATGACAGGAACTTCGCCCCCAAACCTCGATTTTAATCGCCTGATTCCCTCTAAAATAGTTGACAGGCGTTTATTCTGATAGGGGTCAAAAAGTTTTAATTTCGGCAAATCCCTTTTGTAATCCTCGACAGCCGGCGTTAGGACAGATGGAGGATAACCTTTCGCTATTTTAAGTACAGATCCCATGGCTTCTGATTCTGAATGGCAAGCGAACATATCCCAGACACTGTCGTAACCAAATTGACTTACGGCATAAGTTTGGGAATAGACATGTTTCTCAACGCTCTCCAATTCTTCCGTAAATTCGATTCCTGCCTGTGTGCTACACCACTCTCTTGCAAAGGGGACAACCGGAACCCTATCCGGCTTTTTTCCTTCCAGTGCCATCATCACCCTAGTATAAGAAGTCATTTTTCCCATCGGTTTTACCTCCAATTAGTGTAATCCCTCATCTATGGGCGGCAGACTTGGAATTCGCCTCAAGGATAAAAGATATCCCGTCGGAGAGATGGGACATTCTCCCCAAAAATAGGCTTCCTTTTCCAATGAACATCGCCCTCTTCATCTTGCCCTCTTTCATCGCCTTAATCGCATGCCCCAAAAAAGGCACCGCGGAGGGTATGTGCCCCTGCGTCGGACAAAAACCGAGCATTCCCTTCTCTCGGACGAATTTATCCATTTCCGTCTTGTCAATCTGCTTGTCCAAAACCGCCAGAGAAGCCATGATTTTGTAATTGGTAGCAGGCGTATCCCCACTCCCAGAGGGAAGGGTAATTTCGGGATTATGTAATTCGGTAGAGTATTTATCGATCTCTGTCATCTTCAGCCCCATTCTTTTTAAGGGCTTAAGAATGAGGGAGGTCATGATGGCTTGTTGAGGGGCACCGGCACCCACATCGTGTTTACCTATAGAATCCAACCGCATCACAGGACCCACGCCATCGTCTTTGGTAACCAAACAGGCCATTCCGGCAAGGATATCCTCCAGAATCGGCATGTTATGCGTCAAATGAGCCGCAGACTTCATACCCACCTTGGCCAGACATCCTCCGCCAGCCACCACCACATTTTTATAGATCCCGGATTCGACTAAGCCCGCCGCATTGACGAGAGCGTGATTGGGAGCAACACAGAAGGCCCGGATGTCATTGCCTGTTGCGTTGACACAGCCAACCATCTCAGCGTAAGCCTTTGACAGACTCCCACCGCCTCGATTATACCTGTCCCCGACAGCCGTCTCTGTGCAGTCCAGAACAAACTCCACATCGGTTGGGGCGATCTTCGCCAATTTAAGAAGATGCAGCATGGCCAAGGCCCCTGAAGCTTTGGCCACCAAGTTCTCCAGGAGGACTTCAGCCTTCAATGTATCGTCCCTTTCGTGGTCACGCCTAAACGAGCCGACGAGCTTACCGTCATAAAAGACGGGCAAGGCAGCCCCTTGTTCAATCATTTCCTTTATTTTCTCAATAGCTTTGCCTTGACCCAACTTTTTGACCCAGGCCTCGCTAACGAAAGGATGGGAAGCAAACTTACCCTTGATCTGTTCGATAAATTGAGGCTCCAACCAAAGCAGGTCAAAGTCATCGGCAACCTTCATCCAACCGTAGAATTCGTCCTCAGGCATGATCTCCCCAAAGGGTCCGTTCCGCTTCCCGTTTGAAAGCAAATGCTCATACCAAGGCTTAGGGACATTGTGCAACTCCTCTGGATCCATATTCCCAATATATACCTGATGGGGAACATAATTGAGCACGTCTTCGTAGCTCCTGAGATGACTGTCTAATTCTTTTTTGACATCAGGGTTGTCCTCAATATCCCGAATGGGTTTGGACCCGTATTGCACAAAGTCAGGAATATGGGCAATGACATAACTCGCTTCTTGAATGATGACAGACATGGGTGAAATCCTCCTTCGTAAATTTATTCGATTATTTTCTTATACTAACTCTTCTCCTTCCTCAATCTTCACGGGTTGTTTCCCGACAACGAAACATTCAGGTTCATTCCCAAGAAGAGAAAAAATGTGACGTTATTCTTTTTTCTTTCCGTAAAGTAACATGCATTTGCAACGCCCATATCTTTCAATTTCCCTCGGGGCATACAGACACGGGCACACGATTGCTTTCTTGTAATGCTCGTTGTCGAGCACAACCCTGCACGGGCAATAGTAATCTCCGAGTTCTTCCTTGTTCTCTATGAGCCCGTCGATGATGTTTTCCACGTTACTCTCGTTTACGACGTAACCTCTGCCATTGGCATACGCATAGATTTTATCTCTTAATGTCTTATGGATGTCTGCTGAGCTTGTTTTTTCCATATCATCGGCCTTCATTCTTTTAATACACCGACTTATAAAGACGACGCTCGATAAAATCCTGCCCCCATCGTTTTATTCTATGATCTTTTTGGCTGCCTCTTCTATCTCTTCAATCGTTAGGGTGTCTCCCTTCAGCCGATTCACTTCTTTCCCGTTTTTATAGAAGAGAAATGTTGGCAAGTCTAAAACCTTCAGGTTCAAACAAAGCCGTCTGTTTTTAGATGCATCGACCTTGGTAATTTTCAATTTTGCCCCATATTTTCCTTCTAATCCCTCCACATGGGGCATTAAAGCCAAACAGGGAACACACCGAGGTCCCCAAAAATCGACTAAAACCGGCACCTCCGATTGAACCACTTCCTTCTCAAATGTATCGGTATTGACCTCAATCGCCATAAGCACCTCCCATAAATGATTGAATTAAATGGTTAGTCTCCTTCCAAAGTAACGACGGTTGGACCCTCCACATCCTTTTGGAGTAACTCCAAAGCCTTTAAAACATACTTGAGGCGTAACTCCTTTTCTTGTTCCTTGGTCAGGGTGGGATCTCCCACAGGGTTTGTAACGGCCCGACCTTGTACAATCCTATTGACGCCAAGCATCTGTGCGATGCTTGGAATGGCTGTGATCTGAACCACAGGGATTCCCAATTTCTCAATGCTGGATGCGATCGTTGACCCGCAACGAGTGCTTGACCCTCAGGTGGAGGTGAGGATGACAGCACTAATACTCTTCCTTTTTTTCATTTCCGCTCCCATCTCATCCCCCATTTCACCGCACCGTTTTGAAACTGTCGTACAGCCAGAGGTGGAGAAGAAAGTTGGATGTAACTTTCCAATCTTTCCTTCCTTCACCAGATCCTTTATGACATCAACCGGCACCAACCTGTCTGGCTTTTCCATGGCGTGATCATTAAAATAACCAGCATGGGTAATTTCGTAAGCATTAAAAAGAGCATCTATTTCGTAAGCACCCCAGCGGAGATTACTTCTTCTAGCCAGCCCATCGGGATTTCCCTTTGGCACTAAGCCGCCATCACTGATCAGAGCAATTTCACACTTACTCAGATCTTTGATGGGAGCTGGAGGTGTCACTCTTTCAAACTTTGGAGGAATGACTTCACTTTCAAAGGGTTTCCCCTGAAGCTTGGCCACCAGCATTTCAACGCTTCTTTCAGCAATGCTCTTCTCACAGTATTCATTTCTCAAGAGATTACGAGAAAAATAATTATATTCCTCAGGCTTCGGCAAGTTTTCCCGAGTAAGGATGCGTGTTTCTTTTTCACCGGAAATGAGTCTAAAGGCCAACCGGACCATATTGCGTAGGACTTCAGGCATCCCCCGGGCAATGTTTGGGGTCTTGCATATAAAAGCATACTTTCTGTAAATCTCCATGCCAGGGGCTTCCTCGTGCATACCTGTAATGACAGAAATACTAAGCTCTCCACCAACAGCCTTGCACATCGCCCCACAGGCGATACTATATCGACCGGCCGCAAATGCGGGTCCGGCGAAGAAGAGGTCAGGCTGATACGAGGCGACTAACTTCAATCCTTCATCTGCGCACTGGTCGGGATTGACTGCGAAATAGTCGTCACCACAGATGACCGTGGCAATTATCTCAGCCCTGTCACCCAGCTCTTTTTGTAGAGCCAAACCAGGCCCCACGGGACCTTCTTTGACCATAAAGCCTGTGGTCGCCTTTTCTTCCCCGCCAATCTGGCCAAAAAACTGATTGAGATAATGAACCACTCTTAATTTTTTTTGAGCCATGATACCCTCCCTTTGCCAAGACTAAGAGAGCCCTAAAAAAATACCTTACGCTCTCTTGATTTCACAGATTTCAAAATAGGGATTACACAGATTTTTGTGATGTTTCAATGGATTTCCTGTCCGTGTAATCGGTTCTTAATCGGTGTAATCAGAGATCTCTGGACTTTTCCAGAAATCTCACTAATATTCTTTGACGATGACCTTGACACTACCAGTACAATCGAGGACTCCGGGGAGCAAATACTCTTCAATATCGATCACCGGGTCACCCGCATACTGAACAATAGGATCCGGACAAAAGACCCTTGTCTCCGCATTTCCTCCTATGAACTTCTCCGCCTTCCAGGGGATTTTTGTCCTTTCAAATGTGGCTGAAGAGGTGATGATCAAATTCAGTGATTCTGCATTAAACAGTATCGTATCAGCCAACGTACCAAAAGGGGTTAAAGGCTGAGTGAATATGGCGGTCTTAACCCCAAGCTTTTCACATTCCTCTCCTGTAAGCGCCAAGTCAATGTGAGGCATACCGCCTGTGATCTTAACTAAGATCACCCCGTCTGCCCCTAAAACATTCTTCACCAGATTGGCGGCCATGCAAGCACTCCGTACTCTCGCCACGGGCTCCATATTTGCCACCGTACAAACCACACCGGCAAAAATCAGGTCCTTGCCATGATGCCGGTACAACTCTTTGATGACCCCATGGTTTTGAACGCTGTAAGTATCCAGGGCTTTAATGGCAAGCCATCCCACTACCCCACCATCCAGAACTTCGTTCGGATGAATCACAGTGGGCATCAGGTGGCAAACATCAGTTCCGTAAAAACATGGATCTGAGATTTTGAGATGATCAAATTGTGGGCTGTAGAGCTGATAGTAGCAGGCCACCCGAGGGAGATTTGATTTGTGATCGAGATTTGGGATATCCAAATCATAAACCTCCACCTCGTCAGCACGATGTCCATCGGCCCCTCGGGCCAGATAAACCGCTGTCTTCAACCCGGCAATCTTTACTGCATTCTCAAATTCACGCTCCTCGGTACCGGCTGCAATAGTAGGGGCGATACTTATATTTTTCATTTTCCCATAGGGGCTCATCTCAGCGATGGGACCAGCCATGTCAAGAAGTCCGTTTTCCTTTCTATTCGTGCAAGGGTTGGAAACGAGAACAGCAACACCCCGCAAAGACCTTGTACGTCCACTTCCGGCCGTTTGCATTTTTCCGATGAAACCCGGAAAGTCAGCATCGACCTTATCTATCTTGCATCGGGGTTGGATAACATCTAATAGATTGAGGACTCTTACTTTTTGGCCGGGGTAAACCAGATTGAGATCCACAGATTTAATTCTGGGGTCTTTCAGAATCAGTTCTTCCAATTCCTTGAGGTTTATATACAACACACCGTCTTTGGCATATGTCTTTGAAGCCGTTTGGATGTCTTTTATGTCAATGGATTCGATCTCAAGTTTCATGTGAATCTCCTTCCCTTAAATGCACGAATAGGAGATCATCCTCGATCCCTGCCACCGTGTCAATCCCACGCTTCGTCCCTTCTCACCCGGTCAAGCGAGATAGGCTACAAGAGGGACCAAAAATAAAAGAAAATATCTCCCGGAAAAAATTTTAATATAAATCAGGGCTGGGTCTACCCACAGATGTATGAAGACCCATTTTACAAAAACCTTTAAAAAAGCCGCTGAGCAGAAGGGCTATTTCCTCCTGATCCATTGGGAAACCTACTTTGCTAAGCGTTGGCCTACCTCTTTTCTCGAAGCGCCTTAAGCTCCTGCCCTATCTTCTCAATCTTCTCCGGCTCCACCGCCAATGTCCAAATGCCTATGTTCTCCTCATACACATTCTCAGGCACCGCCGCCCGAACCTCAGCCTCCAGGATATGATAAACCGGGAGTCCCAACGAGACTCCTGCTAATGGTCCAGAAAAACTTGGATCTCCCGAAGTCACTGTTTCTGCCGAAATCATTACCCCATCCAAATCGCTCGCACCCAGGACCACAATGATGTCACTCCGGGGAACCTTGTCTCGCTCCGCTGTCTCCGCAATATTCTTCACCTGAGTCTGATTTTCTGGATCCATTGTCCCTGCGGCCGTTCAGACAAAACACTCTGTTACCTTAAAGACGACATTGGCACCTGCTGCTTCCATGCATGCAGCGATAGACGGGCCTTGTACCCCATCCCGTTCACCAATGATAATAGCGGTTTTGCCTTTAAGCCAATTATCCATATTTTCACCTCCTTTCCCTCTTAAATTGGAACTAAAAATTATCCAGCACGAGAGATAGCTGGATGCAAAATCCTGCTCTTCACCAACTCCACAGCGTAATGGATATGTCTTCTCAGCTCTTCCTTGGCCTGGTCATAATCGCCATTCCTGATCAACTCGAGCGTCCTCTTATGATCATCTAAAGAATGCTCCGCTGCGCCATGCACATAAAAATAGATGAATTGGTACCGGGCAAGATTCAAATTGATTGAATGATAGATATATGCCAGTCGGGAATTTCCGGCGGATTCAACCAAACTTGTATGAAAATCAATAAAGACTCGTATATAATTCAATAATTGCTCAGGATCGACAGTATTAAGCGGCAGGGGCAAACTCAAGGCTCTATTTATAGCCAATGTCACTTTGGGCAGTTTTCTGATGTTGGAGGCCCTAAGAAGATCGATGGTATAACATTCAATCATCTCCCTGGTCTGAGAGAGCTCTTCAAAATCCCTCACAGATAGTTCCGCCACATAAGTCCCTCTTCTAGGGATATTAACCACCATATGATCTTTTTCTAATACTCGGAATGCTTCACGGAGAGGGGGGCGGCTGATACCAAGCTTTACGGATAGACTGGTCTCATTAAGTTTCTGCCCTGATTTCAGCTCACCAGTGATTATTTTCTCCCTCAAGACTTGAAGAGCAGTTGTTGTTACATTTGAGATTTCCATAATGTTTTCGTATGGATATAAATTTTTTATAAAAATTGTCTATTGTCTACAAATTTTTTATCAGACTTCAAAAAAAATGTCAAGCAAAAAATTTCACATTGAATTAAAGCCTCAATAGGCTCACAAACTCTTTTCACCTTGAAGGGGAGAGTTTTTTGGAACCTCCTTTAATCCTTCTTCTTCAGGTAAGGTTCAACAAAATCCAAGAGAGCTTGTTCCGTCAGATATCCATAAACCTTTTCCTTGATCAATCCATCTTTACCAATAATAAAGAGGGTAGAAACAACATAGACGCCAAACTTTTTCCGGCTAACGCTCGCATCTCTGTCCATCAAAACAGGATAAATCAATCCCTTCTGGCGGACGAATTCAGCTACTTCTCCCTTGCTTTCAGCCACATTTATGGAAAAGACAACCAGGCCTGACTGTTGCCCTTTCCTATAGATATCATTCACCATAATAATGCCCCTCGTCTGGCAGAAGACACATCCCTGTGTCCAAAAAAGGAGAAAGATATTTTCCCCTTTGAATTGGCTGAGAGTGATTTCTTGACCCTCCAAGGTTCGAAGAGTGAAATCCGGAGCCACATCACCTATCTTGGCTGCTGGCTCTTTTTCACATCCCCCTAAAGAAAAGAGGAATAGAAGAATGAAGAAGGGAGCAAGCCATTCTTTGCTTCTCATTCTTTTTTCTCTCCGAAAAGTCCTCTGGGCCGCCAAATCAAGACCACCATCATGAACCCGTACATAAATATCCTTTCAAAGAATGGGAAGTAGAGAACTCCAAAAGCCTCCAATTGGCCTAAGATAAGAGCGCTGATATAGGCCCCTGTGATATTTCCCAATCCTCCGATGACCACCACAGCAAAGGCATTCATAATATAATGATGCCCCATCTCAAGACTGATGTTGATGAAAGGGCCATGAAAGACTCCCATCAATCCAGCCAGAGAGCATCCGAGAGCGAAGACGGCCGTATATAATCTTGGGACATTGATTCCAAGCCCATTGGCCAACTCCCGGTCTGAAGAAGCAGCCACCACCTTCTTCCCGTATTTTGTCTTGTTTAAAAAGAACCAGAGGCAGATAAAGATAACCCCTCCAACTCCAAAATAAAAAAGATTGTAAATCGGATATCCTCCTCCCATAATCTGCACGACACCCCTGAGGGCTTTCGCCTCCTGAACCGTAACCCAATTCACACCCCAGGTTAAACGGACAAGATCTTCGATGACCAGGATGAGACCAAAAGTAAGAAGTAATTGGAAGTTAACATTGATGCGATAAGTATAACGAAGGAGGAATCGTTCTATGATCACTCCTATTCCTGCCAAGGTGATAGGGGTGATGAGGATCGAAAGCCAGAAGTTGCCGGTCCAAACGATGATCTGATAGGAGAGGTAAGCCCCGATCATGAACAAAGCCCCTTGAGCAAAATTGAGAATACCCAGGACACCAAAGATGAGGCTCATCCCTGCCGCGATTAGAAAATAGCAAGAGGAGCTAGCGAGACCATTCAGAAAAAAATGGACAAAAACACGGGGTTCCAAGAATTTTCTATCTCAAAATGAATCACTAATGGGATCGAATTGGAATGGGGTTCTCCCATCAGACGGCGAGGTATTTTCCGATAATCTCTTTGTCCTCCTTCAATTCCTCTATGGTCCCCTGATGGTGGATTCTGCCTTTATCGATAATGTATCCTCTTTGAGCAATATTCATCGCAAATCTCATATTCTGCTCTGCCAGGATCACAGAGATCCCAGTGGTGACGATGCTCTTAACCAAATCCTCTATCAATTTCACAATGAGCGGCGCCAGACCCTCTGAAGGTTCGTCAAGAAGCAATAACTTTGGATTGGTCATCAGCGGCCTGGCCACGGCAAGGATCTGCTGTTCCCCACCGCTCAAATGCCTTCCTTTTCTCGACTTCAACGGTTCTAAAATTGGAAAAGTGCAGAAAATCTTCTCCACCGTCCATCCCCCTTCCACCTTGCGCTCCACCACTTCCAGATTGTCCTCGACGCTCAAGGTCGGAAAGATCCTCCGATCCTGAGGCACATACCCAATGCCCAACCTGCAGATTTCATAAGGAGGCATTTTTGCCAGATCCGCCCCCTCAAATTTGATGCTACCCCTGCGGGGCGGGGTAAACCCCATGATGGACCTCAGGGTCGTGGTCTTACCCGCTCCATTCCGACCGAGCAAACAGATAACCTCCCCTTTTTGAAGATTCATTGAGATTCCTTGAAGGATATGGCTTCTTCCATAGTAGGTATGGATGTCATTGACTTCAAGCATATTACTCTCCTAAGTAGGCTTCTCTCACCTTTTCATTTTTCCGTATCTCATCAGGGTTTCCATCGGCGATGACTGCTCCCTGAGCCATCACAACAATCCTCTCAGAGACGGAGAAAACTACACTCATATCATGTTCCACCAGAAGGATCGTCACTTTCTGCTTTTCTGAGAGTGTACGGATAAATTGAACCATCCGATCAGTCTCTTCAGGGCCCATCCCCCCTGTGGGTTCGTCCAGGAGGAGAAGGATCGGATCAAGCGACAAAGCGACGCCCACCTCTACTAAGCGCTGGTCCCCATGAGATAGGGAACCACAAAGGGAATCCTTTTTGTCCGTGAGGCCGATGATCTCAAGAATTCTCTCGGTCTCCTCATCAGCCGGACCTCGGTTTTTGCTAAGGGTAAATATTTTAGAGGTCTCCTTCCTCTTAGCGAGGACCGAGACTTTGATATTCTCATAGACGGTCAATTCTGGAAAAAGATTGGTAATCTGAAAAATTCGGTTCAGCTTCAACCTCGAAATCTGATAGGGAGTCAGCCCTGTGATATCTTTCCCATTAAAATGAACAGTTCCTGAGCTTGGGGAAAATCTCCCCGTAACCACATTGAATAAGGTGGTCTTTCCTGCACCGTTCGGGCCGATGATGGATGTGAATTGCCCCTCTTGAAAATCCAGGTCCACCCCATCGATGGCAGCTAACTTTCCAAAGTTTTTTCTTAACCCTCGAATCTCCAAGACGTTCATTCCCCTACCCTCCCCAGTTTTCGGCCTCTCAGTTTCTCATAGAGAAATCCAACAACTCCTCCTGGAAGGAAAAGAACAAAACCGATCAGAATAGCACCTAAAAATAACATCCATAACTCCGTGTATCCCGAGATAATCTCCTTGAGGTACATGAAGATGACCGATCCCACAGCAGGAGCGAGAAAGATCTTTGTCCCCCCTAATAGGCTCATGAAGACCGGCTCCGCCGATTTCGTCCAGAAGGCGGTGCTTGGAGTGATAGATTTCAAAAATGGACCAAATAAAGCTCCTGCTAATCCGCAGAAGAATCCAGAAATCACAAAAGAAATAAGGCGATATCGCCTTACATTGATTCCCACAAATTGGAGACGTTCTGAGTTTTCCCGAACTGCCCTCAAGGCTAATCCAAAGTTAGAATTGACAATGATCCAGAGGACATAAAGAGCGATGGCCACCAAGACGAAAGTGAAATAGTAATACGAAGCAATGGAAGAGAGGTCCACTTGGAAGAGGAGGAAGTTGAGATTAGGCCGGGGGATATTTACGAGACCGTCTGCTCCACCGGTGAGTCGATCCCACTTCCAGACTATGGTATGGACCATCATACCAAAGGCCAGGGTGAGCATGGCGAAATAGATCTCGTCCAGGCGGACACAAAAATATCCGATGATCCAAGCGGCAATGGTGGCTGCGACGACCCCGATGGCAAAAGCCAAAGGTATGGAAGGATAGATATGGAGTAACACGAGGCCAGTTACGTAGGACCCGATGCTGAAGAAGGCAGCGTGTCCAAAGGAGAGAAGTCCCGTATATCCAAATAAAAGATTGAAACTGATGGCGAAGAGAATCATAATAAGCATCTCGGTGAGAAAAACCATGAGGAATTTGGATAGAAAAAGTGGTACTAAAATTAACAAGATGATAAGAGCAATGAGCCATAAGTATTTGTAACGCATCTCTTAACTTACCTCCTCGCCCAAGAGCCCTTTAGGCCGTATGAGTAAGATGATAGCCATTAAAACATACATGAAGGCCATCTCAAACCTTGGGATATACAGGGTCCCAAAAGAGTTGAGTTGACCCAACAACAGAGATCCAATGAGAGCACCAGGAATGCTACCCAACCCACCGATCACCACAATAGCAAAAGCCTCAATAATCGTATGGACATCCATCTCCAACATGATGGAACGGAGTGGAGCCGCCAGGACCCCTGACAGTCCAGCGAGCCAAGCCCCAATGCCGAAGACAACCGTATATAACGAGGGGACATTGATCCCCAAACCATTGGCCACCTCCCGGTCAGACGAAGAGGCTCGTATCATCTTTCCAAACCGGGTCTTTGTTAAAAGGATCCAGATGAAAATGCATACGAGAATGCCCACAACGATGACAAAGATATTGTACCTCGGATAACTGACCCCGAAGATATTCATCGTCCCACTCAGGACTTGAGGCTCAGTAGCCGTTCGAAAGGCCACTCCCCAAAAGATTCTCACAATATCTGTGATGAGGAGCATCAGGCCAAAGGTCAGCAAGAGTTGAAAGGGGATAGGTAGTCCGTAGACAGGTCGAATGAAAATCCTTTCCATGATGACCCCTGCCACAGCACATATGAAAGGTGCAAAGATGAGGGCATACCAAAAATTTCCAAACCAGTGAGTCAACTGAAAGGTAAAGAAGGCTCCCAGCATAAAAAGGGACCCATGAGCGAGATTTAAGATCCTCAACACACCATAGATCAGAGTTAAACCTGAGGCGATGATAAAAAAGGTCATCGCACTGGTCAAGCCGTTCAGAAAAAAAGCGAAGAAGGTTGAAAAAGTCATTGTTCTTATCCTCACAAATTAATGGTCAAAAAATAGAGGTTCTGCCAAAAGCATCCTTCCTTCAGCAGAACCTCCTCTTTCACATTACCCTTTGATCACATACTTCATCCACGGAGCTGGTGTTTTCTTAGCTCGCCTCTCGAGGACATCCCCGATGGGTTCAATGACATCTTTTCCGGGAGCATCCACAATATCTCCCAGATTCATGGCGATTCCAATCTTATCAGGAGCCTTGACAGTTTTCCCATAAGGGACTTCAGCGAAAGCGGAGTGGTCTTCCTTCCGCATCTTCCTTGCGTAGCCTGGAGTATCAAATTCAATCGTCTCCATCGCCTCGATCACCGCATCCGTTTCTATGGTTTTCACCTTTTCAATTGCCTTCTTATAGAGATACATGGCCCCATAAGCGTCGTGGGCCACGTTATGAGGATATTCCCCATATAGGCTCATAAATTTCTCCACCCATTTCTTGTTCTTCTCTGTTTTCGGATGATCGAACCAATACCCATGGGCTGCGCCCCAGACTCCCTCTGGAACTTCAGATTCCGTGCCGCCCTTCGTGGAGAGGGCGTAAAAGCCATCTACGGCTAAGCCGCCCTCGGTGAACACGACTCCCACCTTTTCGAAGAAGCCATAACGTTTTGCCTGCTTAAGGAAGGTAACGAAATCTCCGCCCCAGAGTGGTGTGTAGACGGCATCCGGTTTGGCTTCCATGACTTTTAAAATATAGCTCGTGAAATCTCCGGCGCCAAATTTTGGCCATGCCTGAGTGCTCATCACCTCAACATCGGGCTTTCTTAATAAAAGATGATGAATGAAGGCTCCCCATGCATCCCATCCAAAACTGTAGTCAGGACCGATCACGGTCCACTTCTTATAGGGCATTTTAGCAGCGATGACCCCCGCAGCAGCTCCGGATTGGTAGACGTTTGCACGGGGTCTGAAGACATACTTATTGAAGGCTTCAGTGGTGATTGCGGGGGATGAAGCACAGGTGATGAGAAGCATCCGTTTCAATTCCGGGAGGATAGGGACAGCCGATAAGGCCACACCGCTGTGGTTGAACCCATGGAGAAAATCTGCTCCCCAATCGAGGACAAGTCTTCTGATTTTCCTTACTCCAAATTCAGGGTTACAAGCATCGTCTTCGAACCTACATTCAACGGGCCTCTTCAGGATACCGCCTGCCTGATTGATCTCCATAGCTGCCATCATTGCCCCTTGTTGACCTGCTTTTCCCCATGCGGCTACAACACCTGAAAGAGAATAGATACCACCAAATTTAATGGGTTTGGCTGCAGCCCAGGCGTTGCTCGGCCCCCGGCTCACCCCTTTTAATAGAGGAACTCCAATCATGCCAGCTCCAAAAAGGCCAGCATCCTTTAGAAACTTACGACGAGATACTTTTTTTGACATATAACCCCACCCCTTTCATTGATAATTTGGATTAAGAAACAAATCTTCTGGAGGTTCTGCCCTCCCACAGGCAGAACCTCCTGCCTTACATTAACCTTTCATCACATATTTCATCCAAGGAGCCGGTGTTTTTTTGGCTCGTCTCTCGAGCACATCTTCAATCGGCTCGATGATACTGGCGTCGAGGAGCTCCGTGAGGTTCATGGCAATGCCTGTCAATTCCGGAGCCTTGGTCGTTTTTCCATAAGGCACATCCGTAAAGGCGGAATGGTCCTCTTTTCGGAACTTTCTTTTGTAGCCCGGGGTCTCAAATTCCATGGTCTCCATGGCCGCAATCACTGCATCCGTTTCTATGCTCTTTGCCTTCTCAATAGCCTTCTTATAGGTATACATGATCCCATAAGCATCGTGGGCCACGATATGAGGATATTCTCCGTACATGCTGACGAATTTATCTACCCATTTCTTGTTCTTCTCCGTCTTCGGATGCTCGAACCAATATCCATGGGCTGCGGTCCAGAGTCCCTCAGGAATCTCTGACTCTGTTCCACCCTTGGTGGAGAGAGCGTAAAAAGCATCCATGGCTAAACCTGCTTCGGTCACTACGGTCCCTACTTTTTCAAAGAAGCCATAACGTTTTGCCTGTTTGAGGAAGGTGATGAAATCTCCACCCCAGAGGGAAGAGTAGACAGCATCGGGCTTTGCTTCCAAAACTTTCACGATATAACTGGTATAGTCACCGGCTGCAAACTTTGGCCATGCCTGTGTACTCATGACTTCTACATCAGGTTTCCTCTTCACCAGGTTTCCGATGAATCCACCCCAAGAATCCCACCCATAACTGTAATCGGGTCCGATGACCGTCCATTTTTTATAGGGCATTTTAGCAGCAGCGACCGCGCCAGCCGCCCCTGATTGGTAGCAGTTGGCATGAGGTCTGAAAACATATTTATTAAAAGCCTCTGTAGTGATTTGAGTGGCTGCAGCGCAGGGGATCAGAAGCATCCGTTTCAATTCTGGCAAGGTGGGAACCGCGGCCAGTGCCACCCCACTGTGGTTAAACCCGTGGAGGAAATCTGCACCCCATTCCAACACCAGTCTTCTCGTTTTTCTCACTCCTACTTCAGGATTGCAGGCGTCATCCTCAAATTTCACTTCAATAGGTCTTTTTAAGATGCCCCCTGCCTGATTGATCTCCATAGCAGCCATCATCGCTCCTTGTTGAGCAGCTTTTCCCCATGCAGCCACAACACCTGAGAGGGAATAAATACCACCAAACTTAATCGGCTTGGCTGCACCCCAAGCTACGCTCGGTCCTCGTGTTAAACCTTGCAGTAGAGGACCTCCAACAATTCCAGCTCCTACCGCACCGGCACCCTTCAAAAATTGACGTCGAGATACTTTTTTTGCCATAGAACACCTCCTTTTTGTTTAAGGTAACACCCCGTGAAATATTGAATAAAAATGAAATAATGCACCTTAGATAAGCTCTCTTCTCCCACCTCCTTTGGTTTTACCAAATTTTGGCCGTATGATAACAAATCACCTTTTTTTGTCAATTGTTTTTTTTGTGAAATTGTTTTCAACGCGCTAATATATTGAAATATTTTAATAATTCTGTTTTCACAAATCAAACTGAGAATCCATAAATTTACTTGCGTCTATTGTAGACAATGCCTGTAATCTTATCTTTTTTGAAATCAAAAAGAGCCTTGAATTCCGGTCCATTTTTCAACGTAACAATGGGCTCGTCAACCACCTTTCCGATGATCGCAGCAGTAATTTCCCTCTCCTGAAAGAGGGTAATCACCTTCTCTGAATTTTTGGGATTAACGGAGAGAACAAATCCAAAACTTTGAAAACAGACCAGCCAATCGGATAATTCAATCTCAACGGGTTTGGGTATGGAATCAAGCTCAATGATTGCACCCTTGCTGGAGTTTTCCATCATAATGGAAATAGTTCCCAAGATACCCGCATTGCTCACATCCTTGGCAGCTTGAGCCCATTCCTTTTCAGCGATAAGAGGTAAGGCCTCCAGACGATGAAGCAATTCTTCCGGAGTCTTTCCAGAATTGGCATCCCAGGACACTACAGAACGACAACCTTTATCGCCTTTGAGGTCCACTGCAAGAATGAGATCATCTCCTGCCTTTGCTAAATGACTTCGCAGCAGTTTGTTGGCATAACCCAAAATGGCGACGGCTAAAGAAGGAGAGTTCCCAGGAGCATCAGGATGCAAGTGGCCGCCCACCATGGGAACTCTCAGTTTTTCACAACCCTTTTTAATTCCCTCCACGACTTTAGAGCGGTGGTCTTCATCTCCACTTGCCAGCACGTTTACCATGGCCAGAGGTCTTCCACCCATGGAATAGATGTCATTCACCGTGACCATGATCGATGCCTTCCCCGCTGCATAGGGCTCGTTGATGAGCAATCTCGTCATAATGCCGTCGGCTGCCAAAAGCAGAAAACCCTCTTTCCAGGGGATGACGGCGGCATCGTCACCGAAATTGGGCAGTTGGAGACCTGGCTGACCATGTAAAACCAATTTATCGAAAACACCTTCAATGGGCTGCTTGCGCAACAGCCCTTCGTAGTTGCGGATCCTTTCAATGAGTTGAGACAAATCAATGTTCATACGAATCTTTCTCTTGCTATGGTTTCTGAATTAAGCACCAAGTAGCAAAGTTACTGTGTCAATAGGTCAATAAGTCATTAGTCATTGAATGAGCTAATTACCCAATAACTTAATGACTAAGAAGAATTTGGAATTTGGGATTTCATATGTCTTCCAGATTGGCTTCCATCATCTGATGCGGCTTGCCAAAATACTGCTTCACAGATTCCACTGCTTTCCAGCCGATCTTTGAAAAAAGGGGGGCATTTTCCAACTGGATGTAGGCTGTAAATTTGGTGCAGCCCTGGTTCTTAACGCAGTGCATGGCTTCCCGAACCAGTAATTCGCCTGCACCCGTATTTCTGTATTCCTTCCTTACTGCCAGTCTTCCTCCGATCCAGTGTCCATTGTTATTCACTGGAAAAAGCCGTACCGTTCCCACTACCTGATGATTCCATTCTGCTACTAAGTGGATGCTTTTAGCATCATTCTCATCGAGATCAGAATCTGAAAAAATCTTCTGCTCCAGAACAAAGACCTCTTTTCGAATTTCAAAGGCCTTTTCCTGTTCAACCCTTGCTCTGACAGGATGACAGATCAGACTATCCGTTACCTGTTCAAATGCGTGTAAAGCCGAACAGGTTCCACAGCGAACACAGCCAGCAAGGGACTGGGAAGCAGAAAGTCCTTCTCTCTTTAATATGCAAGCAACCGCTTCAAAAATGCGTTTCATCTCTTCTGGGTCTGGTGGCAGGGAATCCTGCATGAGCGACCCGGGAATAGGTCTCAGGGGAACTACAAAGGGGTAGACCCCCAGATCGGCCAGAAATTTGCTACCCCAAATGATTGAATCTCTTTTTTCTCCAAGGCCAACAATCAAAAAACTACTAACCTGATTGGGGCCAAAGATCTCCACTGCCATCTTCCAGGCCTTCTCGTACCTTTCAAGACCCATGGCCGCTTTGGCTGGAGCCACCTGGGACAGGGTCTCAAAATCAAAACTTTCAATGTGAATCCCTACTGTATCCACCCCTGCCTCTTGCAATTCATAAAGCCCTTCCATGTTGGATGGAGGACAAAACTGCGTATGGATGGGCAAACCTGTGGCCTTTTTGATGGCCGCAGCACAAGGGACCAGGTACGAGATCTCTCTCCCCGGTGGTCGAACCGTTCCAGTGGTCAAAACAATGTGCTTAATTGAGTCAAGTTCTTTGGCTTTAAGAGCCACTTCAGATAGTTGGTCAGGAGTCTTAACCTTTATTGTTAGATCGTTTCCATAAGAGAGCTCTATTCCACAAAACCGGCATCTCTCACTTGAATGCCAGTAGGTACAGGTCTGAATCACAGAGGTGGCAAGGCAATCCTTCCCGTGAAGCAGGGCGATCTTTGGATAAGGAATCCCTTCCCCGGTTGAATGATCATAAAATTTTGGCCTGTCTATGAAACTGACTGGACAGACCGCTTTCCCATCCTTGAAAATCAGGAACTGATCTCCTTCTTCTCTTAAGACATAAGGAGACTTGGAAACATATTCACTGCCGATGGGAAGGCTTACCGGAATTTCCTCAATTAAAAAAGTCCCGCCTTCAGCCGGACCAGCGCCACCTTTCCGCGATGAGAGTTGCCCCTGAAAACGTAAACCAAAACTCTGGAGTTCGGTGATAAGATGGCTAATCATCTCTCTACCCATGCATCCTTGCGGCTACTTCCGTCACTCGTTTACCAAGATTTCGAGCGGTCTCCAAACCAAACACATCCTTTTCAATTCCATCAGGGTGGCCGCTCCATAAGGTAGCTCCATAATGTGAGGTGGGTCGACCTTCACTGACCACTACCATATCCTGAACCAACATCGCGGTTTGAACAGCCTGAATCGTCAGTTCTTGGCCACCATTTCGGACCCCTCCCACAGCTATGGCACCGCCCACCTTGTTCCGGAGCATGAATCCGTTTCTTCTGAACATGACACAACGATCCAGGAAGGCCTTGCATTGTGAAGTCATGGATCCAAAATAGACAGGCGTCGCCACCACAAGTCCTGCCAACTCTGGGTCAGAGAGAATGGGGATCATCTTTGGGAAATCATCTTCCTGACTGCATTCCAAAACCTTCATGCATTTGCCACAGGCTACACAACCATTCATCTTCATGTCTGAAAGTTCAATCAACGCTGTTTCGATCCCAGGGACAGCATCTTTTGCCGCTTGGAGACAAGTCTCCAGTGCATAAAAAGTCGATTTCCCTTTTCGAGGGCTACAAGATATCCCAACAATTTTCATCTCCACCGTCCTTCCTTTCTACTTTTATCTCTTCGCTTAAGACCTTCAGAACATCTCTTCTGATCTGATTACATTCCTGGCTGGTTCGATCTCTTGACCTTGGAAGCCCTACCTCCATTATTTTAACAATCCGAGCAGGTCTCCTTGAAAGGATAACAATCTGATCGCTGAGGAAAACAGCCTCATCGACATTGTGCGTTACAAAGATGATTGTCTCACCCCTCTTTTCCCAGATTCGGAGCACGAATTCCTGCAGGGCATTCCTCGTCTGACTATCCAAAGCACCAAAAGGCTCATCCATTAAAACGACATGAGGATTCATGATCAAGGTCCGAGCAATGGCGACCCGCTGCTTCATGCCACCCGAGAGTTCCCGAGGATAGCGATTTTCAAACCCGCTTAGGTTAAACATCTTGATGTATTCCATTGCCGTGGAGCGCCTTTTTTCTTTATCCACTCCCTTGATCTCAAGGCCCATCTCAATATTCTGGAGCGTTGTCCTCCAGGGGAAAAGGGCGTACTCTTGAAAAACCAATCCAATCTCTTCTGATCCCTGAGCCAATTCCTTCCCATCCAAAAGGACCCTGCCTGCCGATGCCTTTTCCAATCCAGCAATGATTCTTAGAAGGGTGGTCTTTCCGCAGCCACTTGGACCAATGATCGAAACAAACCGCCCATTCTCAATCCGATGCTGAAGATTTTCCAGGACATGGACGCTTTCTCCCAGCCCCTTACCCGGGAAGGTTTTACTGAGTTCTAAAAAATCCAAGCTCAAAAGGATACTCCTTTATTGCCACTTGATGGTTTTTGATTCCGTAGCCCTCAGGCCAATATCAATCAATAGACCAATCACACCAATCACCAGCATCCCTGCCAGGATTTCATCTGGTCTCTGTATATCCCGGGCGGTCATGATCATGTAGCCCAGACCATAGCCTTCCTTGACCCCAGTAAATTCCGCTGCCACCAGGGTCATCCATCCAATGCCGATACCAATTCGCATTCCCACAAAGATCGAAGGAACTGCTCCGGGAAGCAAAACTTTGAGAAAGATATCCTTCTCCCTCGCATGCAAAGTTCGGGCAGCCTCTATCAGGATGGGATGGATCGACAAAACTCCAGAGATCGTATTCAAGAGAATTGGGAAAAAAGCTCCCAGAAAGATAATAAACGCTGCGGATTTAATGCCGATACCGAACCACAAGATAGCAATGGGAATCCAAGCCAGGGGCGGAATGGGTCTTACCAATTCAAAGAGGGAACGGACCATTCTCAAGAACCCAGGTGACCATCCCATCAAGAGCCCCAAAGGGATAGCCAGCAAGGCGGCTACGGCATAGCCCAAAGCAACCCGATAGAGACTATAGAGCATATGATTGTGGAGAAGATATCCGGGCGGCACTCCAACGATTAAAATATCTTTAAAGCCTAAGACGATCTCAACAGGAGAGGGAAGTTTATAGGAAGGGATTACCTGGATAGAAGATAAGCCCTGCCAGATTAAGATCAGTAACAGGGGAATAAGAAAACGTTCCTTTTTCATCTTTTGATTATTTCTTTGATGAACTCAGGCCTTATAAACCGATCGACAAAAATCTGCACATCCTCTACCTTTATATATTTCAATTTTGTCAAAAAATCGACATATTCTTTTTCACCCTCGACACTGAGGACATAAGTATAATTGACATTCTCCATCGCCATTCGGATGGACGCTTCATCCATCCCCGTATATTTGACACCAATTTTGATGGCCTCCTCACGATGTTGACGGATAAATTCGATTGCCTTTACATGACCGCGCACCACGCCCTTGGCTTTTTCCAGTTGCGTTTCTAAAAAACGCACATCAGCTGCTAGCACACAACAGGGATGATCTTTCCAGATGTCACGGGAGGAAGCCAGTATCCTTCCCACTCCCATGGTGACTGCTTTGGCTGGATAGGGCTCCCATGCAATAAAAGCATCGATCTGATCGGTTCTCAGGGCCCCGATCATCTCAGGCGGCTTCAAGACCATAATCTTGACCTGATCAGGAGATGTCTTGAATTGATAGAGAGCTTTGCGGAAAAGGGCATCTTGTACAGTAGAGTGACCCGGGACAACAGCACTCTTACCCACCAATTCTGGAATGCTCTGGATCTTACCATCCTTTTTGACAACGATCGCTGAACCTTCGGTGTTAACTTGAGCTAACACAACCACCCTGGCCGTTTTGTTGGCCACGGCTGTGGTAGCGGGTGCAACTCCCACATACCCCATGTCCAGAGCTCCGGCTGCAAAGGCGCTCATCAGTTCTGGTCCTGCCTTGAAGATGCCGGCCACTTCCACTTTTACTCCCTCTTTTTCAAAGAATCCTTTTTCCAAAGCCACCCAGCAGGGGAGTTGATGGATATCGCTTTGGAGATAAGCGATCCGCACAGGTTCTCCGTGTGCTATCCCAACTAAGAATAACAAGTTAACCAAAAACAATAAGGCTAACTTCTTCATTTGGCCCCTCGATCCTACTCCCTCTAACTTTACTAAAACCCCAAAACACATAACGGGTAGCACCTGCCTGCGGCGGGCAGGCATCGTGCCTCAGCTTTTTGCGCTTTGCGCTATGCTCTATGCGCGATGCGTTGAGATGACTTCATAATATCGATTGGCGGCCATCCCGGCAAATAGAACAGCCCCTGGACAGGGGACAACCATCTTTCTTCTAAATTGAGTCCCGATGATGTTAAAAAATTCGAGGCAGGGTGAACAGATATGGGAGGTCTTATCAATGGAATAAGGTACAAGCCCATTCTCCTCAACGATAAAATAGATTGGTTCAATGAAATTGGCATGATTGGCACAATGCGTGATAAATAACTCTTCGTACGACACTCCTCTCAGCCCCATCATTTTTAACCATTGATGGTGAAGTTCGGGGCCTTCACCATCAATATTCTCCCATTCCGGGGGCTTTGTTTTCTGATAACTTTCCTGCTCGATCAATTTCAACTTTTCCTCCCGATCAGGAAGTTTGGGAGGCTGAAAATCGCACTCCCGAATAATCGTTTCCGGGGTAAAATGATATTCCAGAAGCTCAAAAGAACTGACCACCAGGGTCTTGCCCACAAAGGGTGAGGCTTTATACCAGGACAACGGCCTTCTACAAAAGGGATATTTGTCCCAAGCATCGGCTGGCACAAAGCCAATTCCCACCTCTTTGGACAATGGCACACAGACTGCTCTTTTACTTGTAAAGAGGTCAATTCCTTTTTGACTTAGGTTTTCTCTCAAGAAGTGGAAATCTGTTTCCGTCAACCAGTAGGAAAATTTCTGATACTTAAATATCTTCTTTCTCCTAACCATTTACATGGGAAATTAGCTCTTGGCTCCAATTCCCATGGAAAGGGCAACCAATTCGCTAAGATCAGTCATCTTCAGCTTCGATTTTAAAGCATTGATCCCTATTTGTAATCCCTGGTAGCAAAACGGACAGGAGGTGACTAAACGTTCCGCATCCGTCTTCTCAGCATCTTTGACTCTTTCCTGGGCCATTCTGTTTTGAATATCAGCAAAGCCTGCTTTAAATCCTCCTCCTGCTCCACAGCAACGGGAAAATTCCCGGATTCGATCCATCTCCACAAATTCCAAACCCGGTATAGCTTTAAGAATCTCCCGGGGAGTATCGTAAACATTACTATGTCTGCCCAAGTGACAAGGATCATGATAAGTCACTTTGGAGAGGATCTCATGCTTCAGCTCTATTTTTTTCTCCTTGATCAACCTCAACAGGAGTTGAGAGATATGCAATACCTCCATATTGAGGGTACCCATCTTCTTATAATCCACACTGATCGTACGGTAACAGCCTGCACAGGCCGTGATCAGCATTTTGACATTCAGGGAATTGAACAGCCTGATGTTATATTCCGCCAGTCTCTCAAACTCATAGTCCCCGATCCGTAGAAATGGACTTCCACAGCATTTTTCTTCCGTCCCCAATATCCCTACCTTAATTCCCAGGGCATCGAGGATGTTGATGGTGTTGATCCCCACTTCTTTAACATTAATGTCATAAGAGGCCGTACATCCCACATAATAAAGGACATCGATTGAATCAGCACTCTGAACCTGTTTTTCTTCCATCAATTTGTTTGCTGTTTCTTCAATCTTCTCAGCTCGCTCAGCCGCTTCAACCTCTTTGGTTTCAGGCGCCTGATCCAGATCTTTTTCTTTCTCTTCCGTCATGTTGCCTTAACTTCCCTCTCTTTCAGAATTTTCGCTTGATCGGCTGGTTAGGAGGTGCTACTCCTTGGGGTGTTTTAATCGTTTTAGGAATCTCCTTAATCCTCCCTTCCTTTTTTGCCACCTTTGTCCATCTCGCCCGGTTGCTTCTGGGCTGTTGCCAAGGGTCATCATAGGCACGAGAGCTCAAAATCAGAGCTTTATGATTTTCAAGAGGACCGTATTCTGCGTCAACCAGAGACCTCCTGACCCTCTCCCACAATTCAACCGTCTCAATATGGGCTGGGCAGACCATATGACATTGTCTGCATGTGGTGCAGGCATAAATATCATTAACAAAATGTTCAATATCTTCCTTCGTGACTGTAGGAGTTCTGAAAAGTCGGTTAAAAAAATTATCTTTTTTACCAAAGAGTATCCTTCTCAAACCATACTGAGCAGTGAGGATCTTTTTGAGCTTTCTTATCTTGGCTGGAGGTGAAATCGATAAGGTGAGTTCTGGAGCCACCTCGATCACCGGGCACCACTTGATGCACTCACCACAGTTGGTGCAGGCATCCAGTTCCAGGATTCTGATCTTATCAAAGTTATCTATCTTAATCTCTTTTACTTCTTCTTTTACTTCTTTCACTTCTTCCACTTCTTTTTCCTCCTTCGTATGAGTTATCCTTGAGGATCAGAAGAGGAGGCCAGAATCGAAACCGGACAGGCAATGAAATGAATAAATTTACTGAAAGGGATATAGGCCAAAAATATGAAAACGATGGTCGCATGAACGATCCAGGTATAAAAGTGGATATCTGTCCAGGCCAGGGGGATCAGGCGGAACAAGCTGGCCATGGCCAAACCCGCAAAGGAAAAATAGGATTCAAAGGATACCGGCAGGACAGCCAGCCTGAAACCCTCAAGGAGAAAGCCTGTGAGGACGATGAGGAATAAAAGCAAAACAGCTATAATATCCTCCCTCTCTGTGATCATATTTGGACGTTTGATAGACCTTCGGATAAAGGAGGCGATCGTTCCACTCAAGATGAGGAGTCCTAAGAAATCCATTAAGAACTCTAAGATCAAACCACCAGCGCCCGTGATAAAAAAATCTATTTGTAAAACAAATCGGGTGAAGGCAAAAACTAGAAATACGAAAAAGAGTGCCATAAATCCAAACGATTCTGATAAATAGATGAACCATCTCAATCGACTCTCTTTGAAGAGTCTTCTTTGGAGGATGGCTTCAAAAAATAGAAAATTGACCATTCTCTTCTGTTCTATTCCTTCCCTTGGAAGGACTTTCCCACGCCCCATACTCCATACATAGACCTTCCCCAGTACTCCAGCACAAAATACAAAAAGGAAAAGACTGAAAGCCCACCAATGATAATGCCATTTCGTCTGGGTCTCTGCCTTGAAGAAGTCCTTGCCCGGGTAGTACCTATCGACATGGCATTCTCTACAGTCCTTTTTCGTCTGCTTCACATAAGGTTCACTGGCAAAGGCCTGAACATTGAACATCAGAAAAAGGCCCCCTGCTAAAAGGACAGCCAATGACAACCTTATCCATCTCCTCTGCATTCGTTTCTCCTCTATCGAATCGCTGGGGATATCATTCTCTTCCCATCTTCAATAAAGACCAATCTCGGCCTCGGAGAGACTTGGCAAAAGGGATCCTTCGCACGGTGGTAATGGCATTCGGCACAGTAGTCCACTCTCGGAAGATTGGATCGAAAAGAACCCCGATCATGGGCGATATTTTTATGGCAGACGATACAAGAAAACTTCCCTCTGCAGGTAATCTCTTTCAAATTCCAAGGACCAAAGACCTTCTGGACCTTTCCGCTCTCTTCATCTAATTGTTCGGCGAAGACCAGGATCTTTTTTTTCTTCTCCTCCATATAATTCTTATGACATTTGATACAGTCCCGATCCAATTCTTTGGGCATATTGGAGAGCCTGCCCGGAGCATAGGCAAATTGACTGCTCAAATGACGGCTGTGGCAAAAGGTGCAGGTGATACTCTGTCTGTGAGCTTTATTCTCTTTCCATAGTTTATAGGAACCTGGATGACAAGTCTTACATTCAGAGGGATTGTTGGTCGAGTATCCGATGAGGACAAATACGAGATTGACGCATAGAAATATCCCTGCCATCACCACGCCGATCAACCAGGCTTTTTGTGATAAAGTTAGTCGGACCATTATCCACCACTCTTCTTTATCTTCACCACTGTACCTGTCCCACTTAATCCACCGCTCACCCTATCTTTTTCCTCTTGGATCAACCAGTTCACATGAAAACTTTTACCATGGTCCCACCAGATTAACGAAGTATCTGCATCCGGGCTTTTAAATTTTTTACCTCTTGCGGCATGCCCATATGCCCAATGGCCAAGATCTCTTGCAATCGCTACGACCTCTGGATGGACGGATTGTGATAGGTGAACGCAAACGGTCGTTTTCATTCCTTTTGAGTGGATTTCAACCTTCTCTCCTTCTATAATTCCAAGCCTTCCAGCAGTCTTTTCGTTTATCCAAAGTGGATTCTCATGAAAAATCTCGGAGAGCCACTTTGAGTTCGGGTTGTACCGTGCGGCTACATTTTTACTAAAGGCAGTTAAGAATAGCTCACCATTATTTAAATTCGATTTTTTATCATTCTCTTTGTACGCCGGGAACGGAGAAAGCCCTTCCTTTTTAAGTTTTGAAACGTAAAGCTCCATCTTTCGGGATGGTGTCTTAAAACCGGATGGTCGGTATGACTCATAGGGCGGACTCAAGTTTGGATCCATCCAGAATCCATCTTTTTCTAAACGCTTTATCCCATCGCTCCCTTCAAGACCTATTATCTTTTTGAGTTGCGCCTGGATATATCCCTTTTCGTCAAGTTCAACCCCTTTCTTGACCCTCTTCCCAATCATACCAAGGAGATGAGAGAAAGAAACCGCCTCGCCTCTTGGCTTCGTAAGGGGTTGCCGAAGACCGATATAGGGAATCCTATCCACGGCCTGTCTTGAATCCAATCCCCAGCTTTCGAATTGGGTGGCTACGGGAAGGATGATATCTGCGAAGAGAGAGGTCTCTGTGATGTGGGTATCGGCTGCAGCATAAAAAGGGATCAACTTTTCATCCTTTAATATCTCTCCAATCCGCTTCCCAGAGGGGTTAGCATAGACAGGATTTGAGAGATAGGTTAAATAGAAACCTATCGATCTTTTTTCTTCATCAATCAAATGGTCAATCCCAGAAACGATGGAAGGAAGATCGGGCTCTTCAAAACGAACTCTTTTCGGGAGACAGTATCCTCCCTTTTGATCGATGTTCCCCACCAGGGCATTGAGAAGAAGGATCGCCATTTGATGATAAGTCCCAGAACGTTGATGAGTTAATCCACTTCCACAAAAGGCAACAGAGGGTTTAAAGGTAGCAAAGTCATTGGCGACCTTGATGATTTCTTTGGCAGGGATGCCACTCTCTTTTTCAGCCATTTGGGGTTTATAGGGAGCTAAATAGGAAAGAATCTGATCGGGTGAGAGATTGGTCCACTGAGTCAAAAAGGTTTTGTCTGCCAGGCCACGGTCTAATATCTGTTTGCAGATGGCCAGAATGATCACCATATCTGTTCCAGGCCTGACAGGATACCACTCATCACTTCGGCCGGCTGTATTGGAAAGCCTGACATCAAACGTGATGAGTTTGGCATGATTATTAATCCTTGCTGAAATTAATCTTTGAACAAAGGGAATATAACTTTCATGGCTTTCATAGGGATTGGAACCGAAGTTTAGGATGGTTTGGCTATGAGCCACATCCGCCACACCCCCTTCTTCTCCCCATACCAACTCATGAGCCTTCACACTGTTTAGGTCGCGTAGGTAAAGGTCATCGATCAGGGCGGGAAGACCAATCTTCTTGAGAAGAATTTTTGCCGGGGTAGCACCCTCATCCACTCCCATTTGAACCACAAACCTCTGGTTTTGTCCTTTCGATATTAATTCTGCCAACCTTGAGGAGATCTCTTGAATGGCCTCCTGCCAGGATATCCTTTCCCACTGATTGCCACCTCTTTCCTTTTTTCTCTTTAAGGGATAAAGGATTCTTTCAGGATCGTAGACGAGATTCACTCCCCCAATGGCTCTGGCACAAAGCCCCCCTTTATTATTTGGATATCGAGGATTGCCCAATATGCCGATGAGCTCCTCATCCACGGCCATTCCAAGCAAACCACAGCCAGCTTGACACTGATGGCAAATAGAAGGGACGAGTGTAAAAGGTCTGATGGCTTTCTGGAAGGAATAAAGGTCTCCATCTTTTTCAAACGCATAGAGCAATTTATCCAATTGGGTCCCAAGGGCAAACCCAGCCGTCCCAAGGATTCCTGTTCTTAAAAAGACTCTACGCGTAAGAAGTGTCACTTTCTATCCCTCTTCATTGAATTCTTAACGGTGCTTAAAAAACATGGAAACCACGGAATTTGTCATTCTGGACGAAGCGAAGAATCTCTTTCTTCCAAGCGCTGAGACCCTTCACTTCCTGCCTACCGCAGGCAGGCGTTCAGGGTGACAGGACAAGCCTGTTAGATCAGAGGATAAAATTCTCCTGCAAAGACCACCACGAACCTCATAAAAAATATGCCAAACATGACCAGAAAGGAGGCCAATACGAGTCGATTGGTCGTCCTGAGTTTTGTCGAAAATATTAAAAGAGCAGGCAGTATCTTGCCCAGCCCGTTCTCAATACCCAAGAACGGAATGGCATACTTCCCGGTCAAAAGGAGCCAACCTACCTTGATGGCCTCTTCGTTACCGGTCAACAAGATGAGCACATCACTCAATACCAGGAAGAGATCGAGGAGGAGAAAACCTCCCATCAATTTTGCCAGGTCAAAGATCAGTTCTTCATTCACTTTTCGCTCTTGGGAGAAAAACTTATCTTTGATATACACCACGAAGATCACCAGGGCAATGCCTGATACGATCGCCGAGACAAGAAATAAGATGGGCATCAGGGCCGTATTCCAGAGATGCCTCGCCTTGGCAAAGCCAAGGATAAATCCGCAATATCCATGAACAGAAATAGCCAGAGGAATGCCGATGGTCCCAAAGAGCTTTGTCATCTTGGCATTGTTCTTAAAGATGAAATACCCATAGAGTATACAGTTGATCGGATAAAGGGTGAGTAAAAACGAACCCCAAGAGATGGGGGAGGTGAAATTGATATTGTAAAACAGCCTCCAGGCCCGAAAGGGTCTTCCGACATGGATGAGCAATGCCATTGGCGCAATGATGAGAACGACTGTCGCCAGAATGACGGCAATCTTTCCGATCGGTTTGTACTTTGCCTGACCAAATACATACGCCAAAGTGGATAGGATAAAGGATCCAGCACTAATCCCTGTCAGATAGAAATAGATAGAGATCAATATGCCCAATGCCTCTTGATGCTCCACATTGTATAAGATATCGATCATGTTGAGACTTATCTTTCTCCTTTGCCGGTGGAGGAGACGACATCCTTATCCAAACCGATATAGTAAATATTTGGGTGGGTTCCGGATTCCGGTTTGATCGTTTGAACAGGATGGGTGTTCTTAAGAATCGCCACTTCCTCTCGCGGATCGAGAAGATTCCCGAATACCCTTGCCCCGGTGGCACAAGCCTCCACACAGGCAGGTTTGAGCCCGGCATCTATCCTGTGCGAACAGAAGGAACACTTCTGAGCGATCTTTTGGATGGGATGAATATATCTGACCGCATAAGGACAAGCCGCCATACAATATCGGCATCCAATACAGGTATGGGGATCGATCATCACAATTCCATCTTTCCGTTTAAACGAGGCATTGGTAGGACAAACCGTGACACAGATAGGATGGTCACAGTGATCGCAGAGAATGGGTAGAAATGACTTCCTTACGTTGGGATAAGACCCTTTTTCAATCTGTTTGACCCACGCCGGCCATACACCGAGGGGAACCCTGTTCTCCATCTTGCAAGCCACTTCACAGGTGTGGCAACCGATGCACCGGCGAAGATCTATAACCATGCCATATTTGATCTTATTCACTTATTCCCCCAAGGGTTGGTCCTGAAGCTGATCTCTCTTTACTTTAAAGTATAACTTGAAAAAATGAGAAGACAATGTCTTCAAATTTAAAAACAACTTCGACGTAAGAGAGGTGGCATCACCCCGTTCTTTTATCTCAGATTTGATTATTTTTACATCTTTTGTAATCTCTTTGGAAATCTCTACACATTGAAGTAATAGAGTTCTATTCACCTCCAAGTAGGGCATGGACTCGAGAACCTTCATCTTATCCCAAACCGTGTTGATAAAGACGCTTATCTTTTCTGGCTCATAATATTTATTTCCGATCAACCAACTCACAGAAAAGTCACTCATTCCTGAAGCCATAATACGAGTATTGCTCAATTCCCTCTTCAGATCTTTTAATAATTCTCTCAATGCCTTCCCTTTGATTCGGTTTTGGAGATCTTCAGAAGAATCTTTTTTACTATAATGAGGTCTCCCATTCTGCTCTTTACGAATGATCTCTTCGAGAAAGAGATTACAGGAGGGATAATAGGGATGTTCGAAGTGGGGTCCGAATATATAGAGATGACCCTTTCCCATCGACTTTTTAGCCACGGCAATGTTTCCAATCAAGGTCTTTTCAGCCAATTCTTTCTTGACAAGAAATTTCGTCTTTCTTGTAAAACCCTTATAGGTGGCAATGGGTTCAATATCCTCTGAGGGTAACATCGATGGACCCCCATAAAGAGGCGCAATGACCTCTTTTTTCCCATCGGCTTGAAAACCATTCACCATTTCCAAAACAACATCCTCTCTCACCACATGGAAGACAAAATCACAACCATAAGAATTGCAGGCAGCCTTCTGGAATGAATGTCGTTCGGGTTCTGAAAGTCTTCGCGAAATATTTGAGATCTTCACATTGATAAAATTAAATTGATTCAGGGAATCCATGGAGGATTTCAGCGGAAGATAGGCCCCAGCACAGGTGCCGATATAGAGTCCTCCTCTATTTATAAAACTCCTCAGTTTATTCGAACCCTCTGCTCCAAGACCTTCTGCAATGGCAAAAGTGTCTCCTCCTGACATGAGTAAAACGCTGAGGGGTTCTAACGCGTTTGACAGGATATCTTTCTCGTCAACAAAATGGACATTATAAAAACCCATTCTGTCAAGGATTCCAACGAACCAGAGCCATGAATGAGAGGCACCGCTACCCGTATAGATGCCTATTGGGGAGGGATAAGGAAGATGATCACGAGTTGAAATGAGAGACATGCTTGAATTTTTAAAAGCCAAAAGGCTCTCCCCAACCGTCAAACTCTCAGAACATTTTCTGAATTCACTTTGAAATATCAGCGATCACCTTGTCCAATATCTCTGAAGTGAATCCTAATCCAGTTCCGAGATTGGCCAGTTCAATCAATTTCTCTTCACTCAGTTCAGGAGACATGAGGGCAAAAATAGGATGGATCCCGAAAATATAGGCCACGGCCTGCCTTCTCTCCCACCATTGGGCATCCTGACTGCCGCCAAAATTGGCAAAGATTGGTTTCGGAGGAGACCAGGGGCTAAACCTTCCCTTCCCTATATTTTCAAGAGTACCTTTCAGGCCAGAAAAAGACTTTTTGATCTCATCGGGTTTTTTCTTGCCTGCTTTTTGGCTCAACTCCGCGACAGCGACGGCATCTATCCCATATCTTGCACATTCTCTCAGCAAAGCGCAGGCATCCGCAGCAGATAAACCTAATTTTTTAAATCCCAACAAACCATAGACATCCGTGATCAAAAAACCGGGTTCATCCTTTTCACTTTCCTTCAAAAGGCCAGGGTCTTCATCAAGAAAGACAAAGGTATTGGTGGGAAAAGGAGTGTTAAAACAAGATTGATGTCTATGGACAAGAGGAGCAAGCCATTTTTGGATATCCTCTTCTCCAATGGCCGCTGGAATTTCTTCAATCCCTTTCTTGTCCGCAAAAGCTCCGGCCTTGAGGGTTGAAAGCAGTTCTTTACATTGTTTAACGAATCCCTCGGCATCTAAAACTTCCAAAAGACTCATTCCTCTTAAGGCGACCAGTTTTAGCTTCTTCCGGCCAAACAGCTTGCCAAATCCCCAGCGGTCTCCGCTTGCCCAATAGTTAATACAAACCTGTGCAAAATCCGATTCAGACTCCCCTGCTTTTCCTATGACCAGAACTTGGATCAGGCTGTCTCCCATCAACTCTCGTATGGTATCAGTGGAGGCCCAAACATCCTTTCCCCAAACATCCTTGGCATCGCTGATATCCGCCACGCCATCATGAATCCATAGATAAACAGGTTTTTTAGAACTCCCTTTAATCACGAGATAATCAAAACCAGAATATTTTAACTCCAACCCTGCATATAAGGTTAATGGGGCATGACATACCTTACCGGTTAAGGGGCTTTTTGCCGTGATCATACCTAAAGCTGACGCAGGAGCGAGGGTGCCGGTTAACAGGCCGGTTCCCAAAACAATGGGATCCTCACTCTGATATTGCTCATAGAGAGCCGTTGTGATCCCTACTCCACCTATCTTCTCTCTCACCAGATCTTCATCCACTTCCTGGTCGGTGATTTTAGAAGTCGCTAAATCAATGATCGCTATTTTATTGGTTGATAAATATTCCATCTCTCATCTCCCTCTTTAGAGAACCCCGAAGCTCTCTTGATTACGCAGATTTCAAAGATGATTACACAGATTGAGATTTGCACGTTTTTTCAGAAATCTCTTTAATCAATCCATCGAGATCGCATTGACAGGACAGAACTGTAAGCAAAGAGGCCCATCCTCCCGATCGCTGCAGAGATCACAGGGCTCTCTCAGCAGAAGTGGTTTTGCTGAGGCATCACTTTTGCTTTGGTCAGCTCCGGCTCCCTCCCCCACAGCACCGATTCTCCGAATTTCCAATCCCTCTGGCCTGGCGATCACCAGGTTTTCTTCTTCCTTCAGGACCACTGCCGAGTAATCTTTCTTTTCCCTTCCCCGAGTGACCATAATACAGGAAGAAAGCAGAGCAAATCCATCATCTCTGTGATAACCGCAGGCCATTTCACAAGCCATACATGAAACACATTTCTTTGGATCAACTTTAATTCCCATATCGAATCTCCTTATCCCTTAGGCTTTTTTTCGATGCGATTATAAATGTGTAAAAATAAAAAGTCAATGAAAGAATGAGAAAAAATTCACGATGAAATTAGAAGGGAAAATAAGTTAAAAAAGGTTGCCGTGGAATCCATTTTTCCTTATAATAATTAATATGATGCAAAAACCAAGTTTTGAACAGTTCGAAGCGACCTCCCTTTACTGTCCCAGGTGTAAGGCAGCAGTGCCCGTAAGAAAGAGATTGCTTTTGGTCTTACCTGAAGGCGATCAATATGAATACCTCTGTGCCTATTGTTCCTACTCCGTTGGCATGAAGACAGAGAAGGGAGCTCCCCAGATCGAACTGATTATTAAGCCCTGAACTCATCAAAAATAATCTCTACCAAATCAATCTACGATTAATCCATCTCTCCTCTAACAAGGCACTTGCACCTCTTAATGAAATTTGGTTTAATGCCTTCGGAGGAAAAGCCTTGAAACGGAAAACAAGACTCCTGAAGACTGGGAAATTGGACATCGATATTCTGAAAAGATTTTTAGAAAGAAACACGATTCTTGATCCCCAGGTAGTCGTAGGTCCAAAGATCGGTGAAGATGCTGCGGTCATTGATCTGGGGAAGGGAACCAATCATTACTGGGTAATTACTTCAGATCCAATTACCTTTACGACAGAGGAGATTGGATATTATGGAGTGGTGGTCAATCTGAATGACATTGCAACAATGGGGGCGATCCCCAAATGGTTTTTAGCGACTCTCCTCTTTCCAGAAGGGTCAGATCTAAAGGTCATCGAAAAGGTTTTCAAGCAAATTCATAATGCCTGTCACCGATTTAAAATCTCTTTTATCGGCGGGCATACAGAGATCACACCCGGGATTAAAAAAATGATCCTCTCCGGTCATATGATTGGAGAGGTCAAAAAAGATAAGCTGGTGACCACCAGTGGCGCAATGCCTGGAGACCTCCTTCTCCTGGTCAAGGGAATCTGCATTGAAGGAACTTCGATTATGGCAAGGGAAAAGGAAGCTGAACTTTTGAAAAGGGGCATTTCCTCTTCCTTGATTCGAAAGGCAAAGAGATTTATTTTCGATCCTGGCATCGATGTCCTTCGACCTGCCCGGATTGCTTGTGAGGTCGCCTCTGTCCATTCGATGCATGATCCGACAGAGGGAGGTTTGATCAATGGGGTGATCGAGATGGCATGGGCCTCTGAAAAAGAGATAGAAGTCAATTTAGAAAAAGTTTTCATCTACAAAGAATCCCGTATCCTCTGTGAGCAATTTGGATTGAACCCTCTCGGTGTCATCGCTTCCGGGGCATTGCTATTAACCCTATCTCCATCAGACCTTTCCCCACTTCAAAAAGCCTTCAGAAGAAATTCCATTCCCTTCCAGGTCATCGGTAAGGTGAAAAAAGGGCCAGCGAGGGTCTTGAAGAGTGATCAAAAAGGTCGTAAAGAACTCAAACCGCTTCCTCGGGATGAAATCCTGAAGATTTACAACTGATCGCAGATTTTAAATTTCACCTGCCTGCCGCAGGCAGGGATTGCAGAAAGGAGCGAGAGGGCCTGGGGGACAGATCTCATAGAGGCTTTCCTGGCCTTAATATTGATGGGAGAGCAAAAAAGATATCGTTTGGATCGTTGAGCTCGTTAAGATCGTTAAACGATCAAAACGTTCTAAACGGTCATAACGTTCGAACCGATTTTATTCCATCACCGCAGAGAGAGGAACAATCTCGATTCCTTTCTCCTTCATCTTGGGAATCATCTCCTTGAGAGATTTGAGCGTGGAGGGATGAGGGTGGCCAATCCCGATTGCTTTCCCAGTGGAGAGGGAGTATTGGATCAGCCGCTCCAGTTTCTGTTTGATCTCTTCTTCATCCGACGAATGGTCAATAAAAAGACTTCTCTCCATGGCCTTCAAGCCGACAGATTGGGCAACTTCGAGACCAACGGTTTGAGGAGTGGTCCGACTATCTAAAAAGAAAAGTCCTCTTCTTTTCAATTCAGAAAAGACAATCCTTATCTTCTCAGGATCTTCCATCAATCGAGATCCCATATGATTGCTTACCCCTTTGATATAAGGGACCGCCTCGATATCTTTGGAGAGTTGGCGAAGCAATCTCGCTTCATCCATCTCTTCAAGGAGAACTCCTTCGCCAGGCTTGATTTGTGGATAGCCACGGGGCTCCATGGGAAGATGGAGGATGACTTCCTTTCCCTTTCGGTGAGCCTCTCCAGCAAGAGTTTTAGAATAGGGGGTGAAAGGAAGAATGGAAAAGGTGATTGGAAGATCCCAAAGAAGGAGTTCTTGAGAAATTTTGTTTTCTCCCCCAAGGTCGTCAATGACAATAGCAATCTTAGGGCGGAGAGCAGTTTTCAGAGTGGATGGGATAGAGGAGAAAAAGGTAAGCTGATGGGTGACTCGATCCAAAACCTTGACCTCCAGATGGAGGGATTCTGATATTTGGGAAGATTGAATCGAAACGGGTTTTCCGAGGGCAGAAAGGCTTCGCTTAAAATTCCCTTCAATCAGCGAAAAAGGAAGAGAGGGGAGAACCTGGACCTTCAAGGAAGACTGTTCCCAGACCAGGCCCCCCTCTTTTTTTAAAGACGATCGGTGAAGAAGGATATTCTTTTTCTGAATACCAATCTCATAGAGTTGGCTTTGAATAATTTGGTCAACCAGAAAAACTTTCTGAGAAAAATCCTCTGGAGAGAAAGGTTTTTCTCGTGCCAGATAGGTGACTCCGCCAAAGGTCAGAAGGACACCGAGGAGAAAGGAGAGGAGGTAACCGATCCGACTCCTTAGTCTCCCTTTCCTGAGTCGATGTGCCGATGGCCTAACCATCTTTGACTAACTCTACCCCGTTGTTGTAAATATCGTCATGCCAAAATTCAGCAGACCATTGTACAATGCTTCACCGTTTCGGTTCACCCAAGCTGTTCATTCAACTATGGGGTCTGTTTCCCTTTGGCTATATTTTTAAAAATATCCCAACTTTTGAGGAGATCAAGGGCTCGTTCCAGTTGATTATCGACCGGTTTCTTCTCCTTCACCTCTTCCTTCTTTGACTTTTCTTTCTCCTTGGGGGCTCCCTTCTCCACATCCATCAAATGTCTCTCCAAATCCCTTTCCGTAGGGAGCTTGGGAATAAGGACTTCCTTCTCCTCCTCAGGCTTTGAAGGTTTGACGATGATATCAGGCACAATCCCTTTGGCCTGGATGGAACGACCGTTCGGGGTATAGTATCTTGCGGTGGTCAGCCTCAAACCCGATCCATCCTTCAACGGGATGATTGTTTGAACCGATCCCTTTCCAAAGGTCTGAGTTCCGACGAGTATGCCACGACCTTGGTCCTGAATGGCACCTGCCACGATCTCTGCACCGCTGGCGCTCCCGCCGTTGACCAAGACGACCAGTGGATAACGGGAAGCACTCCCATCAGGGTGAGCATAAAATTTCATTTTCTGATCCTCTTTTCTCCCTTCCACAGAAACAATCAGACCCGAGTCAATGAATCGATCTGCTATTTTGACGGCTTGATCCAAAAGGCCTCCTGGGTTGTTCCGAAGATCAAGGACTAAACCTTTCAAGGTTCCCTTGCTCTCCTCCTCCAATGCCTTCATTGCCTTCTCAAATTCATCATCTGTCTTTTCTTGAAATTGGGAGAGGCGAATATACCCGTAATTTTTTTCTAACAATTCATGGCGGACACTTCGAACGGGGATGACATCCCGGACCAACGTGTATTCTTTAGGTTTGGTGAAGCCTTCTCGCATGATGGTGATCGTGACTTTGCTTCCCCTTGGGCCTCGCAATCGTTTCACGCTATCCATGAGGGTGAAATTTTTTGTCGATTCTCCATCGATCTTAATAATCTGATCCCCGGCCAGGATCCCAGCCCTGTAGGCGGGAGTTTCTTCGATGGGAGAGACGACGGTGAGAATACCATCCTTCATAGTGATCTCGATTCCCAATCCTTCAAACCGACCTTTTGTCTCTTCCTGCATCTCTTTATACATATTAGGAGGCATGAAGGCGGAATGGGGGTCTAAGGTTTCCAGCATCCCTTTGATCGCCCCGTAGACCAGGTCCTTCGATTTCGTCTCCTCGACATAATCCTTCTGAATGAGACCGAGGACATCCGTAAACACCTTCAGGTCTTCATACATATTATTGGAAAGGGCTGAAACTCTTTGAGATTGGCCCGACCCGATGAGGACTCCGATGAGGAAGACCGCAAAGATCACCAAAACGATTCTAAAATTTCCGATTCTTTTCCATTGAGACATATCATCCTCCTTTATGAGATTTCTAAAAAGTCCAGAAATCTCTGATTACAGAGATTATGAAACGATTACACAGATTAGACCTGCCTGCCGCCGGCAGGAATGTATTGGAAATAGAGAAAATCTGTTTAATCATTTTTTGAAATCCATGTAATCAGAGGTCTCTGATAAAGATTTATTTGTTTTTGAGAGACTTCTTTATAATCCCTTCTTTCCTTTTTTATTCTCCTCTGGAAGGGAAACGACTCGATCTAAGTGAGAGAGCCATTCCATGGGATCCTGAGGTTTTCCGTGATGACGGATTTCGAAATAGAGGCAAGGACCCTTCAACGATCCCACGCTCCCTACCAGGGCGATCGTTTCCCCCTGGGAAACAGCATCTCCAGGTTTCTTTAATAATTCAGAACAGTAACCAGAGACAGTAAAGGTATGATCTCCATGATCGATGATCACAATATTTCCAAACCCTTTGAACCAATCGGCATAGAGAATTTTCCCGGAGAGAACCGCTCGAATCTCGGCTCCCATCGGGGCTTTGATTTCAATCCCATTCTGTCCCTTCTCTTTAAATAAACTGAGCACTTTCCCCTGTACGGGCGGGGTGAGCTTCCCCTTGAGGGTTTCATATTTCGATTGCCCGTAAGCCAGAAGACTCTTCCCCCGCTCCAGTTTATCAACGAGCGTTTGAAGTTCCTTGGCCCTCTCCTCCAATTCCCCAATAAGTTTCTGGTAAACCACCTTTTGATTCTGAATGGACTTGAGCAGTGTCCGTTTCTCTCCACTGACCTTTGTGATCTCCTTCTTCTTCTTCTCGATCCCAGAGATATTTCGCTGCCATTGGAACTGATCCTGAACCAACTCCTCCTGATATCGCTCTTTCAAAACCACTTGATAACGATAGGTCTCGACCAGGCGAGCATCGTAATCAATAATGACTCTTAAATATTTATCAAGCCTCAATAGATCGGGGTAAGATTGTGAAGTCAGAAGGAGACCCTCCGTAGGGATCCTTCCCATCTTATAAAGGGCGATCAGCCTGGAAAAGAGCTCTTCTTTGGTGTGCTCCATTCCTTTGCCGAGCATGACGATCTGGTGCTTTGTCTGACGAAGTCTCTCCTGGGTTTGGACCAACTGCGTCTCCATCTGTTTTAATTCTTTCTCCTTCTGATAAAGCTCAACTTCCAGAAAATGGAGAGTTCCAAGGATGGAGGATTCTTTTCCCCGAATCCCCTTTTCCTTCTCCTTGGTTAAGTTGATTTCTTTTTTAATATCTTTGAGGTCCTTCTTTTTTTGAGTGATGTCCTTATCTATCTGATCGGTCCGGGCGACCTCAAGGTCAGGCATCCCGAAGAAGAACATCCATCCTATCAGGAAACATCCGATCCATCCCCCTATCCATTTTCTATTCAAAGACCCTTTCATTTATATTTCAGAACCCTCATCGAAGCGACGATGCTGCCAAAAAAACCAAGGACCATTCCCCCCAGTAATATCCAGACAATAGTCTTCGGTGGTAAAAAAAGGACAGGAATCTTTGCCAACCACGCTTGCATCGACGGGGGGATGTAGAGAAAAAGCCCTTGATGCAATAAAAAGAGAAAAAGAATCGCCAATCCTCCTCCGAGGAGGCCTTGAATGAGCCCTTCCACATAGAAGGGGACTCGGATAAAGCCAGGGCTCGCACCCACCCAGTGCATCACTTCGATCTCCTCCCGACGGGAGGAGATGGTTAATTGGAGGGTGTTGGAGGTGATGAATACGATCGCGATGAGGAGAAGCCCTCCCAGGATCCATTGGGTGAGGCGCAGGATATGGACGAGCACAGAAAATGTCTCCACCCACTCCTGGCCATATTCAATTTCCTCGAATTGTGGAATCTTTTTTAAATGGGTGACCACTTCTTTAATCTTTGTGGAATTTCGGTATTCTTTCTTCAATTGAATTTCCAAAGAAGGCGGAAGGACCGCTGGCTGAATCCCTTCGAGAAGGTTCTTCTGCCTGCCTAACTTCTTTTCCATAAAGGTCATCGCATCATAGGGAGACACATATCTCACAACCTCCACCCCTTCGAGGAGACGAGTTTTATCTAAAAGGGGTTCTACCTCACCGGAGGGAGTTCCCCGCTTCAGGTAGGCAATGACCTCGATTTTATCTTCCCAGATCTTGAGGAAGTTGGTCAGATTGTAAGCGAGCAAGGTAAAGGTCGAAAAGATGAGCATCGAGATGGCAATGATGCCAATGGTGATGAGATTGGGGAACAAGTTTCCCATCATGTTTTGGAAAGTCCGTCTCATCACATATTGGAGAAAAAATGTCATTCCCCTGCTTTCGCCTCTTCAACCTTATTCATCTTATTCGTGTCCGCCTTTCTTCCATCCCAGATCTGCCCATTCAAAATCTGGATAATACGATAGGAATAACGTTTAATCAGTCCTGTAAATTGAGTGGCGAACACGATGGTGGTTCCTTTTTGGTGGAGATCGGTGAGGATATCCATAACACTCAGGGTCATCTTGGCATCTAAATTCCCTGTGGGCTCATCGGCGAGAATCAAGGGTGGGGAATGGACCAGGGCTCGAGCGATGGCTACCCGTTGTTGTTCTCCTGCTGAGAGAGCAAGAATCGAATCTCCTTCCCTCTCTTCAAGGCCCACCCGTTTCAAAATTTCCGAGGCTTTATTTTTTGCCTCCTTCCGGGTATGACCGGTGACTTCCAAAGCGAAGGCGATATTTTCGTTCACGGTTCGGTCCCGTAACAATTTGAAATCCTGGGAAACGATTCCCATCGTCCTTCTCAATTGATAAATTTTTTTGAAACCAGGTTGGGTGATATGCATTCCATGAACGATCACCTCTCCACTCGTCGGTCTTTCTGCACAGAATAGGATGCGAAGAAGGGTGCTTTTCCCGGAACCACTGGGACCAGCAATGAATATGAATTCTCCTAGTAAGATCTCCAAGGTGATATCCGAAAGAGCGGAGATTTGACTTGGATAAGTCTTAGAAACATGGTGCATCTCAATCATCGTTTCATTCATAATTTAATCAAAATTAACATGAGTCTTAACCTTTTTCAAGAAAATTAAGGAGTTAATGAGGGCCTAACTCGAAAGTATCCTATTAATGATGAAGATTACTGCTGAAAATCAATACTATGTCTTGTTGATTATACGACACATCTGCCGTATAATTTACATAATCTAAGCTGTGAGAAGGCAGGAAAGAAGGGAGGTAAAGAATGGCAGAAGATACTTTGAGAGTAATTGCAAGGGTTAAGGCACGCCCTGGCAAGGTGAACGAGCTCCTATCAGTACTCAGCTCTCTGGTTGAGCCTACTCGCAAGGAGCCTGGGTGCCTAAGCTACAAGCTGCTGCAAAACAACGAAGATCCAACAGATTTCACTTTAATAGAGAAGTGGCAGAGCAACACAGCTCTCGAATCTCACTTTGCCACAAAGCACTTCAAAGATGCCTTGATCAAGTTGCCCAACCTCGTCGCAGCTGAACCGGATATTCGGCGGTATCACGTGGTGAGCTAAATGCCAAAGCTAAGAGGTGTTACTTTTTTGTCATAACACCATTGTATCGTCTATGAAATATTAAACACGGTGCTATTTTAATTTTTTTATTTGATACCTTGATCTAATTAAATTTTTGTGTCTACAATGCAACATCTTGTCATAAATTAGGAATACTTGACTAATTTTGAACTCCTTAATGCTATTTTGATGCCGCCACCATTTTCTCATCGGAGGGAGTAGGTTGAAGTTATGATTAGAAGCTTGGGGAAGAAAAGGCCAAAAATTGACGCCTCTGTTTTTGTCAGCGAGAATGCCTATGTAGTTGGAGATATAAAAATTGGGAGAAATTCTAGTATTTGGCCTGGGGCAGTTCTAAGAGCTGATCGATTCCGAATTCAAATTGGGTACAATTGCAATATTCAGGATAATTGTGTCATCCATGCAGGGATATCGGACGTAATGATTGGGAATAATGTTACGGTGGGCCATGGTTCCATCATCCACTGTGCCAGAATCGGGGATCATGTTCTTATTGGAATGGATACAACCCTGGGTATTTTCTCAGAAATTGGTGACTACTGTATTATCGGTGCTCATTCGATGGTGAAGGATAATTTTAAAGTCCCTCCAAGATCTATGGTGGTAGGAGTACCAGCCAGAATAAAGAGAACTGTGAACAGAAAAGAGATAGAGAGGATTATTTCTGCAGCTAACTTTTATGTGGACCTTTCAAGAGACTTCAAAAAAAGAGGCCTTTGAATTCGGTGGCTCAAGAAGGGGAAAAACTTTAAGCGTGGGATGATGAACCTTCATTCTTCTTTGTGGCGACTTGTCGGCATGAATGTTTCTATCAGTAATCGTTACCTTCCAGAGCTATCTTAGAGTAAATTTTTATAGTGAAGTGGTTAGGGAGGGGCTTACCTGACAATATCTATCAAACCAAGTTTTGATCTTGACACATTATTTGCCAAATTTATAGATTTCTTCTTCTTTCGATGGCTGCCTTAAGGGCATCAGGATTGTACCCTCTGATGATAATCCCTTCAACATCGATGAGGGGCACACCCGTTGAGCCACTGTTTTTACTCAGCATCTCTTCTCTTTTGCTTTTATCTCTTTCAATATTGTATTCGATCAAATTAACATCAAAAGAATGAAGAAAGGTTCTTGCCTTGACACAATAGGGACACCACGATGTCATATACATAATGACATGGATATCCCTATAGGGTCTTTTCTCCTGAATACTTTCACTCTTGGACTTTTGAAAATATTCTCTTGTTTTTGGTCTTTCTGTCGTATCTTCTTTAAATTCCTTTATCTCCACATTAACCCCAGGTGGAGGAAGCGTATCAGAGAAAATGATATTCCCATCCTTATCTTTCCATTTATAGACCTCGCCGGATACGGCAGAGGATGCTGGTGATAAAAAGATGACAAAAAGAAGGACGGCAATAATCCATCTAAATTGGTTCTTCATTTCTTGTTTACGCCCCCCCTCTTGTTACCGCCTTTTTGAAGGCACTTCTTTTACAATTCCCTGAACGACCTTATTTTTTCTCTTGAATCGAGATCAGCTCAATTTCGAAAATCAGCGTTGCATTTGGCCCGATGATGCCCCCCGCACCTCGCTCGCCGTAGGCGAGATTTGAAGGAATAAAGAGCTGCCATTTCGCACCCTCTTCCATGAGCTGCAACGCTTCGGTCCAACCAGGAAGAACACCAGAAACTAGAAAGCTTACGGGTTGCCCGCGCTTGTAGGAGCTGTCAAATTCAGTCCCATCAATCAGGGTCCCTCGATAATGTGTCATCACGGTATCATTTAATTTGGGTTTCTTACCGGTTCCTGCCTTGATCACCTTATACTGCAAACCGCTCGGCAAGGTTTTAACCCCTTCCTTCTTCTTATTCTCAGCAAGAAAAGCATCTCCTCGCTCCTTCTGCTTCGCCATCATTTCTTTTTGGAAGGCCATCATGGTTTCTTGAATCTCTTGCTCGGTCAATAAGGGCTTGGAGCCGGCGAGGGCCTGCTGAACCCCTTCTGCAAGAATTTTCGGGCTAATATCAATCGACTGTCTCTTTAGGTCATTCCCAATGTTCATGCCGATAATATAACTAACTTTGTCCTTCTGATTTTTCAGGACCAGATTTTCTTGTGCACTCACCTGACTCACCAAAAACAGAACACCCAAAACTACGATCAGTCGTAATTTCATTTAAACTCCTTTCTTTTTATTTATTTTGTTTATGCAGATCCACCTAATACAAAACATCATAACCCAGGATAACCGCTTGACGCCAACTCATCCTTCACTTTCCTTCAAATGTCGGCTTTCTCTTCTCAAGAAAAGATCGAGCAGCCTCCTGATGATCCTGGGTTTCTGATAAGAGTCCGAGTTGGGAGGAGATATAATCCAGATGAGCCCTCAAGGTACTTGTTTGGGCTTGGTAAACAGCCCTTTTCATCATGCGAATGGCAAGGGGAGGTTTACTCGCAATCTTTTCTGCCAGAATTATCGTCTCTTCCATGAGTCGGTCATGAGGAACAACACGATTGACAAGCCCTATTTCAAGAGCTTCCTGAGGACTGAGAACATCCCCTGTAAATAACAACTCCAGAGCTTTCCCAATTCCAATCAATCTTGGAAGGAAATAGGCTCCTCCATCGCCAGGCACAAGCCCTAGCAGGATATAAGATTCTGATAGTTTGGCTCGATCCGAGCAAACCCTGAGGTCGCACATAATGGCCATATCCAGCCCAGCCCCCATTGCTGCACCATTAATGGCTGCAATAATGGGTTTGTCCAAATCTTCAAGGGCGAATACAATCCTGTGTATTCCTTCCCAGAGAAATTTTTTCATATCCCAAGACCGAAGTCTCCCCTCTGCCATTTCTCGAATATCCCCTCCAGAACAGAACGTATCGCCCTTTCCTGTCACAATAATAACTCGGACGTTATGATCTGCCTTGGCCTCCTCAAGAAACTGACGCCAGAGGGTCAGCATTTCAGGGCTAAATGTATTTTTGGCTTCAGGCCGATTAATGGTTAGGATGGCTATGTTTCCCTCAATTCGATAGAGTATATGCGGTTCACCCATTTTTTATCCTCTTTTCCAGAAGTTTATTCACTTTGGGCGATCTTGCATACCGTTATATCCAGCGCTTTGATCAAATCACCTGGCGAAATAAAAATTTGGGAGCCCCTTGTCCCAGCGCTGATCGAGATAAATGGAAACCTCTTAGCACTTTCATCTAAAAAAATGGGATAGCGCTTTTTTGTACCAATTGGGGAAACCCCTCCCCGGATATATCCCGTTAATTGCTGAATTTCTTTTACATGGACCATTTCCACCTTTTTATTGCCGCTTGTTGCAGCAATGGCTTTCAAGTCGAGTTCAGAATTTCCTGGAATACAAGTCATTAATACTCCTATTTTGTCACCGCGGGCAACCAGTGTTTTAAATACCTGCTCTGGAGGCAGACCCACCTTCTTTGCAACACTTTCGGCGCTGAGGTCTGACTCATCGATCTCATATTCGCATAGTTTGTACTCAATCTTTAAACCATCCAGAAACCTTGCCGCATTCGTTTTTTTCATTGACGTCAATCCTAGTTACCTCACTTCAGCTTCAAGTTCTTGAAAACGTCTCCTAAAGTTCCCAGCTTCCCGCCCTTATCCTCTTTCTCCAGAAAGTTTTTGTAGTCCTCCCGGTCTTCTCTCTCCTCCATCACTCTTTGTGACAGCCGTATTCTCCCCTGCTCGTCTATGGAGATGATCTCCACCTGAATCTCCTGACCTTTGGGGAACTTCTTTTTTATATCCCCCTTTTCAGAATTTCTCAGTTCCGCCATGGGAAGCAAACCCCTTACCTTTACTCCGAGCTGGGGAAGCCTGACAAAAAGACCGTAAGGCTTACTGTCTTCAACAATTCCTCTCAGAATCTGTCCCACTTCAAGGCGCACCTTATCCAATCCCTCTCCCTCCATATCCATCCTTTTCTTAATAGTCGCCTCTTTGATCGATAGGGAAACCCGGTGCGTTTGGCGATCTATTCCCATCACCAGCACCTCAACCATATCCCCTTCATGAAGAAATCTGCTCGGATGAGAGACACGTTCGTAGCTGATTTCAGAAATGTGAACAAGGCCATCCACGCCAGGCGCCACCTCAACAAAGGCACCGAAGTCAGTGAGCCTGGAGACCTTCCCACGAATGATCTCCCCTTCTTCAAATCCGAGACCCTTATCCCATGAGTCGGGCAGCAAGGCCTTGATGGAGAGAGAGACTTTAACCCGGCCCTCCTTATCTGTTTCAATCTTCAACACTTTTACCTTCACCTGCTGGCCTGTTTTGAGAATCTCTGATGGATGGTTAATCCTTCCATGGGATATCTCAGAGATATGAACCATCCCTTCGATTCCCCCGATATCGACAAAGGCGCCAAAGTCGGTCAGTTTCATTACTCTCCCTTCACACTCAAGGCCAGGCTTGAGTCTCGCTAAAGTCTCTTTTGACTTTTTCTCCTGCTCTTCCTCCAGGAGCACCCGTCTGGAGACGATAATATTCTTCCCTTTTTCTTTGATCTCCATGATGCGAAATGGAGATCTCAATCCAACATACTCCTCAGGTTTTTCACAGAAATGAAGGTCGAACTGGCCTAAGGGGCAAAAGGCACGAATGCCGGAAAGATCGATCTCAAAGCCTCCCTTCACGACACCTGAAACTCTTCCTTCTACAGGGATGAGATTTTCTTTCGCCTCCCGTAAGATCTCAAGAGCATCAGCACCATGAACCTTCATTCCCTTGGTGAGATGAATTCCATCCCGGATCGATGCCACCCTCATCTCAACCCAATCACCTTCTTTGATGGTGGGGTTGCCCTCCTTGTCCAGGAATTCCTGAATATCCGCAAGGCCCTCGCTCTTACCCCCTAAATCAACAAAGATCGTATCCTTGCTGACTTTCAGCACCTTCCCTGAAACCTTATCTCCGGGGAAAAGCTTACGACCCGGAGCCTCAGAACTGGCTTTCAAAAGTTCCTCAAAACTGGTCTCATTATTGTTTTCTTTTTCTACCATCGCGCTCCACCTTCAATATATTTAAAATGGGTTTATTCTTATCTATGCCCTGGTTCTCCTGAGAATTCTGAACCAGATATCCGATAGCATCATAACCCTTAAGTCGCTTCTTATACATTCGCATTAATGTGGGGATATGAATGTCAACATAATCATAGACCTGCACGACTTGTTTGTTATCGTGATGTCGGTGTAGACGCCCCACATATTGCTGGAGCGTGCCCCGCCAAGAGATAGGCATAGCTAAAAATAATGTGTCTAGTCTGGCATCATCAAAACCTTCACCAATATAGCGCCCCGTGGCAATGATCACTCTTTCCTTTGAATCGGGAACTGCTTTAATCTGTTCGGCCAGTGCCTTACGTTGTTTTGGGCCCATGCCGCCCCTCAGGATTATGATATTCTGAGCAAAACCTTTAAGATGTTCTGCAAACCATTCTAAATGCTCAGTACGCTCGGTTAGAAGTAAGGGCGACCGTCCCATTTCTAAAGCTTTCAATAGATCGTTGAAAATTAATTCATTGCGATGTTTGTCAAATACAAGGGCTGAATAAATATCTTGTATTTTAGGATCGGTTAATTCTGCAGGCAATTTAAAATCTGTGAACCTTGTCAAGACCACATGTTTAAATGGCATTGTCGCTGCCTGTCTTTTGGCGTTCTCTCTGAAACGAATCGGACCGCACTGCATCATGATTATCGGGTGATGACCATCCTTACGAATAGGAGTTGCGGTAAGGCCGACAACATATCTGGCCTTCACCTGTTTGAGAACTTGTTCAAAGGTAAAAGCGGGAATATGGTGGCATTCATCAACGATGACTTGACCGTATTCAGCCACTATGTCCTTGACCTCGCCCTTGCGAATGAGGCTCTGTATTAAACCAACGTCAATATGACCGGTCACCTTCGTCTTGCCCCCACCAATCTGACCAAGATCTTCTATAGGTTTATCAAAAAACAGTGCTAACCGTTCTCTCCACTGATCCATGAGTTGTCTGCGATGCACTAATACGAGGGTATTCACTTTTCTTTGAGCAATAAGCCATGCCGCTAACACCGTTTTACCAAAAGCGGTGGGAGCAGACAAAATGCCGTTGTCATAAGCTAACAATTTCTCGCCGGCTTCTTGCTGAAAAGGATGAAGTTCACCATGAAAAGTTGCATCTATCGAGGCACCCTCAAAACGCTTTTTGTCGATTTCTGCTTTGATGTTGTGGGCTTTTAACATTGCCAGAGCATCCTCGAGACAGCCTCTCGGAAGACCGATATGGTCTGGGAAATCATCAGCACAACCAATGACTCGCGGTTTGCCGAATGTGGACAGTCGCATCGCCTGAGCCCTATAGAAATCAGGGTTTTGGAAAGCAGCTAAACGAATTAATCGGTTTAGCATGGCCGGGGGTAACCCCTTCTTTTCTACATAGACCAGGTTGCTTTGGACCAACTGAACAGTTCGGGGCAGCGGTCCTTGAATGGGTTTTTCAATTCTTTTCTTTGACGGCGGTAAAGTCCAAGGGTCTTCAGAGGCTTCTCCATCAGTAAGACTTATGCGGACGTCAATGATGGTTCCATTTCTCGATGCCTCCCGGACGATAGCTTCTACATCGTCCCACTGGATTCTCTTGATTGTTGAAAGGAACAGCCACTGGTCGGGATAGGCTTCGAAGCCTTCGTCCACAAAAACGCTATTGCCCTTCTTTTTTGAAGCAAATTGTAAGGGAAGGGCAATAAGATTCCCAAAGCCACCTTTGGGTAGGGTATCTTGACTAGGAAAGAATCTGTCATAGGAATCCAAACCAATTTGGTGTCTTCGCTCCATGGCACGGGTCAGGATGGTACAACCAAACTTCCGGGCCATGGAAGCCTCAATTGGACGATCAAAGAATATCCAAACATGACCACCCTGCCCTGACCGAGAACGCTCAAGCGCCGTGGGTACACTCATTTCTCGGCAGACTTCAAGAAAGGCGACCACATCCTCCTGCCAAGTTTTCTTATCAAAATCTATGGCAAGAAACCAACATGTCTCATCCAATAAAAGTGGGTAGACTCCAATGATATGTTTCCCGGTTAGATGGTCCCGGATTATTTCATCCGTTACTAGAATGAGATCTCGGTTTTCACAATCCCCACATTTAGTCCTAGGTTTGCCACATAAGGGACGTTTCCATTCGTTTGCACACGCAGGAGAATATCCAGAATTTCCATATTTCCCTTCCCATCTGACTGGATATACGTCTTCCCGTCCACGGAACAAAGATCGGAAAAGAGTAACTTGCTCTTCTATCGAAGAATTATTGGTAACTGGAGGGACGGTGGCGGTATATAAGCTCGGTGGTTCTGAAATGACAAGTTCGTGAGGTGGAACAATCTGCTCAGGAGGCAAACCAAGTAGCTTCTTTAGTCGTTCATTTTCCTCCCTTAGGGAAGCACATTCTGCTAATGCTTTTTGGAGCTGGGTTTGAAGATCTTCTGGATTAGTCAATGCTTATCTTCCAACATTCTTGGTATTGATTTTAGTTTAAGTCTTAATTCTTTCTCTGAAGATAACGCCAATTATACTTGGGAGCAAAGACTCTATTGCTCATATCCAGCTCTTAACATCCCGCGTCTTTTGAAATTTAATAGAACCCTTCTTATACTGAAAGACCAACGCAAACTCAGGGGTGGAAGAGCCCATCCCCTCTGATTTCGGCCAAACATTGTTCAAGTGACAGGCCATGTCGAATCTCCCACCACCTCCCCGTATGGCGCATGTAGGACAAGTGGAACCTGCTCTGTCGACCTGCACCGCCAGTGTATTCCAGGCGAGCAAACCCTGTGTCAAAAAAAGGGGACAGTGCATTAGGACCTGGACAGGCATACTCGGCACAGAAATAGAAGTAGTTACGATGCCATTTGGTGTAGATGTCAACGATATAGTTCCACTTCGCATTCTTCGGTGGAGGCTTAAGGTGTTCCGGCTTCAGGATGTCGTTTACCAACGCCATTGACTTTGTCTCAACTTCCATTTTGACGGCATCAGGCACTTTTGGCTTTGGTGGGCTGTAGATCCACGTCTTTTGTCTCATCGAATTTTAAAGGTTAACCCAAGACCTTTTCATTCTCACCCTATCTATTGTTTACAAACCACACCGAATAATTATTTCTCCTGAGGTGCCTTTCTTGTCTGTTCGCTGATCCATTGCTGAAGATTGGCAAAGGACTTGATGGTTGAAGAGCCCTCGATGGTTTTAACGGCAATCTCCTGTACCTGCTGATATGCCTTCTCCAGTTGCTGAGAAAACTTAGCAATTTGTTCACTCTGTTCTTTTACACTTTTTTCAAGAGATTCAATTCGGGTAGTAAGAACATTTCGCTCCCCGACAAACTCTTTTCTCTGCAACTCCTCTCTATTTTTAGCTTCCAGATTCAACTTTTCTGTTGTCTCTTTGATGGCCTTGGCAACAGCGGTTTCCATCTCTTTGGGAAAGACACTGGCCTTCTTCCTTAGCTCATTCAATTCATCTTCCCGTCCGGCAATGGCTTTTTCTCTTTCCTTTAACTCACTTTCCATCTGCTCTTTTTTGATCTGGATTTCCTTTTCCAATTTCGACTTTTCATCTTCAAATTTATCCTTGGTTAACTTTTGCTCTCTTTTAAAAGAATATTCGTAATCGTCTTTCTCTCTTTCGCGCCTCTTCTTTTCCGTCATATCCCGTTCCTTGATCTCTTCCTCATATTCCTTTTTCTCTTGCTCCCGCTGAGCACGGAGAGCCTCAATCTCTTGACTTAATGCTTCCTTCTTCTCAGCCATCTCGAGTTCAAATGCCTGCCGTTTCTGATTTTGAGATTCAATTAAGGCCGCCAGAGTCACAGCCGATTTTTCAATCTCATAAAGTTCCTGAAGCTCTTTTTCCTTCAATACGATTGCGTTCTGAATCGCTTTGAATTTACCAATCTCTTCCTCCAGACGGTCAGAAATTTGAGCGAGCATCTTTCCTGTTTCTATCTTCAGATTGCTGGTCTCCCTGGCAATCCCTTCTGATGACAAAGATTCTGCAACCTGAATCACCTCCTTCGCCTTCTTTTCCTCAAGTTTCTTTTCCGGCTTCAGTTCGGCCTCTCTCTGGGCTTCCAGTTGTTTCAAGACCGCATTGTACGCTTCCAACATCTCCTGTTTGGTACTTGATAAAGAAAGCTTTTTGGGTTGAAATTTTTTCTCTTCCATGGTCTTATCCTTTCTGATTTAGATAACTAAAGTTACCGGTTTCGTAAAAGGAAGTCAACGGGAATTAAGCAGGACGATGTTCGAGACGTAATCATACTTGACATTTATTCCGATAATATGCTAACTATGTTTCCATGATAGAAAGACCCTTTTGGTTGCACCGCTAACGAGTTTTGTTCTCGCCACGACAAGGATATAAACAATCCTATCAAGTAAGCTATTGTAAATTTTCGGTTCAAATCCTTTATTCTTCATTGAAGTTTTAGGGTCTGCTCATTCTAAATCTTCATATAGGGTTAGCCTTTTCCAATAAATTCTTCCACTTCTCTTTTGGCTTTCTTTAAAGGTATTTTTTTGTCAGAGAATGTATTGTTATAATTCTAGATTCTTCCAATTGCTAAAATCATTGTCTTTTAATTCCCTGCTTGCCTTATCAAAATAAACCCATCTCCCACGATAATCCCTTTGGTCTGTGTTTACTACAATCCCACCAAAAAGATTTTTATTTTTGTTATTTTCGCTTTGGATGTAATAGAATAAACCATCAATTTTGGGTCCAGCAAGTTTCTGAGTAAATCCTGTTCCCACTTCGTTATCGTTTCTCCCTGAGCTTTTTAGGACATCCTATTTTTCAATGCCATTAAGGCTTTCTTTATGTCCTCTTCTTGTGATTCAATTATAGAAAGAAGTTCCTCTGGTGTCCGATTATCTTCCGATCCCTTTCGGTTGGGATTAACTGCCTTGATGTCATAATTTTTACCTTGTATCTCTTCTATCGAAACAACCCAAGATCGTTCACCGGATGCCCTTTCAGGCAGCAATTTGAAAAATTCCTCGAACTGTTCCAGGGTTAAGGGTTGCTTTTTAGTGATATTGAGGTCAGATAAATCGTAATACCAGATTTGTTTTGTTGGCTCACCTTTCGTAAAAAATAGTAGATTAGTTTTGCTGGCAGCGCCAGCATTGAGGAAAACCTTCGCTGGAAGGCTCACGATGCACCACAAATTGCATTCGTTGACAAGTTTACGCTTGGTCTGAACAAAGGCAGTTTCGTTTGTGCGGAAGAGTACGCCTTCGTCCATGACGATCCCACACCTTCCACCTGCCTTAAGGCTATCGATCACATGCTGGAGAAAGAGCACTTGCGTTGAGCTTGTCTTATATGCAAAACGGGTTCGGGCATCCTTCCCCTCTTTACCACCGAAAGGAGGATTTGTAAGCACCACATCAAAAAGAGGTGGAGCACCCGAAAACAGGCCACCATAAACCTCATATCCTGTTAGCGTATTTCCATGCCAGATGTGTGGTTCATCTATCTCCTGAAGGACAAGGTTTGCTAAAACAATTGGGTAAACAAGGTTTTCTTTCTCCCGGCCATAAAAAGTTCCTGTTTTCAGGATCTCTATATCCACTCCAGTATTTGCCTTCGGCCTCATGTACTGATACGCCTGAGCCAAAAATCCCCCGGTGCCGCAGCATGGGTCATAAACTGTCTCGCCAATTCCAGGGTTGATTACCCTTACCATTATACGGATAACTTCTCTCGGCGTGAAGAACTGCCCACCGTCATTGTTTTTCTCTCCCATCTTCTGGAGTAACCCCTCATAGACCTGAGATATTGGGAACATGTGTGTTTCGTCAACCTGTTCTAAGGAAAGCTCGTGAATTTTATCGAGGATATCAAGAAGATTACGCTCTGTATCTACACCTGTTTTTTCAATAGATGAAAAGACCTCACTGATTACTTTTTGGCGCGGTGTTGCACCTGTTTTGTTCTTGAGGTTCTTAAGATAGGGTATAAGGTCTCCATTCATAAAAGACATGAACGCCCCAAGAGTACTATTTTGCAATTCTTTTCTTTTTATTCCGCATTCTTCATTCCGCATTCCGCAATTGAATGGTGCTGCCCAATCCCTCCACCTGTAAGGAAATTCTAAGGAGTGTCTGAAATCGGCCCCCACTGCCTTTGCCTGTTCTGCTTCTTTCTCTTCCCGCTCATCAAGAATGCGAAGGAAAAGCATCCAGGTAAGCTCAGGGACATATTGAAGCGCCCCCGCCCTCCCCGACCTCCTCATAATATCGCAAATACCCTTGATGTAGGCATTCAACGATTGCGGAGATGTAATTTTACGATTGTTGAACTTAGGCAAATTTCGCTCCTATTCAATAATCCCAAATGCTTTAAGTTCTTTTCCTACCTTAATGAAAGCATTTTCCATGTTATCTTGAATGAAGTTTTCCCATACTTTCGGAGCAATATTTGAAGGAAATCTGCATCCCTCCTCTTTTAGATAAATAATTCTATCCCTAACTTTTTCTTGAGCGAGTCCTATTTCATGGATAACATTTGGCCGAGGCTGAAAGTATTCTTCACCTTTTTCATTCTTGATTTTATCGTCTTTCGTAGCAAGTATAATAACTGCTACACAGGTTTCCATTTGTTCCTCTACCAAATCATCCAAAGATTTTCCTAAACTGGGTTCATGTTTAACAATAACAGGTGTGATTCCTAAACCTCTTAGAAACCGTTCTATTTTTAGTAGGGCTTTAGTTTCACCGCCGTGACTTATAAAAACCCTTTTGTCTTCTTGTGAAATACGACCGCCGGTAATCTCCTTTTCTGGATCTTCTCCCTCTAATATTGCAATAATCCCTTCAAGCTCCAAAAGCGAATTATTTAAAGAAGGTCCTTTAATTTGTGCAACGTCGTTACCAATAGAAGATCTATAAACATCCCATTCAATACCTGTCATAGGGTGGCGCATCAAACGCCCTTTGCTAAATTTTGTTAAATATTCATCAATTTGATAATATATCCTGAAAAGCTGTATTTGTTGCTCTTTTAATTTGTCGGTGCTCCTTACAGGATAATCAGGAATTGGGTGATCTAAGGATTTTCTCCATAACTCAGAATGTTCTTTTAATAAATTTCTGAATTCTGTAATCTTCTCAATAAGCACTTTAACTTTCATAATTTTCCACCAAATGCCTTTCTCAAAATTGACTGGGGTAAGACACTTAATGCGGAATGTTGATTTTGGATCGCCGATTGCAGATTTTCTACCTGTACCATTTTTTCTTTGAGTTCGAAAGTGATACGTTGTTGTTCATCTAAAGATGGTATAGGGATATCTAAAGAAAGAAGAGTTCCTTGGTCAACATTGGTTATGGTTACTGTGTCAGAATCACCGATCAATTTTTCCCTTGCAATTGAAGAGCGTAAATAATTGAGCAAATAAAAGGGAGCAACTTTCCCTTTATCAGGTCTAATTCTTATTAAGAAGCCACAAAAAACTACCGGTTCCTCATCTTCTATAAACAAGGCTGGATATGCTATCCCTTCTCTTTTCAAGGATGATCGCACAATGAGAATGTCCCCGGTTTGTAATTGATATTTCTTAACATCTTCTATTGATACATTTATTCTGTCCAACTTTTTATTATTAATCCTTGCACTGCAAAAGACATCGGATACATTTACAAATTTAACCCCTGCTCCAAAGTCTTCTTTCCTGTAATTTAAACCGTTTTTTAAAGGTTCCTCTAATACCTCCCCCAGCCTCTTTCTCTCCCACTTCTTTGCTTCTTCGCTTTTGAAGACCTCTCGCAGGTGGGCGGAAGGAAGGGCTTTGGCTGCTTCTAATTGCTTTTCGCAGGCAGTTCGGGCACGTTCCACCTCTTGCATCAATTCCTGAATTTTTAACGAAATGCTCTTTTGTTCCTCTAAAGGCGGTAAAGGGATCTGCAAGCTTTCAATATCATTTCTCGTCAGGCCTTTAATGGTTGCACCTCTTTGAATATTTGTTAAATTATTCCTCTCCGAGAAGATGTACCATGCTAAATATTCAGGATAGATTTCTTCGCTGCAGATTACACCAGTAATATCCTGACTAAAACACAAATCATTTGCAGCGATCCCTACTTTACCGACGCCTGTTCTTGTAACGACTAAAACTGTATTTCTTGGAACCAGGTGGGTCACACTATTCTTAAGTCCGTCCTCTGTTATGAACTTTCTTCCCCCTGAAACCCAAAAATCAGTTACATCAGCACCAGTGATCCAAGGTATATTTCCATCCCAATACTCCGGTATATTTGTACTTGGTGTCCCACCATTTACAAATTCTTTTGCAACCTCTCCCAGTTTCACCCAGCGCCAACCATCGGGGAGTTCGGAATTGGGAATTGGGAATGAGAGGTTGCTATTCATCTAATCAGTCCTGCCTTTGCGAAACTGAAATAATCGTCTTTGTTCTTCCCAATGATGATATGGTCTAAAACTTTTATACCCACAAGGTCACAGGCTTGAATGATGCGACTTGTTATTTCGACATCTTCAGAGGATGGCTCTGTCTCTCCTGATGGATGATTGTGGACCAATATAATGGAAGAGGCAGACCTTAATGTTGCCTCTTTTATAACTTCTTTTGGGTCAACGATCGCGGCATTCAGACTACCTTTACTGATCTCTATGTTGTGAAGGGGTTTATTCTTAATATCTAAGAGAATCACATGGAAAAACTCTTTCTTCGCGTCCCTCAGATATGGGCCATAATACTCCGCCACATATCCTATGACATCATCAGCCCCTCCAATTCTTTTCTTCTTTTCCGCCTCTTCCTTGTAAAGCCTTTTACCGAGTTCTAAAGCAGCCTTTATCTGAACAGCTTTTGTATATCCTATCCCGTCCATCTTGCAGATTTCAGAAATGGGTGCGGAATCTATTTCTCTTAATGTCTTGAAATGATTCAACAACCTTTTTGACAATTCTTCAGCGTTCGTACCCTCCTTCCCCGTCCGAAGGATGATGGCCAGCAGTTTCGATAGAGAGATAGCTTCCGGACCATATTTGATCAGCATTTCTCTCGGCCTCTCTTCTTTTATCCATTCCTTTATCGGCCGGGTGGGTCTAATAGCAGCCACGGCCTCCTTAACTTCTTTTCTTATTTTTTTGCAATCTTCGTCTGTCTTTAAATTCAGCTGTGCGATCAACTCATTCGTCTTTTCGGTGGTTGATAGACCTATCCTGATTAAACCTCTAAAGAAAATCTTCCCCTTCTTGCTGTACATTGGATAGATTCCATTTGCAACAAGGAAATCAAAAACTTCCTTCTGAGGTAAAGTCTTTTGGTTCATGCTGCAAAAAGCCTCATTTTGGTCTCGTTGATAATATCCTTGGGTTCACCCAAACCCTTCAAAGCCTCAAGACCTCCTGCTTTGATAACATCAGGCGCATTGAAAATAAATGGATTTTCTAACTCTTCTGTACCACCCTTTTCAAATTGCTTAGCGAGGGCTATCAAGGCGCTACTCGTCTTTTGAGGGAGGCTATTGAACCAATTGATGTGCTTATATTTTAATGCTGAAACACGCTCAACACGGTTTTTCGGGGCAATTCCATAACCAATCTCTGCCAACACATCATAAAGATCATAATCCTGGTATTTCAAAAGTTCCCGAAGTAATCTGAGACCTTGTCCGTCATCAGGCAAAAGCCCAATAAGTGTTTTTCGTTTCTGTGGGTCAATCCAGAGGCTGCGAAAATCATCCAGCGTCTTTGCCTCTTCGATCAAGCGCTGGGCCAACGTCTGTTTGTATTCTTCCACGGTAACCATCCCCAATCGATCACCAACTTTTGTGACAATATACGTGCCGGCAGGATTAATATGGACATCAAACCCTTCAACACGAATTATTTTTTCCTTTCTCTCCTCTTCAAGTTCTCTTGTTTCACGGGTGGGCAAAGGACGGCTTCCAAAATCTTTCCCTAAGAGACGGGTAGCATTTGTATAATCATAGACACGAAACATTAACTTGTTGGTAGGGAGATGAATTCTCGAACCTCTACCCATCATCTGCTGAAATGCAATAGGGGAACGGACATATTTGAAAAAAACGACATTACGAAGTATTGGAACATCAACACCGGTCGTGATTAAGTCAACGGTAGTTGCAATGAAGTGGGTCCGCTCTGAACCTCTCAATTCAGAAATGAACTGGCTCCCACCCACAGAAGCGGTGCATTTGAAGGCATAAGGATCGAGGCGCGATTGGCCGTTTCGAGCACACCATTGGGCATAGAGATTGTTCATTTCAGCATCAACAGCATCCGCATGAGTATCCCGGGTACAGAAGATTACAGTCTTCTGGTGTGGGCCACCGGTTTGAAGAAACATTTCAAAGAGGTCCTGACACATGATTTTTACTCTGTCAGGTAACTGGATCATATCTTCAAAAGAAGGTGCTTCATAATGCTCGCGGGTTTCATCAGGCCTGATCGTTTGACCGGTTATCGCATCTTTTGCCCCAAGACGCTTAATGTCTTCTCGTGTAACCCCCACGTTATCCAGATTCGCCTCTCGCCTGATAATCTCGCAGCCAGGAAGATATCCATCCTCAATCCCCTGGGCCATGTCGTACTCATAAACAGGCTCACCAAAATATTTGAGATTATTGGCTGTAATTTCTTCATCCTCCCGACGCTCTTCTGGCCTTCCTCCTTCAAAGAATCGCGGGGTTGCAGTGAGCCCTATTTGAATAGCTTCTGGGTTCTGGCGAAGCACAATACTCCATTTCCCCCACGCGCTTCTGTGGCATTCATCAATAATGATATGGCCAAAATAATTTTGGGGATAATTTTCGAGGAAAAACTTGGCATCATCGGTTTCCCCTGCCACATTGAGTGTTTGGTAGGTTGAAATCAAGATACGGGCGTTCTTCTGGGGGTTTGCCGTGGTGACTTCTGCGGCGTCAGCCCCAAAAACATTCTGGAAAGCCCCAAGGCCCTGGGCACGCAACTCATCCCGGTCACACACAAACAAAGCACGGCGCAACTGTCCGGCATCCGCAATCTTCTTCAAAATATGAACTGCAATAAAAGTTTTTCCTGAGCCTGTGGCCAGGTATAAAAGAAGTCGTTTTTCACCTGCGGCTATTTTCTCAAGCAATGCACGGATAGCGGCATCTTGGTAATAGCGTCTACTCGCCTCTCCTCCTGGATACGGAACAAGAAGCGGCCTTGCACTATTGCTTTCTAACAAAAAACCAACACCTTCCTCATAACGCTTATGAAGTATCTCAGGCGTTGGGAATTCTGGGAGAGGATTTGGTCTTGTAGTTTGGCCAGTAAAATGATCATACTCTACAAAGAGGTGGCCATTGGATGAATAGACAAAAGGGACGTGGTTCAAACGGGCATATTTCTTAGCCTGTTCAAGTCCTTTATCGGGAGGCTCATCGCTTCGTTTGGCTTCAATCAGGGCAATAGCAACGGGCTGAGTGCTGATGTTGACCCTTACCCTTAAAAGATAATCTGTCCTGCCTCGCTCTCTTCGTCTTGGTTTACCATCTATGATGTCAATCCCGCGCTCTGTCTCCTCACGGCGAATAAGGTCTTCTGTCCAACCCCGTTGATGAAGAACAGGATCAATTAATTTTGCTTTGGTGTCTGCTTCGCTTAAGGAAATATTGGATCTCACGTCCAAGTGTCCACCCTCACCCCCGCCCTCTCCCATCGAGGGAGAGGGGGAAGTTATGTGAGATTAAAGGAGATGCAAATTCCCAAGCCTCACCCTTTGAAGGCCTGCCTCTTCAGTCACTTCCTTGCAACGAAAGGCTAAATCTCTTGGAGTGGCAGGCAATTTTTTCTTACACATCTCGACAACTTCTTCAGGCTTTTCCTCCCAAACCAGACCATACTTCTTTCTCTTCTTTAATTCTTTCTTCAACCGCTCAATCTCAGCCAGAAGTTTTTCCTTAGATAAATTTTCTTCTTTCTTTGGAGCCATATCCTCTAATCAATTCCTTTCGAATCAACCATTTCAGGATCTTTAATATCAAAATTTTTCAACTCTGGTTCTAATTCTTCTCTTTTTCCAAGCTCAAAACATGCTTTAAGTTGGGCTGCTTTGGCAAAACCGATCCCCCTTATTTGAGAGAGTTCCTCTATGGTTGCCTGGCTTATTGCTTTAATATTACCAAATCTCACCAATAACTCCTGTGCAATACTCATTACTGATTTTTTGGGAATACCCCGCCCAATGACCAGAGCTAAAAGTTCTTGAGCAGAAAGTGCCTCTGGGCCAAATTTTTGGAGCCTTTCACGAGGCCTTTCTTGTCTTGGAAGATCCCGGACAGTAAAAGAGGAATCTTTATCCATTTATCACTCTTCTCTCGATTAAACACCTCAATTTGTTTTAGAGTTTATTGAATTTGGGCGAAGAAGTCAAACGGGAATAAAATTTAAAAAGGAAGCAAAGGAAGAGTACTTTTCAAAGTCAGGTGGGCAAATTTACAATTTCCAAATCAAATTTTTTTGAGATAAGGTCGAAATCCCTGTCGTGATGGAGCAATGCCACCTTATTCTCAATACATACAGCGGCTATCATACAGTCAATCGAGTTCCTTATGGTGATTCCCCGTGCTCGAAGAAAGCGGTAGATGTGGGCCGCCAGTAGGAATGTCTCACGGGTCATTGGAAGGTACAAAAGGTTCGAGAAAATGGCTTGTGTCTTGCCGTGCTCTTTGTCATCCCGTATTCCTTGTAAAACCTCTGTAAGAATAACACCGCAGAGGCAGATATCTTCTCTTTTTAAAATCAGCGATTCGAGTACAATCACCTGAGGAGTGGTCAACCCTGAAAAAAGGTCTACCCAGACCGTTGTATCAACCAAGACCATTAAACCCTTCTTCCTTTTCGCATGGATGACAAATCGCCTTCCCAATGAACCTTTCCTTTTAACTCTAAGATCCTTTTTTGAGATTCGCGACGAAGAAGGTCCCGCAAGGCATAGTCAACCAAGGCCCTACGAGTTTTAATCCCAGTGGTCTTCATCCCTTCTTTTATTAGCTTTTCGTCCATAACAATGTTTGTACGTTTCATTTCTGCCTCCACCTTACTTCTATACATATTATATTAAAAAAAATGTGTATGTCAAGATATGGGAAGGTAGTTTTTTGTAATGGGATTGAAGTTGTCATAAAGGTAGAATATACTTCTGGCGAAGATGGTAAAGAAGTTTCATCCATTGAAATGCCATGTTTTCTCTTAATCCCAGGCGATAATGAAGGAGATTTTTCATGTTGAAAAAGATAAAACGATCGGTTTGCCCTTATGATTGACCTGACACCTGCGGACTTCTGGTAGAAGTCATAGACGGAAAAGCAGTCAAAGTTTCTGGCGACCCTGAACATCCTTTTACAAGGGGCACCCTTTGCGTGAAGATGAATCGCTATCAAGAAACCGTCCATTCACCGCTCCGCCTCACTCGTCCCCTTTTTCGGGCAGGAGCCAAAGGCTCCGGTGAATTTCATTCTATTTCTTGGGAAGAAGCAATTAACCGGATTACAGGGCGCTGGCAAAATATCATCAATCAGTATGGCTCGGAGGCTATTCTTCCATACTCCTATGCTGGAACAATGGGTCTCATCCAGCGGAATGCCGGGCATCCTTTTTTCTATCGACTTGGAGCCTCTCGCCTCAACCGAACTATATGCTCTCCTGCTAAAGAGGTGGGTTGGAAAGTGGTGATGGGAGAAACGCCAGCCCCCCATCCTGATGAGGTGGCAGAGAGCGATCTGGTGATTCTATGGGGAATCAATGCTGTAGCTACCAATATCCATTTTCTCCATGGGGTCAAGAGAGCCAAACAAAATGGAGCAACGATTTGGCTTATTGACACTTACCAAACCCTCACTTCCTCTACAGTTGATCAAATTTACATCGTCCGCCCAGGAAGCGACGGCTCTCTCGCTTTGGGATTGATGCACCTTCTCGTCAGGGACGACCTCATTGACCATGATTTTCTCACTGCCCATGTTCAGGGATTTGAGGAATTGAAAGAAAAAATTCTCCCAGACTTTCCACCCGAAAAAGTCAGCCTCCTCACAGGTCTTTCTCCAGAGACCATTAAAGCTATGGCTCATGCTTATGGTAAAGCGAAGAATCCCTTCATCCGCCTTGGGAGCGGACTCTCCCGATATGGCAACGGAGCCATGACCATACGCACCATTGTCTGTTTACCTGCTTTAGTAGGGGCTTATGGGAAAAGAGGAGGCGGGTGTTTTACCGGCACCAGCACGGCTGGGGCTTTTGCTATCAATGAATTCCTGCGAGAAGACTTTATGGCTAAGAAAACTCGTACCATTAATATGAATCGCCTGGGTTGGGCATTGGATGAACTTAATGATCCTCCTGTCCAAAGCCTCTATGTCTATCATTCCAACCCGGCGGCTGTTACTCCTGATCAGAATCAGGTTTTAAAAGGTCTGGCGCGAGAAAACCTCTTCACCATTGTTCACGAAAGATTCATGACGGACACGGCTCGATACGCAGATATTGTGCTGCCCTCAACATCCTCTCTCGAACACAGCGATCTCTACCGTTCCTATGGTACCTACTGCATTCAGCGTGCAAAAGCGGTTCTCCCGCCTGTTGGAGAAAGCAAATCGAACTGGGAGGTCTTCTGTCTATTGGCTCATGGGATGGGATTTCATGAGCCCTTTTTCCATCAAACTGCTGATGAACTGATTGACCATCTTCTTTCCATTCCGAGCCCCATGAGAGAAGCCATTGATCAAGAAGCCTTTTCGGTTGGGAAGGCAGTCGAAATTCCACTTCCATCAGATGCGCGCACTCGTTTTAAAACTCCTTCAGGAAAGATTGAAATTTTGAACCCAAAAGAATTTCACCCGTTGCCCTGTTATCTCCCTCCTTATGAAGGGAATTATCCCTTTCGCTTGATGACGAGCCCCAGCCATTATGCCTTAAACTCCTCTTTCAGGGAAAGAAAAGACCTCCGCAAGAAGGAAAAGGCCATGTTTCTTCAGATGAACCCTGCTGATGCGGAGGCGAAGGGGATGAGAGAGGGCGACTCTGTCATTGCCTTCAATCAACTCGGTGAGGTCTCTTTCACCCTCCATGTAACTCCAAAAGTTCCTTCCGGCATTGTGGTGGCAGAAGGGGTCTGGTGGCTGAACCACTGCCCTGGCCCTCGTTCTGTAAATGCCCTGACTTCCCAGCGTTTGACAGACCAAGGGGGAGGAAGTACGTTTTATGACAACACCGTGGATGTGAGAAGAGGAAAAAAATAAGGTTGAGGTTGAGGCAGGGACTAAAACCCCAGGGCAAATAGCATAGCCGACCTTAACTCTGACATCTTAATGGAACTCAGTGTTGCGATCAAAGGCCCAATCTTTCCTTTTGAAACAGTCTGGATGTGATCGAGATTCACGGCACAGTCTTTGGGCATTCCATCTTCTTTCGCCAATAAAACTTCGGTAGGGATATCCCGAATCGTGGATGTAATGGGAGCTATCGTTACCTCTCCCAGGAACTCTAATGCGGAATCCCGGGTCAGAATAACAACGGGTCGATTTTTGTCGGGCCTTGAAAACTTATACCAACGAACTTCCCCTCTTTTCATGGCTCTACCCAGACCTGTTCTGCCTCCCAATCCTCAAACTCTCCTTTTTTAACAGGTTTACGTTTATAGCCCTCGCAATGTTTCCGCTCCAACTCATTGATACGAACTTCCCTGAGGGCGATCTTAAGGGCTTGCCTTGTAAATGCAGAGCGAGTTGTACCAAGACGTTTGGCCACCTTGTCTACGGATACTATGAGATTCTCATCTAAGGTCATCTGCACCGTCTTCATCATACCTCCTAATTGATGGAATAGCTATATCAATAGCTATAATAATCCACATCTTTTCAGAAGTCAAATCAAATCCCTCTTGTGGCCGAGAAAAAAAACGTCGGCATAAAATGCCGACGCTTCGCTTTTTCCGTAAAAATTTAGGAGAGCCAGAAACTACATCAACCCTGCAATCGACCTCTGGGCTAAGGAGAGCACATTGGCGGGGAAGATCCCCAGGTAAAGGGTCCCGATCACGGCCAAAATCAATGCGAGCACAGAAGCGGGTGAAAATTGGAGGCCGGTGATCTCCCGTTCGGATTCCCTGAAATACATGAGCACGGTGACCCGGAGATAATAGTAAACCGAAACCGCACTGTTCAGGACACCAAGGATGGCCAACCAATAAAATTTCGATTTCACCGCTGCGCTGAAGATATAGAATTTGGCCATAAATCCACCCAGAGGAGGAATACCTGCCATGGAGAGGAGAAAAATGGTCATGGAAACTGCTAAGAGCGGATATTTGAATCCAATCCCTGCATAATCACTGATGAGGGTATTCTCTTCTCCCTTCTTCCCGAGGAGGATGACTACGGTAAAGGCACCGAGGTTCATAAAGGCATAAGTCATGAGATAGAAAAGAATGCCTGAGGTTCCTAAATCGTTGCCTGCAACAAAGGCGACCAAAATGTATCCAGCATGAGCAATGCTCGAGTAAGCCAGCATCCGCTTGATATTGGTCTGGGAGATCGCCACAATATTTCCGAGCGTCATCGTCGCCACACAAATTACCCACATGATCGAGGTCCAATCCGGACGAAAAGCGGGCAAGGCGGAGAAGAAGACCCTGATCAAAGCTGAAAAACCTGCTGCCTTCACCCCTGTCGCCATAAAAGCCGTGATGGTAGTGGGAGCCCCTTCATAGACATCAGGCGTCCACATATGAAAAGGAACCGAAGCAATCTTGAAACCAAACCCAATGGTGAGAAAAACAAGGCTCATCAGGAGCATCGGGCTTCTCAAGAGATTTTTGGTAGCGATATAAGAGGCGATATCCTTCAGATGAAAGGATCCTGTGGCCCCATAGATGAGGGCAATACCATAGAGGAGGAATCCTGTGGCAAAGGCCCCTAAAAGAAAATATTTCAATGCCGCTTCCACTGACCTCTTATCCTCTCGCATCATTCCTGCCAGGATATAGATGGAAATGGACATCGTTTCCAACCCGAGAAAGATGATGATGAGGTGAGTCCCTGCTGCCATCAGCATCATCCCGAGGGTTGCAAAAAGGATCAGGGCATAATATTCTCCGAATGCGATCCCTTCCCTCTGGGTGTATCCAATGGAGATCAGGACGGTCAAAAAGGCAATGATCAGAAAAGTGATCTTGAAGAAGAGAGCATATCCATCCGAAATGAACATCCCTTCAAAACCGGATTTGACATCTCCCATCTGAGGAAGGGTGAAAAGAAAGGCGACCACGATCCCGATGAGGCTAATTACTCCGAGGTACCCCTTTCTTTCTTCTTTGGGTAAAAAGACGTCCACCAGAAGCACTAAAAACCCGAAGGCGGTGATGATGATCTCCGGTGCAATGAGATAGAGGTCAATCTCTGGTATTTTCATCTAAAGAATCCTCCAATTAAAAGGGTCCAAGGATTCGAGGGTTCATGGATTTCAGGGCTTAAGATGAGTTAAAGATTATTTCATTAGGACACTTGAACCCTAGACCCCTTAAACCCTATTTTTTTATCTCTGCCAATATTTTCGGCGAGGGAAGGTCAGCCTTCATTTCAACCTTTCCCTTGAAATCCTTTATAAACTTCTCTACGCTGGCGTCCATCTTACTGAAAAAAAGTTTAGGATAGATCCCCATGAGGAAAATCATGATGACCATCGGAACGAGGATAGTAATCTCTCTCGCATTGAGGTCCTTCAGCTTTTCATTTTCAGGACGGGTGATCTTCCCAAACATCACCCTTTGAAACATCCATAGCATATAAGCGGCTCCCAAAATAACACCGGTGGCAGCCAACACCCCGTAGATGACATTGCGTTGAAAAGCACCGAGCAGGATCAAAAACTCTCCCACAAACCCATTCGTCCCGGGGAGACCAATCGATGAGAGGGTCACGATCATGAAGAAGACAGCATAAATCGGCATCACCTTCGAGAGTCCTCCGAAGTCGGCAATCAGCCGCGTATGGCGGCGTTCGTAGACCATCCCGACGATCAAAAAGAGGGACCCTGTGCTAATCCCGTGGTTGAGCATCTGATAGATCGACCCCTCGATCCCTTGCATATTGAAAGCAAACATCCCGAGCATGACATATCCCAGGTGGCTCACGCTCGAGAAAGCGACCAGTCGTTTGAGATCGGGTTGCATCATCGAAACTAATGCTCCATAGATAATTCCGATAAGCGCCAAAACAGAGACCAGGGGCAAAAGATCGAAGGCTGCCTTCGGAAACAGGGGGATGGCAAATCGGATGAACCCATAGGTTCCCATCTTCAGCAAGACACCTGCCAGGATCACGCTTCCAGCGGTCGGCGCCTCGGTGTGGGCATCGGGTAACCAGGTATGAAATGGAAACATCGGAACCTTGATGGCAAAGGCCAGGGCAAAGGCTCCGAAGAGCCAGTACTGCGTCCCGACCGGTAATCCCAACTTATAGAGTTCGAGTACATCGAAGGTGGATATACCCGTTGCTTTCTGATTGAGGAAATAGAGGATTAAGATAGCCACAAGCATCAGCACGCTTCCTGCCATGGTAAAGAGGAAGAACTTGATCGCTGCATAAATTCGTCTCTTGGGATCACCCCAGACACCGATGAGGAGGTACATCGGGATCAGCATCACTTCCCAGAAGACATAGAAAAGGACGAGATCGAGGGCCACCAAGGCACCGATCATTCCTGTCTCAAGGAAGAAGAACGAAATCATGAATTCTTTTACTCGGAAGGTGATCGCTGTCCAGGAGCACAGGATGCATAGGATGGTCAAAAAGGTAGTCAAGAGAACCAGAAGAAGACTGATTCCATCAATGCCCAATTTATAGCTGATCCCATAGCTCTGAATCCACCACCAATCCTCCACGAATTGCATCGCTCCTGTCTTGGAATCGAAGGCAAAGAAGAGGGGCAGCGAGAAAATGAATTCAATGAGAGAAAAAATTAAGGTGACCCACCTGATCGCTCTCCCATTCTCTTTGTTGATGAAGAGGAGAACAATGGCGCCCAATATTGGAAAGAAGATCAGCAGCGATAGGATGGGAATTCCCAAAATGTACATGAAACCAGCTCCTTTGCTCTGTGCGGCAACGGATTTAGTAGAAAATAGCACGCACGATATAATAGGCTACAAGGACGATTCCACCAATGATCATTGAAAAGGCGTAGTTTTGAACCAAACCGGTCTGCATCTTTCTCATCGCTCCGGAGAGCAAACCGATAAGATAGGCAATGCCATTGATCGTACCATCGATGACAAAGTCATCAAACCCTTTCCAGAGTCCCATGCCCAAATTTTTAAGAGAGTTGATGAAGAGGATTTCATAGAGTTCGTCAACATAATATTTGTTAAAAACAAGTTTGTAGAGTCCCTTCCACCTCTCGGCCAACAGTTTGGGAAGGGCTGGGTTCTTCACGTAGAAGAGGTAAGCGATCCCAATCCCGATGAGTGCGATGACCACAGAGACCACCATCATGAGAAGTTCTAAGGTAGCCCCATGTCCTCCTCCCTCTCCTCCTGATGCCCAGGCCTGTGAGAGGATTGAAATCCCGGCATGGGCTTTGGCCGGCTCAGCCCCACCTCCTAATACAGGAGCGAGGAACTCATGGATGTGATTGGCTCCTCCCAAAACATGGGGAACACCTATATAACCTCCAACAATGGAGAGCACAGCAAGGACCATTAAAGGAACTGTCATGATCTTGGGCGATTCATGGATATGATGTGCCACATGCTCATCAACCCTGGACTCACCAAAGAAGGTCATGAACAGAGCCCTGAACATATAGAAGGCCGTCATCCCAGCAGCGATAGCAGCCACCAGCCACAATAAGAAATGGCCGTGGGAGCTGGAAAAGGCTTGCCAGAGGATTTCATCCTTGCTGAAAAATCCAGAGAGCCCAGGAATCCCGGCAATCGCCAGCGTGGCAAAGAAGAATGTCCAGAAGGTGATGGGAATCTTTTTTCTGAGAGCTCCCATCTTTCTCATATCCAATTCGCCACTCAGGGCATGCATGACACTTCCTGCGCCAAGAAAGAGAAGCCCCTTGAAAAAGGCATGGGTCATCAGATGGAAGATGCCAGCGCTGAATGCACCTACTCCCACGCCCAGAAACATATATCCCAGCTGGCTGATTGTAGAATAGGCCAGAACTTTCTTGATATCGTTCTGACAGAATCCAATGGAAGCAGTATAGATGGCAGTCGCCACGCCGACAATGGCAACGATCGCCATGGAGAGAGGTGCCATGGTGTAGAGTACATTACACCGGGCGATCATGTATACCCCTGCGGTCACCATGGTGGCCGCGTGGATAAGGGAACTGACCGGCGTGGGACCTTCCATGGCATCAGGGAGCCACACATATAGGGGAATCTGTGCCGATTTTCCACATGCACCGATAAAGAACAGAATGGTGATGGCGGTCACCGTGGCGGTATCGAGCTTATTTGCATTGGCAAAGACTTCTGTAAAATCTAATGTCCAGATCCCGTGTTTTCCAAGACTGGTGAAGAGGAGGAACATTCCAAGAATGAAACCGAAGTCGCCCACTCGGTTGACCACAAAAGCCTTTTTCCCTGCGTTAGCAGCGGAATCCTTCTCAAACCAGAAACCGATCAAGAGATAGGAACAGAGGCCGACACCCTCCCATCCCACAAACATCAGCAAGAAGTTGTTGGCCAGGATGAGGTTGAGCATCATGAAGACGAAGAGGTTGAGGTAGGTGAAATACCGTGGATAACCCGGATCGTCATGCATGTATCCTACAGAGTAGATGTGGATGAAGAAACTGACCCCGCTGACCACCAGTGCCATCAGGATGGAGAGAGGGTCGATCTGGTAGCCGATCACTGTTTGGAAAGAGCCCGAGACCACCCAATCAAAAATCACTTTTTCAAAGACGCGCTCAGTGGATGGCCTCCCAATCAATTCAAAGAAGATGAGGATGGAAGTGAGAAAGGAGAGTCCGAGGGCTGAACAGGCCACCCAACCGACCACTTTTTTTGAATATTGTCTTCCAAAAAATCCGTTGATCAAAAACCCGATCGCCGGAAACATGGGGATCAACCAGACATAATCAAACATGAAAGACTCCTTTAAAAAAAGAGCTAAGAGTTGAGAGTTAAGAGTTGAGAGTTGAAATCTGATTTTAATTCATAACTCATAATTCTTAACTCATAACTTTGGATCACCACTTCATAATATTAATTTCGTCCACATTGATTGTTTCTCTTGAGCGATAGATCATTACAAAGATCGCTAACCCAACCGCAGCCTCCGCGGCGGCCACGGCCATTACAAAAAAGGCGAAGAGAACCCCGTCCAATGACTGGAGAAAACGGGATAGGGTGATGAAGGTAATGTTCACAGCATTGAGCATCATCTCGATGCACATGAAGACCACAATGGCATTTCGCCGGGTCAGGGCTCCGATTACTCCAATCGTGAAGAGCAATCCGCTCAAGACCAAATAACATTCAGGGGGAACGGATGGAATCACCATAATCCTCTCCTTAAGTCCTTTTCTTACTTAAAATGACCGCTCCGACGATGGCCGCCACGAGAAGGACGGAGACAATCTCAAAGGGGAAAAGGTATTGAGTAAAAAGCATCTCGCCGACGGCCTTCACATTGGCACTCGCCTGATCCGGTGTATAGGAACCCATCTTGCCAGTTGGGGATTTGGCCACGACCGAATAAATAATCCCGAAAAGAAAAAGGACCATCAGCATGCCACCGATCACTTTTGAATAAAAAAGTTTTAAACCGGATCGAAGCTCCTGCTCCAGATCCAGAAGCATGATGACAAAAACGATCAGCATCGCGATGGCACCGGCGTAAACCACCACCTGGATGACGGCGATGAATTGACTATAGAGCAGGAGATAAAGCACCGCCACGCAGAGGAAGGTCAACACCAAAAAAAGAGCACTGTGAATAGGGTTCTTTCGAGTGATGACTAATAAGGAGGCGATAATGGAGACAAAGGCCACCCCCAAAAAGATCAACCATTGAAATATCGTTACGATATTTTCAGCCATCCGTTTTACTCCTTATGGATTAACCTTTTTCTCTTCTAAAAGTTTCTCGGTGGTCATGAGATAGACTTTTCGATCCCCTTCCACCCATTCATAGTTCTTTCCTAAAAAGATGGCATTCACCGGACAGACCTCTTCGCAATAACCACAAAAGATACATCGGCTGGCATCGAGTTCATAGGTAAGAGGATACCGTCGACCCTCTTCATCTTCAGCCGTCTCAATATAGATGCACTGAGAGGGACAGACCGCCATACAGAGGCCGCAGGCCACACATTTGGTTTTCCCGCGCTCATCCTTTTCAAAATATTGAATGCCTCTCCAACGTTTTGCTGGAGGTACCTTCTCTTCAGGATATTGGATGGTGATGGGTTTGGAAAAAAACCGGTTCAAAGTAAGCGCCAAACCTTTCAGCAATGGAATGATCATCGTTGACCTCTTTCTTACCCTTTCAGTGAAACGACCAATCCAGTTACTAAAAGATTGATCAGTGCCAATGGAATTAAAATCTTCCAGCCAAACTTCATGATCTGATCGTATCGGAGTCGCGGCATGGTCCCTCGCTCCCAGATGAAGAAGAAGAGGAAGATAAAGAGTTTTGCGCAGAACCAGACGATGCCGGGAATGAAACTGAGCTGAGGAATAATCGGCTGCCATCCTCCCAGAAAGAGCGTCACGGCCACGGCGCCCATCGTAACCATATGGGCGTATTCAGCCATGAAGAAGAGGGCAAATTTCATGCTGCTGTATTCAATGTTGAACCCGCAGGCCAGCTCTGCTTCAGCCTCAGGCATGTCAAAGGGAGTTCGGTTGATCTCAGCCAGACCGCAAATCAGATAAAGGACAAAGGCCACCGGCTGATACCAAATATTCCAATTCCAGAACCCTCCTCCCTGAAGACGAACGATCTCGGTCAGTCTCAGGCTTTCTGAGAGGATGAGGACTCCTATGACCGCGATGCCAAGAGCTACTTCATAACTGATCATCTGAGCCGCAGCCCGAAGGGAACCGGTCAATCCATACTTATTTCCAGAAGACCAGCCTCCTAAGATAATCCCAAATTCTCCAAGAGAGGCCACACCAAAGATATAGAGAAGTCCTATATCCACATCGGCCAGCCGCAGTTTGACCACCCAATTCGTTCCAGGGATGGTAAACTGATTTCCAAAGGGGATGACGGCAAAGATGCTGATGGCTGCGATGATCGAAATCATCGGGGCCATGACGAAGATGACCTTATCCGCCCTTCCAGGAACCAGGTCCTCTTTAAAGAAGGCTTTGACCGCATCCGAAAAGGGTTGAAGTAATCCAAAGGGCCCACAGCGATTAGGGCCATAACGAATCTGGATATGACCCAAAACCTTCCGTTCCAGCCAGGTCAAATAGGCTACAACAATCATCAGACCGGCAAAAACCACCACGCATTTGACAATGATCTCAATGAGAAGATACAACAGTTGCATCCTGCTTCTCCTCTACCGTTTCTCCACCCTTCCAATGAAGACCTTGTATTCAGGGTGCTGACTCACAGGGTCGTATCCGGAAATCAAAAGGTTATTCACAAAAACAGGGAAAAACGTGGTGGCAAAATAAGCCACCCCTCTGGGAACGGCTCCTGAAATCCGGCAGATCGTCTCCACCTCACCTCTGGGTGAAATGACCTTCACCCTATCCCCATCTCCCAAGCCTGCTTTGGTGGCATCCTCTGAGTGAACTTCGATGCAGGAATCAGAAAAGACCTTGGCTAACCCCATGGCTCTCTTGGTCGTCGTCCCGATTCCGTAATGGTAATGAAAACCTCTGGGAATGATCCATAAAGGATATTTGTCATCGGGCTGCTCTTCTGGCCCTTTGTATTCGACGGGGAGGAATCTTTTTTTCCATCCATTCCTTGAAGGCCACTGGATCCCGCCCTTCTCCAGATTGGAGTAATTGGCTCCAGCATAGAAAGGCACCAGAGAGGTAATCTCCTCCATGATCTCAGCCGGGTTCTGGTATCCCAATGGATAACCCATCTTCGTTGAAAGATCGCAGAGGATTTTCCAGTCGGGTCTGGAATCACCGACCGGTGAGATGGCCTTCCGCACCCTTTGTATCCTTCTCTCCATGTTGGTGAAGGTTCCGTCCTTCTCAGCAAAACTCACTCCAGGCAAAATCACCTGTGCATAACTCCCAATGTGGGTCATGAAAAGATCCTGAACCACCAAAAATTCCAATTGATGGAGTCCGTTCTTCAATCTCTCCAAGTTAGGAAGATTGATGAAGGGGTCCTCACCAAAAATATAGAGGGCTTTGATCCTTCCTTCCAAAATCTTATCGAACATCTCCACATAGGTGAAACCTGGTTTTTCTGGAATCCCTCTCTCCCAAATCTCCTCGAACTTCCTGCGCGCCTTTTCGTCTTCCACCTTCTGATAACCGGGAAGGAATTCAGAAAGAGAACCCATATCAAAAGCGCCTTGGACATTATTCTGAGTGAGCAGTGGGTAGACGCCCCCTCCTCCCGCTTCTGTCTCTCCGGTCAGCAGGGCCAGGTTGCAAAGAGCTTTTACTATCTCTGTTCCATTGGCATGCTGAGTTACACCAGAACCAAAGACGATCGCCCTCTTTTTCGCCGAGAGATAAAGATTGGCAACCCTTTCTAAATCAGCTGGAAAGATTCCTGTGGTATTCTTGACAAACTCGGCAGAAAATTTCTCTAAAGAGGACCGCAGGGTTTCAAAACCCTCTGTCTTAGATCCAATAAACTCTCTTGAAGGAGCACCCTTTTCGATAAGGAGACGAACCAGACCATTGATCCAGGCGATATCCGTCCCCGGTACAGGTCTCAACCATAAGTCAGCCCATTTTTCCCATTGGGTCTTTCGAGGATCGGCCAGGATGATTTTAGCGTTGTTCTCACGGATGGCCTCCCTCATCTTATTGCTGAAGATGAGGTTATCATCATACGCATCCGCACCGACGATAAGAATGAGGTCAGCCTTGGCTACCTCGTCCATCCCGTGAGTCATTGCCCCACATCCAGTAGAGGCCATCATCCCATAGAGGGAAGAGCCGCTAGACAATCGGGCACCATTGTCAATATGGTTTGTCCCGATGCAGGCTCTCATCCATTTCTGAAAGAGGTAATTCTCTTCATTGGTGGCCCTGGAGGAAGAGATTCCTCCGATGCTCTGGACGCCATACTTCTCCTTTATTTCTTGAAATTTTGTGGCGACCAGACCCAAGGCTTCTTCCCAGGAGACCTCCACAAAAACTCCGGATTTTTTCACAAGAGGTTTTTGAAGCCTGCCCGGATGATGAATAAAATCAAAACCGAATCTCCCCTTCACGCAGAGGCTACCCTGGTTGACCCCGGCATCCTCTTTTGTGGTCACCTTGACCACCTTCCTATCTGCAAGGGTATTGAGCTCCAGCTGGCAACCACATCCACAGAAAGTACAGGTGGTCTGGATTCTGTCCAGTTGCCATGTCCTTCCTTTGATGGGGCTGAAATCCTCTGTTAAGGCACCCACCGGACACATATGGAGGCATTCTCCGCAGGAGATACAATTTTCTTTCCGAACGGCCTTCACATGGGAGATGAAACCATGTTCTGCCACCTCGAGGACATCCGCTCCTGGCACATCGACACAGGCCTGGATGCAGCGGAGACACATGACACATCGATCAAACCACTGCCGGATCAGGGGAGTCCCATAAGGGATGGAGGGAAACTCTCTTTTCTCTGGAGGAAACTCGTTCTTTTCGATCCCGAATTCATAGGTGCGGTTCTGGAGCTGGCATTCTCCTCCAGCATCACAGACAGGACAGTCCAGAGGATGGTTGACCAGTAATAATTTCAAAGCCTCATGCCTCATCCTCTCCACGCGCTCCGTGCGGGTTTGAACCACCATCCCCTCGACCACAGGCGTCGCACAAGAGGCCATAGGCATTTCCGCACCCTCGACATCGACCAAGCAGATACGGCAGGATTTGAGCAGGCTTAATCTGGGGTGATAACACAGGGTGGGAATAGTGATCCCATTTTCTTTAGCTACCTCAAGGATTGTTTGATCCGGTCTTCCAGTAACTTCTTTTCCATCAATCGTCAGCTTCAGCATTCTCATCAAACCTCGTGATTCGAGATTCTTGAATCGTGATTTGGAATCCCTCACCACGATTCACCACTCACTATTCACCAACACACTATACTGCGAAGAGTCCGATCCGCACACATCGGAGACAGCGCTCCGCTTCTTTCTGAGCCACCGGAATCGAAAATCCTTCTTCCACCTCATCGAAGATCCATTTTCTTGAATCAGGAGGAAGCAACTCCAACATCGCTCTCTTCTGTCCTCCGGAGATCCCGATCTTCTCATCCTTGTTATAAACCTTGATCTTCTCAACCAGGGCCTCCAGACGTTCTTCCTCAGATTCTTTTACTTCCATCCCTCGAAGGAAGAGGTCAATCTTCTCAGCAGCCCTCTTACCATGGCCGGCTGCACGGACCAAAACATCCGGTCCGGTCACGCAATCCCCAGCAGAGAAGATTCCTGGACGGCTTGTTAAGAAAGTCCCTTCCTGGATGGCAATGGTGGATCGTTTCGTTGTCTTCACCCCGTCTTTCTCTTCAAGGAAGGAAAGGTCAATCGCCTGACCGATGGCCGGTATGGCAATATCAGCCTCGATGAAAAATTCTGAACCTTTGATCGGAACAGGTCTTCGCCTTCCGCTCTCATCCGGTTCGCCCAACTCCATCCGGATGCATTCCATTCCAACAACCTTTCCCTCCTTCTCAACGATCCGGACGGGATTACATAGGTAATGAAATTTCACGCCCTCTTCTTCTGCATCATGAATCTCTACTCGATCGGCAGGCATCTCTTTCTTTGTTCGACGATAAACCAGGTTCACATCTGCTTTGCCAATGCGGAAAGAAGATCGGACACAGTCGATGGCCACGTTTCCGCCACCGACCACCACCACTCTTTTTCCCTCGGGATAGGGGTCTCTTCCCAGATTGATTTCTAAGAGGTAATAAACACCGGGGATGAATCCCTTATATCCTTTGTCCTCTCCCTCCACACCCATGGGTGTATTGGTCTGGGCGCCCACGCCGATAAAGATCGCCTTATAACCTTGCTCAAACATCTGAGAGATGGTGATATCCTTTCCCACCTGAGTGTTATACCTAATCTCGACCCCTAACCTCTTTACAATCTCTGCTTCATATCCAACAATATCTCTAGGGAGACGATAGTCAGGGATCCCCATGGCGGCCATTCCACCTGGTTCACCCAGTCTTTCGAAGATGGTCGCTTGATAACCTTTCAGGGCAAGATAATAGGCGCAGGAGAGGCCAGCTGGACCTGCTCCGATGATGGCCACTTTTTCTGAACGAGCTCCCTCCTTCTTAAGGAGAGGTTCCTTTCTCTTTTCTATCTCATAATCTGCCACAAACCTTTTCAGCCATTTAATAGAAATACATTCATCAACATTTCCACGGCGACAGTTATCTTCACAGGGTCGAACGCAGATCCTCCCCAGAACTCCGGCCAAGCAGGTTGCCCCCCGGATGGCTGCAAGGGATTCCTCAAATCTTCCTTCTTTGATCAATTCGACATAACGGGTAATAGGGAGATGGGAAGGGCAAGCACTTTCGCAGGGTGCTGTCACCTTCACTTTATATTCCTGGCGAGGAATTTTTTTCTGCAATTGGATGGCCCCGGAGAATTGGTCTTCAAAATGGTCGATCGCATCCAACACCGGCTTTGGACCGGTCTGTCCCAAATTGCATTTGGAACTCTTCTGAATCGTCTCCCCTAAAAATTTTAATTGTTTTAAGTCCTCAACCTTGCCCTGACCATCACCAATCCGGTTCATAATGGTCGCCATGATCCGAGTTCCGACACGACAGGGTGTGCACTTTCCGCAGGATTCATCCTGAACTGCTTCCAAATAAGCCCGAATCAAATCGACCATATTGACTTCAGGGTCTCTGATGACAATCCCATCCCATCCAATGAAGGCTTTGATCTTTTTCTCTTTGTCCAATTCCAGGGGTAGATTGAGAGCGGAGACGGGTTGCCTCTCTGCTTCAGGTTTCCCTCGATTATCTGTCACCACTCCACCCCAACTGCTAAAAAGAATGTCCGTCATAACGACCCCTTCATTAAAAATGAAAGTTCAAATGTCAAAGCTCAAATGACAAATCAAATCCAAATTTCAAAATTTTTGGATTTTGACATTCCTTTGACATTATGGATTTTGGCATTTGGATTTTCTCTTTTATCGGTCGATTTCTCCTAAAACGATGTCAATGCTACCAATCGCTGAAATCACATCAGCAATTAAACTCCCCTCAATCATCTTAGGAAGGGCACTGAGATTGAGAAAAGAGGGCGGCCGAATCCTCATCCGCAAGGGCTTATTCGACCCATCGCTGACGAGATAGTATCCCAACTCTCCCTTGGACGCCTCCACGCCCACATAGACCTCGCCTTTCGGCGGTTGGAAGCCCTCAGAGGCAATCTTGAATTGCCGAATCAATGCAGCGATATCTTTTGTAACATCATCCTTCGGTGGCAAGGTGATTCGTGGATCATTAGCGATGACAGGACCTTTTGGCAGCCGTTCCAGTGCCTGTTCCACAATGGCATTCGACCATTCCATCTCCCTCAAACGCACGATGTACCGATCGTAGACATCCCCGACCGAGCCGATGGGGATATCGAAATCGAACTCATCATAACTTGAATAGGGAAAGGCCTTCCTCACATCATATTTGACTCCAGAGCCACGAAGGGTGGGCCCGGTCACCCCCCAGTTGATCGCATCCTCTTTAGAAATGAACCCAACGCCTTTGGTCCTCTTCAACCAGATCACATTCTTCGTCAGGAGCGTTTCATATTCTTTCATGTGTTCGGGAAAGGACTGGACAAACGCCTTGATCTTTTCTTCTATGCCGTCTGGAAGGTCTTTTGAAACTCCGCCAATTCTCATATAGGTGGGCGTGAGCCTCCCTCCTGAAACCTCTTCAAAGATTTTCAGGATCTCTTCCCTTTCCCGAAAGTTGTAAAAGAGGAGCGTCATGGCGCCGATGTCCAAGGCGTGCGTTCCCAACCAGATGAGATGGGCGGCAATCCTCTGAAGCTCAGCCATCATGACTCTTAGGTATTGAGCCCGTTTGGGGATGTCAATGCCTAAAAGTTTCTCCACGGCTAACACATAGCCCAGGTTATTACCCATCGCATTGGTATAATCCAAACGGTCGGTGAGGGGAATGACTTGGTGATACGTTTTACTTTCAGCGAGTTTCTCAACCCCCCGATGAAGGTGGCCGATATGGGGGACGGCCTTAACGATCACCTCTCCATCCAATTCCAACACGATCCTCAAAACCCCGTGAGTGGCCGGGTGCTGAGGTCCCATGTTGATGGTCATTAACCGTGTCTCTGCCATTTCAAACCTCGGGAACAAAGGGTTTGTCAAAATCCGGTCCTTCGACCGGAAAATCCTTTCTCAAGGGATGACCTTCATAACCATCCCAGAGGAGAATCCTCCTCAAATCAGGATGGTTATCAAAAGGGATCCCGAAGAGGTCATAGACCTCCCGTTCTAACCAGTTGGCTGCTTTCCAGATTGACTCCACACTTGAAACCGATTCAGACTCTCCAACTTTTATTTTCAGCCTCAATCTTTGTTGTTTCTTCATCGAGTAGAAAAAATAAACCACTTCAAAACGGGGGGACTCGGGAAAGAAATCTACACCACAGAGATCAATGAGCATCTGGTATTGGAGATCCGGGTCGGAATAGAGAAATTTACAGATCTCAAAAATGTCTTTCTTCTGGACTGTGACATTGACCTCTTCCCGAAATGTCTTCACCTCCAAAACGGAGGCCGGGAATTTTTCTTGCAATTTCTTCACTGCGATATTGATTTCAGCCATTCCCTTTTCCTCTTTTATCCTTTTATTTCATTTCAAGGCTGCTGCGAACATTTTTTCGATTCGCAAGCGTTTCTTTTCCAATCTTCTTCTGGAGCTGAACAAGGGCCGTCAGCAGAGATTCAGGTCTGGGTGGACAACCTGGAACATAGATATCCACTGGAAGAATTTGATCCACTCCCTGCACCACACTGTAGGTTTTGAAGACTCCGCCTGAGCAGGCACAGGCTCCATAGGCGATGACCCATTTGGGTTCCGGCATCTGTTCATAGATTCGTTTGACCATTGGAGCCATCTTTTTGGTCAAGGTCCCTGCAACGATCATCAAATCTGCCTGCCGGGGGGAGGGCCTGAAAACCTCTGAACCAAATCGAGAAATATCCCACGTCGCCGAACTGGTGACGATCATCTCCAGAGCGCAGCAGGCCAAGCCAAAGGTCACCGGCCAGATCGAATACTTTCGACCCCAGTTGACGAGCCAATCCAGGGCAGGCATAAAAGGCGTTTTCTCAAGGTAGGTTTCTATTCCCATTCCAATGCTCCTTTTTTCCAGATGTAGATATAGGCGACGAGTAAAATTCCAATGAAGACAGCCATTGAGACGAAGGCAAAGACCTTAAACTGTTTGAAGACCACTGCCCAGGGATAGAGGAAGACCACTTCAATATCAAAGAGGAGGAAAAGCATGGCAATAATGTAATACTTGATGGATATCCTGCGGAAGCTTGAGCCAATGGTCGTCATCCCACATTCGTAGGGCGCTTGTTTGATAGCCGTGGGTTTTCTCTGGCCTAAGAGAGCGGAAGCGGCAATGGCAAAGAGGGCAAAAACAACAGCTATGACAATATAGATGAGAATGGCAAGATATTCAATCAACATGAATGCCCCCCTTTATCCCGACAGAGGAGATAGGTTTTATCATGGTCGGGATGTTGCCCCACAGCAACCTTCAATAATATTTCGGAAGTTCTTATGTAAGGTTCCATTTGTGAAAAGTTTCTTGTTCGTGACCAAACTACAAAATTGCCTTTCTTTTGTCAAGAAAAATTTTATTAGAAATTGAAGTTAAATTAGTTTTTTTAGCTCTATCTTAATATATTGTTATTATTTAACATTTTAATTCTGAAGGCAGGTTTTGTAATAAACACAAAAAAGTTAGTGAAATAATTAACATTTTTATATTTAAATATTTTAATTTTGATCTGCAGTTATTCGTTTCGTTAATTATTCAGGTTGGTTCAACTAATGAGCTGAGGTAGGTGAAGAGATGCTTTTGTCCGATGGATCCTTTTTTTGAATCTTCACGGCGCAGACCTTAAATTCTGGGATCTTGGCAATGGGATCAAAAGCCGGGTTGGTTAATATGTTAGCTCTGCTTTCAAGGAAGTGGAAAGGCATGAATACTGTTTTTCTTCCTGCTGCGTCCGTCAACTTCACCCGGGTGGGAACCGACCCGCGTCTTGATGCAATGACGACCCAATCACCATCTGCCACCTTAAGTTCAACAGCATCTTCGGGATGCATTTCAAGAAAACATTCCTTGATTTCCCTTTCCAATGAAGGAGAATTTCTCGTCATCGTACCGGTGTGGTAATGGACATGAACCCTTCCGGTGGTTAACTGGAAAGGATACTCCTCATCAGCTGTTTCTGCAGCGGGTTTGTATTCAATGGCGCTAAACAAACCTTTGCCTCTGGTAAATCGACCCTGATGTAAAAATTTAGTTCCAGGATGTTCAGTATTGGGACAGGGCCACAGCAACCCCTCGCCTTGAAGTCGATCATAAGTAATGCCGCCATAAGATGGGGTGAGCTTTGCAATCTCTTCCATGATGGCACGGGGTGATGAATAATCCATGGGATAACCAAAACGGCTCGACAGCTCCTGGATAATCTGCCAGTCTGGTTTGGACTCTCCAGGAGGCTCTACCGCCTTTCGAAGTAACTGAACCCTTCTTTCTGTGTTGCTAAATGTACCCTCTTTCTCTGCAAAGGCAGCCCCGGGCAAAACCACATGAGCCAGGTCCGAGGTGGGGGTATTGAAGATATCGATGACTAAGAGAAAATCAAGGGCTTTGAGTGCCTTTTCCACATGATGGCAATCCGCATCACTCACCACTGGATTTTCACCCAGGATGACGATGGCTTTCATTTTCCCATTCAGAACAGCAGGAAACATTTCAGTCGCAGTCAATCCAATTTTATCTGAAAGTTTAGCTCCCCAGGCCTCTTCAAATTTTTGTCGAACCGCTTGATCGATCACTGTCTGGTAACCCGTATAAACATTCGGCAACCCACCCATGTCACAGGCGCCCTGGACATTGTTCTGCCCTCGCAGAGGATTGATGCCTGTGGATTCCTTGCCGAGATTTCCTGTGAGCATCGCCAGATTGGCAAGGGACTTGACATTATCCACACCCGTGGTGTGCTGGGTAATGCCCATGGTGTAAAGAATGCTTCCACGCTCAGCCTTGGCATAATATTCTGCTGCCTTTTCCAGATCAGCCACCGGGACCCCTGTGATCTCCGAGACCCTTTCAGGAGGATAATTTTCAACCAACTTTTTCAGTTCTTCAAAATTTTCTGTGCGCTCATCAATAAAGGCCTGATCTTGCCACCCGTTTTTCAAGATGACGTGCATCAGACCGTTGATGAGGGCCACATCCGTTCCGAGATTCTGACGAAGGTGTAAATCGCTTTGAAGGATGATCGGAATTCTACGAGGATCCGCGACAATTAACTTGGCTCCTCTGGCTTTCGCTCGGAAGACACGTGTGGCAATGAGGGGGTGGGCTATCGAAGTATTGGAGCCGATGATCAAGATGCAGTCAGCACCCTCGATCTCCTCAATGGAGTTGGTCATTGCCCCGCTGCCAAATACTGCGGCCAGCCCGGCCACCGTGGAGGAGTGTCAGAGCCGGGCGCAATGGTCGATATTGTTCGTGCCGATGGCTGCCCGGGTGAACTTCTGTAAAACATAGTTCTCCTCATTGGTACACTTGGCAGAGGTCAATACCCCAATGCTATCCGGACCATATTTTTCTTTAATCTCTTTCAGGCGTGTGGCTGCAAGATTGAGCGCCTCATCCCATGAGGTTTCCCCTAAAGCATCGCCCTTGCGAACCATAGGTTTGGTTAATCGGTTTGGGCTCGTAACAAACTCATGGACCGTCCATCCTTTGATACACAATTTGCCCTGATTCACAGGACTGGTTTTAGAAGGAAGGGTCCCAACGATTTTCCCATCGAGGACTTCCAACAGCAACCCGCATCCACATCCACAATAAGGACAGAAGCTTAAAACCGTTTTGAATTCCATCTAATTATTTTACCTCGTAACACCTTCATGTTTTTAAAAAAACTCCCTAATGGGGCACTGGCCTCCGCCAGAGGCGGGACTGGAAAATTTTTAGAGCGGCAACATTTTGCCGAGTCATTCAGATGGCCTCAATAGCAATCCAGCGTCTCATTCATTTCCTTTATTTCAATACTACAAAATATAAAAAAACCGCATTCTAAAAATTTGGAGGCCCCGCCTTTGGCGGGGAAAAGAGATTTAATCCCCATTTCATTTCGAAGATCTCAATTGTTACCTCACCTCAATGATATTGAAGGGTGATTTCTCATTCACGCTGAAGCCCGTCTTGTATCCAAATTCTTTGCTGATAATCTCTGCGACCTTTTTATAAAGCGTTCTTAAAGGAATATCTGCTGGACAGGCCTCTTCACACAATCCACAGTCAATACAGCGACCCACCATATGGATGGCTCGAGCCAAATGGAAAGTAGGATTGGCAGGGGGAACCTCTCCCGTACCTACCAATTGATCTTCTTCCAGGGAGCATTCATTGCAAAAACACATCGGACAGATATTTCGACAGCCGAAACACTTGATGCATCGGTCAAACTCTGTTTTCCAGAACTGGAGTCGAGCGTCCAGATCCATTGCCTCGACGCGGACCACTTTCTGGCTATCCGCTTTTTCTCCCTTTGGACCATCTATCAAACTATCCGGAAATGGTTTTTCACATTCACAAGCCTTGGCCAGTTCATCAGGACAACCAATTCCAATCAGGACAATCTTCTCTTCGTTCAACTGTTTCCACTTGAAGAGTTCTTTGAGTCCCCTTTCATCACAACCTCTTACTAGTACTGCAAAGGTCTCTTCAGGATATTCCGTGGTTAATCGAATCATCAACTGATTAAGGGGATAACGGGTATCACCCGCTTTTTTCCAGTCACCCAAAGAGAGAGGATCGAGTTCCTTAGGATCGCAGAAGAGGTGCGGCATGATGTTGCCATTCTTTTCTCTGAGACCAAGAAATCCCTTGATCTTCCCTTCGGTCAGTAATTTCTGGACATGTTCTCTAATCTTTTGACTCATACTTTTTTAAGCGGCCTCCTTTGCTTTCACTTTCAAAGGATTCGGCCCCAACTTTTTGATTTCTTCTACAAACTCTGAAATCTCATGAACGAATTCAACCGCTTCCGCCGAAGACACCCATCTCGCCCTGAGACGCTCTGGGTGAATGCCGGAAAACTCCAGCAACTTTTTCAGAAAAGTCATCCTTTTACTCGCCATGACATTACCAGACTGGTAATGACATTCGCCGAGACGTCAGCCGGCTACAAAGACGCCATCTGCCCCTGCCTGTAAGGCTTTCAGGATATAGTGAGGCGATATCGTCCCGGCACACATGACGCGGATGACCCGGATCGTTGTCGAATACTGCATTCTACTGACCCCAGCCAGGTCAGCGGCAGCATAGGCTCACCAGGTGCACAAAAAAGCAATGATCTTAGGTCGAAACTCCTCTGCCATGAAGAATTTCCTTTCAATCAAAATGGAAAGTTCAAAATGTAAAATTCAAACTGGTTCTTATCTTCTTTTCCTCAGTTTTCAATTTGCAATTTACAATTTCCATTTTGCAATGATCACTAGGCCGCCATGGCCTTTTCAATTTGAGTATAGATTTGCTTGCTGGTGAAACGCTTGAGCTGTGCGCTGGCTGACTGACAGGTGGCTGCGCAGGCCCCACATCCTTTACAAATCACTTCGTTGATCTCGCAGATTCTTTTATCTTCCAAATATCGAATGGCTTCATAGGGACAGACTTTTAGGCATCCCTGACAGCCTACACAGCTTTCAGGATTGATGAAGGCCACAATGGCATTGCCGAACATCTCCTTCTGGGACAAAAGCGTCACAGCACGCGCTGCGGCACCCAGACCCTGAGCGATCGATTCATCCATGGCCTTTGGAGAATGGGCGAGGCCGCAGAGAAAAACCCCGTCCGTAGAGAAATCAATGGGTCGAAGCTTGACATGGGCTTCCACAAAAAAACCATCCTTATTTACCGGAACCTTGAACAAGTTAGCAATAGGGTTTTCCTTTGGAGGTTCGACGGCCGTGGCTAGGATCAATAAGTCCGGCCGAATCTCCATCTCTCGATTCAGGACATAGGAGGTGAAGAGAACCTGAAGATCATTCTGATCCTTGGCAACTTTTAACTCTTTGCTCTCATCATAACGGATGAAGGCAATGCCTTGAGATCGTGCCTCACGATAAAGATCCTCGAATAGTCCAAAGGTTCGCATATCCCTGTAAACGATAAAGACATCCATCTCGGGGTTGATCTTTTTCAGTTTGAGAGCACTCACGACAGAATGAGTACAGCACACCTCGGAGCAGTATGGCCTCTCCCTGATTCGCGACCCCACACACAGAATAAAAACAGCTGAACGTATCTTTCCCAGAGAGACATCCTGATCTATAAATCTCCGGTCTAACTCCAGTCGGGTCAAAACACGAGGATCCTTTCCGTAGAGATATTGATCTGGCTTTAGCTCCGAAGCACCCGTAGCAACAATGGCAATCCCATGTTCTAATACCTTTTCATTTCCATTCATTTGAAGGGTGGATTTAAAATTGCCCACAAATCCTTCCACCTGCTTCAATTCAGTATTCAGGTAGACATCGATCTTCGGGTTGGATTGAACCTCTTGAATCAGCTTGGCCAGATTTTGCTGAACATTCTCACCCTTCCAGGTTTGATAGAGATTTCGAGCCTGGCCTCCCAAAACTCCTTCTTTTTCAATCAAACAGGTGCGGTATCCCTGTACCGCCAGGTTTTTGGCAGCGCTCATGCCTGCAAGGCCACCCCCAATGACCAAGGCTGTTTGATTGATCTTGATTCGAGGGGCAGACATGGGTTCAAATAAGGCGACTTTCGCCACGGCCATGCGCACAAGATCCTTGGCTTTCTCTGTACCCGCCTTTGAATCACCGCTGTGCACCCAGGAACACTGATTTCGAATATTTGCCATTTCAAAGAGATATTTGTTGATGCCTGCATTGATCACGGTCTCCTGAAAGAGAACTTCATGGGTTAAAGGGCTGCAGGCAGCCACGACCACCCGGTTCAGCTTCTGTTCTTTGATCACCTGGGCCATCTTATCTTGGGTGTCCTGAGAGCAGCTGAAGAGATTCTCCTCCACATGAACCACATCCGGCAGGGTTCGGGCATATTCAGCAATGGCTGGAACATCTAACACGCCTGCGATATTCGTCCCGCATTTACAAACAAATACACCAATCCGTGGAAATTCTCCCCGGACATCAATTTCCTCTGGAACTTCCTTGGTCTTCGTCATGGACCAGCGGGAATCAGCCAAAAAACTCTCGGCCATGGCAGCAGAGGCACTTGATTCAATCACCGAGGAAGGAATATCCTTGGGGGCTTCGAAAGCTCCGGAAGTAAAGATGCCGGGCTTTGAGGTGGAAACAGGTTCAAAGCTGCTGGTGGACACAAACTGATGGTGGTTAAGTTGAATATCCAATCTTCTGGCTAATTCCACCGCTTCCTTTGAGACGCCAATTCCCACAGATAAGACCACTAAATCAAATGTCTCTTCAATCCTTTTCTGAGCCTCGTCTGTATAGCGAATGAGAAGATCGCCTGTATCACTCATCGGAAAAATCTGGGTGATTCTTGATTTGATAAAACGCACTCCCGCCTCTTCCCTGGCCCGGTTATAGTATCTCTCAAAATCTTTGCCGAAGGTTCGCATATCAATATAAAAGATGGCTGTATCGAGCCCTCCCTTCGCATGCTCTTTAGCAACAACGGCTTCTTTGATAGCATAGGTACAGCAAACTGCAGAGCAGTAAGCCTTCGCCCCTTCGTGCACATCCCTCGAACCCACGCACTGAATCCAGGCGATTTTTTTCGGCTCCTTTTTATCGGAAGGCCTGATCAGATGCCCGCCCAAGGGCCCCGAGGCAGAAAGCATTCTTTCGAATTCCAGGCTGGTGACGATATTGGGAGAGCGCTGGTAACCATAGACATCATAAACCTTTGGATCAAAGACCTCACATCCAGGGGAAATGATGATCGCTCCGGCTTGAATGGTCAATTCTTTTTCCTTGTCCTCAAAATTGATGGCCTTTGCAGGACAGAGTTTTTCACAGACCTTACATCTCCCTTTTGTAAGAAAGATACAATGGACAGGATCAATGGCATACTTCAGAGGAACGGCCTGGGCATACTTCACATGGATGGACTTTCTCTTGGCAAGCCCTGCATCATATTCACTATCAATTTTAGTTGGGCATTTCTCAGCACAGAGACCACAGGCAATACATTTAGCCGGGTCCACATAGCGCGGGTATTGAACCACCTTCACTTCAAAATTCCCCTCCTCCCCGGAAATGCTTTTCACCTCGGAGAGGGTCAGTAGCTCAATGTTGAGATGCCGGCCGACCTCGACCAGTTTGGGCGAGAGGATTCACATGGAACAGTCATTGGTGGGGAAGGTCTTGTCCAATTGGGCCATGACGCCACCGATGGAGGAGGACCTCTCCACGAGATAGACATAATAGCCGGAATTGGCCAGATCCAATGCGGCCTGCATCCCGGCAATGCCTCCACCGACCACCATCACTGAACCGATTCTATTCTGTGTCATCTTTACTCCACCCTTCACCAAACGAAAAAGCTATGGTTTTGTTGATTCTGTCTCCTTTTTGGTTTCTTTCCGCTCGGCTAATTCTTTCTCCTCTGCTAACTCTGTTTCCTTTTTTAACAATTCTTCAATCCCGCTGATCGGAATCTCGTTCAACTCCAATCCAAGTGCCTTTTGACCGATGCCCATGCTCAATCCAAGAAGCTGTGTATAGAGAATGGAGGGAAGAGGATGGTTCATATTCCTTTGAGAAAGAATCATTTTTTGGACCTTGTCGAACTGAATGTGGCAGTATGGACAGGCGGCACAGACATAATTCGCACCCGATTTTTTCCCGTCGGTCAGTTTTTTTAAAGTCAAATCCATGGACAGCTTATCATTGATTCCCCATAAAGGGGCGCCGCAACAATCAAGTTTCATTGTCCATTCGATGCTCTCCGCACCGGTCACTTCAACCAGTTGATCAAACAAGGTGGGTGCCACCGGATTATCAAATCCCACAACCTGGCTGGGCCGTAAGGCATGGCATCCATAATGGGTAGCGATCTTAAGCCCCTTAAAGGTCGTGGCTATCTTCCCTTTGATCGCTTCGATGCCTATATCTTTATGAAGAACGGAAAGAAGATGTTTGATCTCGATCCTTCCCTCATACTTCAGGCCTTCTTTCTCGAGGGTCGTATTCACTTCCTTCTTCAAAGAAGCATTCTCTTTCATGAGGTAGTCTGCTTTCTTGAGGCTGCCATAGCAACATTTGCACAACGTCATCACATTCAGATTCTTCTTTTCAGCCAGGGCCAGATTTCTTGCTGCAGAGAGGAGGAAAATTTTAAAGCCCATATTCCTCAGGGGATATCCACAGCAGTTAAATTCTCTGATATCGACCAATTCCACACCGAGCTTCTCAAGAACAGCTCTGGAGGAAGATTCGTACTGGTTGAGACGGGCTGGAATGGTACAACCGAGAAATAATGCAAATTCCATCATTTTCTTTCCATAGGATGCAGGGTCTTTTCTCTTACTTGTTTGATCGCTAAATTTTTAAGTTCGTAAAGCACATCCGTGACGTGGACCCCCTGTGGACATTGTTCCTGACACTGATAACAGGTCAGACAATCCCACAGCATATTTGAACCAAAGGCAAGATCCCTCAACCCTAAACCAGCGGCATGCATGATTTGATGGGGCAGGAGCCCCAGGGCTTCCTGAGGATTTTCAAAGTTACCCACCACAGGACAGACGGTTGTACAGGTCTGACAGCCAAAGCAAACCGAAAAGGTTTTTGCCTGAGCAGAAAGGTTCAGCCCGCTCTGTAATTTTCTGTTCGTGGGAGTCAGAGGTAGAACCTTATCTTTCTTCTTCATTAAATCACATTGAGCTGCAATCGCCTCTCTCGCCTGGATCAAGGGCTTCTCGTAATCTCTCAGAATCGTTTCTTCCTTCATCAATCCACGGTAAAAAGAAAGAGGAGAGAGAACGAGGAATTCCGGGTATCCCTTCTTAAGGAGAGTTTCTCTTACGTTAAACCACAAATCCTGCAGGTTGATCCCCACTGGACAGACCACCGTACAACGATAGCAATTGGAACAGAGATAGACCCCTTCTTGAATATGCCTCAGTTCTTGCGGGCTCAATGCTTTGCCAGAGGCAAGGGCCTTGAGGGAGGCGATCTTTTCAGAAGGAAAAATATTCATATTCGTAATTTCTTCAAAGGCCATGATCACCGAGCATCTCAAACTGCAGGTTCCACAATGAGTGCAGGCATCCAGTTCCATGGCCTGGAGAGTGGCTCTGTTCGCCGGAGCCAATTTGTCTTTTCCGATGACTCCGTTGGCAAGGAGGCTTATTGAACTGGCAAAGATATGGAACATTTTACTGAAGGGAAGATAGGCGAGTCCTACGAAACAAGCTAAGATATGAATGTACCAAAGCACGCTGGGTAAACGAGCCCTGTCAATTCCGAGGCCGATGGGGCTGATGATCTTGGCTGCTCCATAACCGGTAAATGCCCATTGGGGCCGGGCATGGCATCCCTCACAACTCGATTGATGTAACTCCTTACCTTTCTGTAAGATTGCTTCGTCAAAAGACCCTTTTAAATTTGGGGAAACCACACCAAATTCTTTCACCCAATAGGCTTCCAAAGACTTTAGTTCTTGGGAATCACTCAATCCAGAATATTCATCCACCATCCTCTTATAATCGGAGTAGGCGACCATTTTGGTGGCTTCCAAAAAGATACCGGAGAGCATGATGACTGCCACAATGAGGATGGTATAAATATCCATGGCATTGGTGAACATGCGGGGGACCTTCAAAATGAATCGGCGATAAATCGCAATGATCACTCCAACGATGACGAGAGCGCCGAAGAGGTCTCTTAAAAACATAAAAGGATTGATCGTAGAATAATAGTTCTTCCATATGGCTATGGTGATGGTTTTGTCCAGAGCATGCATCAGGAGAAGAAGCATGAAACCGCCGTAGATAAAAATATGCATGACCCACCTGAGAAAATCCTCCCTCAATATCCTGAATTGGAGCAGTACATCGAGAACAAAGACTTTCAGCAGAGTAAGAATCTTGACACTGAAAAGTGTCGAGAGGATTCCCTTGATGGCAGAAAAAAACCGTGTGGAGGTTGAAATCTCTTCTGCTCCTATCCCGATCTTGTATCGGAACCAGGTCGATACTTTATAAATCAAAGCGATCAGGAAAATGACCAGGGAAATGTATAAGGAAACCTTGAGGAACATAAACTTATATCCCTTGACTCGGTTGAAAAGGAAAGGGTGTTAAAGAACTTGTGAATTTTTTAATTTGAACGCCTCATTCCTAAACCAAACGCTTTCTTTTGTCAAGCGAAAAATCGCACTTTTCACATCAATTTCTTATTGACAATAGATAAAAGATTTACATAATTAATTGTAACTTCAAGTCAATCTTTCTTCAAGGGGTGCCGATGCGGTTTGGATTCCATATTTCCATTGCTGGAGGCTTTTCAAAGGTGGTTGAAAGAGCCAATGCCAGGGGCTGCGAGACCATCCAATTCTTCTCCAGAAACCCAAGGGGATGGAAATATTCCCCCCTGAATAAGAAGGAGGTGGAAGAATTCCGATCATCCATTCAATCCTCTACTCTTTTCCCTGTCTCTCTTCACATGCCCTATCTCCCCAATATCGCTTCCTTCAAGTCAAAATTTTACAAGCGGTCAATCCATTCGATCGCCACAGATCTTCAAAGGGCAGAGCAATTGGGAGCCCAGTACCTGATCATCCATATCGGTCATCGGATGGAGTCCTCGGAAGATCAAGCCATTGAGGCTGTTTCACAAGGGATCGATCAGGCCTTTGAAAAGGTGAAAAATGGCGTCATGCTCCTCACGGAGAACACAGCAGGGCAGGGGACAGAGATCGGATATAACTTTAATCAGATCAAAAACATCATCGAAGGGGTTCATGACCATCAAAGAATGGGCGTCTGCCTCGACACCGCCCACTCTTTTGAGGCAGGCTATGATCTCTCTAATAAAGATGGAATTGAGAGGACTCTTGAAAACTTTGATCAAACAATCGGCTTGAAACGACTCTATCTCCTTCATCTCAATGATTCAAAGACTCCTTTGGGATCAAGAAAAGATAGGCATTGGCACATCGGTGGGGGATATATCGGACTGGAAGGATTCAGAACTCTGGTCAACCATCCTTTATTAAGGCACCTCCCTGGGATCATGGAGACTCCAAGAAAAGATACTGTGGAAGACCTGAAAAACATGGAGGTGATCCGGAGTCTCGTTGAGTAATTCTCTTCCTTTTCCATTTTGTCATTCCTGCAAAAGCAGGAATCCAGATATTTTTAATACCCATTTCTGGATTCCCGTTTACACGGGAATGACACGATTCAAATCCTAAAGAAAGGGTGTTCAAATTTTTAAGCAATAGATATGGAAATTATCGATTCTCATACCCACTGGGGACCCTCGGTGAGCATGGGCACAGAGGTAACAACCGAAGAACTTCTGAGGCAGGCAGAGCAAAGCAATGTGAGTCGGATCGTTATCTTTCCATTTCCCTCCATGGCATTGGCAGATGAAGGAATCAATGAGAGACTTCTTAACGAAGCCAACAGGGTAAACCCCGTTAGAAATTCCAGCGGGGCATTAAACCCCGCCGGAATTATTCTAAAATCTAACCCCGCTGCAGAGCGGCGGGGCATTATTTCTAACGGGGTAAAAAGATTTATTCCTTACTATTATATTCCAGAAACGATGAAACCTATTCCTGATAAAAAGGAATTTTACGGTGGGAAGTGGCATTGGATGCGGGGGGTCCAGGATTCTTCATCCAACTATCAGGCTTTGGAAGATCCTAAATTGGAAGAATTTATTGAAACATCAGAAAGGATTGACCTTCCCATTGTCTTTGAGGAGGAACTCGCTTTCACAGAGGCTTTTGTAAGAAAGACAAAGAATTTGAAGTTCATCATCCCTCATCTGGGAATGCTTGGGGGAAATCCCATGGACTTCCTACATACCTTCAAAGCGAGAGAGAATGTCTACTTCGATACAGCCCTGGCTAGTCCAAACACGATGATGAGCTTTTTAGAGAAAATAGGGCACGGGAGGATTCTCTTCGGTTCTGATATTCCTTTTGGAACGATGAAATGGGAATTGGAAAAAGTTCTCTCTTTGCCGATCGGAGATGACAAAAAGGAATGGATCCTTTCCAAAAATCTGAAAAGGCTGATCGGATTGGGATGAGTTCGTCAAAACTTATTGCAATAAATAGAAGCGTCCGCTTTATTCCCAACCTGTGGTGACAAGGTTAAAAGTAAAAAAAAGAATTATCCTCTTTCAAGGAGATAGGGGGACACGAAGATGGCATCCAAATTTTTCAGTGAAAGAAATTTGAGGTTTTTGCTTTATGAGGTCTTTGATGTCGGCTCGCTTACCCGATACGATACCTATAAAGAATACGATGGCAAAACCCTCGATATGGTCCTCAAAGCAGCCATTGAACTGGCCGAGGGTCTTCTTTGGCCTATCTTCCAAGAGATGGACAAGAATCCACCGGAATGGGTTGATGATCAGATTAAGGTTCATCCCTCGGTTAGAAAGGTTTTAGAGGAATGCGGTGAAGGGGGTTGGATTGGTACCAACATCCCTTTTGAGTGGGGGGGACAGCAGCTTCCTCAAATGATTACACAAGCGTGCACATTCATTTTTGCCACAGCCAATTATTCCGCTTCGGTCTATCCTGGTTTGACTTCGGGAGCCGCTCGTCTCATTCTTAACTTTGGAAAAGAGGAGATGAAAAAAATCTATCTTCCCAAGATGCTTGCCGGAAAGTGGCAGGGGACTATGGCCTTAACTGAACCCGAAGCAGGAAGTTCACTCTCCGACATTACGACGATCGCCGAACCTACGGATCAAGGCTACTATAAAATGAGAGGTCAAAAAATATTTATATCGGCTGGAGACCACGACGCGGTTGAAAATGTGGTCCATCTCATGCTGGCAAAGATCCAAGGCGCCCCTGCCGGTGTAAAAGGAATTTCTCTTTTCGTTGTACCCAAAAAGCGGGTGGACGAGAAAGGCCAATTGGTTTTCAACGATGTAGTCACATCCGGAATTTTTCACAAGTTAGGTTATAGAGGATGTCCCATTGCCCAGCTCAGTATCGGAGACAACGACGACTGTCGCGGCGACCTGGTGGGTGAACCCAATAAAGGACTTCTCCATATGTTTCAGATGATGAACGAGGCACGAATTGAAGTAGGAGTAGGAGCCACGGCCATTGCTTCGGCCGCCTATTACGCGGCCTTGGAGTATACAAAAAAGCGACTTCAGGGTAGAAGATTGTCAACCAAGGATCCCACGCTGCCCCAAGTTCCTATCATCGAACACCCGGATGTGAAGCGCATGTTGCTTTTCCAACGTTCCATTACGGAAGGATCTCTCGCTTTACTGACACAATGCGGGAAATATGCCGACCTCGCCATCGTTCTCACCGGAGAAGAGAAGGAAAAGAACGAGCTTCTGTTAGACCTCTTAACTCCGGTTGCCAAAAGCTATCCATCGGAAATGGGTTTGCTTTCGATTAGCCTGGGTTTACAATGCCTGGGTGGATCAGGTTACTGTGATGACTACCCTTTGGAACAATATTATCGGGACGCACGGATTCATCCGATCCATGAGGGCACCACGGGTATCCATGGATTAGACCTTCTCGGTCGAAAAGTTATGATGAGTAATGGGAAAGCTTACAAACTCTACCTGGAAGAAGTGCAAGGGACCATTCGTGGAGCGGAAAAATTTGAGGAGCTTGAACCCTATGCGCAGAAACTCAAGGAATCGTTGGAAATGCTTCAAAAAGTTACCGCCCATCTGATGGAGGTGGGGAAAAAAGAAAGTCCTGAACTCTTTTTGGCTGACGCAACCCTCTACCTGGAGTTCTTTGGAATTGTATCTGTGGCCTGGCAATGGCTTATCCAAGCCACGGCTATAGTGAAGGCTCTGGAAAATCGCCCGGACGGCGCAGAAGCAAATTTTTATACCGGTAAGTTTTTTGCCTTCCGTTATTTCTTTGAGTATGAACTTCCGAAGATTCAAGGCTTGGCCAAACGGTTGATGAATAGCGACGGATTGACGGTTGAAATAAAGCCTGATTTTTTTTCCGATTGACAGGTCATGGCAAATAGAATTCATTCTTTTATCCATGTTTTCGGTCAAGGTAGGGATTTTCTATTAAGCAGGTGATGACACCTCTTAAAATAAATAGAAGCATCCCCTTTACACATGATCCTCATCTATCCTCCTGTTGCCAAACCAAGTGAACCTCCAGCGGGTATAGCAAAACTCTGCGGTGCCCTGAATTACCACGGAATAAAATACAGGGTTCTGGACGCGAATTTAGAAGGTCTTCTCAGCCTTCTGGAGGCTCCACCTGTGTCATTGGATACCTGGACCTGCCGGGCATCCCGTCATCTTTCCAGACATCTCGCCTCGTTGAACGGTTGGAACGCTTACCCCGGCAGCAGAAAGTTCCCCGGCTCTAGCCGGGAGGATGAATGTGCCCATCGTTTGGCCGGCCTGTCCCGACGTAAGCGGGGGATGTCGCTCCACAGAGACGTTGATCAGGAACTACGACCTTTGCCCGTGGGGCTCCACCAGGATGATGGCCGTTATCGCCGGGCAATCAAGGATCTGAACCGGCTTCTTGATATGGCGGCACGTTCCAGTCGCGTACGCCTGGGTCTGGCGAATTATGAACATGAAGAACTCTCTCCAGCAAGGAGCACAGATCTTGTCAGAGCCGCAGAAAATCCGGAAGATAATCCTTTCTATCCTTATTTTAAAAAACGGCTCACGGAGCTTTTAAAAAAAGAACAACCTTCCCTGATTGGATTTTCGCTCAATTATTTAAGCCAGGCCCTGTGTACGTTCGCAATGATCGGTTTTCTTAAACGGGAGTGGACCGGGATAAAATTGGTTTTGGGTGGAGGGCTCGTGACTTCATGGATGAGAAGGCCTCATTGGCAAAATCCTTTTAAGGGTCTGGTGGATCATCTTGTAGCCGGACCAGGAGAAGCCCCTTTGCTTTCACTCATGGGTGTTACGCAATCTACAGATATTCTGTATAAGCCGAATTATAATTCTCTACCCATAAGAGATTACTTTGCCCCCGGGCCAATTCTTCCCTACAGTTCTTCAAGTGGATGCTACTGGAATAGGTGTTCATTTTGTCCGGAAAGGGCCGAGGGAAATCCTTATATTGTCATTCCGACTGAGGAGGTGATCCTTGATCTTCTTCACCTGGTTGATAAACAGAAACCGGTTCTCATCCATTTGCTGGACAATGCGATCAGTCCGTCACTGATGAAGGCAATTTCTGAACATCCTCCTGGTGTGCCATGGTATGGCTTTGCCAGGATTACCCGCCATCTTACCGACCTGAATTTCTGTTTGGCCCTGAAGCAATCAGGATGTGTGATGTTAAAACTTGGTCTGGAATCAGGAGACCAGAGTGTGCTCGACAATTTACAAAAGGGGATCGATCTTGCAGAGGCATCATCAGCTTTAAAGAATCTAAAAGAGGCAGGGATTGCCACTTATGTCTATCTTCTTTTTGGAACTCCCCCAGAAAGCCTGATAGGGGCGCGAAGGACCCTTGAGTTTGTTGTGAAGCATCATGATTGCATTGGTTTCTTGAATCTTGCCATCTTCAATATGCCGATCTACGGACCGGAGACACGACAGATGAAAACAAAAACATTCTATGAAGGGGACCTTTCCCTTTACACGAGTTTCGATCACCCGAAAGGGTGGAGCAGGCCATTGATCAGGCAATTCTTGGACAAGGAATTCAAGAGACATCCTGCCATGGCGCCGATTTTGAGAAGAGATCCTCCTGTATTTACCTCTAACCACGCCCCCTTCTTCGTTATGGATGGGGTGGTAGGGTGATGGGGAGATAGACGCTGCGATTACAATCTTGCTGTCTCGTTTCGGTCAACCCTAAGGTTAGGCATTGCATGGTGGTTTTTGTGCATTGCTCATTAAGAAATTTTTAAAAATACTCATATTCTCTGGAGAGATGTCTTCAAATCTCACTCCAGTCCGATAATCCCATGTCCAATCCTTCCTCAGATGAATATCCATCCAAACTACCTGGACGATCGCCTCAATGATATTTAATTCAGAACGAGAAGGGAAAAATAATTTCAACGCCAGATGTTGACCAATCTCAATTTTCTCTGCAAAAGAAACAAGCAATCCCCCTTCACTGGCATTGATAGCTTGACCGTATTTGAAGAATAAGTTGGTTCTACTATACTTAACTGGTAAATCGACATTGATTCTGGGATATTTTCTTTTTTCTGTAGCAAGGTTTTTTTCCATTAACTCCATCGGATTGCTCCCATCTGATTTGATTTCGCTGTAATTAACAGCAAAAATTATGCCAGAAGGAGGTTAACCGCTTTAGTTTCGTAACTGGCTGGAGTTTAAGGCTGAAATTGAATTATAAAAAAGATTTAAGTTGAATATGTCCTCATAGGAAGTGACATGTTGTCAATGATTCTTGACAAAATTTCTGTCTTGATTTGTGAGGGAAATTGAATCAGATGTTTAAAAGAATGACAAATAAGGCAGGTAACAAAAGTGTTGATGATTAAAGATGTGTCCCTTCGTTGCGCAAATGTTTTGTGCATTGATTGGGTAATCAGGTGACGGAGAGATCGGTGATAGGGTTGATTTACAGAGACGGGAAATGAGGAGGGGATTTTTGAAAAAAAATAATTTATAATTAGTTTAATTTCTCCGAGAGATTCTTCAAATTCTTCAAGACCGCTTTGAGAAAGAACCAACATTTCTAAGACAATCATCCATGAAAAACATACGTAACTTTAGCATCATCGCACACATTGATCACGGAAAATCGACCCTTGCAGACCGCCTCATTCAAATTACCGGTATGGTCGATGAACGAAACTTCAAGGATCAGATCCTGGATAATATGGACATCGAGCGCGAGCGGGGGATTACCATCAAGAGTCAGGCCATTGCCCTTCCCTATCATGCCGGAGACGGAGAGGAGTATGTTCTCAATCTGATCGACACCCCAGGTCATGTCGACTTCTCTTATGAGGTTTCTCGCTCCCTGGCATCTTGCGAAGGGGTCCTTCTTCTAATTGATGCGGCTCAGGGCGTGCAGGCTCAGACGATTGCCAATCTTTATCTGGCCATGGAGAATAACCTGGAGATCATCCCGGTCATCAATAAGATCGATCTTCCCACAGCAGACGTGGAACGGGTGATCGAGCAGATCGACTCGGAGCTGGGGTTGGATCCTTTTAGTTATCTAAAATGCTCGGCCAAAGAAGGAATAGGTATCGAAGAGATTCTGGAGGCCATTGTAAAGAGAATCCCTCCTCCGAAAGGGGATCCGGCAGGACCGCTGGCTGCCTTGATCTTCGATGCCCAGTACGATTCTTTTCGTGGAACGGTCATCCACTGCCGGGTCTTTGATGGAACTGTAAAGAATGGGGATATCATCCGCCTTATGTTCAATCAAGCGACTTATAAGGTCGAAGAGGTAGGACGATTCCTGCTCACCAGAGAAAAACGTGACAAGATCTCCGCGGGAGAGGTGGGTTACATTTTTGCAGGGGTCAAAACCGTTTCGGACGTCCACATCGGCGATACCATTACACTCGACGACCGGCCCTGTGACAAGCCCCTCACTGGCTTTAAAGAATTCAAACCGGTGGTATTCTCTTCCATCTATCCAATCGCTCCGGAAGACTATGAAGACCTGGCCGTTGCCCTTGAAAAATATATGTTGAATGATGCGGCCTTCGTCTATCAGAAAGATTCCTCGGTTGCCTTAGGACAGGGCTTTCGGTGCGGATTTCTGGGTCTCCTTCATCTTGAAATCGTCCAGGAAAGGGTGGAACGGGAATATGATCTTTCCATTATCCTGTCTGTTCCCAGTGTTCGTTACCGGTTTACGTTGAAAGACGGAAGCATCGTGTTCGTTGACAATCCTGCTCACTACCCGAATCCTCTTTCCATTGAAAAAGGAGAAGAGCCCTATATTCGTGCCTCACTGCTGATGCCGGAAAGATACCTGGGCGCCGTGATCAAACTCTGTATGGAGAAGCGAGGTGAGAACTCAAAGCTTAACTACCTGGGTCCGGGCCGTGTGGAGTTGATTTATGAGATGCCTCTCGCCGAGGTGATCTATGATTTTTACGATCGTTTCAAATCCATCACTCAGGGATACGGGTCCTTTGATTACGAAGTCATTGACTACAGAGAAAGCACCCTGGTCCTGGTGGACATCCTGGTCAACGGCGAGAAAGTGGATGCCTTGTCGCAAATAGTCCATCGCGATCAAGCCCGTCCCCGTGCCCTGCGGGCCTGCGAAAGATTAAAGGAAGAGATTCCCCGGCAGATGTTTAAGATAGCGATTCAGGGGGCTATCGGAGGTGAGATCATCGCCCGCACCACGATCTCTCCCTTCCGTAAGGATGTAACAGCCAAATGCTACGGGGGTGATATTACCCGTAAGCGAAAGCTTCTGGAGAAGCAGAAGAAAGGCAAAAAGAGGATGAAGATAATCGGGTCGGTGTCCATCCCTCAGAGTGCCTTTCTCGCCGTTTTAAAATCGGACACGGATAGCTAGAGGGTTCAAGGGGTCCAGGGTACTGTGTCAAAAGTCCCTTTACTTTGATTGTCATTCCGGGCTTGACCCGGAATCCAGTATTTCTGAACTGGATTCCCGCTTTCACGGGAATGACGGTTTCGGAGTTAATTTAAAGAAGTATTAGATTCGCTACACTAGGGGCCAAGGGGAATACTCAATTTAACCTTAATTTTTTAAAAAATTCGAACCCTAGAACCCTTGAATCCTCGAACCCTAAATTGGTTCACTATGAACTCAGAGAAAATTCCCGGCCTCTATATTCACATTCCCTTTTGCATCAGCAAATGCCTTTATTGCGATTTTTATTCGTTAACGTCCATCTCTGCCATTCCTGATTTTCTCGATACCCTCTTCAAAGAGATGGAGATGTACCATAACCGATTCAATCCTTTTGACACGGTCTACATTGGAGGCGGAACCCCTTCTCTTCTCAGCCCTCAACAATTGGAAAGCATCCTGAAAAGGGTACGGAAAAACTTCGATCTGATATCGGACCCAGAAATAACTATCGAGACCAACCCGGCTGATCTCGATCAATCTTTCCTTGAATCGATTCGTGAGATTGGAATCAATCGAATCAATATCGGAGTCCAATCTTTTGATGAGAAAATACTGAACTTTCTGGGAAGAAGGCATTCCGTAAAACAAGCCATTTCAGCCGTTGAGGCTTCAAGGAAGGCGGGGTTTCATAACATAGGACTGGATTTGATTTACGGTGTCCCGGAGCAGGATATAAACTCATGGCTGGATACTTTGAAGCAGGCTGTCGCCTTTTCGCCGGAACATATCTCCTGTTATCAATTAACTCTCGAGGCGAAAACCCATTTAGGAATGAGGTGCCAGGCAGGAGAGTTTTCCCTTCCCGGAGAAGAATTACAGTATGAATTCTTTATGAAGACGTCCGAATTCCTTGAAGAGACCGGTTACATCCATTATGAGGTATCGAACTTTACAAGAGGAACAGAGTACACCTCCCGGCACAATCAAAAATACTGGGACCACTCCCCTTACCTTGGCCTTGGTCCTACTGCCCACTCCTTCCAACCCAATCGGCGCTGGTGGAACCATCCTTCCCTTGATCAATACCTCGCTGCGATCAACGCGGGGAATCTTCCGATTGAGGAGACAGAAATCCTGACGATGGAGCAACTAAGACTGGAAGCGCTTTACCTCGGTCTCCGGACGAAAAAAGGAGTTTGCCTCCAGGATTTTAAGAACCAGTATGACTACGATCTCTTCACCGAAAAAAAGAAGACATTGGCAAAACTAAAGGAAGAAGGATTCATCTCCATCGAGGATGGCTACCTCTATCCTACGCAAACCGGCCTTGCAATAGCCGATCGCCTTGCATTGATTTGAGGAAACAGTATTTTTACGAAACGGTTCTATAGATTATTCTTCACGAAGGTGTGGAGAATAACAAATACATGTTTGCAAGCCCTAATTTTCTATCTTCTTTAAAACTTCTTGCAATAAATAGAAGCGTCTCCTTTCTCTATAAAAAACAATACCATTTATTGGGCCCTTAACAAGTTGTTTTAGAACCTACGTCCCTTATTCTCCCTTCTTCTTCTTCGACTCCTCTTCCTCACCATGTTGCATCATCTTCTTCATCATGGAGCAGCAGTCAGCCATATCCCCTTCACCTTTGCAACAATTTCTCATCATTTCAGCCATTTTCTCAAATTTTCCCTTTTTATCCATTGTCCTTTTCCTCCTTATTGTTTTTTAAGTACTATGAATCCTTTTGACTATAAGACGGAAGTCAGACAGGAAAGGTTACACTTGAATGGCGGTTCCAATCCGCCCATGGGCTCCAGAAAAAGATAAACGGGGCAGCCCATCTGGTCGCACCTTCCCTTTTGTAAATCGAAAGCACCTCAAAAAATGGTATCTGTTTTTAAAATTCAATGTGGTGCTTTCGTTTTCCATGAAACATCGGTAGAATGGGATAAGGAAGAAATCGGAAGGAGAGAAACGAAGATGGATATTCTGATCGAAGAACTCAATCTCCTCTGGGAGCCAATCCGGCCCTACCTGGCACGGCAGGTCGAAGAACTCTATGGACGCCGAGACGGGCACGTTCTGGAAATCGGCCCCTTTTCAGGCCTCATATTTTCTCTCGCTCAGAAGAAGGTTGGCCAGAGTTTCTTGATCGCTGCCTTTCCGCAAGCAGCAGTTCCTCTGTACCGGCAGGAGGCTCGAAAGCACGGATTGGAAGACCGGGTCAGGATCATCGAAAGCGATAGCTCTTTAATTGGTATTGCGGACGAGAGTGTTGATCTGGCGATCTTCCGGGGTGCCCTCTTTTTCCCCACCCTCTTTCGGGTTGACTTTGGGGCCATTTACAGGACCCTAAGGACAGCAGGAATCGCCTTCGTTGGGGGAGGGTTCGGGAAGCATACACCGTCCGAAGTCATTAGCCAAATTGGGAAACGTTCGGAGCAGCTCAACACCGCAATGGGCAGAGTGAGGGTAACGGTCGAAAGCGTGCAGGATCAATTGCGGTCAAGCCACCTGGAAGGAAAGTGTGAGATCACCACCGAGGGCGGCCTCTGGGTGGTGATGAAAAAATAATTTCGCTTCCCTGTTCTTTCTTTCCCGATCGGCGATGAGAAAAAGGAAGGATACTTTCTAAAAATCCAAAAAGGCTGATTGGGTTGGGATAAATTCATTATCATTTATGGTAATTTAAGCAAGTTTTTTTAGAACCAACGTCCCCTTGTTCTTTTAGGCTTTAACGAAGAAGATTAATAATCGAAAAGATAAGGATTGCTAACATTCCTATAAAGAATGAATATCTCATTCCCTTTTCAAGATAAATAAGTTGCCATATTGTCCTCCTAATATTTTTTAAGAGAGTAGGAGGGTACATCATTTGTTCATCTATTTTTACAATAGAAGAATAGTTCAATACTTCTTTTACAAGCTCCTTGAGAAAACGGATTTTGTCAGGTTCCTTAACTCCCAGTACAGATACTTTTTCAAATGCTTTTTTCAGGTTTTCTAATGGAGCAGTTTCCAATGATTTATAAAAATCCTTCATTCTCTCATCACTCTCAAGCTCAGGTAGAAGAGTCTTTTTGACCAAGTCTCTTACAAAAAACTCTTGTAATTTCTTTTCAGCAAGTGATTTCTTCATTTCTGGAGACTCAGCAAGTAACCTTTTAAAACCTTCCACTAAACTCTGGAGTCTATCCCCCCCTGGCAATATCCATACTCCTAAAATTATAGAAATAAATAAGTAAGCCCAACCAATAATTAAAATAAATTTATACTGAGGGAATTGAATAAATTGTTTGAACAATGTTCCACTAAAAACCAAAGTCCCAGTTGAAAGCCCTATAATAAATTTGATATAGTCCTTGCTTTTTACAGAGTACTCCTTTACGGTCTCAATGCTTTTATTTGACCCCCTCCCCATTGTCAAGACAAAAAATGGGGGTACATTTGGTGCATAGTCTGACAAGCCTGCCCTAGGTTTAGGGGGATCGGCTGCTTGAAATAGACCTCATAAGGGGTTCGGTTCCCTAGCG
>Ga0208819_1000024_pt1 | contig 181128 bp, 170 predicted proteins | sample June2015DPH_11_1_3_FD_184707 | JGI IMG/M metagenome (GOLD analysis project Ga0208819, IMG submission 184707) | Peatland microbial communities from SPRUCE experiment site at the Marcell Experimental Forest, Minnesota, USA - June2015DPH_11_150... | ecosystem: Environmental > Terrestrial > Soil >...
TCTCAGCGCCACGCTCCTCTTGAAAATGCCCATTTTACGGGCTTTTTCGCAACCTCAACCCCTAACCGAGTTGGTCACTTCTTGCAACCAACTCGCTTTATTCGACTTATGACCGGACAGTAGTGGCGAGTGACAAGTGACAAGCAAGAGCCATCAGCAGTCAGTCTTCAGCTTTCAGCAAACCGTGCAGTCCGACAGAGGCTCGCTGATAGCTGACCGCTGAAAGCTGCACTTGCTACTCGCTACTTGCCACTGCCTCGGCATAGGGCGCGTGAAGGAGGGAACCATGTCGCAAAGAAATGGTGACAAAGCCAGGTTTGGCAAGGATCGAAAAAGCAAAATTGCCCGGCGGAAGCGCAATCGAGAATTGCGGGAGAAACTCGGTTATAAGACAACAACCCCAGCAAGCGCTGCGTCCGAGGAAATTGAAAATCGCATCGTTGAAGGCCCAGACGCTTGATTGATTGCAGGAAGGCTGATCGTCCTAACCGAAGTAGACGCGCCTGCCACATCGCAACCGATGAGCTCAACTGGTTGGCGCCTCAAAGAAGGCCACCAAGCCGGAAAGGCTGCACCCGTGTACATCCAGTATGTCGGTTTCATTGTTGGCGGCGGTTCTCGATTTTATGATTTTGACGTCATCGACGCTGCCGAAAAGGCACGCGAATTCACCATCAAAGTTCGATCGGAAGCGTTCCGCTCGTCTCCGCTAAGATTCCAGGATGGCCCGGACATTTGTTTCAAGCGGTTGGAGCAGGAGTTGGAAGGGGAAACACGAGAGTCCCGGGCTCAGAGCCATCTGGAAGTCGGAGAAAAGGAAATTCAGGAATACGTGGCACGGAACTATCCGTCAAAGCCTTCGACTCGAGAATCGCAAGAAAAAGCCCGGCTGGTGAACAACTCGGCCTATCGCCGTTAACACGCCAAGCAGCGAAGGCGAACTGACCAAGCACCAAGCGCTGGCAGGTCTTAGATGTCACTCCAAGCTCCGGGAAGGGGTGTTTGTGATGCAGACTCGAACTATGACTGAAGGGTGCAAGTTCCGTGCCGCCTCGACTGCCGGAGGTTCTGCTATGGCACAAGTTCTAATTATCAGCGATAACCAATCCGACACGGATCGGCTGAAGGCTGCCTTCCGGGCAGAGGGATTCGAAGTGGAAAGCGCGAATAGCATGGAAGAGGGTTGCGCGTCGGCGAAATCCGGCCGGTTTCAGGTGATCTTTTCCTCACCCATTCTGGACGACGGATCGTGGACGCGCCTGATTGAGGTCGCCAATCAGCGTGGTTTGAGTCCCGAGATCGTTCTGTTGGCTCGCCACTTTGACCTCAGCCAATGGGCGGCAGCCCTCGGCGCGGGGGCATTCGATGTCCTGGATGCCTTCGTGGACCTTCCCAACGCTGCCGAGGCCGCGAATCGCGCGTTAGGGGCGCATCGCTCGAATCGTATTCAGTCAGCTCACGGACCAATGTAGGTTAACCGGCGGCCCCCCAAAGGCCGACCCACCTTGGAGGAGAAAATGTCTAAACTTTACGTAGGGAATTTGCCCCATAGCGTCACGGAGAGCGGCCTCAGCGATTTGGTTACCAATGCTGGCTTCACCGTGGCCTCGGTATTGATCATTAAGGACAAATTGACGGGCGCCGCGCGTGGATTCGGTTTTGTCGAGCTGGCCGAAGGCCAGGACTTACAGGGTGCCATCGGAAGTCTGAATGGTCAGGCCCTCGACGGCCGCGCCTTGACCGTGAACGAGGCTCGCCCACCTCGCACAAGCTTCTCGGGAAATGGCAGCGGTGGCGGGCGCGACCGGTTCCGCAGCAGGCGTGACTACTAGACTCAAGGACATCCCTATGAGATTGAAGAGCGGCCAGTACGTTCGCCATTCCAGGTTTGGTTGGGGAACGGTCATGGAGTGTAACCGCGAGCTGACGATGGTGTGTTTCAGCACCGTAGGTGTCAAAAGGCTGGCGACCTCCTCCACCAAATTCGGCGTGGTCGGACGCGATGGACTCAAGAAGAAGCACGTCGCTTGAGGGGCTCGTAAGAGCCAAACCAATTCAAATCCCGACGCGTCGTGCCGCCCTTTAGGGCCTGCCCTGAGCGCAGCCAAGGGGCCGCACGTGCCGGGCTCCCGATTTCATCGGGACATGTTCCGCCCGGCGCTACGACCTGCACCCGCAGCGATTGTCCGGGACCGGCCAACGCATGACGTTAGTGTTTCTCTTTAGGCGGGGTGGCGGGCTTCGTACCGGGCTCATCGGTCGGCGTGACTGAAATGATGCGGGTCTTCGACTTGAACTGCTTATATTCCGAGTACCGGACGATTTCCTTGATGTGTACGGAGCCGGAGGAGAAGTACAGGTTATCGTCGGCCATGGTGAAAGTCGGGAACCAGTACTTGCCATCGATCTGCTCGCGGTAAGTCGTAAACCGAGGGAACAGATTCTCGCCCTTTTTCGTCTTCAGTTCGGGAACGTTCTTGCCTTCCGACTTCACAATCTGCAAATCACGGTCGTCCACCCATACCACGCCCTGGAAATATTGCCGGCCTTTCTCGAGTTCCTTCGGCCGCACGGAAAAGACGTAGGCGGTGATTTCGTCCACTTTGACATGGCCGAGGTATTTCACCTCGTATTCTGGCAGCTCGTCAGAGGTGAGCACGAACGGCTGGATGTTGCGAAACGCGTCCAGGTCTTCTGCCGTCATCGAGATTCGTTTGAGGGTGTCGAGCGGGGCGTAGGTTACGCGCTCGATCCGCTTGCCGCTATCGTCGAACAGGATGTCCCATTCCTGCTCGTACGCCCCATCGACGTTGCCGTCGGGGTCGAGTGTTTCAACTTTGTTCGACTGGTGGTAGGTGTAATTATTGCGAGCCTCCTTAAACAGTTTTTCCTTGGCAGTGAACTCGCGAATGATGTTTTGGACTTCGCCTGGGGCCGGATCGCTCAGGTCCGGCGCCGCGGCTTTGGGAGCGGCGGGGGCGGCTTTGGCGAGCGTCAGCGGCGCGGCGGGAGCCGGACCGGCAGATTCACTAGATGCGGTTGAAGAAGCTGCCGCGCCGACAGGTGTTGGAGCCGCGCTCGCGGAGGCCACGAGGGTAGGCTTCGTGACTGCCGGGCCGGCAGCCATCACGCCATTGCCGGGCGGGGGCGCGAGCAGCCTTTTGAGTTGCGCCTCGAAGCCGTCGAGGAAGGCTTCCATGTCATCGGGCGCGCCAACCATCTTGGCCTCAATTCGTCCATCGCGGCCAATCAGCAGAGTTGTGGGAACACCGTGGAGCCCTCCGTAGATCCGCCTCGTGAAGTCGTCGCACATGGCGACGGGGTAATTCATCATGTAATCTTCGTAGAATTTTCTTACCGGCCTCGAACTGTTGTCCACGGAAACGCCGATCACTTGAAAGCCGCGCTCGTGGTACTGATTTTGCAGACGGATGAAGGCGGGAATTTCCTTGCGGCATTGGGGGCACCACGTCGCCCAGAAATCCAGCAGCACCACTTTGCCTTTGTAGTCGTCAAGCGACAAGCGATGACCCGCGAGGTCCTTCAAGGTAAACGTTGGGGCCAGTGGCCGGTCGTCCACACGAGTCCCGGCCTCGCCCGAGGGATTCGCAAGCCCGCCTAAAACATCCGCGATTTTTTTCTCCGTCGGAGACGAACCTGCCGAGGTGGGCGCGGTCGAAGACGAACCCGCCGAGGTGGCTGCGGTCGAAGACGAGTCCGCGGTGGCGCGAGTTTTGAGTATGGGACCATTGGCTTCCTGCGACGTTGCCGGACTGGGAGAAGGAGCGGCTTGCGAGACCGACGGCTCCGTGTTGGCTGAGCGCCGGTGCAACACCGGTTCGTCGGCGCCGGCCCTGGCGGATGCGCTCTCTGCTGCCTCTCGTTCCGATGAATACCCACCCGGGGCAGATTTCTCTTTTGCAGCTGGCTCGGAGCGCTCCGCGGGCGCTGGTCGGCTTTCAGGCTGGGCTCGCTCGGACGATGCGGGCGTTTCCGGGGGAGCGGCCGCAGGCTTATTCTGGGCCTTGCGGAGTGCCTGGAGGACTGCGTCATCCGCGCCGTCACTGCGGAATTTCTTCTCCAGATCCTCGGTCAACGTAAAGCTGATGCCACGCTGCTCGATTAGCGCCACCATCTTGGCCGGCGCAGCGCCACCGATCAAGAGCAGCCGAACGTCGTCGGCAGTCAACGGGCCGTCGGCAGCAGGCGCGGGCCTGCCGATGCCCATGAGGCAGAACAAAACCAAAAGGGCGACCCATGTCGCCATCTTTGTCAAACCTGACTTGCAAGGACTCATTGTGCCTTTGTAGGGGCGACCCTTCTGGTCCCCCGGCAGACCAGGGCAGGCACAAGGCCTGCCCCTACCCGAATAGAATCGAAAAATGGCGTTCGCGTTGCTTTCCCTCGGCCATCATTCCGCGGGGCCTGGCGCGGCCAGCGGAGCGAGCCGCACGGCAGCGGCACCGAAGGTCTCTCGGGGATAGCCCTTTTCCAGCCAGCCATCGATTCCCCCGAGAAGTGGCCGCACATCTTTGTATCCTTTGCTGTGCAAGAGCCGCGCCATCCTGGCGCTGGTGGCTTCGTTGGGTCAAGTGCAGTACATCACCACCGGCCGCCCCGTGGGGATTTCCCCGTACCGCGTCTCAAATTGTTTCGGGGCAATGTGAATGGCGCCGGGGATTTTTGCGCCCTCTGTGTCGTAACTGAAGTCGGACCGCAGGTCAACGATGATGACGTCCTGGCCCTGGTCGAGCATCTCCTTCAATTCCGGCGCGGAAATGCGCGACTTCTCCAGCAGTTGATAGAAACGCCGCCGCTCGATCCACTTGTACACAAGCCAGCCCGCAAGGAGCACCATGACGATCAGAAAGCTGAGCCTGCCCAATGCCGCGAGCATCGCCAACAACCATTCCACCTGCGTGCGGAAAATAACCCCCAGAGTGATGGCCGAACTCGCCCACAGCAGAATGCCGGCAAGGTCCCATAAGACGAACCGCATCGGCGAAACCTTCAGCATCCCGGCCAGCGGAGGCCCGACCGTGCTGAGGCCGGGAACGAATTTCGCCACCAGCAGAGATCGCAGCCCGTGGCGCACAAAGATATTCTCGGTGCGGCTTACGCAGGAGTCAGGGTTCAAGGTGATCGAACACAAGAATTGGAGAACGGAACGGCCGCGGACTCGGCCGAGGATGTACCAAACCTGATCGCCGAGGAGCCCCGCCAACGCGGCCACGGCCACGAGACCGCCCAGGCTGAAGTGCATGGTCTTCACCATGGTCGCGGCGAGGATGAGAGCGGGATAACTCGGGATCGGTATGCCCAGGCACTCGGCAAGAACCATACCGAATATCAGCCAGTAACTGTAGACCTCGAGAAAATGTACCATACGAATCTCGTAGGGGCAGGCCACGGCGCCCGAGGAACTGGCCCGTCTGTCAGTCGGTCAGTATTTCAGTTCTTCAGTGACTGACAGACTGAAATACTGACGACCTGAGGGACTGGCCCGTATGCAGGGCTTCGCCCCCACGCCGTTGCGATCAGGCCAATGTGCGTCGCAATCAGAGCAATGGTAATCAGCGAGCGCGGCGGCGATTCTTGAGTCTTGATTGCCTCGTCTTGCGCGGGTTTCGCTTGGGCTTGGATATGGCAAATGTGGAACTGCCCACCCGGCGCACGCTCCATTCCTTGGCGGGCTGAGTGGTGTCCTCGGTCCCCATCCGTCCTCCTGCAATTCAGATTCCTGAAGAAAGAGATTATACCGCCCAAACGCTGAAATTAAAAAGAGTCCGCAGCACAGCAAGGAGTTGGAAGCTCGGAGCTAGAAGTCAGAAGGGCTCCTCTCCTCCTTCTAAGCTTCGCGCTTCTAACTTCCTGAGTTCTACTTCGCCGCCGCGATCGACTTGACTTCAATCAGATCGCCCTTGAGTGTGCCCGTCACCTTCACCTTCTGGCCAGCGAACTCCTCTGGCTTCTTCTGGTCGCTGAGTTGGTAGACCTTCTGGCGCTCAGTATCAGCAAGGATGTATTTGGCGCCGTTTTTCACACACTCCAGCGTGCACTTCTTATCGTCGCCGGCCATTCCGTGTTTCAGCCCGCACATGCTGTCGCCGATGTTGCCCGCAAAGGTCTTCATGGCCGGTGCGGATTTCGCAGACTTCTTTGCCGAGTCCGACTGGCTGGCAACAGCAATAGCGGATGCAATCAAGAATGCAAGACTGAGCGTCCACAGTTTTTTCATTCATTCCTCCCTAAACTGACAGTGGCAAGTGGCAAGCACGAGCCATCAGCGGTCAGCTATCAGGTGTCAGCGAGAACCGCAGACTGACCTCGTTCGCTGAAAGCTGATGGCTGATAGCTTAAAGCCACATCTTGCCCCTTGCCACTGTTTTTTTGACGCAAAAAGGGCGGAACCGTTGCGGCAAATCCGCAGGCGCAGTCGTTCGCATCAGGGAGGCAGCGACAAGGGGCCGATGGGCGAAGAACGCGCCATTGACCTCCCCGATGCGCACAATGACCAGAACTTTTCGGCCGCGGAATGCGTTTACTCTTTTAGACGTCTTTCCTTGCTGCATGGCGCGCGGAGGTGGCCGATGGAAACACTATTGCAGGATGCTCGCTACGCTGTTCGAACTCTCTCAAAAGCGCCGGGATTCGCAGCCGTCATCATCATTTCCATCGGGCTGGGCATCGCTGCCAACGCAACGGTCTTCAGTATCGCCAACGGTCTGCTATGGGGCATACTGCCGGTGAAAGATCCCGGTTCCTTGGTGATGTTTTCCGAAGGCGAGTCTTTCTCATACCCTGACTACATCGACTATCGCAATCAAACGAAGGACATCTTTGAGGGCGTGAGCGCTCATTTCCCGTTCGTTCCGGCGAGCCTCGGTGGTGTCGGCGAACCCGAGCGCATCTGGGGCCAACTCGCGAGCGGCAATTACTTCTCACTGATAGGCGTCAGTCCCACGCTGGGCCGTCCCATCCGGCCTGACGAGGACGAGGTGCTGGGCCGCGATGCGGTGGTCGTGCTCAGCCACGATCTCTGGACGCGCCGGTTTGGTGCAGACCCGGGCGTTCTCGGCCGCGCGGTGGTGCTGAACGGCCAGCCCTATACGGTGATTGGTGTGGCCCCCGCCGGCTTCAATGGCACGGACCACGGGATTGTGTCGGCGTTCTGGGTGCCAGTGGCGATGGCGGAACAGATCATGCCGGACCTCACTAAGGACGATGCGAGAACCAAGCGCAACGATCAGTGGTTGTTGCTGAACGCGCGACTGAAGCCGGGCGTCAGCCGGACCCAGGCGGCAGCGGGGCTAAACGTCGTCAAGAAACGCATTGATGGCACCTATCGCAAGGACCAGAAGAACCACCCGCCCCCCATCACCCTCAGCAGCGCGGGCGGGCTTATTGGCCAGTCCGAGACGCCGGCGCTCGGTCTTATGGCCGTGCTGATGGTGGTGGTCGCCCTGGTCTTGATGGTGGCGTGCGCGAATGTAGCCAACCTGCTGCTGGCACGTGCCACGGGGCGGCAGAAGGAGATCGCCATTCGGCTGGCCATCGGCGCCAGCCGCAAGCGACTCGTGCGCCAACTGCTCACCGAGAGCGTTCTGCTGGCTTTCGCCGGGGCGGCAGTGGGCTTCTTGCTTGCAGCGGTCGCGGCTCGGGCAGTTTCGCGGTTCGAGCTTCCGTTGCCGCTTCCCATTGTGTTTGACTTCAACGTGGATATGCGTGTTCTGGCCTTCACCGCAGGATTGTCATTGGTGACGGCCGTGCTGTTTGGCCTCGCTCCCGCCTTGCGCGCCACGCGGACGGACCTGGTGGGCGCGCTCAAGAATGAGTCTGCGGTTTTTGGCCGCGTCGCACGCTTCGGTATGCGGAACACGCTGGTTATCGTCCAAGTCGCTTTGTCGCTGGTCCTTCTGGTGGGCGCGAGCCTCTTTCTCCGCAGCCTGCAAAACGCTTCGTCCATTGACATCGGCTTTCAACCGGGCAACATCCTGCTGATGGGGGTCGACCCCAAGCTGCACAACTATTCGCGTGAGAAGACTCAACACTTTCTCTCCGAACTTCGAGACCGCGTGTCCGCGCTCCCGGGTGTCCGTTCCGTCAGCTACATTGATAGCCTGCCCTTGAGCATTGGCGGGACATCCTTCGACTTTAAGGCCTCGGGCTCGAAGGCGAGCGTGGAACAAAGCGTGAACGCCGACGTCTACAACGTGGGAAGCAAGTTCTTCGAGACGATGGGACTGCGGCTGCTCCGTGGCCGGGATTTCACCAAGACCGACGACGAGCACGTTGCCATTGTCAATGAGACGATGGCCCGACGGCTGTTTGGAAACACTGATCCGCTTGGCCGCCAGATGCTCGCCGACAAAACCTCCTATACGATTGTCGGCGTGGCGCGAAACTCGAAGTCGCGGACCCTGGGCGAGGGTCCGGTCAACTGCGCCTATCTCTTTATCGAGGCGGCGCCGGAAAAGGTGTTCAGCTTTTTCGGCATCTCCATCGCGGTGAAGACCTCCGTGAGTGCGCAGACGCTGGCTCGTCCGGTCCGTGCTGAGATCGCAAAGCTCGATCCGAACCTGGCCGTCTTTAGCACGGAGACCATGCAAGAGCATGTCGATAAGTCATTGCTGCTGCCACGAATCTCGGCCACACTGCTTGGCACTTTCGGAGCGGTCGGCCTGACCCTTGCTGCGATCGGCCTTTACGGCGTGATGAGCTACTCGGTCCGCCGCCGCACGCGCGAGATTGGCATCCGGATGGCTCTGGGGGCCGAATCCGGGTCCGTCATGAGGATGGTGCTGCGCCAGGGTCTTGCTCTCACAACCGTGGGCTTGATCGTTGGCCTCGCTATCGCCCTCGCCTTGGGCCGTTTTGCCGCCACGCTGTTGTATGGCATCAGCGGCACAGATCCCGTGACGTTTGTCGCTGTTCCTGCTGTTCTGCTCGCAGCCGCAGTCGCCGCCACGGTTTTTCCGGCCTACCGGGCGGCGCGGGTAAATCCGAACGAGGCGCTGAGGTATGAATAGGAACGCCATCTCCACTTTCGAGTCGATGGCTAAGGAGCGTGGGATTCCGTATCAGAGCTTGATCAACCTGTATCTTCTGGACTGCACCACATCGCAACGCAAGCTTCAGTTGAAGTGGGCATAAGCCGTCGGATCATCTGCCGGAACGCTTTCCTGGCGGGGAAGTGATAGCCTTTCTGAAGGCTGCCTCTTTCGCGTGATCGTTGAAAATGAGCTCGGCGAGCCTCAAGAATTCTTTGAACCGGGGATGATCCACGGTTTTAACTTCCCATGGGAGCGGCGGTCTTCTGGTGCTTTTTGCGGTACCACGCAATCGCGGTGTCAATAGCAAACCATCCGGGCCCAAAGAACAAAACAAGCAGCGAGGCAAACATGAAGGTGAAAGCATCAGCGTTGTAAAACTTACTGGGATCGGAGATGACGGACGTAAGCGCCTCCCGGTCGGCGATGACATAGGCCCCGATCATGTCCCCGGCGAGGAGCAAAGCGATGAGTCGAGAGCCCAGCCCCAGCGCCAACAAAATCCCACCGGCGGCTTCGAGCGCGGCGATGAAATAGGCATTGAGGGTGGGAACAGGCAGTCCCAGACTGGTGAAGTAATCCACAACTTTGGGGATGTTCGAGAGCTTGCCCATGCCCGTTTGCCAGAACTGCCATCCCCAGTAAAGGCGAATGGCGAGCAGCAGCGGAGACTGCAAAGCATTCGCCACGCGAAGAAACCACTTATAGGCCCGGTCGATGAATTTCATCTTAAACGCTTCCGATCCGCAGATTACGTGAATGAAATTCAAAAGGCAAAATTCAAGAGCTGAAGTTCCGCGGTCAAACACGAAAGGCCGACGGACAAATGACCACGCACAGTTCCCGGATGTCTTTTTGAATTTTGAATTTTGACTTTTGCATTCTGACTTTCGGTGGATTCAATTCGCCTGGGCAAACCACCCCAGCGCCGCCCAGTTCTCAAACCACTTCCGCAGTTGCGACCTGAAATCGCCGGCCCTTCGACGACTCCCTTTCAATGAGATTTCGATGGCTTCGGCGAGGGACTTCCCTTGGCCCAACGCTTGAACGAGAGCGAAGGCATCGCGCGTCAAGCGCTTGAAGTAAACGCAACGCCGCAACCGGTAAACAACGAGATGCACCTTCCTCGGTTTGGGCAAGGCGAGGCGCCGGTTCTTCGACTTCCGCGGAAATTCCAACACGGCGTTGCTGACTATGTCGCTCTCGGGAACATCACGCCGGATTCGCAAGAGCAGGTTATCCACCGGGTATTCGAGATCCAGCAATTGCAGATGCGGTTGCAGGCGGAAGACCGCATCGCCGCCGAGTTGGCGATGGGGTCGGGGAGTGAAGGGCGGCAATTCGGCGCCGTCAAAGGCTTCGATCTCCGCCCACTCCAGCCGCACCATGTCCAGAGCGATGCGTTCGGCCCCGGCGACAAACTCCGGGTGCTGCCGGAGCCAAGACTCCAGCCGGCGGCCAAGATTCCTCAAGGTAAAGGATTCTGAAGGGCAGTCATTCAGGTAGGCGACGGCCAGCTTGTCATACCTTCGTTGCCCGATGATCGCGCGCAGGCCGGCGAAATCCTCGGCCAGCGCCGCCAGGATTCTGAACCAATACTGCTGATTGTAAATTTCCAGGCGCTCCGCCGAGGTGAGCCGGTCATTGGGCTTGATGATCGCGTTGGCAATCTTGCGGGTTGACCTTCCGTCTGGAAGGCGCCCACGCATCTGTTCCGAATCGGTGAGGGGCCGGCGAATCACGTCGAAGACCGCCCGCTGAATCTGCTCGAGATTCACGACGCCGCCTCCAACTGCGCCGGGAAGTAGCGCTTGGCTTTCAGAGCTTCGTCGTGGACTTCGTCGAAGGACGGAATGCGGTCATCCCACTCGAGCAGCGTTGCTGTGGGCCCGGCCAATTCAATCGCCCTGGAGTAGAGCGCCCAGACCGGGTCGATGACGGGATGGTCATGCGTGTCGAGAATGTATTTCCGGTACTTCGAATGTCCCGCAATGTGGATTTGCGCCACACGCTCCGCGGGGACGCTGTTCAGGTAGTCCAAAGGATTGAAATTGTGGTTCTGCGAGGAGACGTAGATGTTGTTGACGTCCAGCAAGATTCCACAGTCGGCGTCTTCCACCACTTCGTTCAAAAACTCCCACTCCGTCATTTCCGAGGCGTGGAACTCGGCGTAGCTGCTGACGTTTTCAACCGCAATCGGCACTTCCAGGAAGTCGCGGGCCTCGCGGATCTTCTTCGCGGTCTTCTTTGCAGCCTCAAACGTGTAAGGCATGGGCAGAAGATCGTGCGAATAGCGTCCGTCCACGCTGCCCCAGCAGAGGTGGTCGGTCAGCCAGGGAGTCTTGGTCCTTTTGACTAACGCTTTTAGCTTTCGCAGGTGCTCGCGGTTCAGGGGTTCGGCGGATCCGAAATACATCGAGACGCCGTGCTGAACGACTCGATACCGCTCCAGGATCTTATCCAGCGTCTCGAGCGGCCTCCCGCCGTCCACCATGAAGTTTTCGGAAATGATCTCGAACCAACCGACAACAGGCTTTTTCTCGAAGATGTGCTGATAATGCGGAATGCGCAGGCCGATGCCGACGCCGTAATCCGTGTATCCGTTAAACTTGTTGGCAGGCATGAGTACCGTTTCAGAAGGGTTGAATCGAACTTGAGTCAAGAACGGAGGGCCAACAGGCTTGTTCTGCCGGCCCTCCCGCTACCAAATCGCACTTACTTCGACTCGGATTTCTCAGCGCACGGTCCCTTGCCCTTGCAACTGCTCTTAGTGCTGCAGCCGCCCTGGCCCTTGCAGTCGTTCTTGCCTTTGTTCGCTCCGCAGCCGCCTTGACCCTTACAGGAGTTCTGTCCGGCACAACAGTGTTTGGCCGCCTTGGCTTTCTTTGTGCTCTTCCCCGTTTGCTTAGCCTCTGTTCCGCCGGATTGGTCTTGGGCTCGAGCCGCAGCACTCGTCCCGGCCACGAAACCGGTGAGCGCTGCCCCTACCAGCAGCTTTCGAATAGTGCTTGTCATCTGCGGAATCCCCCTCAATTGTGAATTCCCGCGTCCGCCGAGAGACGTATAGCCAGTGGCTTGGAACAAACCAGCCATACAGGTGGACTCTTGGAAGCCGCGGTTAGAACTCGGACACGGACGAAAAATCAGATCTGCAGCGCGAATACTAGTTCGACGCAAGACGGTTTGTCAATCTTATTGTGTGTCTTATTGTGACAAGCTAATCTGGCTGCTTGACAGGGTGCGACCCGCCACGTACAGTTCGGAAGCCGAAGCAATAGAGAAACCAAATGGCCGAGTGCATAGCCATGAGCCGCCAGCGTACTGCGGAAAAGGAAGCTAGTTCGGAGACCGCGCAAGACATTAACCGAAGCATCATCCTGAATTCGATCCGAACCAGCCAGCTCATCTCCCGGGCGGATTTGGCTGGTCAGACGGGGTTGCAGGGCAGCACTATCTCCCTCATCGTCGACCGGTTCTTAGAAGTTGAGGTGACCGATGCACGCCGAACAATGGCAAGTATTCAAGACAACCGCAAAATTGCAGCCAGCCGACCGCGTGCCGCTCGCTCTTATTGTTGACAGTCCCTGGATGCCCGGATACCTGGGCATTAAGCACCTTGACTATTACTTCGATCCGGAAGTGTGGTTCCATGCCAACCGCAGGATCCTTGAAGAGTTTCCCGAAATCATCATGTTTCCTTCTTGGTGGGCGGAATATGGGATGGCGATTGAACCTTCCGCTCTCGGCTGTCGAATCCGCTTCATGCAGGATCAGCCTCCTGTCCAATTGCCTATGGTGTTCCGCTTGGAAGACTTGGATCAGCTTCCGGGCGTCGATCCTTACACAGACGGCCTCATGTCCGCGGCCCTCCATCGATACCAAACGCAAAAGCGCCGCATTCTGGAGGCAGGCTACACGATCCCTGTCGTAGCTGCTCGCGGTCCTCTGGCCTCCGCGGCTTTCATGCGTGGGCTGACACAATTGATGCTCGATATCACAGACAAAGCGAGCGGGGTGCATAGGCTATTGTCCTACACATCCGATGTTACGGTCGGATGGCTCAAGGCCCAAGCGGAGGTCGTCGGCGACAGCGTCGAAGGCGTGCTCGTCCTCGACGATGTCCCAGGCCTTCTGTCGCGAAAGCATTACTTAGAATTCGCGCATCCTTACTTGAAGCGAGTTTTTGATAGCTTTCCCAAGGCCTGGGTGAAGGTGTACCACAACGACGCGAATGTCGGGCCCTTCGTGGAAGATCTGGTCGACGTGGGCTTCGACGTTCTGAACTGGAGCCACAACCTGGATGTCAACGAAGTTCGGAGGAGGACGGCGGGGAAGATTTGCCTGATGGGGAACATACCTCCCCTGGAGATCGGAACGCGCGGTACACCCCAAGAGGTCAAGACAGCGGTGCGGGACCTTCTTCAAAAGGCGGGCAGGGAGGGGATCATCCTCTCTGTAGGCGGTGGGGTTAGCCCGGGAATGCCAGGGGCCAATATCCTGGCCATGGCTGAGGCGGTGAGGGAGTTCAATTCGCGTTAGTCTCGACACCCTTCGCCCTTCGCACTTTCCGTCCAGCCGGCGCAGGGAGAGTGCTCTGCGGGCCCTTGAAGAAATCCATCAAACAGAGGCGGAGCGAACGTGCAGCAGGTGGAAAACTGGTATCGAGGAGACTGGTCAGCGAACATACACCGAACCCATCAGCTCGTTCCAATCCTGTTAGAATGCCTTGACGATTGCCTGCCTTGCCGACACCCGGGCCGGGGGACGGCCGGGCGGCGTATTACCGCATCATGCGCCAGGAGGGAAATCGCTCGGCCGAGGTAAAGCAGAAATTATAAATTATGAAATTCCTTCGCGCAGCGGAGAGGCCTGGATGAAGATCAAGGATGTTCGCGCAACGACGGTCAGCGTGCCGTTGGAAGCGCCTTTGAGGCACGCCAACGGCTGCCATTGGGGGCGGTTCGTTCGAACGATCGTCGAGATCGAAACGGACACTGGGCTTATTGGCCTGGGCGAAATGGGCGGAGGCGGCGAATCGAGCGAAGCCATTTTTCGCGGACTGAAGTCTTATCTTGTCGGCCGAGATCCTGCACGACTGGAAGAGTTGCGGTTCCTCATCAGCAATCCGACGGCTTCCCTCTATAACAATCGCACCCAGATCGCTGCCGCGCTTGAATTCGCATGTCTCGACATTTTGGGGCAGGCTTGGGGAGTTCCGGTCTCCGAGATTCTTGGCGGCCGCTTAAGGGAACGGGTGCCGTTTGCTTCCTATTTGTTTTTCCGGTATCCCAGCCCTAGGGATGGGACAGGAGAAGTCCGCACTATCGAGCAGCTCGTGGCCCAGGCGCGGCACCTCAAGCAGCGTTGCGGCTTCTCCACGCATAAGCTGAAAGGCGGCGTCTTTCCGCCGGAGTACGAACTGGAATGCTATGGCGCGCTCGCCGCGGCATTGCCCGGGGATCGGCTGAGGTTTGACCCTAACGCCGTGTGGTCCACGGAGCAGGCGATTGAATTTGGCCGTGCGATTGAGGGTTTGAACAACGACTATCTGGAAGATCCCGTTTTCGGCTTGAACGGAATGCGAAGGGCGCGAGAAAAGCTCCGGGTCCCGCTCGCCACCAACACCGTCGTGGTCAACTTCGAGCAGCTAGCCGCTAACATTCTCGATCCCGCCGTGGACGTGATCCTCCTGGATACGACTTTCTGGGGAGGCATTCGCCCCTGCATCAAGGCGGCGGGCATCTGCGAGACTTTCCAGTTCGCGGTCTCGGTGCACTCTTCCGGCGAGCTTGGAATCCAGCTGGCGACCATGCTCCACTTGGGTTCGGTCATCCCCAACTTGACCTTCGCTGCCGATGCTCACTACCACCACTTGGCTGACGACATCATTACCGGCGGGAAGATGCGGTATGAGCTGGGATCAATTGCCGTACCAGACTCCCCTGGGCTGGGTGTGACCCTCGATCACGACAAGCTGGCGAAATACGCGGAAGAATACAAACGCTTGGGCTCCTATCCTTACGACCAGGACCCGCTGCGGCCCGGCTGGACGCCCACGATTCCCAACACCAGGTGGGCTGACCCCGAAGACCAGCGAATTCCCAAGATAAGTTTCTAGCCCCGAACCGTCCATGAAGAATCACAATCCGGGGGCCAAAGCCGATTCGAGCATCCCTGCCGCCGTGGGCGTGGCCCCTGCCGCGTCTGCATTGAAGCGCCGCGTGGGGATTGGGTACTTCCGGTGGGTGATCTGCGCGCTCCTCTTTTTCGGGGTTACAAAAAACTACATGGACCGCCAGGTTTTGGGCGTCCTGAAAACCACCTTGCAGCATGACATGGGCTGGAACGAAATCGATTACAGCAATCTGGTCTTTGCCTTCTCGACGGCGTATGCGCTCGGGATGCTCGTCGTAGGCCGCTGGATCGACCGATTGGGGACACGGGTCGGATATTCAGTGGCCATGATCTTCTGGAGCCTCGCTTCCTGCGCCCACGCCGTCGTCAGTTCGCTGGCCGGCTTTGCGATGGCGCGTGCCGCTCTGGGCTTTGGCGAATCGGGCGTCTTTCCGGCCAGCATCAAGTGCATCGCCGAATGGTTCCCCAAGCGGGAGCGGGCGCTCGCCACCGGCATTTTCAATGCGGGGACGAACGTCGGAGCGATTGTCACACCCCTATTTGTGCCCTGGATCACGGTGCACCTCGGCTGGCGTTGGGCGTTTCTCCTGACCGGTACCCTGGGTTTCGTCTGGCTGGTCTTTTGGCTCCTTCTGTACCGGAAGCCGGAAGAACATCCGCGGTGCTCGCCGGAAGAGCTCGCTCACATCCAGTCCGATCCCGCCGATACCGCTCCCGAGATCCGATGGGTGAAGCTCCTGCCGCATCGCCAGACTTGGGCTTATGCCGTGGGCAAGTTTGTGACCGATCCCATCTGGTGGTTTTATTTGTTCTGGATCCCCGATTTTCTCCAGCGCCAGCATGGGCTGGCTCTGATGCAAATCGGACTTCCCATTGTTGTCATCTATGTGGTTTCCGACATGGGCAGCATTGTGGGCGGATGGATCTCTTCTTTTCTCATTCGGAAGGGGGTCAGCGTGAATGCCGGGCGCAAAATTGCGATGTTGCTGTGCGCCCTCAGTGTGCTGCCGATCGTGTTTGCCTATCGAGTGCAAGAACTTTGGACGGCGGTCGTCTTGATCGGAGTGGCGGCGGCGGGACACCAGGGATTCTCCGCCAATCTGTTTACACTGAGTTCCGACATGTTCCCGAGCCGCAGCATCGCGTCTGTGGTGGGGATCGGCGGGATGGCCGGAGCGGTGGGCGGGATGTTCATCGCCAAAATTGTGGGCTATGTGCTCCAGGGCACAGGCAGCTACAGAATCCCTTTTTTGATGGCCGGTGCCGCCTATCTCACTGCACTGGCTCTGATCCATCTGCTCAGCCCGCGGCTGGAGCCGATACGGGTGGTGAGCCCAGGCAGTCGGAAGTGAGGTTAGGTTTATAGAGCCAGGGACTGCGGCGTAGGAACAATGGCCGTGACCGTTGTGCCTTGGCTGCTGGACACCATGTTCAGCCGGCCCCCCAACTGTCGCAGCCTCTCTTGCATTCCCGTGATGCCAACACCGAATCCGGGCATGATTTGCCCCGCCTGATCGAACCTTTCCTGCGGCATGCCGCGCCCTTGATCCTGCACCTCGAGCCTGACCCCACTTATGTCGCGCCTCAGGTGGACCTGCGCTGTCGAGCTACCCGAGTGGCGATGAATGTTCGTGAGGCTCTCCTGCACCACGCGGAAAACCGCCAGTTCGATTTCCTGCGGCAGGCGGCCGAAATCCGCCGGCGCGTCGAGCTCCACCCGGATTCCGCTGCGCTGCGTGTAACCTTCCACGTATTGGCGCAAGGCCGAGATCAGCCCCAACTCCTCGAGCAAAGGTGGGTGCAAGAGATACGCGACGGTGCGCACCTCCTGCGAGCATTGCTTCGCCAAGTCCAAGCTCTCCGCCAATGCCTGCCGCGCTTTTTCCCCGAGCCGCCCCGACAATCGCTTGACCGCGCCTAGGTTCATCTGCAACGCCGCGAGCGCCTGCCCGGTGGAGTCATGCAGCTCGCGCGCGAGGCGGCGCCGTTCCTCGTCCTGCAACCGCATCAATCTGCCGGAGAACTGCCGCAACTCCTGGTCCGCCCGCTTTCTCTCTGTGATGTCCTCCGCGATGCATCCCACTTGATTGGCCCCTCCCGGGCCTCTCAGGATGGAAAAAGCGCGGCACCGCAGCCAGCGGACCGCCTGATCGGGGCGGACAATTCGGAATTCGGCATCGTGGTCGTCCTCGAGGACCTGCCGAAAGAGCGCTGCGATCGCTTCCGCGCGGTCGCCGGGATGAACGAGGTCTAGACAATTCGGCCGGTCGTAGAGGCTCTGTTTCGTGCGGCCGGTGATTTTCTCGAAGGCGGTGTTGACGAAGAGAGTTTCCCCCAGGTCAAGAGAAACAATCCAGACAATGTCCCGCATGTTCTCGGCCAAACGCCGAAATCTCTCTTCACTCTTGCGAAGCTCGTCACTCTTGCGCTGATATTCGGTGAATTCGCCGACAACGCGTTGCAACCGCTCCAGGAAAACAACGGTTTGATTCCTCACCTCGCTTCGGAGCAAGAGCGCCCACACCAAGACCGCCAGCAACAAGCCCAAGAGGAACGGTACAACCCAGGTGAGAGCCAGTCCCGGCCAGGCTGCCGCTGAATCGGGCGTGAGGGTCTGCCCAATGACCCGAGCGCCGAACTGATGGTTCGCGGGGAAGAGGAGATACCCGGTCAGACCGTCGGGAACGTACGGGGGCGTACCCATGACGGCACCTCCGAGGTCCTTCGGTCACGTTTCCGCGCGTGATTTTTTTTGACCGCACTTATAGAAGGGCCAAGCTTCCTGGTTTCATAATACATCATCGTTGCTTTGGCTGCAGCAAATATCCGGTTGATAAATGCCGGGCGGGAGAGAAGAATGTGGCCATAAGGCAGTGTGGGTATGCCATGGCGCGCTTAGGTTAGGAAACCTGCCCGGTCGGATGCAGCAACCCAGAGGGAACAACAGTAAACCTGGCATTCAGCGTATAATCATCGCGAAGCGCCGGACTTCAAGATCACGCCGCTGTCGGCGTGAGTCACCCGAGGAGCCCAGGATTACAATGAAACATGCCCGGAATGCCGTCTCATGGCTGCATCGCTTTGCGGCGGCGGTGGCGCTGGCGGCTTTCACTTTGATTGTCGTGGAGGCGCTGGCCAGCTCCAGTTTCACCCTATTGTCCGAGCGGCAACCACTGGCGGAAGCGCCCTACGAATTGGGCTATCATACACTCGCCTTAGCTACGGTTATTGGCGCGACCCTGCTCGCGGTCTGGCTGTGGCAAAGTCAGTCGAAACGTTATGTCAAACTCTTGGGTGCGATCACAGCAGCGGTAGCAATCCTTCAGGCCCTCGCGCTGGGCGGCAGTTCCATGGCGCAGTGGACTCCGCGCACTGGGGCCATTCACACCTGCCTCGCCGACGCCGTTTTCAGCCTCTCGTTGTGCTTGGCCCTTTTCACCCGAACCGATTGGCGCTGGAACGAGACCGCTGTGGCGGACGTCGCCGCGCCCTCACTGCGGAATTTGCTGACTCTCACCACCGCGATCATCTTTGCGGAATCGATTCTGGGCGCAGGTCTCAGTCACGGAATCATCGGAACGCCGCCCCATGTGTGGACTGGTCTCCTGGCCACCTTTTCGGCGCTGTGGGCGCTTGAGGTCGCTCTAAACAAATTCTCTCAAGTCCCGGCCGTCAAGATTCCGAGCATTCTTCTGGCGGAAGCGGTAGTCCTGCAATTGTTTCTCGGCCTTGTGGCTCACAGCATGGCGCTGAACGCCCGCGTTTCGCCGCAGCCGCTGCCCGGTCTGCCCGTTATCAACGCCACTCACGCCGCTGCGGGAGCGCTCGCGCTTGCGGCAAGTCTGTTCGCGACATTTCAGGCGTTCAAGTATTTGGCGCCCGCCGCCTCACTTGAAGCGGCGAGATCGTCCGCCGAGCGCGAGAGCAAGTCTCAAAAGGGTGCAAACACCGACGAACCCCTCCGCATCAAATCCGAGGGGCCGCTCAATCCTGAAAGGACTGACTAAGCGGCCCTGACCACGAGGCGTGGCGGCACGCGAATGACGCAATGCAGGGCCGAGCCGCGCTCACCCAGGCGGAATGCCGGTGGGCACTACTGAATTGCTCATGAACCGGAAAAGCGCAGGGAGAATGAAGAGCGTGGGACGCCGGCTACGACGACGAGTCCAAAAAACAGGCATCGCCCTGGCGATGGCGTTGGTCCTCCCCGCGATCCACCCGGACATCTGCGAAACCCAAGACCCAGCCTGCGCCCCCGTTTTGCCGCTCGATCAAGTGGTCGCGGCGATGGTCAGAATGAATCAGATGCGCGCCGAGGCTCTGAGACTTTACACGTCAGTGCGCAAGTATCATCTGACGCTGGACGGTCTCGTTCACCGGCGCGCTGACATGGTCGCCAAGATGACTTACGTCTGGCCCGACCAGAAGGTCTTCGAGATCATTTCCGAGAGCGGTTCTGAATTGATGCGCAACCGGGTCCTGAAAGCGACCATGGAGGCCGAAAAGGAAGGGCTGCGTGGGGATAACCGCGACCGGACGGCAATCACCCCGGCGAACTACGAATTCGCGTTGGACAAAGTGGAAGGGACACCACCCGTGTTCTACGTCTTGAAGCTGACCCCCAGGATCAACAACAAGTTTTTGTATAAAGGAAGGATTTGGGTGGATGCTCAGGATTTCGCCGTCGCTCGCATCGAGTGTGAGCCGGCGAAGAATCCCTCTTGGTGGACGAAGAAGAACGACATCACCGACACTTATCGGAAGATTGGTGATTTTTGGCTGCCCGCGCACCTCGAATCCATCACTGACGTGCGCATCTTCGGGCGCTCGGTCTTGACCATCGATTACAAAGACTACGAGTTGCTCGACGCCCGCAAGCTGCAGACGCCTTCACGCCGGGCCGAAGCCCACCCGCAGAAGAGCTCTGAAACCGCTCCCTCGCTCAAGTTTCCCCGTTGAGGTTGATCGAACGTCTCGGAGTCCGCCTCAGTCCTCAAAACTCCCAGTAGTTCCCCGGAAGCCGCGCGCCGCCTGCTTCCACAGCCATCCCACCACACGCCGGCTGTTGTAGCAGTGGGCCAAAATACGATTGCAGGTGGAGAGGCAATGCGTGGAGCACTCTTTCTTCATCTCATCGAGCTGCTTCACTTCAAACTTGTGGTTCTCGACCGTTCCCCAATCGTAGGTGGCGGTATACATGGGAAAGCACGGCGCCAGGGTGCCGTCGGTGCGGATGATAAGATTATTCTGGCCCGCCCGGCACGGCCAGGGATCCACTTTACCGCGCATCAATTGTTTCATGTCAAAGAAGTGCTGCCGGGGATTCGGCATCTTGTAGCCTTGGCGGTGCTTCTCGACGACCCAATCCAGCAGCTCGTCGACCTTGGGAAAGTCCTCCGGCGTCAGGTAGGTTTCGTTTCTGTCCATGTGCTTGAAGTGAGGCTGCTCGGTGAGCGGCGATTCGTTCAAGTGATAGTCCGTGGCCAGGCCGCGGTCGTGCGCGACCTCGGTGAGCTCTTTAACGTCATCCATATTAATATGTGTAACGTTTATGTTAATCATTACCGAATAGCCGTAGCGGCGCTGGTTTTTGACCAAGTAATCGAAATGCGGCCGAATCCGGTTCAGCGCCTTGGGCAGGCCCGGCTTTTCATTGACGCAATCGATGGCGAGGTTCCAGACGGCCACGCCGGCATCGCCGATGCGATCGATCACTTCCGGCCGCATCAGGTACCCGTTGGTGGGCAGATAGACAAAGAAATCCTTCTTGGCGGCGTAGTAAGTAATCTTGTGAACGTATTGGGGCCGCAGGAGAGGCTCGCCGCCCATCAGCGCCAGCACCCGCCCGCCGATCGAGTGGATCCAATCGATCGAGCGCCGGCCCACGTCCTCGGACATGCCTTTGATGTTGTTATTAAACGACCAGCAGTAATGGCAATCGACGTTGCACTTAAACTCCGTGAAAAGGTAGGTGATGATCGGCCGGAGCTCTCCTTTGTGGAAGAGCGACTTGAAGTAAGGCACGGCCCACCCTTTCAAACCCCGGATCGCATTCATGCGGTGGTAGGCCTTCTCCGACAGCTCTTCGTCCTCGCCGCGTGGACACTGGGGATACACGGGCTCGGGCAGGGTCAAAAGCTCTTTCCCCTGCCCCCTGAGCGTCGGGGGTGCTGGCGGTTTGCCCGCCGGCTTCGTCAAAAGTTCATGAAGCTCCACGTCCATGCGAAACGGCTGTGCGGGTCGACCGTTGGGTACCTGATTCCGAAGTTCTGCCATAAGGACTCCTTTGATCTCGTGTTAAGTGCGAACTTTCACTTCGAACTCCGGGCAGAGCTCCGCGTACAATTTCATGGAACGCGATCTTTTCTGCCCTTCTCTTGCCCGGCAAAGTCTTCAACCGTCCAACCGCCCGACGCACCATATCATTTACCCTAATTCAATCCAATTGTCTACCCCCTCAGGCAACCATATCATAATTGCTCCGCGCCTTTCGGCTCCGCGTGGATGCTCACCTTAAGGATCTGCGGAAAGGCTTTCCGGAACTTGAACCCAAGAACTTCGGTAATCTCGTGAACGCGTGTCACGGAGAGGTTAGGTTCGACGGTGGCGTGCAAACTGACGAGGATGTTTTCGCCCACTTGGTGAGCTTCCAGGGCGTGGCAATCGAGGACGCCAGGGGTGTCGCGCGCGATCTTCATCAGTTTCTTTTCCATCATCTCCTTCGCCAGATGAGGCTCATCGCTCGCTTCCACCCGCTTGGCCATCGGCTCAATATGGATGTTCACCTCGCTCACTTCCGGCAACGCGCGCTTGATCTCCGCCTCCAGACGCGAGGCTTGGTCGTGGGCCACATCGAGCCGGAGCGAGGGATCGAGTTCGAGGTCCAGGCTAACGTTGACGCGCCCTCTCACCTCATAAGCGGTGACGTCGTGAATTTGGAAATTCTCCCGGTGAGCCACGGACCGGATTCTCTCCACCAGGTCGCTTGAGGCGGGTTCGCGGGGCGCGGCGCGGACCACCACGTCGGCGGTGGGAAAGAGCTCGTGCACCTTGGCCTCCACCAAGCCCACCACCGACTGCGCGTGCTCGAAGGGAATGTTGCTCTCGAGCATCACCTGGAAATCCACAAAAAGCCGATGGCCGCTCTGACGCACGCGGATGCGCTCGTGATTCAGCACGCCCGGCACGCGGGATACGGCTGCCGCGATTTGCGCCGACGCGCCCGCCGGGGCGGCGTCCACCAGGGCGTCTACAGTCCTCTTGCCGAGCTTCACACTGAGATACACCACGATGCCCGCCACGGCCAGAGCAGCGATGGGGTCGGCGTGGCGCATCCAGGGAATGTTCCTCGCCTCGGCTACGTACACTAGAATCAGCCCGAGAATCACCACGCTCGAGCTGTAAACGTCGGTCGAAAAGTGCAGGGCGTCCGCCTCCAGCGCTTGGCTGTCGAACTTCCGCGCCACTCGAAAGAGAGCGCGCGACCGGAAGGTGTCCACGGTGATCGAGACGAGCATCACGCCGACTGCCCATGCCGAGGGCTCCACGTGAACGTGCCGGAAGAAAAGCCGTCGGCCCGCTTCCCACACGATCCAACCGCAGGTGAGCAGCAGCAGGCTGGTTTCAATGAATGCGGAGAGGTGCTCGATTTTGCCGTGGCCGAAAGGATGATCCATGTCGGCCGGCTTATCCGAGACTCGCACCGAGAGGTACGTGACCACTGCCGCCACTAAGTCCAGCCCCGAGTGCGCCGCTTCGGAGAGAATGCCCAAGCTGCCCGTCAGTATGCCCACCGAGACCTTCAGAGTGGTCAACAGCGCTGCGGCCAGGGCAGAGGTCAACGCCACCGACTGCTTCTCGCGCGTCGGGACACCGACAGCAGTGGTCGTTTGTAGAGATGGCATCAGTCTGGCCCGCACTCAACGACGCAGTCATCCCCGCGCACGCGGGAATCTGAATTCTCCGTTTTCCAATTTCGATTTTCCAGTTTCCAGTTGCCGATTTTGCCGGTTTCGATTTTCGAGTCTCCGGTTTCCATATGCAAATCGGGAATAGTGACCGTACCCGTAACGAGCATCCTGCTCATTCTAAAGCACATTCCGGCTTCGTTCCAAAGGGCGCCACCCTCGGGCCAGGGTTTTCCCTGAGACCTGAAAGCTGACCACTGATTGCTCCAGCTTTCCACTGTCCACTTACCACGGCTCTTCGAGTTTCGAATTTCGAGTTTCCAGAGGGCCACTCGCGATTTGCCTAGCGGCGTGCGCGGCCTGGTCGATTTCAAGGCATTCTTGCGGTTCGCCGCAAGGCGGGCGGCGGTGAGAGTCCGTTTCTTGGTGTAGGACATCGAAAACTCCAGCGGAATTGCTCTGCAGTCTGAGCTGATGAAGAGATCGCGTGGCGCGACGCAGCGGCGTCTCGCCCTGCGGGACCGCCATACTTTGGATGATCTCAACACGCGATGGCGGCCTAAAGCCGCCTCTACACCTTTTTCACCAGCCTGTCTGATGATCTCTGCCCATCTGCTCGCTTCCTTCTTCCGCAGGCGGGACGAGCGGAAGAGGACCAACCCAACGGACGGGTATTCGAAACTGCTAATAGCATACACTATTATTCCCAGTTGTCAAGCGAACATTGGTGATGCCCTCGAAAGGCGGGTTCTTGAGATGCTTCGCGCCTTGGCGTGAAGATGTTTTCCCTGCTCTACTCGCTCGCTGATTGACGCTTTTTCGAGACAGCGTTAACATTGTAACGTACGTCCCCACAAAGGAGAGAATCGATTGGCCAGGCCGACCCGACACGAACTGAAGGAAGACAAATTCAAGACAACCTTTGAAGAGTACGAGCAATTCGCCAAGGAGCATTACCGCGAGATCTTCGTCGCGGTGGGCTTGTCGCTTGGGATTATCGCGCTCGTCGTTGGGCTGAGGGTCTGGCTCGATCGCCAGGAGGCCCTCGCCAACGCGCAGCTTGGGGAGGCGCTCGACACCTTTCACGCCTATGTGGGCACGCCCGCGCCTGGGACGCCGGGGCAGGCTTTTCCCACCGTGATGGAAAAGTATTCAAAAGCCCTCGCGGAGTTTTCCGTCATGGCGAACGTCACAGGATTCCCCAAGCTTCTTCCCGAACCGAAGGCCGTTCGCATCGCGCGCTATCATGTTGGGTTGTGCCAGGCAGCACTTGGCGACGAGGCAGGAGCGATCAAGACTTTCACGGAGGCCGCAAAAGACCGCGACCCAGACATCGCCTCGCTGGCCAAGTACTCCGAGGCTCAAGAGTTGGCCAAGACGGACAAGCTTTCGGACGCGGTGAAAATCTATCAGGGTCTTTGTGACCATCCCAGTTCGACCGTCCCCAAGGCGATCGCAGAACTGGCTCTGGGGGACGCGTATCGAGCCACCCAGCCTGCCCAGGCGCGCCAGGTTTACGAGCGCATGGCCAAGGAATTCGCCGGCGAACCCGAAATCGGAGACGCTGTGAGGCAGCAGATCGCGAGCCTGCCGAAGAACTAGCTCTCAGCCATCAGGCATCAGCCATCAGCCTGCTGAAGGCTGAGAGCTGACTGCTGAGCGCTGCACCATGCATGGACGATGTGTCGCGCGAAACCCTGGAAACCGATGTCCTCATCGTCGGCGCCGGGCCCGCTGGACTGGCTTGCGCACTACGCTTGGCGCAGCTCATCAAGAATGGCAACGCAAAGCCCGAACAATCTGTGGGACGTTCTGGGGTGCAACGTTCAGCACTTTCGAACTCTGCGTCTTTTCTGAGCGCGGAAAACATCTACGTTCTGGAGAAAGCGGACGAAATCGGCGCGCACTCCCTTTCCGGCGCCGTCCTTGATCCGCGCGCGCTCCGCGAACTCTATCCCGACTTCGAAGCTCAAGGCGCGCCACTCGAAACGACCGTCACCCGAGACTCGGTTTATTACCTGACTCGAACCAAGCGCTGGAAGCTGCCGATCAATCCGCCTTTTCTCCAAAACCACGGCAATTACGTCGTCTCGCTAAACAAACTTGTTAAGTGGATGGGCGAGCGGGCGGAGCGCGAGGGCCTGAACATCTTCGCGGGCTTCGCGGGGATGGAGGTGCTCTACGATGGCGAGCGCGTGGTGGGCGTGCGAACCGACGACAAGGGAATCGACCGCAACGGCGCGCGCAAGTCGAACTTTCAGCCGGGCTACGACCTCCGCGCCAAGGTCACCGTTTTCGCCGAGGGTCCGCGCGGCTCACTCTCGAAACAACTGGTCGCCAAACTCGGCCTCGACCGCGGCCGCAACCCGCAGTCTTACACGCTGGGAGTGAAGGAGCTTTGGGAGATTCCTGCCGGCCGCATCCACCCAGGGGAGGTCATCCACACGGCGGGCTGGCCGCTCAGCTCTCGCCAGTTTGGCGGAGGATTCATCTACGCCCTCTCAGACACGCGCGTGTCAGTCGGCTTGGTTGCGGGCCTGGATAATGAGGACCCGCGCTTTGATACACACAATGCGTTTCAGCTTTTCAAAACTCACCCGCTCGTGGCCCGGCTCCTGGCGGGCGGCCAGATGGTGCGCTACGGCGCCAAAACCATTCCCGAAGGCGGATACTTCGCCATCCCCACGACCGCCATGGATGGCGCGCTCCTGATCGGCGACTCGGCCGGATTTCTGAACTCGCAGCGGCTGAAGGGCATCCATCTCGCGATGAAGACAGGCATGTTGGCCGCCGAAACGATCTATGAGGCGCTGCGCAAGGGCGACACGTCGCGCGTGGCGCTCGGCCGGTTCGAAGGCCGATGGCAAGCCAGTTGGGTGAGGGACGAGCTCTGGAAGGTGCGGAACTTCCATCAAGGCTTCGAGCACGGCTTCTGGAGCGGCGTCGCGCACGGCGCGCTTCAGTTCGTGACGGGCGGCCGCGGCTGGCGCGCGCGCTACACTTCGCGTCCCGATCACCAGCACATGAAACGCCTTGCTGCCTTCGCCGATCAACCCGACGAGCGCGTAAGGCCCGATGGCAAGCTGACTTTTGACAAGCTCACCGATGTCTATCATTCCTCAACTCATCACGAAGAAGACCAGCCCTCGCACCTGAGAATCGCCGACTTCGACATCTGCAACAATCGCTGCATCCGCGAGTACGGCAACCCTTGCCAGTTCTTTTGCCCCGCCGCGGTTTATGAAATGGAAGACAACACCGACGGCTCCGGCAAACACTTGAAGCTGAACCCTTCGAATTGTGTCCACTGCAAGGCCTGCGACATCGCCGACCCTTACGAGATCATCACCTGGGTCTGCCCGGAGGGAGGGGGCGGGCCGCATTATGATGGGATGTGATAATTTAACCGGTTGGAATCATGCTCGGACCAGTCACCCTGAGCAGTACTAAGTAGAATGATCGCTCTCGCACGATGAACCAGATTTCCGACAAAGTCGCAACCCCGTCTGCTGAGTCTGATCCTGGCGGGCAGTCGGGCGCGGTCGCCGACTCCAGCGGCAAGGAGGAACGAGTTTTTACGCTCCGGGCGCGCCTGAAGATCTGGGCGATCAGTGTATTCGGCTACTTGGCCGTGCTCTTCATCGGGCGCAGCTTGCGCTGGGAAGTCTATGGCTACGAGAATTACGAAGAGGCGCAGCGCGTGGGCAAGAGTGTTCTCCTCGCATTCTGGCATCGCGCCATTTTTCCTGCCATCTGGTTCTGGCGCAAACGAGGCATCGTGGTGATGGTGAGCCAGAATTTCGACGGCGAATACACCACCAAGGTGATTCACTGGCACGGCTATGGGACGGCACGCGGATCGAGTTCGCGCCGGGCTTCGCGCGTGGTGGTTGAGATGATTCGCGCGCTTCGCGAAGGCCGGCCTGGGGCCGTCACTCCAGACGGCCCTCGTGGCCCTCGCTTCCAGGCAAAACCTGGCGTGATACAGATCGCCAGACACAGTGGCGCCGCCATCCTGTGCTTTTACATCACTCCACGCCGCTCCTGGGTGTTTCGCAGGAGCTGGGACCAGACCGAGATTCCCAAGCCTTTCAGCCGCACGGCGATTTTCATTGCACCGCCCATCCTCGTTTCCTCCGACGCTGACGAGAAAGAACAAGCGCGAAAACTCGGCGAAGTGCAGGAAGCGTTGGATGGGTTGGTTCGGCAAGGAAACTCGTGGTTGGAAGAAGTGAGAAAAGCCTCAACCTAGCGCGGCCGTTGGCCGCAACCAAAAACGAGATTCTTCGCTTCGCTGCGCTACGCTCAGAATGACATGTCATCCTGAGCGTAGCGAAGGATCTTGCATTTCTTCGCGCGCTGAGAAGAAGTTTGGGACTAGTAGTACAGAGTTCACAGAGACGCCAGCCCGGAGAACACAGAAACTCTCAGTGACCTCTGTGTTTAATCTTTTGTGTTTGGTCCTTGCCGCCGGCGAGCCGTTGCAGCTTGGGATAAATATCCTCGACTTGCCGGCGGGCGTCCGCCAGGCTTCCTGAATTGTCGATGAGGAAATCCGCGCGGCGGCGCTTTTCTTCGGGCGACATTTGCGCGGCGATGCGGCGTTCGGCTTCCTCTCGTGTCAGGCCAGCCTTAGCCATCAGCCGGTCTACTAGTTGCTCCGGGCGACACCACACGACAATCACTTTTTGAAATCGTCCGCCGATGCCAGCCTCGAAAATCAACGCCGCGTCCACAAGAACGACATCAGAGGGTTTCGACAATTCATAATTAGAGGCGAGTCGCTCCACGGCTTCGATAATCCGAGGATGGAGAATGGCATTCAGATCGCGCCGCGCCTCGGGGTCGGCAAACACAATAGCACCCAGGCGTTTGCGGTCAATTTCTCCCGATGGGTCAACGACTCCGTTCCCAAACCGGCGAACGGTTTCCTGGTAGGCTGGCAGGTGAGCGCGCAGGAGTTCATGGCCGACTTCGTCGGCGTCAACAATCTTCGCGCCGAGCTCGCGGAACACTTGCGCGACAGTGCTCTTGCCTGAAGCAGCGCCGCCGGTAAGACCAAAATAAGCCATCAGCTTTCAGCAGTCAGCTCTCAGCATTCATTTTCGATTGCCGAGCGGCGATTTGCGAAAAGAAGAAAATGGAAACTGGAAAATAGAAACTGGGGCGCTTCCCAGTTTCCAATTTCCAGTTTCAAGTTTCCTCATTTCGAATCGGCAATCGTCAATCGAAAATCGGCAATCCCCGGCCACTAGCCACTAACCACTAGCCACTGCCCTTCGCGCTCGCGCTGCCCGCACCGTGTTCACCATCAGCATGGCGATGGTCAGCGGCCCGACGCCGCCCGGCACGGGTGTATAGGCGCCCGCGATTTCCTTCACATCTTCGGGCTGCACGTCGCCGACCAGAACGGAACCCTTGGCGGCCAACTCGGCGAGTGGCGCAGCGGGATCGCGAAAAATTCGGCGAACTTCCTCTGCCGTCGTCAGGCGATTCATGCCCACATCGATGACGGTCGCGCCCGGTTTGATGAAGTCCCGCGTCACGAGCGCCGGTTTGCCCATCGCAGCCACCAGGATATCCGCCTCGCGCGCTACTGCCGGCAGATCGCGCGTGCGCGAGTGCGCGATGGTAACCGTGGCGTGATTGTGGAGCAGCAGGATGGCGACCGGTTTCCCCACGATATCGCTGCGCCCGATGACCACGGCACGCGCGCCTTTCATGGCGATTTCGTTGCGCCGCAAGATCTCGATGATCCCCGCCGGAGTGCAGGGCACAGGCCCCGGGCGTCCGCTCACCAGGTTGCCGATATTCAGCGGGTGGAACCCGTCCACGTCCTTCGCCGGATCGACGGCCATGAGGACGCGCTTGGCGTCCACTTGCGGCGGCAAAGGCAGTTGAACCAGAATGCCGTCGATCTCGTCCCGGCGGTTGAGGTCTTCGACGACTTGCAGAAGCTGGGCCGTGGTCGTCTCTGAGGGCAACTCTATTTTCTCGCTGTGCAACCCGAGAGCGGCGCACGTCTTGACTTTATTGCGAACGTAAATTTGGGAGGCCGGGTCATCGCCGGTCAGCAGCGCGGCCAGTCCCGGCGTAATGCCGGCGCGCTTCAGCGCTTCAATCTGGCCAGTGAGTTCGCCCTTGATGTCGTCGCGAATTTTGTTGCCGTCCAGGACGCGAGCGCTCAAGCGGTTCTCCTCCGTCGCCCCCAGCTTAGGGGCAGGCCTCGTGCGTGCCCCGTGTTGGGCACCTACAAGGGGTGCCCCCACGATAGCTGGTCACGCGTTGGCAGTTTAGCACAGGCCGCGTTCCCGGCGCTGGGAGCGCACGCTCCACGCCGAGTTTGGAGAATCGTCAGGTTTTCAACTATAATGCCCGCCTTGGCTCGGCGAGCTTCAAGCCGGCCCAGTGCGCGCGAAAAACGAGAACTGGAGTTAGAAGCACTGAAATCCAGCGAAGGGTGAATCGTGGCTGATCCAACCGTGACTCCTCAGGCTGACATCCGTCCGCCCGCCGAACAGAAGCCGATCTATGGCATTACCGAGATCATGCGGCTTCTGCCGCACCGGTATCCTTTCCTGCTCGTGGACAGGATTATCGAGCTGGAAGCCGACCGGCGCATCGTCGGGCTGAAAAACGTGACCGTGAACGAGCCTTTCTTTCAGGGCCATTTTCCCGGCATGCCCGTGATGCCGGGCGTGCTCATCATCGAGTGCATGGCGCAGGTTGCGGGAGTGATGATCTACCGCGATATTCCGGATCGTCACAAGAAACTCATCTATTTCACCGGCGTGGATCGCGCCAGGTTCCGCCGGCCCGTGATCCCGGGCGACCAATTGCGAGTCGAGATGAAGATGCTGAATCGGCGCAACAACTTCGGCAAAATGGAAGGGCGAGCGACCGTGGACGGAAAACTTGCGGCCGAAGCGGTGGTCACTTTCGCGATCGTCGAGAATCCCGCAACATGAAAGCTCATCCCACATCGATCGTCCATCCCGATGCCAAAATCGCTTCCAGCGTCACCGTGGGGCCATTCACAGTCATTGGAGAGGGAGTCGAGCTGGGCGAGGACTGCGAAGTGATGTCGCATGTGGTGCTGGGCGGTCCGACCCAAATGGGGAAGCAAAACCGGATCTTTCCTCACGCCTCAATCGGCCTGGACCCGCAGGATGTGAAGTATCACGGCGAGCGGACGCGCCTCGAAATCGGCGACCACAATGTGTTTCGCGAGTTTGTGACGGTGAATCGCGGCACGGTCGGCGGCGGAGGTGTCACCAGGATCGGCAACAACAATCTGTTGATGGCCTACGTCCACGTCGCGCACGATTGCCAGCTCGGTGACGGCATCATCATGGCGAATGGCGCATCGCTGGCGGGGCACGTGGAAATAGGAAGTCACGCGATCCTGGGCGCGTTCTGCGGGGTTCACCAATTCACGCGCCTCGGCGCGCACAGTTTCATCGGAGCGTTCAGCGCCATCAACAAGGACATTCTTCCCTATTCCAAATCGAGCACCGACCGCCCGGTGCGGGTGCTGGGCGCCAATCGGATCGGCCTGGAGCGCTTTGGACTGAGCAAGGAAGATTTGGATGAGCTCGAGGCCGCGTTCCGGCTGCTTTGCCGCTCGAAGCTGAATACCACCCAGGCGGTTGAAGCCATCGGTGCGCGCGGATTTCGTTCCGCGCACGTTCAGGCGCTGGCGGAATTCGTCAGGAGTTCGGAGAGAGGCGTAGTGAAATAGACAGAATTGGGTCATTGAGCCATTGGGCCATTGAGCCATTGAAAAAATCGCGCTTTCCCCAGTGGCTGATCGACTCAATGGTTCAGTTTCTTCAAATGGCCCGATCACCCAATCACCCAATGGCTCAATCAACAGACGATCGTTATGCCATCATTGCCGGCAACGGGCATTTTCCGTTTCTGGTGCTCGAGGCCGCAAGCGACCAGGCCATCCATCCCCTCGTCGTGGCCATCAAGGAAGAGGCCTCGCCTGACCTAGCTCGTCTCGCCCGCGAGATTCATTGGCTGAGCCTTGGTGAAGTCGCAAAACTGCTCGATCTGCTTTCGGCGGAGCGAGTGAACAAAGTCGTTCTAGCCGGGCAAGTGAAGCACGCGCAATTGTTCAGCTCAATTCGGCCGGACGGGCTGGTGAGCCGCGTCTTGGGCGGCTTGCATCGAAAAAACACCAACGCGCTTATTGGCGCCTTTGTCCGCATGTTGGAGGCGCGGGGCATCCAGGTGGTGGATTCGACGCTTTTCTTGAAGCCGCTGCTGCCGGAGGAAGGCGTTCTGACCGAGCGTTCGCCCGATGCGATGGAGATGGCGGACATTGCCTATGGGCGCGAGATCGCCAAGAAAATTGCGGGCCTGGACATAGGCCAGACGATTGTCGTGGCCGATCGTGCGTGCGTTGCGGTGGAAGCAATGGAGGGCACGGATGCCACCATCGAACGCGCCGCCAGCTTGAGTAACGGCCGGAAGCTGGTGGTCGTCAAAGTAAGTAAGCCGGGCCAGGACATGCGGTTCGATGTTCCGGTAATCGGCTTGCGCACGATTGAGGTGATGGCGCGTGCCAACGCTCGCGCGCTGGCCCTGGATGCGGGCAAGACACTACTTTTCGAGCGTTCGCAACTGCTCGCGGAGGCGAGTAAAGCAGGAATCGCCATGGTCGCTGTGCGGGATTGATTTAGCTGCCTTCGATTGAGGCTTGGAGCATGACCCTGACGGTCACACAACTTCGGAAAAAAGGCCTCGGCGGTTCTGGACCGGGCTGAAAGGGGCGAGAGCATAGAGGTCCTTCGTCACGGGAAACTTGTGGCCAGAATCATTCCCGCAGGACAGGGTAAAACCCTGCCGTCTTGGAAGCGGCCGATTCTGCCACTCGTCATCCCTGGGGTGTCGCTCACCAAAGTCCTGCTCAAGGAAAGGTGGTCGGGACGATGACCGATTCCCTCACGCGCTGGGATTGGGATCCGGGCGCTCAATAACCCCATGACTGAACGCCAAAATCTCGTTAAAGTTGCCGTGATTGGCGTCGGCGAGCACGGCAGGAATCATGCGCGGCACTTCAAGGAAATCGAAGGCGTCGAGCTCGTGGGCGTCTACGACCTCATCGCCGAGCGCCGCCGCAGTGTAGCCGAAGAACTGGGCGTGCGAGCTTTCGAGAACCTTGACGCCGCGCTGAGCTCGGTTCGCGCCGTGAGCGTGGTGATTCCAACCACCGATCACGCCCAGGTTGCTTGCCGGGCATTCGATCGCGGCGTGGACGTCTTAGTGGAAAAACCCATCGCCCGCACGGTGGAAGAAGCGGATATCCTCATTCATCGCGCAGCGGCCGAAGGGCGCATCTTACAAGTCGGCCACCTCGAGCGCTTCAATCCCGGCGTTGTGGCCGCGCGCGCTCAGACGCGCAACCCGATGTTTTTTGAAGTGCATCGGTTGGGTGTCTTCACGCCGCGCAGTCTCGACGTGGACGTGGTCTTTGACCTCATGATTCACGACCTCGACCTGATACTCTGGATGGTGGAGTCCCAGGTCGCTGAAGTTCGCGCTGTCGGCTTGCCGGTGCTCACCGACAAGGTGGACATCGCGAACGCCCGGGTGGAATTCGAGAATGGGACCGTGGCGAATCTGACGGCCAGCCGCGTGAGCACGGAGCGGGTGAGGAAGTTCCGCTACTTTCAGCCCAACGAATACATTTCGATCGACTTCTCGCGTCGCGACGCGCTCGCGCTGCGAGTGGACCGCAACGGGCCGGCGCCTCACATCGGTTTCAGCAAACTCGATGCGCCGCCCGTCGAACCCTTGCGGGCCGAACTCGAGGCGTTTGTGGAATCGGTACGGACCCGGCGCCCTCCGCTCGTCGGCGGGGTCGAAGGTCGCGCCGCGCTGGCACTAGCCGAGAGGGTGATGAAATGCATCGAACAACATGCGGAGAAAGTTAACTTCCCATTGCAAAGATCAGCAGGCTCGAGCGGAGAACTCTAGGCATTTTGGATTTTCGATTTTGGATGGAGAAGACGTCCGTAGTCCGTTGTCGGGATAAAGAGCTATCAGCCGTCAGCCCTCAGCAGTCAGCGGTCGCTGCAGTTCTTTGCTGAGACCTGATAGCTGAGAGCCGAAGGCTTTTGACAAGCACATGGGCGACGAACTACACATTTTTTATCAATTGCAGGAATCGGAAGCCGAAACTGCGCGCTGGCGCCGCCGCACGATGTTTCTGCTGTCGGTCGTGCTCCACGCCGTGATGGTCATTTTCGCTTTGGTGGCGCCGCAGCTCTTCCGGCGCGGTGCGGCGATGATGGGCATCGTCCTTGAGCGCCGGCCGCAGCCCGAAACCACGTTTCTTTACATGCCGCCCGATTTTGAAAAGCCCAAGCCTCCGCCCAAGACCAATCTCCTGTCGGACAAGAATCGAATCGCACAGGGCAAGGCACCCGAGATCGATCCCAACGCCCTGCGCATGCCTTACTCGCGCGGCAACACGCCGTTGCCCGAAATCGCCGGGGGCGCGCCGCCTGCTCCCCCGGCGCCGCAGCCCACACCCCCGCCCGGAGGCGGCCCGCAATCGAGCGGAACGCCCGCTCCGCCCGCGCCCAAGCCCGAGAACAGCCAGTTGCGCCTAATGGATGTTCCCCAAAGAGCAGGCGAAGGCGACCAGGCGCAGTTGCGTTTGCCGCTTTCGACACCCGGCGAAGCCATTCAGCAATCGCTTCGGGGGGCGGCTCGCGGACGGGCCTCGGGAGCCATTGCTGGACCCGGCGACTCGGGCGGGCAGTTCAACAATCCTCGGTCCAGTTTTTCCATGGATCAGCCCCTCATCCTTTCGGATACCCGCGGAGTGGACTTCGGGCCCTATCTGGCGCGAGTGATTTATAACGTGAAACGAAATTGGTACTCGGTGATTCCGGTTTCGGCACAAATGGGAGAAAAAGGGCGGGTGGCCATCGTATTTGAAATTCTCAGGGATGGGTCCGTACCGCAGCTTCGACTAGTGGGTTCTTCGGGATCCGAGCCTTTGGATACGGCCGCGCTCTCCGCCATCAAGCTGTCGAATCCGTTTCCGCCCTTGCCGGAAGAATTCACCGGCAAAAACCTTGTTCTGCAATTCTTCTTCCTTTACAACATCGGCACTGGCCCTTGATGCGGAACAAGCGCTCGGTTAGAATTGCAGGGTGAGGAAATTCGCGCGAGAACTCAGCGTGCCGGCCGGCGCCGCTGATGCCTCGGCTCTACGCGCCCATCGCGGCGGCGTGCTTTCCAGCCGGAGCTCCTCACCAGCCTGCATGACCGATGATTCGCCCTTCACGAGCGCAACTTCTCGGATGTTTTCTTCTCCTCGGAGCGATTCTCTGCCTCCTCGTCTTCCGCTTCCTGCGCTTGCTGTGGTGGTGGAGCCGGTGACTCCAGAGACCGCAGCGGCAGCAGCAACGTCGGGTTACCCTCTCTTGGCCATTGTCGGACCCACAGCCGCGGGAAAGTCGGCGTTGGCGCTGGCGATCGCGAAACGATGGAATGGCGAAATCGTGAATTACGATGCCATGCAGGTCTACCGCGGATTCGACATTGGGACCGGAAAAATCCGGCCAGACGAGCAGGACGGGATTCCCCACCATCTGCTCGACTGCGTGGAGCCTGACCAGATCTTCACTGCAGGCGAATTCGCCCGCGCCGCTTCAGCTACACTGGTTTCGGTCCGCGGACGCGGCAGGCTGCCGATTCTGGTGGGCGGGACAGGACTTTACTTGCGCGCACTCCTCGAGGGACTGTTTGAAGGACCGAAGCGCTCCGAAGTTCTGCGCGCGCGTCTCGGCGACATCGCGGACCGCCGCGGCAGGGAATTTTTGCATCGCCTGCTGCGCCGCCTCGACGCGCCAGCGGCGGCGCGCATCAAACCTCGCGACACACAGAAGATCATTCGCGCCGTCGAAGTCTGTCTTCTGGCAGGCCAACCGCTCACGTCCTTGCAGGCCCGTGGCAGAAACGCATTGCAAGGTTTCCAGGCGGTAAAGATCGGCCTTGATCCGGCCCGCCGCGAGCTCAACCGCCGCATCGATGCTCGGGTGGAGCGCATGTTTGCCGCCGGGCTGGTGGATGAAGCGCGCCGGCTATTTGACGAGAGGAAAAATGGCGGGCGAGATTCCAGCAGTGGGTTCGGACCCTTTACTTCGCTAGGCTATCCGCAGGCCATCGCGGCGGCGCGTGGAGAAATCAGCGACGAGGAGGCCATTCTCCAAACGCAGGCAGCCACCCGGCGTTACGCCAAGCGGCAGCGGACGTGGTTTCGACACGAGCTTGGCGTCACTTGGTTTGCCGGCTTCGGAGATGACGCCGCGCTCCAGGAACAGATTTTCGAATGGCTCGAGAAGGCCTTGCCCCCGCTCGGTGCCTCGCGCCGTTGTCCCAACTCCAGCACGATTGCACGCGAGCCCTTACAACACGAGGTACAAAGATGACCAGACCTGAAGGCGAAAGAGGAAAACACATGGACAAGCAGCCGCAGAATATTCAGGACGGCTTTCTGAACTCGGCGCGAAAGGAGAAGCTCGCCGTCACCATCTACCTCCTGAGCGGCATCAAGCTGACGGGCCGCATTCGCAGTTTTGACAAATTCTCCGTCGTTTTGGAAAGCAACAGCCAGGAACAACTGATTTTCAAGCACGCCATTTCAACGGTCGTGTTGCCGCGCGTCAATCATGCACCGGCGCCGGCGCCAGCGGCGGTGGCGGAGGGATAAACGTATTCGAGGCCCAAACGCTGCGGAAATGGCTTACCTCGTTGGCTGGGTCTCCAGCCGGCATAGGCGTTTATCCCCTGCCGCTTCCAGGTCTGAAAACGGGCGCGGCGCCCACCCGGCTGACAGCGCCCCCGAGGAGTTGGCTGAGCTTTCGGAACTCGCGGCCAGCGCCGGTGCCACCGTTGTCGGCTGCACGATTCAGCGCACCGCGGTTCCCGACCCGGCGACACTTGTAGGAGGCGGCAAGGTTCAGGAGATCCGCACCCAGGCGCGAGCCGCGCGCGCCGATCTCGCCATCTTCGACAACGACCTTACGCCCACACAACTTCGCAATCTTGAAGAGGCGCTCGGTCTCAGAGTCATCGATCGCACCCAGCTCATTCTGGATATCTTCGCGCGGCGGGCACGAAGCCGCGAAGGACAGTTGCAGGTGGAGCTCGCGCAGTTGAATTATCTCTTGCCGCGTCTCGGAGGCCACGGCGCGCTGCTCTCGAGGCTGGGCGGCGGCATTGGAACGCGCGGCCCCGGTGAACAGAAACTGGAGACCGACCGCCGCCGCATCCGGCAGCGCATCCGAAAATTGAAGGTGGCCATCGAGGGCGTGCGCTCCCAACGAGCGCTCCACCGCGCTCACCGCAGCGAGCAGCAGTTTCTGACTGTCGCCCTGGTGGGTTATACCAACGCTGGTAAATCCACATTGTTTAATGCCCTAACGCAGGCTAGCGTGTCGACGTCTTCCCGCCTCTTCGCCACGCTCGACCCCACGGTCCGGGCGGTGCCCCTGGAGTCGCATCGGCCAGTCTTGCTCTCTGACACCGTGGGCTTCATCCGGAAATTGCCGCCGCACGTGGTGGCGGCTTTCCGCGCCACGCTGGAAGAGCTCGAAAGCGCCAGCCTCCTGCTTTGGGTCACGGATGCCGCGCACCCCGAGCACGCCCACCAGGATGCCGCTGTCGAAGCACTCCTCGAATTGTTGGGCCTGGCGTCGACTCCGCGGATTCATGTTTGGAACAAAATCGATCTTCTGAATGAGGCGCAGCGACGGCGCATCGCGGCCAGCCCGGAGGCTGCGGAAAGCTGGCCGGGGGCGGCGGTTTCAGCGCGTACCGGCGAAGGGCTCCAAGCACTCTTGCGCCGCATTGACGAAACGCTGGGAGACGATCGCGTGGTCGAAGCTGATTTCGAGTTTGCCGGCGGTGATGGCGAAAGCCTTGCGATGCTGTATCGTCGAGGAACGGTCTTGTCGAGGCACTCTGAGAATGGCCGAATATTCGTGCGAGCGCGCGTAGCAGAGTCCATCAAGAGGCAGCTCGAATCGCGCCTGCCTAACAGCGAAAAGAGCACAGCCCTCCGTTAAAATCCCCTGTGTTTTTGCGGTCTTCGAGCCTGTGGAAAATTCTGTGGAAAACAGGGCAGCGATGAATTACGAAGGAATTGGCCGAAACCCGCATGGAATGCGGGGCAGGTAAAGCCAGCCATCGCAAGTGATTGATATTAAGCAGGTTATGTCGTGTGAATCGAATCGCCAGAGCAATGCCTGCCCTCCACTGCCCTTCAAAATGACTTGGTGATCGGGGCCGAATTTTGCACAATTATTGGGCATTCGTGGAGCATATCTTTGTAGCCCCCAGCACGCATGATACCCGCATCAAATCAGTGCGGATTTGATCTAGCCTCGGCGAGTAGCAGACTAGTGCCGTTCCAACTTAATGCGGCGGTGAATTCTGCTCCTGTCCTGCTCAGCGTCAGACCGTACTTGGCTTACGCAGATTAGGCGCAACAAGTTGGAACGGCACTAGCCGGGATGCGATCAAAGGATGAGAGCGTAGCAAAGCGTATCGCTCGGCTCGGGCGAGAGGAGATTCGGAAAGATGGCGTAGCGCCGTAGAATCGCTTCTCGCTGGAATCCGCACTTCTCAAGCACACGCCACGAGGGGCGATGGTCCGGATGACAGAGCGCATAGAGCCGCCGCACTCCCAGCTCTCGCGCCAGCTTGACCATCGCCTCGAGCGCCTCCGTGGCGTACCCTTTTCCCCCAGCGTTTCTGGCGAAAACGTATCCGGTCGCCGCCCGATACTCCGTCTCGAAGGCCAGCCCCGTGCTGCCCAATAGCTGGTGATCGGAGCGCGAGAAAACCAAATACGGGCCCGCTGGCCATCGAGCCCACTCGGCGTCGCTCCACGCGAGGAAGGCACGCGTGTCCGCAATAGATCGGTGCGTCGGCCATCCGACATACCGAGTCACTTCCACGTCTCCAGCATAGCTCGTGAATACGGCCTCGGCGTCGCTGGCGAGAGGTTTCCGCAGCAAGAGGCGGTTGGTCTCGATTTGCTCCTGAGCCTTCATGACTGACAATGGTGCTGATGCATGCCCCGTTCGAAAACGCCAGTCTACACCACGACCGCCCAGTTCGGCGCAATCGGCTCGCTATCACGCCCATCGCGCGCCTTGGCTGGCGGCGCGTTGACACCGCTCAGGGCCTTCGATATAGTGGCTCAAGGGGCGGGCGGAACTGCTTATCCAAGTTGCAAGCCGTCCGGACTGGCGTCCCGCCACGCGGGATCCTGCTAATTTCCGCTGAGGGTTGAGATCGAAGGCCAATGAACTTTCCTATTTCGCTCACCCTGCTTCGTATCTTCTTTGTGCCACTGTTGGTGGCGTTATTGCTCACCAAGGGCCAAAACCTCGACCTGTGGGCGACGGGCGTCTTGTTGCTCGCGGCGGGCACCGATTTTCTGGACGGCTACTTGGCGCGCAAACACGCCCAGATCACGGCGCTGGGGATTTTGCTGGATCCCATTGCCGACAAGCTGCTGATTTGTTCGGCCTTGATTGCTCTGGTGGAGCTCGGTCTCATTCCCGCCTGGATGGTGGTGATCATCGTGGGCCGGGAGCTGGCGGTTTCCGGCTTGCGCGCCGTCGCCTCGGCGGAAGGATTCGTGCTGGAAGCTTCGGATCTGGGCAAGACCAAAATGGTTTTGCAGGTTGCCGCCGTCACCGCGCTCGTGCTGGAGCGGCACTACCACACGCTGAGGTCCGTGGACTACCATCTCGGAATCATTCTGGTCTGGCTGGTGATGCTCTTCGCTTTGGTTTCGGCGGCGCAATACTTCTGGAGTTTTTGGAATAAGTTCGATGTCAGCGCCGTGCAGCGTGCGCCGCGCGCCGTGGTGTTTCGCCCCGGCGAGAAGGCGCAGGAAGAGAAGGTGCCGGAAGAACGCGATGTCGCCGCTCGATGAAAATCAGCAAAAGGTCTTGCTTCAACTCGCGCGTCAGGCGCTGACCGAGGCGGTCGAGACGTATCGCCTGTCAGAGATGGCCGCGCCCTCGGAAGCGCTGGCTGAGCCTGGCGGCGCCTTTGTGAGCCTTCACAAGAGGGAAATGCTGCGAGGCTGCATCGGGCACATCGAAGCGGTCGGGCCTCTTTATCAAACCGTACGCCAATGCGCGCTCGCTGCCGCGCTCCACGATCCGCGCTTTGATCCCGTCACGCCGGAAGAACTCCCCGAATTACGACTCGAAGTTTCCGTGCTCTCGCCGTTTTTCGAGATCGCACCCGAGCAGGTGGAAGTGGGCAAGCACGGTTTGCTGATTTCGCGCGGCGCGCGACGCGGCCTGCTGCTGCCGCAGGTGGCCGCGCAATTGAACTGGGATCGAGAACGGTTCCTCGCCGAGACGTGCCGCAAAGCCGGCCTCGAGCCAGAGGCTTGGCAGCGTGGCGCGAGGATTCAGGCGTTCACCGCGCAGGTCTTCGCGGAGCCGGCCGGTCCAGTCAAATCATCGACGCACGCGGCTTGATCGCTGCGAAACTCTCCACCAAATTGCGGGTCTACAAACAATGGAATCGGTGGGGCAAAAGGCCACCCTTTTCCAAAAATCGGAAAATTGTGCAAGTTTCACTGTAGAGGACTTGCACCTCCGAGCTGCCGAACATGCTCGGCGCAACGGGTGGCGCAGCCTTGTGCCTAAAGGCTGCGGCCTTTCATTGTCTTGGGGTATGCGCCGCGGAGTTCGAAAACCACTCCGCTTTCTCCTCTCGCCGAGCGGCGCGCTGGGAACCACGCCCGCGCCGGGCGCGCTATCCCCTGGGAAACACGCCGAAAAAAACGCTTGACAGCCTAACTGTACTGCTGTATTAGTACAGTATGATTTTGCACGTGAACACCTCGTCGGGCGTTCCGGTTTACCTGCAAATCGAATCGCAGGTGAAGCACGTGGTGGCAGCGGCCGCGCTCAAGGAAGGCGATGCGTTGCCCTCGGTGCGCAAGCTGGCCACGGAGCTGCGGGTGAATCCGAACACGGTAGCGCGCGCCTACCAGAACCTGGAGCGCGAGGGCGTGATCCGCACGGTTCCGGGCGGCGGCACGTATGTGGCGAACGGCCTTCCCGGTCTTTTGAAATCGGAAAAGCTGCGCCGTCTGCGGCCGCTGGCGCGGCAACTGGCTGTCGAGAGCACGCAGTTGCGAGTCAACCCCGATGAGACCCTCAAGCTCGTAGAGGACGAATTCAGCCAATTGGGAGGACGGAAATGACGGAGACCGTAATCTCAACCCAGGGGCTCACGAAAGTCTATCCCGACGTCCGCGCCGTGGACGGCTTGGACCTGAACGTACCGCGCGGCGCGGTCTACGGTTTTCTGGGGCGCAACGGCGCCGGCAAGACCACCACCATCCGCACGCTGCTCGGCTTGGCTCGCCCGACGGCCGGCAGCGCTCAGGTGCTGGGTCTCGACATTCGCAAGGATACGGTGGCGATTCTTCAGCGGACCGGCTTCGTGCCTGAAACCAAGCAATTGTTTGACTCGCTCACCACCGATCAACTGATCCGTTTCAACCGTGGCTACTTTCCGAAATGGTCCGACGCGCTGGCGGAGCGGTACATCAGCCTCTTTGAAATCCCGAGGAAGAGGCCGTTCGGAAAGCTCTCGCTCGGCAATCGCACCAAGGTGTGCCACCTTTTGGCTCTGTGCCAGGGTGCGGACCTGCTGATTATGGACGAGCCCACGTCCGGCCTCGATCCGGTAATGGTGGACCTGCTGATGCGCGTGCTGATTGAAGACCACGTGAGCGAGGGCCGCACGGTGTTCGTCAGCTCGCATCACCTCTCGGAAGTGGAGCGGATCGCCGACTGGATCGGGATTATCGAGGGCGGGAAACTCCTGCTCGAAGCGCGCCTCGAGGACATCCGCCAGAACTTCCGCCTGGTGACCGCCTCCGGCGATTCCGCGAGCGAAGTGGCAGCCCCCAATCTGATCTCGAAAAGGCGCGCCGAGAAGTTTCACCGCTACCTCGTTTCGCGCGAGGCCGACGACTTCGTAACGCGCTTGCGCGCCCAAGGCATGACCGTGCTCGAAGTTTCTCCTGTGAATCTCGGGGAGGTTTTTCTGGGCCTCGCCGGAAAGGAGCTGCCATGTATCGCTGGAAATCCTGGTGTGACTCGCGCCAGCGCCTAGCGCTTTACGCCGCAACGTGCCTCGCGCTTGGCCTGCTGACGGGCATGCAACATTGGGCGTATTACTTCCGGGCACTGGCGTGGCAAAGCGTCAGCACCAACCGATTTTTTGAAGCGTGGGATATTTCCTTCTGGTCAGGCTATGGGGCGGTGGCATCGCTCGCGACCTTCATGCTTCCGGCCATGATTTGGTCGAGTCTGGCGTTTGGAGCCACCAGCGTGGGCCGCGAATACGGAGCGGGCGCAATGCCGTTCGTTCTCACCCGCCCTCAACCCCGCTGGCGGATTGTGTGGGACGATTGGGCGCTGGGCGCAGCGGAGATCTGCATCATCCTTTCCATGTTCTCTATTGGTCTCGCGCCTTTTGTGGCCCAGATCAGCAGGATCTGGCTGGGCTTCAGCGGCGTGATGCTTCCAGGCGTCGTGGCCGTGGGGATTTGCCTTTACGGTCTGACCCAGTTCCTGACGTTGCTCACTGGCAGCGGCGCGAAAGGCGTGAGCTTTGCCGTCGCCGTAGTCTTGTTCTACAACTTTTTCCCCGCCGCGTTGGAGCAGTGGTGGCATGTTCATTGGCCTTCGAAAATCTTGGATCTGTCGCTCTCGATGTTTTCAATGTTTGATTCGTGGTGGATTCCGGACTTGGCGCAGCAGTGGAAGATCGCTGCGCTGTGGTCTGTGGTCGCGCTGATTTTTCCATTTCTCTCGCAGTGGCTGATCGAACGACGGGAGATTTAGCTAGCAGTGACAAGTGACGAGTGAGAGCCATCAGCGGTCAGCCGTCAGCTTTCAGCAGTACACCCGTGCGGCCATGGGTTGCTGACACCTGATAGCTGATTGCTGATCACTTGCCGGAAGGGGCCGTCTATGTACTTCTGGACTTGCTGGTACACCCGACGATACCGGTTGATCATCTATCTCGCGCTGGGCGTGGCACTCGTCATCATGGGCACTCTGCCCGCCGGCATGGAATACCACGGTGGCCACTGGGCGTTTCCCAAAATCCTGACGCCCACGCATGTGCGCATCATTTGGGAAGAGGGTGTCGACCACGCGGTGGGGATACTTTTGTTGCTGATGCTCTTCGCGGCGGCCGATCTCGGGGCGCTGGCGATGGGCGAAGACTCGAAGCGCCGCGACATGGACTTTCTCCTCACTCGTCCCAAGCCGCGACGTTATTTCATTTGGACGAGCTGGCTGGCCGGGATTACGGAATTGGTCCCGTTGATGCTACTCCCGGTTCTTGTCTCGATCCTCGTCATGTTTTTCATGACGCACGCCGTGTTGCCCGGCGCGCTCCCGAGCCGGAGCGTTGAGATTTTCGCGTTGGCGGCGGCCATGTATGCCTTGGCGTTTCTGCTGAGCGTCCTCACCCGCAGCGCCCAGAGCGGCTTCCAACTGGCAGCTTTCGTCATCATTGTCTATGTCGGGATCGCCTACGCGAGGCAAGAGCTTTGGTTCATTTTCGTCTGGGGCCGCCCCGCGTATTACGGAGCGTTCGCTTTGTTTGACTTACCATCCCAGATGTTCCGCTTTGCCAATCTTGTTTTCCTATTGGCTGCCACGCTGGCCATGCCTCTAATTGCCGATCTCAGCTTCAGGCAAAGGGACTTGTGAGGGAAGTGCAGCCTTGTGCCTGCGTCGGAAGGCCAAAGCGGCAGCGCTGCTGCCGCACTCCAAGGCGCTTCGCGCGTTTTCATGCACAGGGGTCGAACCACTCAATCACCCTTCACCTGTGAACGATAGCTGCGCCCTCGCGCCGCCATCCTTGCGGCAACGACTCGGTTCGCCCAGGGCACAAATCTTTCGAGCGCGACAAATATCTTTCCGTGCAGCGTGACAATCTCCTCCCGCTTTCCTCGCGCCACGGCTTTCAGAATCTTGCGCGCCGCTCGCTCGGTGCTCATCTGAATCCAGTCCGGAACCGGGTCCGCGGCCCCGTCATGCATCCTGCCCTGATTGTCCACTCGCCGGATATTGCTCACCACGAACCCCGGGCTGATTAGCGTCACTCTCACTCCGGCCAGCCGCAACTCCGGAGTAATCGAGTTGGCCAGGGCGCGAAGCGCGAATTTGCTCATGCAGTAGGGCGAAGCGCCGGGCGTCGCCACCCAGCCGCTGACGCTGGAAATGATCGCGATGTTTCCCTTCGTCTTCTCGATCTCCGGCAGCGCCGCATACAGCGTGCGCAGCACTCCGAAGACGTTGGTCTCAAACTGCCGCCGGTAATCCGCGAGCGAAAGTTCTTTCAGCGTCCCAATGACTCCAAATCCCGCGTTGGCGAACACCACGTCCAGCTTTCCCCAATGACGCACGCTCTCCGCCACCGCTCGCTCCAGGTCTCCGTCCCGCGTCACGTCGCACTCCGCCACGAGCGGCTTCGCCTTCCCGGTCTCCGCGATTCTTTGCGCGACTTTCTCCAGTTGCTGTCTGCGCCGCGCCGTCAGCGTCAGCTTGGCCCCCGCCTGGCCCAGTTGCCACGCCAGGTCCTCCCCAATCCCCGAAGAGGCTCCCGTAATCAGGACCGATTTGTCACGATAAAACGATTGTGTCCGGCTCATGCCGGATATGGTACGCCAGGATTTGTCGGTTGTCCGCCCTGCGGCCCAGAGCCTCCAGGCGGCGGGCCGTCGTCCGGTGTGCGCGCTGCGGATAGTGAGCCGCGAGGGCGCGAGATTCGGAACGCTGCGCCGGGGGTACTGAGCGCGAAATTATTGCTTGACAATTGAGGTCGGTCATGATAGACAATTACTACTGTCTCGGGCCATGAAGTGTTGATCCGCCAACGGCGGGGCGGGTTTGAGGGGGAGCGTGGCCGCGCGGGAGCTGAGTGTATGCCTGCGGCAATCCCTAACACCATCTGTCTCGAAACTCGAAAATCCAAAATGCAGGTGCAGACGGCGACCGTGGATTCCCGCCTTCGCGGGAATGACGGACAACGGTTCTGCGCCAAGTGGCGATGGCAAGCGGCTTGTGGCAAGTGCCCGGAGAAAAACAGTGGTGAGTGACTGGTGTCTAATGGCTAGAAAAACACGGTGGCAGATGGTCGCGCTGGCGGGAGTGTGAGGCAAGGGGTGGGTAGGCGAGGAATTTTTGTTGAAAAATGAGGTTCGAAGCCACCATGTCATTGAAAACAAAAGAAGTCGATTTGGAACGAACCCAAGAACGAACCCAAAAAACGCGGGAACGAAGCCAAATTCTGACTTCACGAAGGCAGGGTGAGAAAAACGATGAAAAACGCGGTTCGAAGCCACCATGTTGTTGAAAATAAAGGAAGTAGATTTGGAACGAACCCAAGAACGAAGCCAAACTTGGAAACTCGAAATTCCAAACTGGCAAGGTCCGAAACTGGAAAATCAGAACTCGAGAATCGCGAAACACAGTGGCAGATGGCGAGCATGGATTCCCGCCTTCGCGGGAATGACGGACAACCCTACTGTGCCAAGTGGCGATGGGATGTGGCAAGGGACAAGTGACGAGCACAAGCGGTCAGCTATCAGGTATCAGTCCAAAGCGGAAACAGACTCATCTTGCTGAAAGCTGATTGCTGACGGGTGAAAGCTACATCATGCCACTCGTCACTGTTGTAGAATGCGCAGGCGGAGGAACATATGTTTATCGCAACTAGAGATTTGATTCTCCCTTCGACTGTAACTGGCTCGTTTCCGCGGCCGCGCTGGTATGACGTGAGCATGTGGGGGCGGCCGATGGACACCTGCATGCTCGACGTCCGCTTTCGCGAGAAGTTTCAGGACGCGATGGCGGTGGTGATCAGCGATCAGGAGCGCGCCGGGCTCGACATTCTCACTCACGGCGACCTGCACGTGGATGAGGACATGGCGGGCCGCGCTTGGCACCATTACCCGCTGCAACGCTGGGCGGGATTCGAAGGCGACTACTTGCAGCCGGAGGAAACCACCGCGCCGTGGCTGCACTATCCGCCCGGCACGCTGCTGAACGAGATTTACACGGGCTGGCGCTGGCCGCACGTGGTCGATAAGATCGAGCACCGGCCGCTCGACTATCCCAAGATCTGGCGCATCGCGCAGGGCAAGACGCGCAAGCCCGTCAAATTCGGCACCTGCTGCTCGCAGGTGATGGCGCTGTTCCTCGACATCCACACGCCCAAATACAAGGACAAGCGTCAGGTGATCTGGGACATGGCGGAGGCGATGAACAAAGAGTTGCTGGCTCTGCGCGATGCCGGCTGCCGATGCATCCAGACTGAGGAGCCGACGTTCCACTTCATGGCCAACACCTTCGGCAAGGACCACGCGGAGGTGAAGTTCATGGTCGACGCGTTCAACCGCGAAGTCGAGGGGCTGGACGACGTGGAATTGTGGATTCATACCTGCTGGGGCAATCCGAATATGCAGCGCGTGATGGAGGACACGAGCTACGCCAACTCCATCGAGATTTACCTCGAGCGGTGCCGGGGCGACGTGTGGACGCTGGAAATGAAGGACCGCAACCAGAAGGACCTCGAACTGTTTGAGCCGTTCAAGCACGACCTGAAGAAGAAGATTTGCATCGGGGCCGTCAGCCATCGGGCGCTTCAGGCGGATCGGCCGGAAGATGTGGCCGGCGAAATTCGCAAGGCGCTGAAATACATTCCTGCGGAGCGCTTGATCGTTTCGAGCGACTGCGGCTTCGGCCGCCAAGGCTGCAACCGAGAAATCGCGTTCTATAAAGCGAGCGCGATTGCGCAGGGCTCGAACATCGTGCGGCGGGAGCTTGGACTGCCGATAACGTACGTGCCCGCCGCCGACGCGAAACTGCAAATTGATGTTGTGCCGGGGCGGGATGTGGCACGCGCGGCAGGCGGTTAAACGGGAGTCAGGAGCCAGGAGTCAGGAGTCAGAATCAAAACCGACCACCACATCGCCAGCGTCGAGCCCCCCTGGAATACGCAAGACACGGACGGTGCTGACGTACATCGCGAACATGGTGTGTTACCATATTTGCCCCTGACATCCTCGATGGAGGGAAATGGTGACCAAGATCGAAGCGGTGATTCAGCCTTCGCGATTTGATTCCGTGAAGGACGCGCTCCGGGAAATCGGAGTCGATGGCATGACGGTTTCGGAAGTGCGCGGCCACGGCCGGCAAAAGGGCCACACCGAAGTCTATCGTGGCAACGAGTACGTGGTCGATTTGTTGCCCAAAATCAAGCTCGAGATGGTGGTGCCTGACAAGCTGGCGGACGCCGCCGTCCAGGCCATCCTCAAAACGGCGAAGACGGGCAAGATTGGCGATGGCAAAATTTTCCTGTCGAAAGTCGATGAGGCCATTCGCATTCGCAATGAAGAACGCGGCGACATGGCCCTGTAGCAGATGAGCTGGACCCCCGCTTTCCCGGGGGTGACCTGGCAGTCATTCCCGTCCCGCAATGCGGGAGGAATCCAGAGTCCTCGCTCATAAAATTTCCCCAGATGTTCACTGCTTCACCCAGTCTCGTCGTGTCTGATTTCTATCAGTCCGAGTCTCGAAAAATTCGCGCGCAGTTTGAATCCACCAGCGACGGCCGGGGCGCGGCGCTGGAGCGCTCCCAACTGGTGGACAGAATTCTCGCGCGGCTTTACGCGGAGCATCTCGCCTCGGAGCCGGCGAAGGATGAGGACTTTTGTCTTGTGGCCCTGGGCGGATACGGGCGGCAGGAGCTGTTTCCGCACTCGGACATCGATCTGCTATTTCTCGCGCGGGACGGCCGGACGGGCGACTCTCGACGCGAGGCGGCCGCCGCGCTTTCGCGCCAGCTTTGGGACCTGCGGCTTCGCGTCGGCGCGACCTCTCGGACCATCGAAGAGTGCGGCGAGCTGCATCGCGACAATTTGGAATTCACCGTTTCCCTTCTCGACTGCCGCTATCTCCTTGGCGACTCGAACCTGTTCGGGCGTCTCCGTGAGCAAGTGATCCCTCGCCTGGTGGCCGAGGAACATCAGGACCTGGTTCGCGACTTCGTGGAAATGACCCGCCGTCGCCAGGAGAGGTACGGCCACACCATCTTTCACCTCGAACCCAACCTCAAAGAAGCTCCCGGCGGGCTTCGCGATTACCAGGTGTGCCGCTGGTTGAGCCTGATCCACCATCTGAAGGCACACGCGCGCTGGGTGAAGCCGGAAGAGGACTGGCCGCCCGTCACCCGTGACGAATGCCGCATGGCGCTGGAATTTCTCGCCGCCGCGCGCGCCTTCCTGCACTATCGCCAGGAGCGTGACGACAATCATCTGACCTACGAGCTACAGGACGAGGCGGCGTCGCTCGGCATTGGCTACCGGCCGGGCGAGAGCATTCCCGCCGCCGAGTGGATGCGAATTTATTTCCGGCACGCCCGCTCCATCGACCGGCGATGCGGCCAGCTTCTGGAGGACCTGACGCCGTCGCGACGGTCCGTTTATGGTTTGATCCGCGACTGGCGGTCGCGGTTCTCGAACGAGGATTTTCGCGTCGAGCACGGTCAAGTGTTTCCCCGTCGGCCATCCGCCGCCGCCGACAACCCGCGGCTGCTATTCGGCCTGTTTAGCCTGATGGCGGCTCATGGCGTGAGCTTCAGCCGCGAGGCGGAGCAATGGGTGAAGGAGGGATTAAACCGTCTTGCCGCTCCGGCCCATCGAGACCGCTGGTCGGGCCTTTGGAACGACTTCCGATCCATTTTGGTGGCGCCACATTCGGCGCCGGCCCTGCGCGCCATGCATCGGCTGGGCGTTTTGGACACCCTGTTTCCGGAGTTCAGAGCCATCGATTCACTTGTCGTCCGCGACTTCTATCATCGCTACACCGTGGACGAACATTCCTTGATGACGATCGAGAATTTGAACGCCCTCATGGAGGCCAATGGCGGCGAAACCATGCGCTCCCGCGAAGCCGGACCGGGCGGCGCGGCAAAGTGGGTGGCAAGATTCTCCGAGATTCTTTCGGAGCTGGAGCAGCCGGAACTTCTCTATCTCGCGCTGCTCTTTCACGACGTCGGCAAAGGGACGCTGCCCGAGGACCACGTTCGCGGCAGTCTGGAAGCGGTCGAGAGTGTTTTCGAGCGATTGGCGCTTGGGCCCGAGGATCGCGAGACCGTGGTGTTTTTGATCGCCGCTCACCTGGAAATGTCGGCCACCATGCAGCGGCGCGACATCTTCGACCCGGAGACGGTGCGGGGCCTGGCGGAAAAGGTGGGCACGCCGGAACGATTGAAATTGCTGTGTCTCTTAACTTATGCCGATATCAAGTCGGTCAATCCGGAAGCGCTGACGCCCTGGAAGGCGGAAATGCTCTGGCAGCTCTACGCCGCCACATCCAACTACTTCTCTCGCAGCCTGGACCAGGAGCGATTTCACGCCGCCGGTCATTTGGCGGTAACGGATCGCGTCTTTCAGCTCCTCCCTGGGTTAACCTCTCCCGAGGCGCTGGGCGCGTTTCTCGAGGGCTTTCCCACGCGCTACCTTCGCACGCACTCGGCCGAAGAAATTGCGAGACATTTCGAGATGGCGCGGAGGCTGGCGGAAAACGCGGTGCAGGTGAGCCTGAGATTTCGGGACCATTCCTATGAGCTGACGGTGGTCACGCCGGATCGCCCATTTCTGTTTGCCTCGATTACCGGAACGCTCGCCGCTTGGGGAATGAACATCCTCAAGGCCGACGCCTTCGCCAATGCTGCCGGCACGGTGCTCGACACTTTTCGATTCAGCGATCTGCATCGGACGCTGGAGTTGAATCCTTCGGAAGCGCAACGCTTCGAGCAAAGCGCCGCAGATGTTCTCGCCGACCGCGCGAGTCTTCAGACGCTGCTGGGCGGCCGCGTTGATGGCGCGAAAATGCCGCCCGCCAAGGTTGAGATTCCCACCCAGATTCGGTTCGAAGAACCACCCGTCCGCCGGCCGCAAGGCCCGTCCACCGACGGGCCGACGGACTCCTCACGCAGCACGCTGATGGAATTGATTACTCAAGACCGCCCCGGACTTCTGTACCAGGTCAGTTCGACCTTGGCTGAACTCGAGCTCAATATCGAAGTCGCGCTCATTGATACCGAGGGCCAGAAAGTGATCGACGTGTTTTATCTGACGTCGCACGGGGCAAAGCTCACAGTGGAGCAGCAGGAAAAAATCCGCGAAGCGCTGCTGAAAAAGCTCTGATGGCCGATTTTCGATTGCCGATTGTCGATTGAAGAAATCTGGTCGTCGCAAGTCATCCGTTGTCAGTCGGCGGTGGCTAGAAGCGACCGCAAGCCGGCACTCTGGGGCCGACAACGGACAACGGACATCTCCTCAAATCGACAATCGGCAATCGAGAATCGGCAATTTCACTTCTTCACTTCGAACTGCCTGCGTGGATACTTGCGCGCGATGCGCTCCAAGGCCCAGATCGCGGATTCGGCGCCTTCGTTCTTGATGTCCTGAAAGGAGCGAGTATTAGTGCTGCCACAGCGAGGGCACTTGATGAGAGGTCTGCCCATGAAAAACTCGGGCGTACCCGTGTAATAAAACAGCGACTTCATCGTGTCGTGGCTTGTCAGCGTTAGGCAATTGCTACAAAGGAACCAGCGTTTTCGGTCTATTCTTCGGAATACACTCAGAATGCCCATACCATCAATCCCTCACATCACGCCCTGATAATTATGGTTGAACACGGAAATTTTTCAAGGTCTTGTTGAGCCGGTCCAGAGCCACTCCAAATGCTTCTCCTCCCTAAGCCAACGTGTCTGCTGGGTCGAACCCTTCTTCAACGATTGAATGCGTGTCTGTGCCAACACAACATCGCCTGACGGACACGTTTTGATCTCCAGCACAAGGCAATAACTCGCCCCGCCTCAGCTAGTTGCGGTTCGGCACCGGACTTGCCCCTGCTTACGACGAACGGCAGCACGAAACGCAAGCGGAGGAGCTACACATGAGGCGAAAGACGAATCAGGCCGAGAGACGGAATCGCAGGAAGCAAAATCGCACCGGATTCTTGCTGGCATTCGCAGTGCTGTTGGGCGCCGGTGAGCTCTTCGGCAAAGGTGGAGGCACAACGCCTCATGTGGCAGCAACCCAGGACGTCAAGGCGCCGCAACATGTCCTGCTGGTCAGCATTCCCGACCGCAAGCTGGCGGTGACGGAAAACGGCCATGTGCTGAAAGTCTACGACCTCGCCGTGGGCAAAGCTTCCACGCCGAGCCCGACCGGCGAGATGAAGATCATCAACAAGCTGGTCGATCCCACCTATCGCCACAAGGGTCAGGTCGTGAGGCCGGGCAAGTCGAATCCGCTGGGCGATCGGTGGATGGGCCTCAGCGAAAAGGGTTACGGCATCCATGGCACCAACGTTCAGAGCTCGGTTGGCAAGGCTGCCTCGCATGGATGCTTCCGCATGCGCAAACACGACGTGGAGGAGTTGTTTCAAATGGTGCGCGTTGGCGACGTGGTTGAAGTTCGCGGCGAGCGTGACGCGCAATGGGCTCGAATTTTCGTGGCTCAACAGGCGGCCCAGGCATCGACCCAAGCGACCGTTGCTCACGCCGCGGCAACAACGGACAACCACACCAAGGCTCAGCGCACATCGCAGCACGCAGCAGTCGAAGTTGCATTGATGGCGGACGCACTCGCCAACTGAATCCGAAACTTGAAAATCGAAACTCGAAAAAAGGCACGCAATCTGTCAGTCGTCCGTGGTCAGTTGTCCGTTGCAAGGGGTGAAGGGACGAACCTGCACCCGGTTACAGACAACGGACCACGGACAACGGACTCTGCCCTCTGCTTTCTGCCAACTCCTGCCCAGCCTTCTATGGTGGCGTGCCAACGCGTGCTGAGCTCAGAAACCGCCAAGAACGAGTGGACCTTGTCGCTGCAAAATTCCAGGATGCTCGATTGGCGCTCCCTCATCAACTCCTCGATTCTACTCGTAGGACAATTCCCAACCCGAATCCAAATGACCTTCGGCGGAAATCCAAGAACGAAACTTCGCTGGAGGAAGTCAGAATCCTTGGAGACGATAATGTAATCGTGGTCGCGGGCGTACTCTCAGACCGTTTCGTCAGGGGCGTCCCGCAGTCCAACAAGCCTTACATGAGAAGAGCCGGGATACACGGTCTGAAGAAACCCGAGCAGGCGGGGCGATAGGTTCTGGTCTAAGAGCAGCTTCACGAAGGAATCGTCACCAGTTTGCGTTCGCGGTCGGCGGCAAAGGCCAGACAGGCTTTGATGTCTTGGGTGGTAAGATCCGGAAAGTCCGCCAGGATTTCCGCTTCGGTCATGCCGGACGCGAGGTAGTCGAGGACTTCGTAAACTGTGATGCGCATGCCGCGAACGCAGGGTTTCCCCCCGCGCTTTCCGGGTTCGACGGTGATGTACTTCTGGTAGTCCATACGCCTCACCTTAGACGCCGGGTTTGAGAATGTCAAGCTGAGAGGCACCCTGGCAAGCCACCCTGCCGGTTAGTCTTGACACTCTGCTTTGTGCTTTCTGCCTACTGCCCACTGCCTTCTGCTTTCTGCGTGCTATAATTGGCCCGCGCAAAGGTACGCCAGGCCGATGCCGGTCTCCCGCCGAATCTTTCTTCTCATCGCCGCTTCGTTTCTAGCGACGCTTCTTCTGTCCTCGGGTGCAGCGAGCCGCACCCCTGCGTCGGGAGGCGGGAACCAGGGTACGGCAAGCCGCCCTCCTACAGGCCCCTGGACGGATGCCGTCAGTGAACTGACGGCAAAGATTCTTTCCTACGGCACGCCGCAGGGCACGGTGGGACTCGCGGTGCGAAATATATCCTCCCTGAGCGAAGAGGACGTCGCCCAGATTCGCCGTGAGCTTCGCTCCGAGCTGCGCGGCCGGGGCGTCCGGCTGGCAGCGCCCAAGCAGGCAAGCGTCGAAATTCAAGTGACCTTGTCGGAAAACGTCGAAGGTTACGTCTGGGTCGCAGAGATCCGGAACGGAACGTCTCGCGATATCGCGATCGTTTCTCTTCCGCGGCCGCCACGGGAGACGGTCCATTCCGCTGGCGAGGCGCTGAGCGTTCAAAAGGTCCGTCTCTTCGAGCAGGCGGAACCTATGCTGGATTTTGCGCTGCTCGATATCCCGCCGAGCGCGCCACCGGGGCAAGCCACGCCAAACGCCCAGGCGCTGGTGCTCTCACTCGATGGTGTTTCCCTATACGAACGAGGGCTGAGTCATGCTCAGGATCGGCAGGAAACTGCGGCATGGCAACTAAAACAATCGGCGTCGATCACGCGAGCCGGGCCTTTGCCTCGCGATGCGCGAGGGCGGCTGGCGATGGGGCAAGAGAATTCGTTCGACCTGTTTCTGCCGGGCATGAAGTGCGACGGCACAACCGCGCCCACTCTGAGCCTCACTTGTCACGACGGCGACGAGCCGTGGCCGCTCGGCACCGGGCCGCTGCCTCGGCGGTCAGAGACCGCCGCTACGGCGCTAGCCTACTTTGCCGCCAACCGCAATTTCTTCGACGGCAGGATTCGCTTCGGAGAGGGCCAGGAAGCCCACGAGGCGAAAGTAGCTCCGTTTTTTTCGGCGGCGCCCATCTCGTCCAAGACCGGCATGTTGTGGTTGCTCGCCTCGCTCGATGGCCGCGCCCAGTTGCTCAATGCCAACGCAGAGTCCGTGGCGAGCATGGACGGCATCGGCAGCGACCTCGTCAGCCTCAAAACCGGCTGCCAGAGTGGTTGGCAGGTGCTGGCCGGCGGTTCCGGACGTTTCGACGAGGCGGATGCGGTTCAAGCTTACGAAATCGCAAAAAGCAAGGCAGTGGCCGCGGGCGCGCCTGTCGAATTCGCTGGCCCGTTGACAGCGCTCTGGCCGCTGGCCGACGGCTCCGGGGCCATCGCGATCTCGCACAACCTCAAGACGGGGAATTATGAAGCGGTCCGTTTGTCGGTTCATTGCGGTCAGTAGCGCGGCCTTTTTCATGCCACTGGCGCCGCCGGCCCCAGCGCTCGCGGCACGCCCGCGCTACGGTGGAACCCTCCGCGTGGAGATCCAGGCAAAAGTCGTGTCGCTTCATCCGAGCGAGCTGGTGCCGGACATTGCCGAGGCCGACGCCTTGCGCAAGCTGCGTGAGTTGATTTGCGACCGACTGGTTCGCCTCGATCGCGATGGCCAGCCCCAGCCGGCCATAGCGCTTTCCTGGGAGCACGACGCGCGTTGGACAAGATGGCGGTTCAAATTGCGTTCGGGCGTGAAGTGGCAGGACGGCTCGCCGCTGACTCGTGAAGAGGTGCTTGCGGCATTTGAGAGCATGGCACCCGGCGGGTCCGTTCAACTCGCAGGAGACACGCTCGAGGTCAACACGGGCGCGCCTTCGCCTGACTTGCTCACAAGTCTCGCCACGTCGGCCGGCCTCATCATTGAAAGGCCCGCCGCGGGATCAGTCGACTCGCTCCCGATTGGAACCGGCCCTTTTCGCGTCACGGAATGGCAGGCCGGACGCCGCGCCGTGCTTGAAGCCAACGAAGACTATTGGGACGGCCGCCCTTTTCTCGACAAGATCGAAGTCGTAATGGGGCGTTCGAGCCGGGAGCAATTGCTCGACCTGGAATCGGACAGAGCGGATGTAGTTCAACTCGATCCTAACGAAGCCCGGCGAGCCCAGCAAGAGAACAAGAAAATCTGGACCACCGCGCCAATCGAGCTTCTCTGGCTCGCCTTCGCCTTAAACAAGCCTGCGGTTCAGGACCGGCGGTTGCGCGAGGCTCTGGCCGATTCCGTTGATCGCACGGCCATCCAAAAGGTGCTGGCTCAAAACTACGGCGAGGCCGCGGGCAGCATTTTCCCCCAATGGCTCTCCGGATATTCATTTCTGTTTCCAGTCGTGAGGGATCTGGATCGTGCCCGTCAGTTGACGACAGAAATCGGGACGCCTCCAACCATCAAGCTCGGTTACGATGGGAGCGACGCGCTGGCTCGCCAGACGGCGGAGCGGATTGCGGTAAACGCGCGTGACGCCGGCCTGACAGTGCAGGTCTCAGTGCTGCCTCACGGCTGGCAACGCATGCCTGATCCTGGCGCCGACGTCCGCGTCGAGCGGGCGCGCCTGGCCGCGCCCAACATCAATGCGGCGCTCATCGATGCCGCTTCGGAATTGGGTTTCTGGATGGGTGAGCCGCGGCGCCTCCCCGAACGAAACTACACGCCGGCGGAAATCTACGAAGTGGAGCGGAAGTTTCTCGATGATGTCCACGCGGTGCCGTTGCTCTATGTGCCGGAGCTCGTCGGCTTAAGCTCTCGCGTAGAAAATTGGCGCGCGACGCCGTGGGACGAGTGGCATCTGGAGACTATTTCGCTGGAAGCGGAGAAGCCGTGAATTTCCGCGCCCGATTGCTGGCCGTTTTCGCGCTGACCGTGGTGGTTGCAGTCGGGCTTGTGGCCTGGATTATCGCCTTCCGGACGCGCGACGCGTTCCGCGAGCTCGATAGCCAACGGACTGCGGCCTTGCTGGCGCAGTTCCGGCGCGAGTTTGCGAGGCGAGCGCAGGAAGTAACAGACCGGGTAGAAGGCATCGCCAATGCGGAAGACACGTTGCGGACGGCATCCGCGCTTAGCGGAGCCGCGCCGGACTATTCGGCTTACGTCGATGCCGCAGGCGATCTGGCCGCGGCGCATCAACTCGATTTCCTCGAGCTGATCGCCGACGATGGCACGCTCATCTCTTCGGCGCAATGGCCGGCGCGCTTTGGTTATAAGGAGGTGTGGGTTCGCGAGCCGGTAGACTGGGTTGCCCAGGGCGCGTTTCTGAAGAGTGAGGAATTGGCCGATGGTGTTGCGCTCGGCGTCATGGCGGTGCGCGCCGTGCGCGCGGGTGACAAGAACCTGTACGTCGTCGGAGGAAGAAAGCTCGACCGGGAATTCCTGGCATCGCTGGTGCTGCCGGCAGGCATGCGCGCGCTGCTCTATCAGGATGTAGGGCCGAGCGGCGCGGCGCCCGGTTCGCTGGTTGATGCCTCCGGGCCGGTGAATCAGCCTGACAAGCTCATGCCGCTGATCGTTCGCGCCAAGCAGAGTCCCGGCGAATCGTCGGCCACGATCACGTGGACGAAAGACCCGGCGAGCGCCGAGACGTTTCATGTCATTCCCCTCACCGGACGCGAGAAGGAAGTGCTTGGCATGTTTCTGGTCGGCGCTTCGCTCGAAGAGCAGGTGGAACTCGAGCGGCACATTCGCGGGGTCGCGATCCTGGTGGCGGGTGGGGGCATCGTGCTAGGCATCATCATGAGCGGATGGGCGGCTGGGCGCGTCACGCGGCCGGTAAAGCAACTGGCTGCCGCCTCGCGACAGGTGGCGGGAGGAGACTGGAATGTGCACGTCGATGCCAGGTCCGGCGACGAACTCGGGCAGCTCGCGCGGGCCTTCAACCAGATGACCGAGCAGTTGATTCAGCAACGAGACCGACTGATGCAAGCGGAGCGCGTGGCTGCCTGGCGTGAGTTGGCGCGGCGACTCGCACACGAATTGAAGAACCCGCTCTTTCCGCTTCAGATTACAGTGGAGAACATGTTGCGCGCGCGGGAGAGCGATCCTCGGCAATTCGATGAAGTCTTTCGAGAAAGCACCTCAACCCTGTTGGCGGAGCTGGCCAACCTTCGCCTGATTATCGGGCGCTTCAGCGATTTCGCCAAAATGCCGCCGCCCGAATTGCAGACGGTGAGCCTCAACGAGATTGTTTGCGGCGCTCTCAAATTGTTTGAAGCGCAATTGCACGCGCCGGGGAAGAAGCCCATCACTTCGCAGCTTGACTTGCAAGAGCCGTTGAGCCCGATTCAGGCCGACCCGCAATTGTTGCTTCGCGCCGTTCAAAACCTGATCTTGAACGCGCTGGATGCGATGCCCTCGGGCGGCATGCTCACGCTGCGTACGCGGGCAACTGCGGACGGAGTCCGCCTGGAGGTCTCGGACACAGGAAAGGGATTGGCGAAGGAGGAGTGCGAGCGCCTGTTCACGCCTTACTATACGACCAAGCAGTACGGGACCGGGCTTGGACTGGCCATCGTGCAGTCTGTGGTGAGCGACCACGGCGGCAAGATTGCGGTGGAAAGCGAACCCGAGCGGGGGACAACGTTTTTGATTGATCTGCCGGCGGAAGGCAGAAAGCAGTAGGGCCGAGCGGCGCTCGGCCAGGACAGCGGACAGCAGGCGAAGGGCAGTAGGCAGTAGGCAGAAAGCAGAAAGCAGAAAGCAGAACTCCTTCTCGATGAGGGTTTTTTCTGATTTCTAATTTCTGATTTCTGATTTAGCCCATGACACCCAAGGCTCACTTGCTGATTGTGGATGACGAGGCCAACACGCTGGCTTCGCTATCGCGCGCCTTTCGGCTGGCCGGCTATGAAGCCACGGTGTGCGATTCTGCGGCGCGGGCTCTGGAACTGGTGAAAAGCCAGTCCTTCGACTTGATTCTCTCTGACGTGGTGATGCCGGAGAAAGACGGGCTCTCGCTGCTCGAGGATTTCAAGAACCTTGAGCTGCCCACTCCGGTGGTGATGATTTCCGGCCAAGCGCACATTGAGATGGCGGTGCGGGCCACGCGACTGGGCGCGGTGGACTTTCTCGAAAAGCCGCTGTCCACCGAAAAGTTGCTGCTCACCGTCGAAAACGTTCTGAGCCTGCGGCGGCTTGAGGAAGAAAACCGGCAACTGCGCGGGCGGCTCGGGAAACATGAAATTGTCTGGCAAGGTGAAGCGATGCGCCGCGTGGTGGCGCAGATTGATCGGGTGGCGGCCAGCGAAACGCGCGTCGCGATTCTGGGTGAGACAGGAACAGGAAAGGAGCTGGTCGCGCGCACCTTGCACGAGCGCAGTCCGCGCCACGGCGGCCCATTCGTCACCTTGAATTGCGCGGCCGTTCCGGCGGAGCTGATCGAATCGGAACTCTTCGGCCATGAAAAGGGCGCGTTTACCGGCGCCGGCGCACGGCACCTGGGCAAATTTGAGCAGGCGCAGCACGGCACGCTCTTTCTCGACGAAATCGGAGACATGCCGCTTCCCATGCAGGCGAAGCTATTGCGAGTGCTCGAAGAAGGCGAAATCGAGCGCGTGGGCGGCGACCGGCCGATTCCGGTGGATGTGCGCGTCATCGTGGCCACGCACCGCAACCTCGCGGAGCTGGCCGCGCAGGGCAAATTCCGGCAGGACCTCTACCATCGCGTGTACGTCTTTCCACTTGTGCTTCCTCCACTGCGCGAGCGGCAGGAAGATATTCCGATGCTCGTGGAGCACTTTGCGCGGCAGGTGGCTGCGCAAAACGGCTGGAAACCCATCGCCTTCGCGCCAGAGGCCATCGAGGAGCTGAAGCGATACGCCTGGCCGGGCAACGTACGCGAGCTGCGCAACGTGGTCGAGCGCTTGTTGCTGCTGGCCACTGGCGATCTTGTGGACGCGGCGACGGTGCGTCTCGCCTTGCCGCAAACCGCAGTTGCCGCCGGCTTGCCGGCAGATTTTGGCACCCTCTCGAGCCGCGTCGACGCCTTCGAGCGCCAAACCATCCTCGTGGCATTGCAGCATCATCAGAACCACATCACCAAGACCGCCCACGCCCTGGGACTGGAGCGCAGCTACTTTTACAAAAAGTGTCAGCAGTTGGGGATTGACCTACGGGCGGTGCGCAAAGAGGGATAGAAAGAAATTGGAAACTGGAAATTAGAAACTGGAAACTGGATCCACATTGGGCGTGCCAGTTTCCAATTTCCAGTTTCCAGGGTCCAATCAATTCGGTTCCGTATAAACCGCCTCGGCCACGCTGGCGGGTTTGTCGTCGAGGGAACTGCCGGGCGAATAGGCCGCCTTTTCCCACCGACCGCCAACCTTGCGAATCACGTCCGTCCAGCCGTCATCCCACTTGCAGCGGGCCTCGCCGTTGACCACGGTCCAGGTCCCTCCGATGTTGCTCGACCCGATGACCTTCTCCGCGACGCTCTCGGGTTTCAGCTTGATCAGGAATGTCCCTGAGTTGTCGCCGCCGATGCCCACTTTCCACACGCCCAAAAAGCGGGCCCGGCCGGTTGCGGAGGCGACACTGGAAGGCGAATTGAACTCGATTCGCGCGATGTCAGCCAGTCGGAAAGTCTGCTGGCGTCCATCTTTGAAAACAATCACCACCGTGCGGTCGTCGTCCGCTCCAGCGGCCGCTTTCGGTTTCGGAGTGGCGTTGGGGACCGCGAACGCCAGGGCTGCAAAAACAAAAATCATCTTAATCATCATGCGCATGACTTTCCTCCTCGACGGCGGCAAAGAGCTTGGAACAAAGCTTCTCCTTCTGAATTGTATTACGAGCATTCTCCCTTGATAGTTCCCTGCGGGCAGTGATGAATGTCACAGACCGGCGGAATTAATGAAGGATGAAGTCCGAATGATGAACGACGAAGACAGCACTATTTGACTCGTGGCCGTCCGAGATTTCTGCCGCACCACGGCGAGACGGCGCGGGGAGCAAGTAGTGTCGCGTAACATTCACAGCATGGGAAGCGAGAAAAGGCCTGTGCGATTTCGGACAATCGCGTCGCAAAATCGGGCAGCGCCCGATAGACCGAGTGATTTATGATTTCATCATCTCAAGCTATTAAAGGGCTTATCCTCCTGTCGAAATGGCGATAAAGTTGCCTGAGAATACTTAGAGGGCCCCTTTAATGCAAACGCTGCTTCAAGATCTTCGGTACAGCCTGCGGATGCTGGCGAAGAATCCAGGCTTCACAGCCGTCGCCATCCTCACGTTGGCGCTGGGCATTGGCGCCAACTCCGCGGTTTTCACTGTGGCGGAGGCGGCTTTGCTGCGCTCGTGGCCAGCGAAGTCGCCTGGTAGCCTGGCGAAGCTCATCACCACAACGCCGCAGGGCAGAGACGATTCGTTTTCCTATCCCGACTATCGGGATCTCAACGAGCAAAGTCGCTCACTCGATGGAATCGCCGCCTGGTCGCGCCATGGAAAAACACTGCGCGTGGGAGCGGAATCGCGATTCGTCCTGGATGACTGGGTCTCGCCCAACTATTTCACAGTATTAGGTATCAACGCGCAGCTTGGTCGGACCTTCTCGGCGACGCCCAATCCGACCGGCGAACTGATCGTGGTGATCAGCGACACTCTATGGCATCGCGCTTTCAATGCTGATCCCAACCTGGTCGGGAAGCCGATCATGCTCTCGGGCAAGAGCTACACGGTCATCGGAATTGGGCCCCCGCGCTTCCGCGGCCTCCAGCGCGGAGTGCCCACTGACCTGTGGATTCCCGTCACCCTGGAATATGGAAGCGAGCTACAGGATCGGGCCTACCGCGATTTTGAGCTGCTCGGTCGGCTCCGACCGGGCGTCACGGCCGCGCAAGCAAAGGCTGAGCTTGAGACGATCGGGCAGCGCCTGGCCGCGGCCTATCCGGCTACCAACAAGGCGAGGACTTTCACACTGGTATCGGAGAGCGAGCGCCTGCGCGATGTGGTGTTTCCCACCTTCATGCTCATGACCGCGGTGGGGCTGGTGCTACTCATCTGCTGCGCCAACGTTGCCGGACTGGTTCTGGCGCGGTCCGAGATGCGACGGCGCGAGATTGCGGTGCGGCTGGCGCTGGGGGCCGGGCGGGGTCGCCTGGTGCGCCAGTTGCTCACCGAGAGCGCGCTGCTGGCCTCGGTTGGAGCGGGCCTGGGACTGCTTCTGGCTTCCTGGCTCTTCAGCTTGCAGCCGGCGTTGATGCCTCCTGCGGGCGTCGAGCTTGGGCTCGACCTGCGCCTGGATCCTTCGGTTCTCGCCTTTACGCTTGTCGTTACCGCGCTGACGGTGGTTGTATTCGGACTGGTTCCCGCGCTCCAGGCCGCGAATTCGAACCTCATTCCGGCCCTCAAGTCGGTCGAGTCCGCGGGCGGCTCAGCACGCCGCTCTGGAATGCGCAACGTCCTGGTGTTGGGCGAGATTGCCCTTTCCGTGGTGTTGCTCACTGCGTCGGGCCTCCTGCTGCGAAGCCTGCTTTACAGCCGCGGCATGAACGTGGGTTTCGACACACGAAAGAATCTGCTGTTTCTCGAACTCTCGCCGGGCAGCGTCGGCTACGACGCCGAGGGAAGCCTGAGAATCTTCCAGCAGATAGCAGAAAGAGTGGGCGGGCGGGCGGGCGTAAAGCGCGCAAGCTTCGCGCGCCGTATGCTGCTAACCGGTTCGGGCGGCGGCGCCGTCCAGAGCGTTTCGATTCCTGGCTTCGAGTTGCCGCAGGGCCAGCCGAACGTCCCCATCAAGTTCAACGTGGTCGGCCAGAATTACTTTGACACTGTCGGTACACGTTTCGTCGAAGGCCGCGATTTCACCGCGGCCGACGGCCCCTCGGGCGCCAGAGTTGTCCTCATCAGCCAGACGATGGCGCGCCGCTTTTGGCCCGGCAAGGACGCCCTTGGCCAGCACATCGTCGCCGATGGCAAGAATTTCCAGATCATCGGCGTGGTGGAAGACGCCACAATCAACGATATTCACGAAGCGCCCGAGCCCTACATGTATTTTTCGTTCGCGCAGTCACCCCTCGACTGGGGGACGCTCATCGTGGAGACGCGGGGCGATCCGCTGACGATGGTGGCGGCTATTCGGAGCGAGATCGGAAGCATTGACCAGAAGGTGCGGTTTGGAGTCGACACACTGCACACCCTTATGCAGCAAGCGTTCTGGCAGGACCAGACAGCCGCAGGCTTTGTAGGAGCGCTCGCCTTACTGGGCATGTTCTTGGCCGCCATTGGGCTTTACGGCGTCATAGCCTTTCTGGTGAATCGGCGACGGCACGAAATCGGCATCCGCATGGCGCTGGGCGCTGAGCGGCAGGACGTCCTGCGGCTGGTGCTCTCTCAGGGGCTGCGGCTCGCGATGATTGGGACGGTCGTTGGCCTTGTGGTTTCGCTGGGCGTCACGCGGCTGATGTCGGACTTGCTTTACGGCGTCAAGCCGCGAGACCCGCTCACGTTTGCGATCAGTTCGGGAGTTGTGATCCTGGTAGCCCTCGCTGCAAGCTACATACCCGCGCGGCGCGCCTGCAAAGTCGATCCGATGGTGGCGCTGCGGTACGAGTGAGAGGATTGGGTGATTGAGTGATCGGGCGATTGGGTGATTGAGGACCAACTGTCTAGCCGATTCTGCCCTTTGCGTTCTGCCTTCTGCTTTCAGCCTTGTGCCTACTGCTTTCTGCCTTCTGCCTTCTGTACTCCGTAGATCCACAGAACGAGCGTCCGCTGCGAGAACGGCAGGAAGACCATGCCGGCGACAAAGATCAAGGTCAACTCGCCCAGCTTGTGATAAAGCAGAAAAGGGGAAGCGGCCCACACGACATCGAGCACCAGCGTGCCGGGAAACATCTGTCGGAAGAGTCGCCCCGCCTCGGAGTAATGGACTGCCACTGATGACAGCAGATAAATTCTCGCCGCCGTGCCGATGAGTCCAACCACCAGCGTCAGCAGAGGCACGAACGAGGGCAGACCGAGTCGACGGATGTTTGGAAAGTAGATGAAAGCGGCCGCATACATGATCAGGTAGCCCACCTGGATAAAGAGAAAGAAGGTGCGAGCTGCGGCCGGACTTATGGGCGCAGTTCCGGGCGCTGGGGCGGATTCGGCTGAGTCCGAACGATGGATTCCCGCTTTTCCGGAGACCCCGTCGCCCCGCTCCGCGAGGGCGGAGGGACGGGGCGCGGGAATGACTTCGTGGGACATGCTGGCAGGATGAACGTCGGCTGTAGCTGGTTTGGCGGTTGCCGAATCGCCGCGAGCTTCAGTCGGGCCCGCGCCGCCGGCGATAGTGACGGGCGCAGCCAGCCGGTATCCCTTGCCGACGACGGTCTCGAGAATGCGGGGCTGGTCGGGGTCGTCCTTCAAGGCCAGTCGAATTTTGCGGATGGCGGTGTTGATGCCCTGCCGGGTGTCGACAAACACGCTGTCGCCCCAGAGCTTTTGGATGATCTCCTCGCGCGTCACCAACTGGCCTTCGCGCTCGGCCAGGAGAATGAGAAGTTCCATGGGGATTTTTTCCAGCTTGACCGCGCGGCCGCTCCGCCGCAATTCGTAACGGCCAAGGTCGAGCTCGAATTCATCGAATTTGAGGATTGCGGTTGTCACGGTCCACCAAACGGTTCTGCGCGAAGTATTCCATCGCGCAGCAGCAGGCCCTCTCCGATGCGGGTGGATCTTTCCGGCTCCAACCTAGATTCCTGGCTGCGACACCGGGGCCAGGGAAAGGGTTTTCCAATTTTCCGCAAAACATTGCACATTCTTCGAAGGGGTGTTCGGCTCCAAAATCCTCCCCCAGTCTAACCGACTTATTCTCGCCGTCAAATGGACAAATCCATGTGACTCAAACTTTGGCTAGGGAATTGCTCGAGCTTTCGAGGCCGCGGCAGCGACCTTGGCCAAGAACGGAAGTCATTCTAGGGAGGAAACCAATAATGAGGCCCATCAGGGCAAGAAAGTTGTATCGCATAGCCATGGCTCTTTTGGCAGTGGTCTTCTTCACGGTTACCGCCAAACCGGACTCAGCGCCACTAACTCCGCATTCTAAAGGCGCCGGCCATTCAACCAAAGCCCCCGCGAGCAACTCTCCGATCAATCTGTACTTGGAATCAGACGGCGGTGGAGTTCCCGGCTCCATCCTCGCCACTTTGACTGAGTCGGGTGTGCCCGGGAATTTTCCGCCAGGCTTTCTGTCCACTTTCACGTGCAACTCCTGCCCCACGCTCAACCCCGGCACGCAATACTGGCTTGTCGCACAGCAATCCGACCCAAATTCAGACCAGGAATGGAATTTCAGCTACGGTGATGTAGGAGGCAACTTCGCGTTTAACCAAACTGGCAGCGCGACAGGGCCGTGGTCTACCGAAACGAGCACTTTGTCCGCCTTCCAAGTTGATGGAAATGGACCAGGTGGCGTGGACTACAGCAACCTGGGCCCGGGCGGCACGTTTGACACCGGTAACGGTTGGTTGGTGAATGGAGCTAATTACAACGACCAAGTCATCGCGATGCCATTCGAATCCACCGGCACCATAATGACCGACGCACAGCTCGCCGTCGGTTGTGTCGTGGCTGGTGGCGCTTGCGGCACCGCGACCACTCCAGAACCGGGTTCGTTGATGCTTTTGGGCAGCGGACTGGTTGGGCTGGCCGGGATCATTAGGCGTCGCCGCTCGTAAGGGTTGAACTTTTCTGAACGCCCTTCTTGACCAACATTAGCAATAGACTCAGGGCCGGGCTCGCCCCGGCCCTTTTTCATCAGCTAACTGTTTCGCACAAGTTCGACTCGTCCTCAGCTCAACCCTGTCCCTATCGAAAGAGAAGCCCGCAGAGTCTCTGAAAAGCGAAAGTCTGCGCTACACCTGAAATTCCCTTTTCACTTTTTCTGATTTTTCGGCGACAGAGCGGGCGAGTTGTTCTTTGTGGTCGGCGAGTTTCTTGGCCAGTTCCGCGTCGGCGGTGGCGATAATCTCGACGGCGAAGATGGCGGCATTAATGGCGCCGGGTTTGCCGATAGCGGTACAGGCCACCGGCACTCCGCCCGGCATCTGGACGGTTGAGAGCAGGGCGTCGAGGCCGGCCAGCGTGGTGGTCGCCATCGGCACGCCGATTACGGGCAGAGTGGTCTCCGCCGCGATCACGCCGGCCAAGTGCGAAGCGCCGCCCGCGCCCACGATAATCACTTTCAACCCGCGCTGGATGGCGCTGCGCGCGTATTCTGACGTGCGCGCCGGCGATCGATGGGCGGAAGTAATCTCCAGCTCGAAAGGCACTCCAAATTTCTTCAGGGTTTGCGCGGTCTCTGTCATCACCGGCAAATCCGTATCACTGCCCATCACGATGCCCACGAGGGGGCGGTGCTTCTCAGGCAAGAGTTGGCTCCTTTGGTCATCCCGGGGTTCGGGATTCGGGTTTCGGGACCCGAAAGGCGAGTCGGATAGGCAATTCAGGGTCATGGATCCGGCGCCCGAACCCCGAAACCCAAAACCCGAATCCCGTTTTTGACTATGAACTATCGACTATCAACTATCGACTGTCCTCACAACTTCGCCGACCCGCGCACTCCCAGGCCAGTCGTTGGCGGCCGCGGGCTGCCGGGTGGAGGCGAGAGAGGCCGCAGCCCTTTGGCGCCGATATCGTGGCGGTAGTGCATGCCCTCAAAGTGAATCTTGCCCACCGCCGTGTAAGCGCGCTCGATGGCGGCCGGCAGGCTTTCCGCTGAGGCGGTCACCCCTAAGACACGTCCGCCGCTGGTCAGCAATTGTTGGTCGCGGACCTCGGTCGCCGCAAAGAAGAGTTTCACGCCGCCCAACGATTCTGCTGCGTCGATCCCGGTGATCACCTGGCCCGTCTCAGGCTTCCCGGGATAGCCTTTCGAAGCCAGCACGACGCACACGGCCGGGTTGGGACTCCAGTGCGCTTCGCGCGCGCCCAGTGCGCCCTCGCGCAAAGCGAGCAGAAGCTCCACCAAGTCTGATCGCAAACGCATCATGATAGGCTGGGCCTCGGGATCGCCCATGCGGACGTTGTATTCCAGGACCTTCGGCCCCTCCGGTGTCAACATCAGCCCGCAATAGAGAAACCCGCGGTAGGGCGTCCCTTGGCTGGCCATCCCGGCCAGTGTTGGGGCTACGATGCGCCGCACAACGTTCTCGCGCTGGCGGTCGGACAAAATCGAGTTATCGCTGTAGGCGCCCATGCCGCCGGTGTTGGGCCCCTGATCGTAATCGAAAACCGCTTTGTGGTCCTGGCTGGCTGCCAGCGGTAGAATACTTCGCCCATCAGTGAGGACGATGAACGACATTTCGTCGCCGGTCAGGCATTCCTCAATGACCACGCGTTTCCCGGCCGCGCCCAGGGTCTTCCGGCGCATGAAATCGTCGAGTGTTTTTTCGACCTCTTCGCGAGAGCGGGCCACCACCACACCCTTGCCGGAGGCGAGCCCATCCGCCTTGATGACCACGGGCAACAGGAAACCGCCGACCAATTTGATCGCGTCCTCGAAGCTTTCCGCCACCGCAAACCGCGCCGTGGGAATGCCGTGTTGCTCCATAAACTGCTTGGCAAAAACCTTGCTGCCTTCGAGCTGGGCCGCCGCTCTGGAAGGCCCGATGATGGGCAGGCCGGCCCGCTCAAACTCGTCGACCACGCCTGCCACCAGCGGCGCCTCAGGGCCTACGACGGTGAGGTTCGGCTCCAGCGCTTTCGCAAGCTCAAGAATTTCCTGCGGCTTTGCCGGGTCCACTGGGAAGCATTCGGCTTCCTGAGCAATGCCAGGATTCCCCGGAGCACAATAAATCTCCTCCATTTCCTGGCTCTCGCGCAGCTTCCACGTCAAAGCGTGTTCCCGACCGCCTGAACCTATCACCAGTATCTTCATAGTCCGCCGTTACACTATCGACAGTCGAGGCTGCTTGTCAATCCTTCACGCAATCCGTGGGACGATGTCGGACTCAGCCTCCTGGTCTATCGGCTCGGAGCCGAGCAAGCCTGAGCTCCAAAATGAGCTCCGTGGGCTTAGATGCACACCGCCTCCCTTGTGACTTCACGGCAAATCGCCGCCTCGAAGACTGCTGATCTCGGCTGGCTTCCGTGTATAATGCACTCATGGGCGCGGAAGTCATCCCCAAGCTGACCTACGAGGAATTTCGCCAGCTTCCCGACGACGGCAAGCGGTATGAGCTGATTCATGGGGAGGTGCATTTGACGCCGGCTCCAAATACCAGACACCAATGGGTATCGCACAATCTTGACAATAGCCTCAGCAACCACGTCCACAAGGAGCGTCTGGGCGAGGTTTGGGTGGCACCGCTCGATGTCCGCCTGAGTGAAGACATCGCGGTGCAGCCTGATCTCATATTCATCTCCAATGCCCGCGCCGAGATCATTCACGAAGACTACATCGCCGGCGCGCCGGACCTTGTGGTCGAGGTCCTTTCGCCGTCAACCGCCAGGCATGATCGCGCCACCAAATTGCGGATTTATGCGGAAGCGGCCGTACCCAACGTTTGGTATCTCGATCCGGTCGTGAAGACGGTCGAACTCCTGAAATTGCAGGGCAAGAAGTACATCGTGGATTCCGTGCTGGCCGGCGATCAAGTCCTCAAGTCCGAGCTGTTTCCTGGCTGGGAGCTTCCCCTCGAAAGACTCTTCGATTTTCACGACCGCTTCTGAGAAGTTAGCTGGTGAGGTTAGAGCAGCCGAAAGCTCACCCCGACCCCCACACGGAACTTGACCGGCTTGCCGTCTATGGTAGCGGGCCTGAATTTCCAGGTTCGGATAGTTTTGACTGCTTCCTTATCTAAGCCCGAGCCGAGGGGCGCCGCCACGAGCGCCACGTCAACCACATTGCCGCGTTCGTCCACAACGATCCAGAAGGTGAGCGCGCCTGATACCTTGGCTCGCCGGGCCTCTTCGGAGTATTCAGGGTTGGGCGTCCTCACTGGGCTAGCGGGCACAAGCATCTCTCCGGTTGTAAGCGTAATTCCTGCATTAGAGGCCCCGCTCTCCCTTCCAGTGGCTTTGTTCATGTCGATGCTTGCTTCGAAACCGAGGGCGGACTTCAATTTATCAGGTACAAGATTCGCCAGCTTCTCGTTCGGTGCGAGAAATATCTTGTTCAATACGGTCAGCATGCGAGTCAGATCGGATTCCGAGGGATTGATTTCTATGTTGATTTGAAGTGGCGATGAAAGTCGGCTTCTAAAGAGCTCTTTTCGGGCGTCGTGCTCCAGTGTCATTCTGGCGCAAGAGAACTCCAGTTGGTCGTTCCGAAGCTTAAAGTCTCGGATTGCTACGGCTCCATACAGCGTCCAGTCTCCAGACTGACCAGCCCCTTTAAGTCTCCCGTCAGAGTTGTAGTTCAGGTTAGAATCCTCGTAGAAATTCCTCAGGATCAAGACCTGCCCGACATAATAGAACTTGAGAACGCCTTCGATCGTCTGGTGGTCACTCTCGCCGGTCGTCAAACGCGCTGGGTTAATGCTCACAAACGTCAGTGCTATAATGGCGCTGACAAGGAGTCGAAGCGGCCTTCGGTGAGTGCTCACAGGTTGTCCTCCTCGATGCGACTACGATAGCCGGACTCGGAAGCGCTTGCTAAAATATCATCGATCCATCGGGCGTGAAACCGGGAAGGTGCGGATGGACTTTACTGAGAAATACGATGTCGTGGTGGTGGGCGCGGGGCACGCGGGCTGCGAGGCCGCGATGGTGGCGGCGCGCATGGGCCTGAAGACCGCGCTCTACACCATGAACCTCGACCTTATCGCGCAGATGAGCTGCAACCCTGCGGTGGGGGGCATCGCCAAAGGACACTTAGTCCGTGAAGTGGATGCGCTGGGCGGCGTTATGGGCGAAGTGATTGACGCCGTAGGGATCCAATTCCGGCTGCTGAACACCAGCCGCGGCCCGGCCGTGTGGTCGCCGCGCGCCCAAGCCGATAAAAAGCAGTATCGCGCAAAGATGCGCCAGATCCTGGAATCCGAACCCAACTTGCGCATCAAGCAGGCGGAAGTGGTGGATCTGGTTCTGGAGCACGCTAGCGCTGGCGCCTCGCCAGCGAGCCAGGGTGCGGCAGGCGAAAAGAACACGGGCGGGCCCCAGGGCAGTGCCTGGGGTCCCCGTCCCGGGCCACGCGTGCGTGGCATTCGGCTCCGCGACGGTCGGACGGTGGAAGCGGGCGCGGTCATCGTCACTACCGGAACGTTTCTCAATGGACTGATTCACTGCGGCGAGCAAAAGTATCCCGCCGGGCGCTCGGGCGAGCCGGCATCGGTTATGCTCGGCGAGGCCTTGCGCGGGTTGGGCTTCGAGATCGGCCGACTCAAGACCGGCACGCCGCCGCGCCTCGACGGGCGCACCATCGACTTCTCAAAATTCCAGGTGCAGCCGGGCGACCCGGTACCCACGCCGTTCAGTTTCCGCACCCGCGCTATCACGCAGCCGCAAACCGTCTGCTGGATCACCTACACGACGCCCGGCACGCATCAGGCGATTCGCGAGAACCTGGGCCGCTCACCCCTCTATTCCGGGCAAATCAAAGGCCTCGGGCCGCGCTATTGCCCTTCGATTGAAGACAAGATCGTGAAGTTTCCGGACAAGCCGCAGCACCAGATTTTTCTCGAGCCGGAGGGCTTGGACACCAACGAGATTTACGTGAATGGAATGTCGACGTCCATGCCCATTGACGTGCAGGTGGCCATGGTGAAGTCGATCCCCGGACTCGAACACGCCGACATGATTCGCCCCGGTTACGCCATCGAATACGACATGGTGCAGCCGACGGAGCTTTATCCCTGGCTCGAAACCAAGCGAATCTCAAACCTGTTTCTCGCCGGGCAAATCAACGGCACGACCGGGTACGAGGAAGCGGCCTGCCAGGGCATCATGGCGGGCATCAACGCCGGCCTGCGCTTGCAAAGCAAAGAACCCGTCGTCATCGAGCGCACGCGCGGTTACACCGGAATTCTGATTGACGATCTCGTGAGCAAAGGGTGCGATGAGCCCTATCGGATGTTCACCTCTCGTGCCGAGTTCCGCCTCCACCTGCGCATCGACAATGCCGACCAGCGGCTGACGCCGATCGGCTATCGTGTCGGCACCATCAAGCAGAAAGACTATGAAGCGTTTCTCGAAAAGCAGGCGCGTATTTCGGCCGCGACGAAATTCCTGCTCGAGACCCGGCTTGACCCGGCATCGCGCGTGGGCCGCGAAGTTTATTCGAAACTTGGCCTCTTGTGCGATGGACAGTTCACCGGCCCTTCGCCACTCACCGGCGCGCAATTGTTGAAGCGCAGCGAAGTCACCATTGAAGATTTGATGGAGTGGATTGGGGAGGGTTTGGCTCTGCCACCTTCGCAGAGTGGCGGTGGCAGCACTGAAGTTGCAGGGGCACGCTTTGGCGTGCCCGTGTTGTCACGCGAAGAAGCTCGCCGCGTGGAGACCGATTTCAAGTACGAGGGCTACCTCGTGCAGCAGGAAAAGCAGATTGAGCGGATGAAGCGCGCCGAAGCGCGGCACATCCCGGACTGGTTCGACTACAAGAAAGTCTCCGGCCTCTCCCGCGAGGTGGTAGAGAAACTCACCAAGGTCCGCCCGCTCACCCTAGCCCAGGCGGGTCGTATTCCAGGCATCACCCCGGCCGCGGTTTCCTTAGTCAACGTCTACATTGAGATCTTCCAGCAACGCGCCGCCGAGCAGGCGTCCGCAGCATCGACATAGAGAGCGTGATAACATCCTAGCCACCGTGAACGAGGTTTTTGTACTGAGTGCCGTCCGGACGGCCATCGGAAAATATGGCGGCGCGCTGCGCGATTTCAGTGCGCCCGACCTGGGCGTCGCGGCGGCCAAGGCTGCGATCGAGGGCGCGGGCATTGCGCCGCATGAAGTGCAAGAAGTGATTTTCGGGCACGCGCGCCAGGCTGGCAACGGTCCCAACCCCGCGCGGCAAATTGCCGTGCGCGCAGGAATTCCGGTGGACGTCCCGGCTTACACTGTCAATCAAGCCTGCGCTTCGGGCATGAAGGCGATTGTCCTCGGGTATCAGGAAATTGTTTTGGGGGACGCAGACGTAGCGCTGGTGGGCGGCACCGAGGCGATGAGCCGCATTCCCTACTATATTGACTCGGCTCGCTGGGGCGCGCGGCTCGGCCACCGCGAACTGACGGACGGAATGTACCAGGACGGATTTCTGTGCCCGCTCTCTAAGATGATCATGGGCGAAACTGCCGAGGTCTTGGCCGAGCAGTATCGCATTTCACGCGAAGAACAGGACGCCTTCGCGCTCGAAAGTCAACAGCGCGCGCGGAGAGCCATCGAGTCCTCCAGTTTCAAAGACGAGATTGTGCCCATCACAGTCAAGGACAAGAAAGGTGAGCGCCAGTTTTCGACTGACGAACACCCGCGCTTCGATACTACCGCTGAATCGCTCGCCAAATTGCCGCCCGTTTTTTCGAAGCAAGGCACGATCACGGCGGGAAATTCTTCCGGCATCACCGACGCCGCCGCAGCCCTGGTGCTGGCTTCAGAAGACCGCGTGAAGCGGTCTGCAATTCAGCCGCTGGCCAGAATTGTGAATTACGCCACAGCCGGCGTGGACCCGCGCGTCATGGGCATCGGGCCAGTGCCGGCGGTGAATCAGTTGTTGAAGAAGACGGGCCGCAAGTTGGACGACTATGACTTGATCGAATTGAACGAGGCTTTTGCCGCCCAAGTCCTGGCGTGCGACCGCGAATTGCATTTCGACCGCGACCGTTTGAACCCCAATGGCGGCGCGATTGCTCTCGGGCATCCGATTGGATGCACCGGCGCGCGCATCACCGTGGCGCTCATTCACGCCATGAGAAAACGGCGCGCTCGCCGAGGGCTCGCCACGCTTTGCGTTTCAGGCGGAATGGGCATGGCGCTGGAACTGGAGTGCACCGGATAGCGGCGACTGGAAAATTCTGACGCGGCTCGCGACTGCAAGGAGTAAACTAGACCCAACTGCTATCTCGAAATCAGGCGCGCCGATGGCAGCGAGGATGGGCGCGGAAGTGGGGAGGAATGCATGGCAGACGAGGCCGTCGATTCCCAAGTCAGAGAAGTGCTCGCAGACAAAAAGAGAGAGTTCAAGTTTATTCGCTGGGACGATTCGGGCAGCATGGCGCACCTCACCATGAATCGACCCAAGCAGAATATCTTGAACATGGAGATGCTGCGCGAAATGGCGGTGGCCATCGAGAGCCTGAACAGCCGCGATGACGTTTGCCTGATTCTGCTCGACGCCGCGCCGGAGTGCGAAGGCTACTTCTCCGCCGGTGTTGGCGCCGAAGGCTACACCAGCCAGATGGTCTTTCAAATGCTCGACGCGTTTCATCGCGTCTTTCACGCCATGATTGATATCTCGAAACCCGTGCTCGCGGTTGTTGATGGCGTGGCATCGGCCGGAGGCTGCGAGTTGGCGGCCTTTTGCGACCTCGTGATCGCCACGGAAAACGCGCGCTTCTTGCAGCCTGAAATCAAGCTCGGCGTTTTTCCGCCGCTGGGCGCCGTCGTGTATCCGCGCGTCATCGGGCCGAAGCGCGCCATGGAACTTCTACTCACCGGCGACACACTGAACGCGCAGCAGGCGGTGCAAATCGGACTCGTCAATCGCGTCGTGCCTCGCACCGCGCTCAAGGAAACTGTGGACGCTTTGGTGAAAAGGCTCTCCGAACAAAGTGGGGCTGTTCTGGCGCTGCTCAAGCGGGTGATCTTCGAAGGAACGTGGTTGCCTTTCGATGAGGCGCTGAAGAAGTCACAAGACGTCTACCTCAATCAGTTGTTCGAGCTTGAGGACTCTCAGGAAGGTTTGCGCGCGATGGTCGAAAAGCGCAAGCCGGTGTGGAAGAACAAGTGACAAATCGGGAAGCGGGAAATTTCAAAATATGAAAATTTTGAGGCCCTACAAAAAATGGAATCGGTGGGGCAAAATGCCACACTTTTCCCAAAATCGCAACTTTCTGCAAATTTTATTTTTGCGCAAACTCTTTATTTGCGTGAGTTAGAAAAATTAGTTGCAAAAGTTTCAAAAGTTTCAAAAGTTACATTTGGACCCGCCTGAGAGATGGGATATTACTCTATCGTTATTATATCGGCAATAATACTTCTGAGCGTCGGCGAACCGCTGCGCCTATCCTCCTTGCGAGTCATCCCTGGTCGATCCCGTAACCTTCGACACCCGACGATTGAAACCTGTTGGCCATCCCGCTCTTCATATGTCGAATCTCGCATCTATCAGCGTGATGAAAAACGCTCCTGGGGGCTGTCATTCCGAGCCCGGTCGCGTCGCTGGAACCGGCTCTTTCGAATCCTTGCCTTCTGTCGAGCGGGCACCCACGGCCAATTGACTTCTAATTGGCCGTGAGTTCCTCCACCAGCCAGATGCGCACGGGGCTGTCAGCGATCAGCTCGCTGACGCGTGATTCACCGCCGACCCTTTCTGTGTCCAGTTCTACTTATTCAGCATCCGCCTGATCAATGGATCAGTCTCGCGGCGGTCGTTGTGGTCCGCGACCGCGGGAATGGTGGAGTCTGTTTGCGTCGGTCCGGTGAACCCGGGGGATGTGGAAACGATGGCGACCGAGTCTGTTTGGCGTCTGACCTTTAGTGGGTGCTGGACGCTGGTCACTTGCGATATGAGTTGTGCGATCTGTCCCTGTTGGGCCTCGAGCCGTGTTTGTTGTGCGTCGATCTGGGCCTGCTGAGCCCGGATCACTCGCTGCTCCTCTTTCGTGGCCTCAATCAAGAGGGCCACCAAGCGACCATAATCGACACTCTGGGCATCAATGCCGTTCTTTTCCCACGTCACGACCTCCGGGACGACGGCACCAACTTCCTCCGCGATCACTCCAATTTCGTGCTTGCCGGTGGCCTTGAGGTCATAGGATACGCCCCGGAGCTGCAAAACCTTGCCGAGTGAGCCCTCGAGCGTCTGGATATTCGCCTTATAGCGACGTGAGCTATAAACATCCCAACCGTCGCTGATGGCATGCCCTGAACCCTGGGCAATGGTGAATACATTCGACGGGGTTGGGGTACCAATTCCAACGTTTACCGCCATTGGTCCGGTACCTCCCAATACCAGGGAATTGCTGGCCCCCACGGTCGCTTGGGCTCCAATTGCGGTGGCATTTGTGAGGTCGGGCGCGGTGGCATCGGCGGATTGCCCCAGGAAGGTGTCATTGCTTCCCGTGACAATAGTCCCGCCGGCGGCGTAGCCGATCGCCGTATTGCTGGTCCCGCTGGTGGTCGCCCAAAGCGCGCCCATGCCGTTCGCGGTATTGTAGCCTCCCCCGGTCATGCTGAAAAGTGCCCAGGCGCCGGTGGCGAAACGCGCTCATTGGAACAGCCGTTGGAGCGGGCGCCGGCCTCGGTACTGGGGCAGCCGCTGATGACAGCCAAAGAAACTGTGGGAACACCGCGCCCTGCTTCGGCCCCTTTTTCCCCAATCTGGGCAAGGAAGTCATGCCGCCCCTGGGCGCATTGGTCGGCGCCGTCGTCGGCGGGGTGATACCCACTGGAGGATGGCAGGACGTCTATCGCGCTCGCTGACGGCATCGGGTAGAAGGCTTACGGTCTCGCAGCCGGGGTGGGCAGGGTCAAGGCAAAGGGGCAGAAGAAGGCCGAAGCTGGGCGGTGAGGCGGGCAAATCGCGAATCCGCGCGCCCTCCAAGATGGCCCCCGGGTTCCACGTCATGATGCCAGCGTGAGAAAACAAGAGTCGAATCGGTGCTCGGCATATTCAACGTCATCTGGTAGCCCGTCCGGTCCTTGGTGTGAACGTACACGCACCTCACTCCCTCCGGTTGTCACGCCCACCCCCTCTCTCTGTCTTAGCCCCCGGCTAAGACAAGGTCGGGGTCTGAAGGTGAACTTTCCGTCGTACCCGAAGCAGAGCGGACAGGCGAATGCGTTCCAATGCTACCGCGCAGCTCTAAGGAATGTGGTTCGGTATGGGTTTCCCAGAGCCGTCAGGACCCGATCTCATATTCCCGAGCAGCGTCCACTCCGTCATGTCGTTGCCGACGAAGGGCTGATCCAATGTCGTCCAAATCTGGTTGCCGATGGCCACGGCCGCCGCCGGACCGCTAGAGCCGACGAAAATCTGAGCGGGAGCATTCGCAAAACCCAGATCGTTGCCAATCAGCGTCAGCGCACCGCGGTGGGTGTAGACGATCACGTTGTGATCGTCGGGTAGGTTAGCCGATCCCCAGATGAACCCCTCGACTACTACGCCCCAGGCGGCGCCCGAACCTCCGGTAGTCTCGAGTAGCCTAGTGGATGCCTGGGAGCACCCGCCCGAGATGAGGATGGCGTCGGTGGGCGGCCCGAGGTAAAAATCAGCCTCCGCATTGTCGGCCATCATCCCTCCGTACCACGCGAAGCTGCCACCAGTAGAGTCGTTCAAGGCCGTCGTCACCCCGTACTTGCCAACTCCAGCGCCGTTCGCCTCGCAGCCGACGAAAGTGTGCAGCTTCGAATTGACGTGCTCGATGCTGAAGGCAGCGGTCCTATAACCAAACACCGCCACATGGAGAAACAACATGTGGTCATTGTTTGTGTCGCCACCCGGGCCCACGGCCAACTGAACCCCCTTATCCAACGCCCAGAAGTCTGAATGGATCACCAGATTTTCAAGTACGTTATTGTGTGAGACCCAAGAACCTATGTCTGTAGCCATGTAGACACCAGCAGCGAGGGTGTGCGGGGGCTTGACGAAAACCTGGAAGTTCTCAAGGTGGCAGTTGTACGCCGACGACATAGCAAAGGCCGGATCCGTAGCATTGCCGACCCACTGGAAGACAGTGCCTTGCGGGTCTTCGGCCCAACTCGCTGAAGCGCCCACTATCGCCGCCCCGGAGGCTTTTTCCATCAAGATGGTCCCGCCAAGCTTAGCTTGTTGACCTCCGAATTCAATCCTAACCGGCTTATTGATCTTGAGGCCGTCCGGTATGCTGATCGACGGCGGGAGAGAGCGAGCATCGGCGATCCCACCAGTAGGTGGTAGCGCGTTGATGCAGGCCTGTATCTTCTGCCCCGCATTCGCCCCTGGGAAGTTCGCGACATTGTAAATGGTCTGGCCTGGGGGCGGCGCCGCCACGGAGCCAAGGTCCCAGCCTTGGGCGCCTGCTCCTAACAGCCCCGCGGCGGGTACTAGCGCGGTTGCGAATGCACGTCTCGGAATGACGAGTGAACTCATTTGTTCTCACCTCCGTATCCGATATCGGCTGTTGGGCGGAACACTTTAGTTTTTGGGAACGGCCCGGCAGCTTCATGCATGGATTACATCTATAGTCGGCTCGTGCGGACGATTCGGGAGGCCGGGCGCACGTCTGCCACGGCAAGCGCGCGAGTGCGTGGCGGCATCTACGCGAAAGTTCGACACACGCCGTTCAGTTGATGGAAATGCCCGCACGAGTTCGCCGGGCATCGAGGCGCCGATCGGGACTGTTCCCATGAACGGCGATCACTGCGGGTTTGAATCGGGTTGTCTTGGCGGCCACTCACCCGACACTTGATGGTGGTCCGCTGACGACGCGAACAATTGGCTGCCGCGACGGATAGTCGAGGCGTTCTAAAAGAGAAAATCTCAATGGGAATGCTTAGGGCGCAACCGACTCAACACCGCCGCCTGCAATCTGAGAAGGGCCTGGTACCGCAGGTGCGGGACACGCGGTTCAGGGACATTGAGCCATACCGCGCCCTCTCTTGCGGTCAATCCTTGGGCGTAATACAGCTGCAAAGCATCTCGGTAGGTGTTGCGGGCCGTCACAGTTTCCGGCCCAGAGAGGGAAGACTGTGAAGGTTGGCTGGAAGGCGCCGAGCTGGACGTCGACAGAACAGCCAAGGTTGCGAGAGCAATCGTTGTGACTTCTTTCATAGTTCTTCGTCCTTTCGCGAAGATGCGGCCTCCGCCCTACATCCACCACCCGCGCCATCTGTCGACCGATTCTCCTCCGACTTTGTTATTGGGGACGGCCGCGAGCCCGCAGAGCAGCTTGCCTCGACTTCTCGGCGGACTCGAGCGAGAACGCACCCAACGCGATCTTGCGCACTGCCAGCGCCGCTACTCCCATGGATTCAGGCCCGGCACTCGTCTGAGCGAGGATGCACCGACTGCAAGCCGAAAAGGTGCGGGCGTCGGCTACTCGCGCAGGCTTTGGAGTTCCCGCAATAGCTCCCGCGCGCAGCGGTAGCGCTGGGCCAGGTCCCTCGCCAAGCACCGCTCAATGACGGCGGCGACGCCCGTGGGAACAGGGGCCGGAACCCTGAGCGCTTCGCCCAGCATGATTTCCATTCCTAGTTCAGCCGGAGAATCTCCGCGAAAGGGCAGCGTTCCTGTCGCCATTTCGTAGAGCACGACTCCGACCGACCAAAGATCGCTTTGGAACGTCGGACTCCCTCCTCGAACGAGCTCAGGCGACGTGTAAGGGAGCGTGCCCCTAACCCAGCCTTCCTTTCGCAACTTCCCCTCTTCGCCGTCGCTCAGACACCCAACCTCGTATCTCCGCGCCAAGTGGGCAAGCCCAAAATCAAGGAGCTTTATGCCTCCGTTTAGCGCGACGCAAATGTTCGAGGGCTTGATATCCCCATGAACGACACCGTGCTCGTGCGCGTAACCAAGCGCTTCGGAGATCTGCCCGCCACACCGCACGACATGCCTGGCGGAGAGCGGCGCACCGTCAAGCACCTTACGCAGCGAGGGACCATCAATGTACTCCATGGCAATGTAGGGTTGCCCGTCCTCCTCGCCGATGTCGTACGTTTGGCAGATGTGAGGGTGGTTCAGAGACGCACCGGCCTGGGCTTCTTGCAGCATCATGCCCCACGCAGCATCTTCTTTTCGGAGCTTTTCCGATAACAGCTTCAGAGCTACAACGCGATTCAGGCGAAGGTCGCGCGCGCGGAAAACTATTCCGGTGGCGCCCGCACCCAAAAGATCATCGAGGACGTACCGTTCGACCACCCGCAAGCCCATTCAAGCTCCGGCGCGAGAGACTCCTTGCGCTATAAGTCGGCGCGCGGCCTATTCCACCAACTGGCTGCGCACGGCATAGCGGATGAGCTGCGCGGTGGTTGTCATACGCATCTTTCCGAGTATTCGGGCCCGATGGGTACTGACGGTCGTCACGCTCAAATGGAGCTCTCTCGCAATCTGAGAAACTGTCTTTCCCATGGCAATCATGCAGAGGACCTCGAGCTCCCGGTCCGACAGCCTTTCATGGGGAGCTTGCTCGCCCTCCGCGCCCAGGTTCAGCACCAACCCCTCGACAAGTGACGGGCTCAGGTATCGCCCTCCAGATAGCAACATTCGTGTCGCCTTCAGGAATTCTTCAGGCGCAGCGTTCCTGCTCATGTACCCGGAAGCTCCGGCAGTCAGCACCCTCTCGATAGGGCCGTCTTCGGGATGCTGGGTCAAAACGAGAACGGGAAGCTTGGGACGGATCCGCCTCACATCTTTGAGCACGTCGAGGCCGGTCCGGCCCGGCGTGGCGATATCCAGGACGACCAGATCCCAATGCCCTTCCCTGACTTGGGCAAGAACCTGTTGGGGGTCCTCAGCTTCGCCGCAGATCGCAGTCTCGAACTGGCGAACCAATATCTGTTTCAAGCCATAACGCTGGATCGGGTGATTGTCGGCGATCAGAACCTTGAAGGATGCTCCAGCTGTGGGTATGCGGAAGGACACGTGAGTCCCACCTCACTTATGGACCTCAAGAAATTACCCGTTCCAGACAATAAGCACAATCGAATTAACTATGATTTTGCTGTAGTAAGAAAGCACGGGTGGGTCGTATTTTGTACGACACGTTCAGATTGCATCACGGGGGTTCGAGCGATGAGGGCTTTGAGCTTCGGTCGGTGCGAATGGGGTTAGCGACTAAGCCCAACCTGCGGGGACCGAGATTGAAAATCAGTTAATTGACAATATGAGTAATTATGGCATAGCGCATAAGTTCTGCGGTGTTCGTCATTTCCATCTTCTCCAGAATGCGGGCGCGGTGGGTGCTGACCGTGGTCACACTCAAATGAAGAGTCTCGGCGATCTGCGAGACTGTCTTTCCTGAGCCAATCTGCCGCAGCACCTCGAGCTCACGGTCGGAGAGCCTCTCATGAAGCGGGCGGTCTTCTTTCGGCCACAGGTCGAGCGCGATTTTCTCCGCGAGGGCCGGGCTGACATACCGCCCTCCCGCCAGCACTTTTTGGATGGCCTTGATCAATTCTTCGGGCGCAGTTTCCTTATTCATGTAACCGGACGCTCCAGCTTTTAGCGCCCGCTTGCCCAACTGGTCTTCGGGATGCATGCTCAAGACGAGGACGGGAAGTTTGGGTTGCTCCAGCTTGAGGTCCGCAAGAACGTCAAGACCGCTTCGCCCTGGCATGGAGATGTCCAGAATCACGAGATCCCACTTGTGACTCCGAGCCTGCGCAAGGACCTGCTCCGCGTTTTCGGCTTCGCCACAGACCACGTCATTAATCGCGCGTTTGAGGATTTCGGACAACCCCCTGCGCGTGACGGGATAATCGTCGGCAATGAGAACCCTAACCACTTGAATTACTCCGGCCACTCGTGGCGGACGTCTGGAATTTGGACTCTCACCGTTGTGCCCTTTCCCGGACCGCCGGTGATAGTGAGTTTGCCTCCAAGCACCAGAGCTCTCTCTCTCATTCCTAAAATCCCCAGCGAGGCGCTGTGGGAAAGCTGCGCTCTGCCAACCCCCTTGCCGTTATCGTGAACTTCCAGGGTCAGGGTGCCGTCCGCTTTGGCCAGTCGCACCTTGACCTCGGTCGCGTTGGCATGCCGCGCCACATTGGTCAATGTCTCCTGGAGAATGCGAAACAGCGCCGTGGCGCGCTCTTGGTCGATGACGACATCATCCGGCGGCAAGTCCAGTCGGCACTTTGTCCCGGTGCGAGCCCCGAATTCTTCCACCGCCCATTCGATAGCGGCCACAAGACCCGCCGCGTCGAGGATCGCCGGCCTCAGTTCGGTGGAGATTCGGCGTAAGGATTGAATCGTCTCATCCACCAGTTTTAGGATGGACTCACACTGCTGCTTCTTATCTGCCGAGAACTCCTGACTCAAAGAGCTCAGGTCTATCTTAATGGCCGTCAAATCCTGCCCCAGTTCGTCATGAATCTCACGCGCCACCCTTGTCCTTTCCTCTTCCCGGACTCTTTGAACGCGTGCCGTGAGCGCGCGTAACTGGTCGCGCGATCTTTGTAGCGTCTCTTCTGCCTGCCTGCGCTCGGTGATGTCTTCCACGATCCCGTCGTAGTACAACACATTTCCGGATTCTCCCCGCACCACGTGCGCGCTCTCCCGCACAAAGACCGCTGACCCGTCCTGCCTTGTCCAAGCAGCTTCCAAACCCCTGACCTCACCATCGCGCTCTATGCGTTCGCGAAAAGCCTGCCGAGGGTAACCCGGCTCGAACCCATGCTCCTCAAGGTTACGAGCCAACAGTTCTTCGAGGCTCTCGCATTTCAACATCGCGACCACGGCGGGATTCGCCATGAGGATACGGCCTTGGGGTGTGGTGCGATAGATGCCAATGGTCGCGTTTTCCACGAGACTTCGGAAGCGCTCCTCGCTCTCACGCAAACTCTCTTCCGCCCGCTTGCGCTCGGTGACGTCGCGTACGACGACCTGTAAGGCGGGCCAGCCCTGCCACGTTAACAGGGACGCGGCGATTTCCACCGGCACCGAGGAGCCATCGAGCCGAACGAAGCGATCCTCGAAGGGTGGCTGTTTTTCACCGGCCAGTGCGCGTTGCATTTGCTGCTGGGCCCACTCGTGATGCGTGGGCGCTATGAGGGCGAACACATCGAAGCCGACCAATTCCTCCGGCCCGGCGGCGCGGAGCAGGTGGGCGACAGCGGCATTGGCGTAGACATTCCTGCCGTCTTGTCCCACCAGCACGGCGTCCGGCATCGTTTCGGCCAATAGCCGGAAGCGTTCCTCGCTCTCCCGCAGCGCCTCCTCCGCCCGCTGGCGCGCCGAGATGTCCCGCGTAACTCCCAAGATTCCTACTGGCCGGCCCCCCGGATCGCGCAAGAGGGTTGCTCTGACCTCGGTCCAGACTGTGGAGCCGTCCTTACAGGTCTGTTCCAGCTCCAAGGTTCGTGATCGGGAGGGATCCTCCTGTGGGATGCTTTCCTTGCTCAGCTCCTCCGCAAGAGCCCCTTTCGCCACTTTGAGAGACGAAGGGGTTAAGGTCTCCTCTGTCTTTTCCGCCATCGCTTCTTCAACAGTGACGCCGCGCAAGCGCATCACCGACGGACTGATGTACGTATAGCGAAGGTCAAGATCCGAGGTCCAGATCACATCCGTCACGTTCTCGGCAAGTAGACGATACAGCTTCTCGCTTTCCCGCAGTGCCTCCTCCACCCGGCGGCGCTCGGTGAGGTCGCTGAGCGCGCCAATCATCCGGACCGGTTGACCCTGAGTGTTGCGAACGATATAGGCGCGGTCGATGATGTGCGCATATGAGCCATCGGGGCAGCGCAGGCGGTACTCTGCTGAAAAGAGGCTAGCCTCGCTACCCAAGGCAGCATCGAGGGCGACAACCGCACGGTCCCGGTCTTCCGGGTGAAGACGGTCAGCCCACCAGTTCTCGCTATCCAAGCTCCTTTCCGGTGCTCCGAAGAGCCGCCGGTAATTTTCGTTCCTCCAGATATCATGGGTCACGAGATCCCAGTCGAAGATGGCATCCTGCGTCGCCAGGGTCACCAGATGGAAGCGTTTGGCGGCCTGTTCCAGCGCCTCCTCCGCCCGCTTGCGCTTGCTGATGTCTACCAGCGTGCCTTCCACAACCGGACCTTTTTCGCCATCTGCCAAGATCATGTTTTCCAGCACCCAAACCGGAGTGCCATCACGGCGCCGCATGCGAATCTCGAAGTTGGACACACGGCCGTATTCCAGCAAGCGAGCCATGAGTGCGTCGCGGTCTTCCACTCGAAGATAGAATTCCTTGGCGTTGCGTAGAAGTACCTCCAGGGCAGTATCAAGACCCAGGAGAGGTCATCGCTTCGTCCTCGGAGGCGGTCTTACCCTGCGGCGTGTATTGTACATCTTATTATTTATTTCAAGCGGTATTTTACAGGGTGGGCTTCGCCGGCGCGATCTCTGACGGCGGGACTCTTGCCGCGGGCAACGGACCACTGACTACGGACAAACTTCGCACATAATCGGGCCATCACTAAGGAACGCGAGCGCCTGACGGCGACGGTGAAATCGGCGGGTTGAGCGGCTAAATTGAGCCGCTAGCCATCAGACGAATTGTGTCCCGTGGGTTGTTGGGGAAGGGGGAAACGACAGGAGTCAGGAGCCAGGAGTCGGAAGACAGTAACCTGGAGCCGCGCTGAGCGCCTCATCAGCCGACCGACATCCAGGCAGTAAACTCGCGGCGCGACATCGGCTTGGACATCCACGAGGTATCGGGTGTTGGAAGTCGCAAGGCTTCCTCGACGGTGAGCCAACCGTTGGTCAAGGCCAGTGAATTCTTCGTGCCTTTCCGCGTGATCCACTCGAATCGGCGACGCTGCTCGCCAGTCTGCGCGATCTCGAAGGCGGTGCGCACATCCTGCGCGACGGATGCCGCGGTGTCGACGCTGGAGCACTATTACGGTCTCAACCATCTGCACGACGTGAGCAGCAGCACCTACATAGATGGGCCGCTCGAGCGGCTAACCCATGTGCCTGCGAAACACCGATGCGATTGACGCGTGACAAATGACTAGCTTGGTGAGACAATACCGGCTGGAGGAGAGCCAGGCATTTGATTCCAGCCCTTCGGGTTCCCAGGCTGGAAGCCCGGCGATTTAGTCTCCATGCAGACGAACGACCACTTGACGGGGCCAGTCCCCAATCTCTGGGTGCCTCATCCCAATTTTAGCGATGAGGTCAACCGGAGAATTGTGCAGTCCGAGATCGAAGGGGGCGTGAACCTGGACAGTCTCGGTGAGGGCGTGGTACTGGAAATCGAAACGCAGCATCACGCGTACACCATCGTCAATCGCGGCGGAGGCTGGGCCCTGATCTGCGGCCACCCGAAATACTGCCCCAGTCCCGTTCCGGTGAAGATTGACGGCTCCACCTGGGGCGGCTCGATGCTGAGAGTCCGGTACATCGGGCGCGGTATGCGCCTGTCATTCCGGCATCCGATTTATAACTCCGTCCTCACTTCCCGCATTCTCGAAGTGCGCCCCGCCGGCCGCACCGCGAACATCCAGGCCACACGCGTCGAACACTGACGCTCCCGCAGCCTCCAGTGCCGTTCCAACTTGTTACGCCTATGTATTGCACGTGCGTCTTGCGCAAAGACGCTCTGAGTGGCTGAAAACTGTTTGCCCAAGAAAGTTGGAACGGCACCAGTCCAAGACAGGCAGGCGCCCTCGCGGCGCCGGGCGACAGATTTCCGCAAGCAGGCCGAAAAACGGCTGAAATTTCCCGCCGCGTGCCGTATAGTGGCGCTTGCGTCATGTTGATGAAGAACCGGTCTGAGGATGTCATTCTGAGCCCTTCGCTTGTCATCCTGGGCCCTTCGCTGTCATTCTGAGCCCTTCGCTTGTCATCCTGAGCGCAGCGAAGGATCGCGGTATTTCGCTCAGGGTAAACTCCGCGAAGCATCTCGCTCGGCGCGCTCAGTGTAGACCGCGTGAAGGATCTGGGCTTCGGCTGGTGGAGGTTTTCCGATGTTTGACGTGATCACCTTTGGCGAGGCGATGATTCGTCTGGCGCCGCCTCATTTTCAGCGCCTGGAGCAGACGAGTTCGCTGGACGTCCAGGTGGGTGGCGGCGAACTGAACGTCGCTGTGGGCGCCAGCCGTCTGGGGTTGAAGAGCGCCTGGGTGTCGCGCCTGCCCAAGAACGCGCTCGGCCGCTTGATGGAGAATCGAGTGCGCCAGGCGGGCGTAGACACTTCGCATCTCATCTGGTCCGACAGCGGACGCATGGGTTTGTATTTCGTGGAATTCGGCGCCGCGCCGCGCGCCAGCTCCGTGCTTTACGACCGCGCCAGCTCGGCGATCAGCGCCATCCAGCCGGGCGAGGTGGATTGGAAGACTGTCTTCGCCGGCGCCCAATGGTTCCACACCAGCGGCATCACGCCGGCGCTTTCCGATTCTGCCGCCGCCGTCACCCGTGAAGCTTTGCGGGCAGCGAAGGCAGCGGGCGTCACCGTCAGCTACGACTTGAACTATCGCGGCAAGCTGTGGACGCCGGAAAAAGCCCGAGCGGTCCAGGAACCGCTGATGGAATTCGTCGACGTGCTCATCACCACCGAGGAAGATACCGGCGTGGTTTTCAAGATTAAGGCCGAGGGCAAAACTGACGCGGGCGGCTTCCAGGAAGTTTCGGCGGACACTTACAAAGAGGTGGCGCGGCGGCTCCACGAGAAGTTTCATTTCAAAGCAGTGGCTGTCACCCTGCGCGAAAATCCTCTCGTGTGGCGCAACACCTGGACCGCCATCGCCTATGCCGAGGGAAAATTCTTTGACGACGTGAAATACGATCTGGAAATTGTGGACCGCATCGGCGGCGGGGATTCGTTCAGCGCCGGCTTCATCTACGGCTGCCTGACCAAGAAGTCCTATGACGCCGCCGTCCGCTACGGCAACGCTTTCAGCGCGCTGAAGCATTCCATGCCCGGAGATTTCAACTGGGCGACCTTGCAGGAAGTGGAAGGCTTGCTGAAAGGCGCAAGCCTGAGGGTGGCGCGGTGAAGAGATTGCCGATTTTCGATTGTCGATTGCCGATTGCTAACTCGGCTGTTTTCTAATCGTCAATCGGCAATCGAAAGCTTGTGCTGAGCGCAGGGAACGCATCGGCAATCATCACGAGGAACGAACAATGCCTTGGTCAAGACAAAGTGTCCTGGCGAAGATCCGCGAAGTTGGCCTCATTCCCATTGTCCGCACGCCCTCGACCGACGATGCCTTCCGCGCCGCTGAAGCCATTTTGAGCGCCGGCATCGGCATTGCGGAAATCACTATGACGGTCCCGGACGCGCTCCGTGTGCTGGAGCGAGTGGCGAAGCGTTTTGGTGATCAGGTGCTGCTGGGCGCGGGAACCATACTGGACGGGAAGTCTTGCGAAGCGGCGATCGCAGCGGGCGCGGAGTTCATTGTCTCCCCATCGCTTCAGTTCGACGTGATCGAAGCCGCGAAGCGATTGAACAAGGCTTGCATCCCCGGAGCGCTCTCGCCCACCGAAGTTGTGGCCGCGTGGCGCGCGGGCGCGGACATGGTGAAGATTTTTCCCTGCGGTCCCGCCGGCGGCCCGAGTTACATCAAAGCTCTCCGAGGCCCGCTCCCGGACATCCCGTACGTTCCCACCGGCGGCGTGACGCTCGAAACGACCGCCGATTATATTCGCGCTGGCGCCGCCGCCGTGGCCGTGGGCGGAGAACTGGTGAACCTGAAAGCTCTGCAAGCGGGGAAAACGGAGGTCATTGTTTCCGCGGCGCGCAAGTTTCTGGAAGCCGTTCGACTAGGTCGATCATGATCGGGGCTGGAGTAGACTCCGCAGAAACTGGAAATTGGAAAATGGAATATGGCTCGCTCCAGGTGGCCGCCAGTTTCTAATTTCCAATTTCCAGTTTCTTCGGCTCATTTCATGGGTTCAACTTTGGCCCAGATCGCCCTCGTGGTTGCCATCCTCGGTGTCAGCGCGCTGATCACCAACGTCTTCGCGCGCGCCATGTATGTCACCTGCGCCAAATGCGGCACGCTGAACGCGCGACGCCGAGCCGTTTGCCGAAAATGCGGCGAGCCGCTCAAAAGCAGTGGCTAGTGGCAATGTAGCGCTGCCCTTTAGGCGGCATGCCGGGCTGAAGCCCGGCGCTACTCCGGAAGTTCCAGCCCGCGCCAGGCGGGATAACGCAGCAGTTTTCCTTCGCACACGTTGGCGATGTACCGGCCCTGACAGCGAAACTGCATGATGCGCTTTCCCTGGCGGGCCAGCTCCGCCCAACGCGAGGACGTTTGGGGGTTCTGCTCGATGCCGGCCATACGGTAATCCCCAAAAGTAAATTCCACCATCTTCAATTTCTTGGCGCGCAAGAAAGTGACGCGAAACACGCCGCCATCCAGCGCAACCTCGTCGTTGCCTTCCACCAGCACCTGCTTCCAAACTGAAATCAGAGCTTCTTCGCTGTTCATGGTTTCACCGCGGTTGCTGCGGCGGTCTCTGACCGCCAGGGTTCCGATACCGTCGATCCGAGATCGACGCTACGGTATGGGCGATATCTTGAAGGCGGTCGCGCATTTGCCCGGCCTCTTTGCGAGGAGACAGTATAAGCCTCCCAAGCACCTTCTGCGGTCGGTCCTTCGCTCCGCTCAACATGACACATGTTCGGGATTTCACGAGTTTCGATTTTCGAATTTCGAGTTTCGTCCTTAATAAAGGAGCTTCAGCGAGAACTGCAATTGGCGCGAAGTGCCGGCAGTTCTGCTGATCTCACCGAAGCCGGTGCCGCGCACCACGTTGGACGGCAAGCCGAAGTTAACCAGATTGAACAAATTGAAAAACTCAGCGCGGAACTGAAGCGTGAAGGCCTCGACGCCCGCGCGGCGGCCGAAAGTGGTGTCCTTCATCAGCGCCATGTCGAAGTCGCTGTAGGCCGGGCCGCGGAACGTGTCGCGTCCGAGCGTTCCCAGCCTTCCGTGGTTCGGTCCCGTCCCGCCGGGAATACCGATCGGGATGTTGAAGAAGGCGGCGTTATTGGCTCCTCTCCCGAAATAGTCTTCCCGCACCGTGCGGCTGGTGGAAAAGACCGGCCTCCCGACCTGGTCGGGACGATCCGCGCCACTGGAGCCGAAGCCGCTCTGCTGGATACCCGAGTATACGGTAAAAGGGGAGCCGGAAGTCAGCGTGCTGATATTCAGGAATTGCCACCCCGAGGTCAGATGGCTGCCCAGCGGCCGCAAGAAGCCGACGCGATCGAAGGGCAGCACCTGAATCACGCTGAACGCCAGGATATGAGTGATATCAAACGTGGACGGGCCCTTATCCGCCCCCGGATTCCAGGGATCCTGAGGGACGGCAAGCTGGACATTGCCCGCTCCCCCCACGCTCGGCCCCGCGACACTGCTGGTATCGTCGAGGGATTTCGAGAAGGTGTAGTTCGCCGAGAAGCCCAGCCCGTACCGCCCCGAAGTCTTTGAAGCCGACGCCTGCAAGGAGTGGAACGTCGAATGCGATCGGCTGCTCATCATCATCTCTTGGGCGATTCCCCCCACCACCTTGCCGGCGGCGTCGAACCGGGTGAAGGGCGCGAAGGCCGGGTCGGCGCCGCCGTAGCTATTGGGAAAGATCATGCTGGGCAATTGGACACCCACGGTGGCCACGTAGTCCGCGCCTACCTTCACGTCGTCGAAACTGTGCTCGAAGCCCGCATTATAAGTAGCCACGTAGCCGTTCCGGAAATTGCGCGCAAACCCAAAGATGCTGAGGGGATTAAGCTGATGGCCTGGGCTCAAAGCCGCCAGATCCTCTTCGAAGCGCTGCAGGTCAATCACCGTATTGGCCGGCACTTTTTTGGAGTCAGGGGTGGTGAATACCAACTGCCCTTGCGGCGTGTAAACCGGCGGTACGTTGAAGGGCGTCGCGGCATTCTCGAACGGGACAGGCGCACCCGGCAAAGCCGTGATGTAGGGGCTGAAGGCCATAGGAATGCTGCCGGTCAGGACGTTGTCCTGAAACAGGTTCAGCAGCAAGGTCACGATGGAGCCGCCCCCATGGATGCTGGTGTGATTCGTCGCCTGCCAGTCGAATGAAACCCGCGGCCCCCATCCGAGGAGGTCCCTATTGTAGGGCGGCTGCGGGTTGAAAACAAAGATCTGGTACGCCCCAGGATCCCAATACCGCGCCGGGTGCCCGTCCGGTCCCAGAAGCCTGGGCTCCGAGGTCAGGTTGTTCCGTTCGTGAATGCGCGTGTCCACCTCGTAACGCAGGCCATAGGTCATGGTGAAACGTGGCGTCGCCTTCCAGGTGTCCTGAAAGTAAAAGTTATAGGCCTCGCGCTCCGTCCGCTCCTCGTCGATGTGGTCGCCCTGGGGGAAGCCGGGCGAGGCCACCCAATTGGTGTATGAGTAAGGCGTGCCCGTCAGAAGCCCGGTCAGCGAGTCGGGCAACGGATCGCCGGCGTGAATGTCGTGCTTGCCGCTGGCCGAGAGGATGTTCACAGGCGAGTAGGCGGTCCCGCCGCCGAACGTGTAACTGCCGTTAGAAGCAATGCCGAAAATCACGGAATCGCGGTTGTAACGGGTTTCAAACCCCGCCTGGAAGTTGTGCTTGCCATGCTGGTATTGGACGGTCTGACGGATCTGGAACAGGTTGCCGAACGACTCGGTTCTGCTGCCGCCCGGGCCATTGAACGGCTCGAACAAACCGTCACCGAAATTCAGCGCCGGCTGGACGCTGTTGTGCGGCACGAATGAGGGTGTGCTGCGCAAGTATCCCAGAGCCGTCTCGAGCACCAAATTGGGCGATACGGTGCGCGTGTAGCGCAGCCCCACGTTGCGCTGGTTGTCCACGAAGGTGATGGCAAAGCTGGGATCGATGGCCGTCTGGCTGGGGTTTGTCAAAGGACCGTCAGTGTTATCAAAGTTGAAACGGGCGAAAAGCTGCGCCTTGCCGGAAATCTTGTGGTCGAGGTGGATGGAGGCCTGATTGCTCTTGGTCGCGACCTTGGACGACGTGGCGTAGGTGCGGTCCCCGAACGGCCCTTGGGGATCGTTGGGCAGCGGATATGTGTTGAGCACGGGCACGATGGCCGGATTCACAGGGACCGCGAGCGCATCGCCGGGAAACGTCAAGGTGTCAATTCCCTGCCGCTCCGGCGCCGTCGGCACAGCCAGCACCTGGGTGGTGCCCAGCACCTGGCGGAATCCTTGGTACTGCCCGAAAAAGTAGGTACGGTCGTGGCCGCTATAGATGCCCGGCAGGGTCAACGGTCCGCCCAGGGTGAATCCGAACTCGTTGCGCTGGAAGGGCGGGATGCGGCCGGGGCTTACAAAGCTGCGGCGGTCGAAGAAATTGCGCGCATCGAGGGAAGCGTTGCGCAGGAACTCAAAAACGTCGCCGTGAATCTGGTTGGTGCCCGACTTGGTCACCACGTTGGTGAAACCCGCCGCGCCGGCGCCGATCTCCGGAGGCATCACGCCCGACTGCGACTCGATCTTCTCAATAGCGTCCACGTTGAAGTTCGAAAACGTCGCGCCACCCATCTCCGGATCCGAGGTGTAGATGCCGTCCATGGCAAATACCGCCGTGGTGCCGCGCTGCCCGTTGATTGCGAATTGCAGGGTAAAATTGCTGGCGCCGTTGGTATCCGTGGTGGTGCCGCCAGCCAGGGCCAGAAGCTTGGTAAAGTCGCGCTTGTTGAGCGGCAGGCTCGACACTTGCTTGCTGCTGAGTTTCGCGCCCCCTGTCGCCTCTCCTGCCGCCTGCGACGGCGTGGCGCCTTCGGGCTGTGCGCCCGGGTGTAACTCGATTTGCAATGGGTCGGCGGAAATGCTGATCCACGCTTTCAGGCGCTCGCCGGCGTGAAAGTGCAACGGCTGCTCAAGCTTCAGCCTTCGTTCGTGCCAGGCAACCGTCAGTGTGTATTCGCCGGCGGGCAGCTCGGGGAATGTGAATGCGCCGCTCGAATCCGTCGTTGCTTGCAGGCGGAGGTTCATGGTGCCATGCGGTGGTGCTGTGACGCCGGTGACTTCAACCGACGCGCCTGCTACCGGCTCGCTCACCGCATCGCGCAAAATGCCCTGCCAGGAAGCGCTTGCCTCCTGCCCACGCAAGGGTGAACAAGCCACTAACACCGCCGCATTCAGGACAACAAAAAGGCTAGCACGCTTCATCGAGCGACTATCTTACAAGCAATTTCCGTAAAGCCGAGTCCTGATTCTAGAACATTAGATCGTCAGGCCATACCGCCCTGCGAGAGGCTGGCCATTGATCAATGAAGTATTTCGACCGCCTGATTGCACTCATCGATAGCGCGGTCGATCGCTCGCATGGCGCGGTCGCGATGACCGTAACCGTCGGCATCGGCCTTCTCGAGATGCTTCCGAGCATTGTGAAGCGCTTCGACCGCTGCCGTGTACTCAGGATGCTTGTCGGGCAACGCGGGAGCAGGTTTGGCCGCTGCCGTGTGAATCAACGGCACCATCAATGCGCACAGCAGAGCAACAACGCTCATCCAAATCGTAACGGTCTTTCTCCTGGTTCTCTCCCTCCTGGAAGTAAAATGCCGACGTTCCTGCAACCAGATTCCGACATTACATTAGTTCGAGCGGGTGAGAAAAACAACTCGCCACGCGCTTGGCTCAACGCCCGATCGACTGCGTTGCCGGCCCCGAACCTTTCCCGAGCTTGCTCCAAACAGGTAAGCCGCCTTACAATGACGCAGCCGAGGTCCCCCATGAAGAACACTCGCCGACAATTGTTCATTCAGGTTGCCCTGGCGCCGATATGGTGCGCTGCTCTCAATTCGCCCTCGCGGGCACAAGACGCTCGCAAGGCTTCGGCCCACGGCGAATACATCGTTTACGTCGGAACTTACACCGGCCCGAAGAGCCAGGGCATTTATGCGTTCCGCTTCAATGTGGGCAACGGGCAAGCCACTGCCCCGACGCTCGTCGCCCAAACCCGGAATCCCTCGTTTCTCGCAGTCGATCCGAGCCGGCAATTCCTTTACGCGGTCAATGAAGTCGGTGATTACCGAGGCCAGAAAAGCGGCGGTGTGAGCGCCTTCTCCATCGACCGCAAGACGGGCAAGCTGACTTTTCTGAACGAGGTCGCCTCGCGCGGCGCCGATCCGTGCCATGTCTCGCTCGATCGAACCGGAAAGTTTGTCCTGGTCGCAAACTACACCAGCGGCAGCGTCGCGGTTTTTCCGGTCCTCGCAGATGGCCGCCTGGGCGACGCTTCGGCCTTCATTCAACACCACGGCTCGAGCGTGAACCACGAGCGCCAGGAAGGCCCGCACGCCCACATGATCAGCGTGACAAGTGACAACCGGTTTGCGCTGGCGGCAGACCTTGGGTTGGATGAGTTGCTCGTCTATAGGTTTGACGCCTCGCGCGGCACTCTGACTCCAAACGACCCGCCGTTTGCCAAGGTCCAACCCGGCTTGGGGCCGCGACATTTTGCTTTCCACCCCGACGGAAAACTCGTGTACCTGATCAGCGAGATGGGCTCCACCATCACGGCATTTTTCTACAACCCTATGATCGGTGGCCTACACGAGATCGAAACGGTCTCGACGCTCCCCAAGGATTTCAAGGGCCAAAACGACTGCGCCGAAATCGCGGTGCACCCTTCGGGCAAGTTTCTCTACGGCTCCAATCGCGGGCACGACAGCATTGCCGTCTTTTCTATTGACCCGCGCCGTGGCACGCTCACGCTCCTGGAGCACGTGAGCACCCAGGGCAAAACGCCGCGCAACTTCGCCATCGATCCCACCGGCTCGTATCTGTTCGCCGCCAACCAGGATTCCGATAGCATCGTGGTCTTCAAAATCGATCGCGCCACAGGCCGCCTCATCCCCACCGGCCAGAAACTCGATGTGCCTTCGCCCGTGTGCGTGACGTTTGTGGGCAAATAGCGCTTCGCTCCCCGGGGCGTCAAGCCGGCGCGAGCGACCAATTCGAATCCGCTGCGAGAAACCACTTGACCGCCGACCCGCGTCTGGTATGCTGGTAACACAAGGTGTTACAAGGTAACACCACTATCATGAGAACACGCCAGACCATCACTATTTCGCTCCCGCCAGAGATGGCAAAGCAGGTCGAGCAAACCATGCGGACAGAGCATCGGACCCGCTCGGAGCTCGTCCGTGAAGCGCTCCGCACTTATATCTCGATTCGACAGTTTCCCGAGGAGACTCCAACGGCAGCCGAACTGCGGGCTGTCCATCGTGGAAGAGCTGCGTACGAAAGTGGCGATTACGTGACGCTCGATGAACTCCGCACAAAGGAAGCCATGGCTCGTCGTCCTCGCCGGGCCCGCGCAAAAGTCTCTTGAACGCATTCCGCCCAACGACCACACGCGTCTCCGTGCGGCGATCGATGCGATGCAAGAGAACCCTTTCTTCGGCGACGTGCGGAAACTAAAAGGAGGTCGGGAAGGATTCCGCCGCCGTGTCGGTGATTGGCGCATTTTCTTCGACATTCATGCAGCAAAACACCTCGTTGTCGTCACCGCCATCGAGCGCCGAACCTCCAAGACGTACTGAAAACTTAATCGCTCAAGGCTACGGCTCGTAATTCAAGTTCGGCGCCAGCCAGCGCTCCACCTCGCGGACGTCCATGCCTTTGCGGCGAGCGTAGTCCTCCACCTGGTCGCGGTCGATTCTGCCCACCGCGAAATATTTTGCTTCGGGATGAGCGAAATAGAGACCGCTCACCGATGCGGCGGGAAGCATGGCAAACGTCTCGGTGAGCCGAACACCGATATTTTTCTCCGCCTCGAGCAGGTCAAACAGGATTCGCGTCTCGGTGTGATCGGGCTGCGCGGGATAACCGGGCGCCGGACGGATGCCGCGATAGCGCTCGTGAATCAGGTCCTCGCTGGTCAATTTTTCGCTTCGGCCATAGCCCCACGCTTCCCGGGCCCGCTGGTGCATGAGCTCGGCCAATCCCTCCGCCAGCCGGTCCGCCAGCGCTTTGGTCATGATGGCGTTGTAGTCGTCGTGCTCGCTCTCGAATTTTTTCACCAACGGTTCGATGTTGAGACCGGCGGTCACGGCAAATCCCCCGATGAAATCGGGGCGGCCCGAATCGCGCGGCGCGATGAAGTCGGCCAACGCGTAGTTGTAATGGCCGGGTGCCTTCTCGATCTGCTGACGGAGGGTGTGGAAAACAGCAATCACCTTCGAGCGCGAAGCGTCGGCGTAAACTTCGACGTCGTCCTCGACGCTGGCGGCGGGGAAAAATCCGATCACCGCGCGCGCCGTAAGAAGTTTTTGCTCCACAATTCTTTCCAGGAGTTTCTGCCCGTCTTCGAACAGCTCTCGCGCCTTGCCACCCACATCCGGGGCTTCCAGAATCTTGGGATAAGTTCCGCGTAATTCCCATGCCTGGAAAAACGGGCTCCAGTCAATGAAGGGAACGATTTCCTCGAGCGGAACGGGATCGAAAACACGGCTGCCAGTAAAGCACGGCGGCGCGATGTCTGCGGTTGCCCAATCGGTGGGCGGCTTGCGCCGGCGCGCCTCCTCGATGGTCAGCAGCGGCTGCGCTTGCGGTCCGCGATGTTGTTCTCGAAGTTTCTCCTGCTCCCGCTGATTTTCCTCCGCGAACTTCCCCCTCAGCTCCGGGCTATTCAGATGGCCCACCACGCCGACCGCGCGTGAAGCGTCCAGCACGTGCACGACGGGCTCAGAATACCAGGGAGCGATCTTCACGGCGGTGTGAACGCGGCTGGTGGTTGCTCCCCCAATCAGCAGCGGCACGGTGAAGCCTTCCCGCTTCATTTCCTTCGCCACGTGCACCATCTCATCGAGCGAAGGCGTGATGAGGCCGCTCAAGCCGATCATATCGGCGCCGACCTCGCGCGCCGTCTTCAAAATCTTGTCGCACGGCACCATCACGCCCAGGTCGACAATCTCGTAATTGTTGCAGCCCAGCACCACGCCAACGATATTCTTCCCGATATCGTGGACGTCGCCTTTCACCGTGGCCATCACGATTCGCCCCGCAGACCGCCGTCCGCCGTTTTGCTGCTTCTCCGCTTCCATGAATGGGAGCAAATACGCCACGGCTTTCTTCATCACGCGCGCGCTTTTCACCACTTGCGGAAGGAACATTCTGCCGGATCCGAACAGTTCGCCCACCACACTCATGCCGTCCATCAGCGGGCCTTCGATCACGCGCAGCGGCTTGCCAAGTTTCTTCCGTGCCTCCTCCGTGTCGGCCTCGATAAAGTCGACGATGCCTTTCACCAGCGCGTGCGAGAGGCGCTCCTCGACCGTGCACAACCGCCAGCCGTCCTCTTTCGTCTCCGCCTTCCCGCGCTGCTTCACCGAATCGGCGAAGGCCAGCAGCCGTTCAGTGGCATCGGCCCGCCGGTTGAGCAAAACGTCTTCCACCAGCTCGCGCACGTCGAGCGGGATTTCCTCGTAGATGGCAAGCTGTCCCGCGTTGACGATGCCCATATCCATCCCCGCGCGGATGGCGTGATAAAGGAACGCCGAGTGCATCGCCTCACGCACCACGTTGTTGCCGCGGAACGAAAACGAAATGTTGCTGACGCCGCCGCTCACCTTGGCGTAAGGCAGAGTGGCCTTGATGCGCCGCGCCGCCTCAATGTAATTCACCGCGTAGGCATTGTGTTCCTCGAGGCCGGTGGCCACAGTGAGGATATTCGGATCGAAGATGATGTCCTCGGGCGGGACGCCAACTTCTTCCGTCGAGATTTTGTAGGAGCGCGTACAAATCTCGACTTTGCGTTCCAGCGTGTCGGCCTGCCCCTTCTCGTCGAACGCCATCACGATCATGCCGGCGCCATAGCGCCTCACCAGGCGCGCGTGGCGCTTGAAGACCTCCTCGCCTTCTTTCAGGCTGATGGAGTTCACCACGCCTTTGCCCTGGACACACTTCAGCCCTGCCTCGATCACGCTCCACTTCGAGCTATCGATCATGATGGGCACACGCGCGATGTCGGGCTCGGAGGCGACGTAATTCAGGAAAGTGGTCATCGCCTGCTCGGAATCGAGCATGGCTTCGTCCATGTTCACGTCGATCATCTGGGCGCCACCTTCCACTTGCTGGCGGGCCACGGCCAACGCCTCCTCGTACTTGCCGCTTAGAATCAGCTTGGCGAATTTCGGCGAGCCGGTCACGTTGGTACGCTCGCCGATGTTGACGAAGTTCGTGTCCGGGCGGATGGTGAGCGGCTCCAGGCCGCTGAAGCGCGTGTAGCGCTCGGGCTTCGAAAGCGCATGCGGCTTCAGCCCCCGCACTGCCTCGGCGATAGCCTTGATGTGCGCGGGTGTGGAGCCGCAGCAGCCACCCACAATGTTCAGCCAGCCGCTGGCGGCAAAATCGCGCAGGTCCGCGGCCATGCGTCCCGGCGTCTCATCGAATCCGCCGAACGCGTTGGGCAGGCCAGCGTTGGGATAGCAACTGATATAAACCGGCGCGATTTGTGAAAGCTCCTCGATATACGGCCGCATCTGCTTCGCACCCAGCGCGCAGTTGATGCCGATGCTGAATAAATTCGCGTGCGAAACGGAAACCCAGAAAGCTTCCACTGTCTGGCCGGAGAGCGTGCGGCCGCTTTGGTCGACGATGGTGACCGACACCATGATGGGCACGCGGCGGCCCGAATCCTCAAAATACTGGTCGATGGCGAAAAGTGCCGCCTTGGCGTTCAGCGTGTCGAAGATCGTCTCCGCCAGCAGAAGGTCAACACCGCCTTCGACCAAAGCGCGCGCCTGGTCGTAATAAGCCCGGCGAAGCTGATCGAAAGTCACGGCTCTGGCCGCCGGGCTCGAGACGTTCTGCGACATCGACGCGGTGCGGCTGGTGGGCCCCATCGAGCCGGCGACAAAGCAAACGCGGCCGGGATTTTCGGACATGAACTTGTCCGCCGCCCGCCGAGCCACGCGCGCGCCCGCTTGATTCAGCTCCGCGACTCGATCCTGGAGCTGGTATTCCGCCATCGAGATGGCGTTGGAGTTGAATGTGTTGGTCTCAATGATGTCCGCGCCCGCTTCGAGGTACTGCCGATGGATGGCCTCGATCAGGTGGGGCTGCGTGATGTTCAGCAGATCATTGTTCTGCCGCAGGTCCTTGGAATGATCGGCAAATTGTTTGCCGCGATAGTCTCGCTCGCCGAGCTGGTGCGCCTGGATCATCGTGCCCATGGCGCCATCGATGATCACGATGCGCTGCTTGAGCAGCTCGCGAAGCGATTCGATCCGATCTGGGGAATTCGTGGCGAAAGTCTTGTCCTCCTCGGTCCATCGATTTTCGGTACGGCGCCCGCCCTGAGCGGCCCGGTCCACCTCAGGTATAAGATAACACGCCGCGCAGCATTTTCGAGCCTTACTTAGATGTATCGCATCTCGGCCGCGCCTCGCGCTGGTGTATTCTTAAGGGCATCTTTGAGCCAGCAACGAGAGCCACGGGGGGACATATGCCTGAGAAAAACTTTCACATGACGCCAGAGGAATTTCGCCGATGCGGCCGGGCGGTGATCGACTGGATTGCGGATTATTACGCGCGCGTCGAGACATTCCCGGTGTTGTCGCAGGCGGAGCCCGGCAGCATCCGCGCGCATTTGCCGGCGGCGCCCCCGGCGCAGGGGGAGCCGTTTGAGGCTGTGCTGCGCGATGTTGAAAACGTCATCCTGCCCGGCCTGACGCATTGGCAGTCGCCAAATTTCTTCGCCTTCTTTCCGGCGAATTCTTCCGGCCCAGGGATTCTGGGCGACCTGCTGTCGACGGGGCTCGCGGTGCAGGGGATGCTGTGGGCCACCAGCCCGGCCTCGACCGAGCTTGAAACGCACGTTCTCGATTGGCTCGTGGACATGCTCGGCTTGCCGCGAAGATTTCTGTCGACTGAGACGGGCGGAGGCGTGATCCAGGACTCCGCGTCGAGCGCCACGCTGTGCGCGCTTCTCGCCGCCCGCGAGCGGTCTACTAGCGGCGTGAGCAACGTGCGTGGCTGCGATGGCCGACTCGTGGCCTACACCTCTACGCAGGCGCACTCCTCGGTCGCCAAGGCCGCGATGATTGCCGGGATCGGCTCCGAAAACCTGCGCTTGATCGAGGTTGACAACAATTTCGCGATGCGGCCCGACGCGCTCGCGAAGCAAATCGAAGAGGACCGGCGGGCGGGGAAAATTCCGTGCTTCGTTTGCGCCACGGTGGGCACCACGTCATCGAATGCCATCGATCCCATACCCGAAATCGGCCGAATTTGCCGCGAGCAGGAACTGTGGCTTCACGTCGACGCGGCGATGTCAGGCACGGCCGCCCTCTGCCCGGAGTTCCGCCACATCCAGAATGGCGTCGAGCTGGCGGACAGTTATTGTTTTAACCCTCACAAATGGATGTTCACGAATTTCGACTGCGATTGTTTCTTCGTCGCCGACCGGAAAGCACTGATCAACGCTTTATCGATTCTTCCGGAATACCTGCGCAATAAGGCCACGGAATCGGGCGCGGTGATCGACTATCGCGACTGGCAAGTGCCGCTGGGGCGGCGATTCCGCTCATTGAAGCTATGGTTTGTGATTCGGCACTACGGGGTGGAGGGACTGCAATATCACATCCGAAGGCACGTGCAGTTGGCGCAGGAGTTCGCTTCCTGGGTGCGAGATGATTCCCGCTTCGAGCTCGCCGCGCCCGCGCCGCTGAATCTGGTCTGCTTCCGCCACCGGGGCGGAGATGAAATCAATCAGGCTCTTATGGATCGCCTCAACCGCAGCGGTGACCTTTATTTGACGCACACCAAACTCAACAATCGCCTCACTCTTCGGCTTTGCGTCGGACAAACGCACACCGAAGCCCGCCACGTGAAACGGGCGTGGGACCGGATTCTGGCGGAATTGGGTGATTGAGCGATTGTGTGATCGGGCGATTGTTTCGAGTTAATACTTTCGAGCCTCCAGCATCGGTCTTGTCCTCAATCGCCAAATCGCTCAATCACCCAATTTAGCCTGGCTCCTATTTCGGAGTCTTCCTTCTGGCTCCTGACTTCGGGCTCCTGACGCCTGTCTTCTGAGCCGGTCTTGCGGACTTGGTCGGCTGAGCGTCGTCGCTCAGCCTGATGACCGTGGCGGCCCCAGAATATCGCACCACGTCCTTTTCGTCGGACAACGCGTGCACGATGCCTGGGAGGAGCTGCGGATTGTCGCGTTTGCCGATCGCGTCCAGCGCTGCTGCGCGTACGATCCAACTTTTGTCGGAGGAAGCTTTGACTAATGCCTGTTCACTTTGGGGGTCAGGATCGTTGACCAAAATGGCCGCGGCTGCCGCGCGCACGGGTGATACATCGTCTTTCCTCAGGGCCTTCACCGCCGTGTAGCCCATGCCGGCAAAAGGAATGAATCCGATCCCTTCTTCAAAGCCGAACTCCGCCATCTTCTTTGTGTCTTTCAAGGTGTCCATGCCTTGAGCTACCAGACCTGCCTCCGCCTTGCGTTTGCCGGTCAACACCGCAAAATACACGTCGTAGGCAGCCGGATCTTTAAGGCTCCACAAGGCGTGGGCAGCAGCCAGGACCACGGCCGGTTCTTTGTCCGCCAGCGCGTCCTTGAGCCTGGAAATGCATGCGGTGCAATTCATCTGTTCCATGGCTCGCGCTGCCGCCGTTCTGACTTCCGGCTTCTCGTCACCCAGGGCGTGCTCCGCCATCTCGATCGCCTGAGGGTTGTCGCGGATCAGTCCCAAAGCGCGCACCGCATGAGCGCGCCTGTCCGCGGTCTTCTCTTTCACGCCCGCTTCCAGGATGCCCCAGGCTTGTTGCTCGGGAGACTGGACCGCTGGTGTGCCTTGCGGAATTTGGGCAAGCGCGACACTCGATATGAGCGCCAAGGCTGACGTCATGAATCTCGACAGGAGTGTTTTCATAAATGTTCTTCCTAACGCCAAAAGACTGGTTCCAGCCAGCCGGGCGCCGCGGGGAATCCGCATTCGGGAAAACCGGCGCCGCGGAGCCAAGGTGCAGCGCCATCAATTGTGCTTCAGAAACTTTCCATTTTTGCGGCCGGTAAGCGAATTGTAGAGAGTCTCCAGAAACGCGTCGGAATCAATGAAGCCGCCGGAAAACTGTTGCCAGGGCGCCAGTACCTTCTCACTCTTCATCTGATCGAGCCCCTTGCCCTGATCGAGCGCTTGCTGGACGGCGGCGGTAGTCTCCTTCAGCATCTTCACATAGGCGCGAACATCGTCGAGGTTCGAGAGCGCGCCGTGGCCGGGAATAACTTTCACGTCGGCCGGCAGCTCTGGGATCACTTTCTCACATGCCGCGATCATGCCTTGCACGCTGCCGCCGCTGTCGATATCGATGAAGGGAAAGCCATAGCGAACGAAATCGTCGCCCATGTGGACGACGTTCGATTTCGCAAAGAAGATGATGGAGTCTCCGTCAGTGTGGCCGGCCGGAAAATGCAGAGCGCGGATGTCTTCTCCGTTGAGGTGGATAGTCACGTCGTGATCAAAGGTGATGATGGGCAGCGCGGCCTTGGGCTCCGGCTTAACCTCCATGTGAATGGACGCGCCGTTGCCGGCAATGCCGCCCTCCGCCAGCCGTTTGCGCACGTTGTCGTGAGCGATGATGGTGGAAGTTTCGCTGAAGGGCAGATTGCCGCCGGTGTGATCGCCGTGATAATGGGTGTTGATGACGAATCTCACGGGCTTGTCGGTGACGCCGATCCCCTTCAGCGCGGCGCGTATCTTGTCGGCCAGCGGGGCGAACTGGTCATCGACAATTACGATGCCGTCCTCGCCCACCGACGCGGCAATGTTGCCGCCCGAGCCTTCCAACATGTAAACGCTGCCCGAGACTTTAGTAACCTTGATTTGGACCTTGCTGAAATCCTGGTCGCCCTGGGCGAAGCCTGTCACCGTGAACAATAGTGCTGTCGCGACCAGCAGAGGCACTGCAAAGCGAGTATTTTGTTCTCTCATGCAACAAACTCCTCGATGTGTGAATCTCGTGGCTGGATGAGCGCGCCACCGGTAGGGAGCATGCCCCGATTCCGGAGCACGGATGCTAGCGCGAGTGGCCGCGGAAATCCAGCGAAACCACTAACAGGAAGATGACGTACTCTGCTCGCCGCGCGCCGCCAAGCCTTTTGCTTTGTGTCCTTCTTGGCCTGAAAAAACTCAGTACAGTGGTCACCGAGATGCCCCGTGAACTTTGTGTTAGATCTCGGGGAGCGCGTAGGACCCCGCGAGTTCTGTTTTGATTGCGGCCAGCACGCGCGCAGTGGAGATGGAGGTTGACATTTTCCGCCTGGGGCCTTTCAATGGCTCAATGACACAAGGAACCTTTGACTCAATTTACTGATGCCTCCTCCCCTGTTCACTCAACTCGACGGCCGCATCCCCATTCAAGCTCACGACCATGTGGCCGTGCTCTACCGCGAGCGCTCTGCGGCCTTCGCCATGGCTCCATTTCTCAGCGAAGGTCTGGAGCGTGGCGATTTCTGCCACTACCTCGCGCCATCGAGTTTCCACGCTGAAATGCTGGAGAAGCTTCGCGGCCTGAACGTCGATCCCGATCCGTATCTTCGGTCGCAGATGTTGCGCCTTCGAAAAGGTCTCGATGATATCGGCGCGCTCCGCGAGGAGACTCGACAAACCTTTGAGGAGGCGGAACACGCTCACGCCCCCGCGGTTCGCTGGCTGGAGGAAGGCAGCTGGCCCGATCCCGCAGGTTTTCCCATGGCGCGTTTTTTTGAGTTTCACGCCATCCTGAACTATCAGGTGAAACATTACCCAAGCGTGGCGCTCTGCCAGTATCCGCTTGACCGGCTGGACCCGCACCACCTTTTTTCCGCTATTGCCACGCACCGCCATCTCCTGATCGATGGAACTTTGATCCGCGACAACCCGTTTTACATTCCCGCTGAAAAATTCATTCCTCTCAGTCCGCAAGAGCGCGAAAGCGACCTGATGCGCGTATTTCGCGATGTCGGTTTCGACGTTGAGAAACTGCTCGAAGCGTTGGCGGGCTACGGGCGGCTGCACCCGGGAGTGCATCCAGAGCCGTAGAACACGTTTTGCCTGGCGATTAAATGACTCGCTGTTTGCGCACGCTCCACCGGTGTGAAGAATCATCGGCTGTGATAACATCAATTCGGTTGGATCTCGCGGGCACAAATCACCAGGAGGAAATCAATGGAGAAGGCAACGTTTGCGGCCGGATGTTTTTGGGGCGTGGAGGCGGCATTTCGCGCCATTGACGGCGTCACGGACGCGCAGGTCGGATATACCGGCGGAACATTGCCGAACCCGACCTATCGCGACGTCTGCACCGATAGCACCGGCCACGCCGAAGCCGTGGAGGTGACGTTCGATCCGGAGCGCGTCAGCTACGAGGAACTGCTTGAGGCTTTTTGGAAGCTCCACGATCCGACCACGCTCAACCGGCAGGGACCGGACGCCGGCACTCAGTATCGCTCCGCCATTTTCTATCACTCCCCCGAGCAGGAATCCGCGGCCAGCGCGTCCAGAGGGAAAGCGCAAGCGCACTTCCGCAGGCCGATCGTCACCGAAATTACTCCGGCTTCCCGGTTCTATCGCGCCGAGGAATACCATCAGCGGTACCTCGAGAAACAAGGCTTGCCCACGTGTCACATTTGAACGGAGAAGCTAGAAGTCAGAAGCTAGAAGCTAGAATGAACAACTGGCTGGCGTCTCTTTACTTCTAGCTTCTAACTCCTAGCTTCTAGCTTCTGCCGTCTGCCACGATTTCTTTCCGACAAATTCCCGCAACTCTGGTAGAATAATGAGTTCGTTTAACATCCAACAATGGACTACGACCAGCTAGCCAGCTTTCTCGAGGTCGCGAAATTGCAGAGTTTCTCGCGCGCGGCCGAAAAAATCTTTCGCACGCAGCCGGCCATCAGCGCCCAGGTACGGCTGCTGGAGCAGGAGTGCGGCGAAAAGCTTTTCGACCGAAGTGGCAAGAAAGTCCGACTGACGCCGGCAGGTGAAATCCTGCGCCGTTACGCGGAGAAACTGCTCGACCTTCAAAAAGAAGCACTACAAGCGATCGCCGAGCTGAACCAGACGCCGCGCGGCAAGTTGTCGATCGGCGCCAATGAAGCGACGTGCCTTTACGTCCTGCCCAAAACCTTTGCGCGGTTCAAGCAGCTCTACCCCCTGGTGCAGATCAGCATTTATCGGAACTTCAGCCACAAGATTCTGCAAAAAGTGCAGGAAGGCGCGGTAGAGATGGGCATTGTCACGTTGCCCCAGACCGCCACCAACATGGAAGTGATTCCTGTTTTCCGCGACGAAGTCCAAGTGGTGGTGCCTAAGAACCATGCGCTGGCGAAGAAGCGGAGTGTGACAGTGGAAGAGGTTTCACAGCATCCTCTGATCCTTCCCAAGACGGGCCATACGCGCGTGGTGTTTGACCGCCTGCTGCGTCCATTCCGCCACAAGCTGCAGATCTCCATGGAGTTGGCCAGCGTCGAGACCATCAAGAAATTTGTGGGCGCCGGATTGGGGATCTCGCTCATCAGCCGGACTTACGGCCAGCCGGAAGTGGCCGCCGGCGTTTTGAAACTGATCCCTCTCGAAGGGCAGAAACTCTACCGAGAGCTGGGCCTGATCTACCGTCGCGACCGTTATCTCTCGCTGCCAGCGAAAGTCTTTATCGAAGCGGTTCGCGAGTCTACTTCGGCAGCCCATTCCGGCTCCTCCGCTGCCACCCCGATTGTGAAGAATACTGCTACGATTCGCTAAGGGGCTGGAGTCGCCGCGTGGGCGAACTTCAGCCCGAGCAGGGAGGCGGAGTTCCGCCTATCGTTGGTGAGCGACGAAAGGTGAGAAACAGTGCCTAGAAGCCAAAAACAAAAACCGCTGATCGTAATGAAATTCGGGGGCACATCCGTCGGAAGCGCCGAGCGCATGCAGGGCGTGGCCGAGATCGTCGCCCAACAGGCGCGGCAGAACGAGATCGTGGTAGTGGTTTCGGCGATGAGCGGCGTGACGGATATGCTGGTGCGTTCGGGCACGGAAGCCAGCCAGGGGGATCGCGAGCACTTTAAAAGCGTGCGTCAGGAGCTGGCGCGCCGGCATCGCGAGGCGGCGGACCGGCTGCTCTCGGCCAGCGAGCAAGCCGTGGTGTTGCCGCGATTGGCCAAAAACATGGCGGACTTCGAAAATCTTTGCTCCGGATTCTCGCTGGTCCGCGAAGTGACGCCGCGCGCCATGGACACGCTCTCCAGCCTGGGCGAGGTAATGTCCGCAACCTTGATGGCGGCGATCCTGCGCTCGCGCGGCATCCCGGCGGAAGCCGTGGACTCTACCGAGCTGATCACCACCGACGATGATTACGGAAACGCCGCGCCGCTGTTCGAGCACACGGACATGAGGACCGAGCAGCGGCTGGCAGGCTTGCGCAGCGGCGGCATCATCCCCGTCGTTACCGGCTTTCGCGGCGCCACGCGCGACGGCCATTGCACCACGCTGGGGCGCGGCGGGTCCGACTACAGCGCCACGATTGTGGGCGCCGCGCTCGACGCGGACGAAGTCTGGATCTGGACCGACGTCGAGGGCGTGATGACCGCCGACCCGCGACTGGTGCCGTCGGCGCACATCATTCCCGAGCTTTCATACCGCGAAGCTATCGAGCTGTCGTTCTTCGGCGCCAGGGTTCTGCACCCCAAGACCATTCAGCCCGTGATGAAGAAAAAGATCCCGGTGTGGATCAAGAACACTTTCAATCCCGAGGGGACGGGCACGAAGATCGTGGATAAGTGCAAAAATGGCAAGCCCGGCATGAAGGCGATCACCTCCATCAGCAACGCCGACCTGGTGACGATGAGTGGCAAAGAGTCGCTCAGTTTCCCTCGCTTGGCCACCCGCGTCTTCAATGGCCTCCATCTGGAAGACGTTTCCACGCTGATGGTCACCCAATCTTCTGCGGACAATGTGCTCTGCTTTGCCATCCATCACTCGGACTTGGCGCGCGTGCGAGCCCGCGTGGAGAAAACCTTTGAGCTCGAGATGCTGCACGAATACGTGGGCACGCTCGAAGTGCTTCCGAAGATCGCCATAGTCGTGATTGTCGGCGAGAATATGAAAGGCACTCCCGGCCTCGCGGGCCGGACGTTCGGAGCGCTCGGGCGCCGCAACATCAACATCATCGCCATCGCCCAGGGCTCCTCCGAGATCAGCATCTCGTTCGCCGTGAAAGCTGCCGACGTCAAGGAAGCGGTCAGCGCGGTGCATGAGGAGTTTGCGCTTTAAAGAAGCTATCAGCTTTCAGCTATCAGCTATCAGCAAGAAATTGCTGCTCGCTGAAAGCTGAGGGCTGATAGCTGATCGCTGTTCTTATGTTCCACCTTCAGTGCATTGAAGAAAATTGCGGAAGGCGCCAGGACCCGAAGAAAGAAGGGCATCATTGCGCCTTCTGCGGCGGACTCCTGGACGTCAAATATGAGTTCGAGCCTTTCGATCCGGAAGTGCTTCGCCGCACGTGGCATCAGCGCCGGCTGAGCGGCGAGCCGATCGACCGCAGTGGCGCCTGGCGATTCCGCGAGTTGATGCCATTCGTCGAGCCCAGCGATCGCATCATTTCGCTCTCCGAAGGCTCGACCCCGCTGGTCGGCACGCGGCGAGCAGGATGGTGGGCGGGACCCGTCCACATCACCATCAAGCATCAAGGCAACAATCCCACCGGCTCGTTCAAGGATCTGGGCATGACGGCGTGCATCACGCGCGCCGTGGCGCGCGGCGTGCGCATGGTGGCCTGCGCTTCGACAGGAAACACTTCCTCCTCCATGGCGGCCTACGCTGCCCGCGCCGGACTGAAAGCCCTGCTGTTCGTTCCCTACCGGCAAATCTCAGCGGCGAAATTGGCGCAAGCGCTCGACTTCGGCGCCATGGTGGTGGAAGTCGGCGATACGTTCGATCAAGCGTTTCAATTGCTGCGCCAGATTGCGCCTGAGTTGGGCCTCTACCTGGTGAACTCAATCAATCCGTTCCGTATCGAGGGCCAAAAGACTATCGTCGCGGAGATGCTGGAGCAGCGTGCCTGGCGGCCGCCCGATTACATCGTCGTGCCCGGCGGAAATCTCGGCAACGCCTCCGCCATCGGGAAAGGGTTGCGGGAGTTGAAAGAGCTGGGGTTTATTGAGAAGGTCCCGCACGTGGTCGTGGTTCAAGCCGCGGGCGCCAATCCGTTCTATCGGACGCTGGCCGCCGGATCTTCGGAACTGATTGCGGTCGCGGAGCCCTCCACGGAAGCCACCGCCATTCGCATTGGCAATCCCGCCAACTGGAAGAAGGCGCGGCGCGTGCTCGAATGGACGGGCGGGTGTTGCGAGTCCGTGACCGATGAAGAAATCTTCGAGGCGAAAACCGTGCTCGCCCAAGACGGCGTGGGATGCGAACCCGCTTCCGCCTCAACCATTGCGGGAGTGCGTAAGCTGGTCCGCGCCGGCAAGATCGAGCGCCACGCGGATGTGGTTGTGGTCCTCACCGGAAACCAATTGAAGGACACCGAGTATGTGATGCGGCACGGCTCTGCCACCGAGGAATCACGGCAACGCCTCCGCGTTGAGCCTGACTTGGATGCGCTGCGCCGCGCGCTCGAAACCGTTTTGTCAGCGCCGGCTTGAGACCGCCCCCCGGCTAGATTAAGTCCGGGAGTGCCTTACACAGATAACAGTTAGAGATAGAATCCCCTCAGGCTGGTGGCACAGGCCGGCCGGGGAGTTCGTGGCAATCGTAGCAGCGCGGCTCGTACGATTCCTTGCCGCCGACCAGCACTTGCGGGGCATTGTAAGGCGCGGGTTTGCCGTTGATGATGCGCTGAGGCAGCAGCGCCGGCTTGCCGCAGCGCGCGCAAAGCGGGTTCAGCCACATGCAGTCGTGGCCGCTCTTGCACAGGCCGAACAAGAGCAGCGTGGAGCCAAAGGGTTCGCGTTTGAAGTCGAGCGCCAGACCCGCCGCAATCACGTCATAGCCGCGATCAAGCAACTCATCGACCACGAGGAAGAAGTTCGGGTCTGTCGGGAAGAACTGGACCTCATCCACCGCAATCAGGTGAAAGCGGCAGCCCATTTTGGATTCCTGCTCCCGAATGACGCGCAGCATCTGCCAGGGGTCGCGCGCCGGCACTTCCATGGCGTCCATCATCTTGCCGTGATAGTCCTTGATGTAACCTTCGTCGCTGCGCGTGTCGATGTCCGGCTTGAAAATCAAGATCCTCTTCCGGCCGAACTGGCGGAGGGTCTCGACTTCCAGCATCAGCCGGCCGGTCTTGTTTCCGAACATGTTGCCGATAATGAGTTTGAATTCTCCCCGAGGCATCAGTTCCTCTCCCTTTCGCTTCGCGTGGTTTTCAGCTTCTGCGCTCAATGGCTGCCACCCTCCACACTCGCGGCGTAGCTATGGAACACTGTTACCTATCGGGGCTGGAGTGTCAACATCTCCGCAACCTTGCCCTCCCCCAGTTTCAGGGCGAGAAGGCGGTCAAGCGAGAGACACCTCGACCGTTGCCGAGCGGCGAAGTCGGCGACCGGCGTCCTCCGCGAGAGGAAGAAAAATGCACTTGACTTATGCAAATCGAGCAGGTAAAAATACAGTCACCTCTTCAGGTAGTCGGCATTTATCTTTCAAGTGGGAATGGGGGTGTTTAAAAGTTGGCTGAAGTACGACTTCAGGAAGGCGAGTCTTTGGAAAATGCATTGCGTCGCTTCAAACGCAAGGTTCAGCAAGAAGACATCATCAAGGAAGTGAAAAGACACTCATTCTATCTGAAACCGGGCGAGAAACGGCGTGTGAAGGCAGCTCTGGCACGAAAACGGAACCGAAAGAAATTCAGACACGAGCCTGAGTAAACCAGTAGGCAGTAGGCGGAAAGCAGTAGGCAGAAGGCGGCAAGCAGAAGGCAGTAAGCAATAAGCACCAGTCAGGCTTACCCTGAGAAGTGTTTTCGTTGCCTGGTGCGTGCTGCTTACTGCCAAGTGCCTACTTTTCCACGGGGGCCACTTCATTTCGGGGGGGCCGAGCATGGAATACCGCGATAAGACTCTCAAGTGCGCCGATTGCGGAGCCGACTTTGTGTTCACCGCCGGCGAGCAACTCTTTTACGCGGACAAGGGTTTTAAGAACGAGCCCAAGCGCTGCAAATCCTGCAAGTCCAAACGCAACCAATCGGTCGGCGGTCATGGTTACCAGCGCGTTGAGACCACCACCAAGTGCTCTCAGTGCGGCAAGGAAACCACGGTGCCGTTCAACCCCACGCAGGGTCGCCCGGTGTATTGCCGCGAGTGCTTTCAGCAGCGGCGCGCCGCCGGCACCTCGGCGTGACGAAACGGGATTCGGGGTTCGTGAAGAAACCGTCCCAAACTGCTTCTGCGAATCCCGAAACCCGTAGACTCCCTATTGTGGGATCGCTTCTTTAGGGCTCCAGAGAAAGTCCTTCATCTCTGACTTCAAAATTTTGCATTTCATGCAATCAAAACTGATGAGAGCCTCGCCGCGCCCGGTGATGCTGTCCGGCGCTATGGAATCAATTTCGAACTTAGTGTCCAGATGGCACCAATTGTCAAGAGTCGGCTTCGGCCCTGAACCCATCGTGCAGGGCAGGTAGCTGGACGAGGTTCCGACCCACTTTGCTCCCTCTCGCTTGCACTCGCTGCGAATGAAGGCCCCATGCGTAGCGAGCTCGGGGGACACATTCAGCCACTCGGCGCGAACCACGTCGTTTTCCGCCCGGACGCGGTACTCCTTGCCAGTCGTTTCAGAAACCCAAATCTCCTTGGCTTGGGCGGTCGCCGGCGAGGGTTTGCTCTCAGTTTTTGTTTCTGGTTGCTCGGCGTGTCGAGAACAACCTGTCAGGAATAAGAAAACGACTGTGCCGAAGACCACGAGACTTCGTATTGTTCCGTTTCGATGCAAGGAACCCTCCCTCGTCCGCCAGTCTGACCCGTGCGGCGATGCCATGTCCTCCTCAGCTTGTATCGTCTCCGGCGATGGTTGTCAATAAATAGTCTGTGGTCCGTCCCGCCGAGCGGGAAGATGTCGCTCGCTCTTCGCGAACGCGGCCACAGTCGCTCCGTCGGCTGACGGATACGCACAAATCTATGCTACGATGCAACAGTCGGTCTGCGGCAGAGGTGGGTAAGCAGTCAGCACCCAGCCGTTAGCAATCAGCAAGCTGAAAGCTGAAGGCTGACCGCTGAGGGCTCAGGGATTTCCCCGGGCCAGACCCGAGTTCACGAAACCAACCGGATGACAGAACACTCGAAGCGACGGATTTTGAGCGGCATGCGGCCCACGGGAAAGCTCCATCTGGGGAACCTCGTGGGCGCCCTCGACAATTGGATTGCCCTTCAGGACAAGTATGAAAGTTTCCACTTCGTGGCCGACTGGCACATGCTGACCACGGACTATGCGGATACTTCCGAATTGCAAACCAACACCTGGGAAATGGTGACGGACTGGCTGGCCGCCGGCCTGGATCCGCAGAAGGCCACGTTCTTCATTCAGTCGCGACTGCCCGAGCACGCCGAATTGCACTTGCTCTTCTGCATGGTGACGCCGCTCGGGTGGCTGGAGCGCGTGCCCACCTATAAAGAGGCGCTCGAGAACATCAAGGACCGCGACATTCACACCTACGGATTCCTCGGCTACCCGGTGCTGCAAGCGGCCGACATCCTGATGTATAAGGCGGATGCGGTGCCCGTGGGCGAGGACCAAGTCCCTCATGTGGAACTCACTCGCGAGATTGCCCGGCGGTTCAACAGCTTCTATGGACCCGTATTCCCCGAACCCGAAGCGCTGCTCACTCCGGCGCCGCGACTGCCGGGCACCGACGGGCGCAAGATGTCGAAAAGCTACAACAACGCCATTTTCCTTTCCGATCCGCCGGAGGTGGTGAACAAGAAGTTGGCCACCATGATCACCGACCCGGCGCGAAAGCGGCGCGCCGATCCCGGCAATCCCGACGTCTGCCCGGTTTTCGACCTTCACAAAGTTTTCTCCACTTCCGAAATTATTGCGCGCGTGAATGGCGAGTGCAGAACGGCAGAGATCGGGTGCCTCGACTGCAAGGCGCTGGTCGCCGGCTGCATCAACCAGCGCTTGGCGCCCATTCAGGAGCGCCGCAAGCTCTACGAGGACAACCCCAAACGAGTATGGGATGTGCTCGACGCCGGCACGGAAAAGGCTCGCGCTGTCGCCCAGGCAACCATGGCCGAAGTGCGCGCGGCAGTCCACGTGACACGAAAGCCGGGCGAGTAATTCTGGGAGTATAATTCCGATATGGCCACAATCACCGCGCCCGTGTCTCAAAGGTCGGAGCGCCTGACCTACGACGACCTAAAGAACATTCCGCCTGACTTGAATCGTTACGAACTGATCGAAGGAGAACTCTTTGTGGCTCCAGCACCCAATACTGAACATCAACGCAAGGGTTTTCGCGTCGCCAAACGAGTTTCCGATCATGTCGAAAAGAACGATCTGGGCGAAGTCTTCATCGCGCCTTGCGATGTCGTGCTGGCGCCTGGCACGGTGCTCGAACCCGATATCATATTTGTTTCGAAGGCCCGGAAATCCATTATCAAGGAAGGTTGCATTGAAGGCGCGCCTGACTTGGTCGTGGAAGTCGTCTCCGACTCATCGCGCACGATTGATCGCTTCGTGAAGCGCGACCGCTATGCGGAGCATGGCGTGCCGGAATATTGGTTGCTGGATCCATTTGAGCCGCGCATCGAGGTGCTGCGCCTGGAAGCAGGAAAATATCGCCTTGTCGGGTCGTTCGGGCCCAAAGATACTCTTGAGTCTCCCACATTCCCTGGTTTCCGGCTGCCTCTCGCGAGCCTGTGACGAAAATTTGTCGCAAATGAGCGAACTTGAATCCACTCCGGCGGCCCGCCCCGATGGCATCGGAGAGCCTCATCAACCCGAAACCACTGCACCGGAATCCGCGCCTGCTTCTGCGCCCAAGCGCGCCACGCATGCGCCGACGACGGCACCGCCGGTGAGGCTCGAAATCTACAAGGGCCCGCTGGATCTGCTGCTCGAGCTGATTCGCAAGCAGGAGATCGACATCTACGACATCCCGATTGCGACGATCACCAAACAGTATTTGGATTATCTCCGCTTGCTCGAAGAGATGAACATCGACGTGGCCGGCGAGTTTATCTTTATGGCCGCCACGTTGATTTACATCAAGTCGCGGATGCTCTTGCCCGCCGATCCGACCGCTCCGCCCGAAGAGCAGGAGGACCCGCGCGCTGAGCTGGTGCACCGACTGCTCGAACACGAGCAATTCAAGAATGCGGCGCAAATGCTGGCTTCTAAGCGGATGATCGAGGACGCCGCGTGGTCGCAGCCGGGAATCGGGGAATTCGTGGAGGCAGAGGACGAGCCTGGCTTCTCGGTGACCGTCTTCGACCTGGTGTCCGTCTTTCGCGAGATTATCGAGCGAGCCAAGAAGCGCCCGCAGATGGCCATCCGCCGCGAGCAGGTGACGGTGGCTCAAATGGTCGAGCACGTCACCCAGGTGCTGCTCGCCAGCCCTCACCCCGTTCGCTTGGACGACTTGTTCGGCGGTTATTTGGCGCGGCAGGCGCTCATCGCGCTGCTTCTGGCCTTACTCGAAATGGTGAGGCTGCATGCCGTGTTGCTTCGCCAAAAAGACCTGTTCGCGCCCATCGTCGTACACAAGCACAAACGGTTCGAGGAGATCATGTCGGGAGTCGATGTGGCGCAGCTTGAGGCGGAGTTGAGCGAGAGCATCGAGCCGTTGAGCGATTGAAGATTGGGTGATTGGGCGGTTGAGCGATCGGGTGATTGAGATGGGCATTTCTGATGTTATGCAGGATTTTGAGATGGTGGCTGTCGGTCATTTTTTGTTGTTTTTCGAATCGCTCAATCCTCCAATCGCCCAATCACCCAATTCTCGACGAGAAGACAAATTCCGTTCGCTATAAGTCACTATGTTAAATGACGAAACCTTGAAGGCTCTGATCGAGGCCATCCTTTACGTTGCGCCCGAGCCCATCACCTTGGACTCTATCGTGAAGGCGCTCGAGGCAGAGGACCGGGAGCGAGTCAGGAGCAAAATCCAGGAGCTGATCCAGGACTTTGACCGTTCTGAGCACGGAATCCAAATTCGCCAAATCGCCGGCGGGTACAAGTTCTCATCCAAACCGGAGCATCACGAGGTGTTGCGCGAGTTTGTCAAGAACCTGAAGCCACCTATCCGGCTTTCGAAGCCGGCGCTGGAGACCCTGGCCGTGATCGCTTATCGGCAACCGGTCACGTTGCCCGAAATCGACCAAATTCGCGGCGTGGACTGCGGTGGAGTCATCCACACACTGCTGGAGAAAAAGCTCGTGGTGACGGCGGGGCGCAAGAACGTTGTGGGCCGGCCCATTCTCTATCGCACGTCGCGGGACTTTTTGGTTCACTTCGGGTTGAAAGATGTAGGTGACCTTCCATCGCTGCGCGAGTTTGAGGAGATGGCTCGGCAGGCGCTGGGGTCTGACTGGCTTGTGCCAGAAGAAGCTATCAGCCCTCAGCCTTCGGAAGCCGTCAGCCCTCAGCCATCAGCACTCAGCCAAGATCAGGAAAACACCCATGCGGAGTCTGAGAGTTCAGCATCAACCAAGCTGCCGAGCGACCAATCGGCGGAGGAGCCGATTTCGTAACTGCGTAAAGCCATGAAGTTCTGGCCGAACGCCCAATAGCTCACGAACCTTCTTTCGAACAGAGAGCACTGAAAGCTGACTGCTGAGCGCTGAGAGCTATTCCATGCAAGAACGCCTGCAAAAAATCATCGCTACTGCCGGAATTACTTCGCGCCGCAAGGCGGAAGAACTCATCACGCAGGGCCGGGTGACCGTCAACGGCCAGATGATTGTCCAGCTCGGCTCGAAGGCTGATGTCGAGCGCGATCACATTCGGGTGAATGGCAAGCTCATTCGCGTTCAAGGCCGGCGTGTCTACGTATTGCTCAACAAACCTCCGGGATTTGTGTCAACTCTCAAGGATCCCGAGGGCCGGCCAACGGTGATCTCTCTTCTGCGAGGGGTTCGGGAGCGGGTTTATCCGGTGGGCCGATTAGACTACACATCGTCCGGGATCATGCTGCTCACCAACGACGGTGAGTTGGCGAATGGCATGATGACTCACGCCACCAAAATCCCCAGGACCTACCACGTTAAACTGGAAGGCGATCCGAACTCAGAGGATCTCGAGAAACTCGCCCGCGGCATTTCGCTTGATGGCCGCCGCACCGCGCCGGCGCGCCTTCGCCGCCTCCCCGCGAAAGCGGGAAGCCCCAAGCCCTGGTATGAGATCACCGTGACCGAGGGCCGATACCATCAGGTCCGAAGAATGTTTGAACGCATCGGCCAAGGGGTGCTAAAGTTAAAACGCGTCAGGATGGCGTTTCTCACGGATGAGGGTTTGTCGCCCGGCCAATTTCGATATTTAACTTCAGCGGAAGTGCGGCGCTTGAAGGAGTTGAGCGAACGGGACAGCAAGGATGAGCGGGCGAAGCGTGACCGGTGAAAGGTGAAGCTACAGCCCGGTGATAGCCGTCACCGCACGCCTTATCGGGCAACCTTTACTTTTTGGAGTCATGGAACGATCGTCCATCAAATCGTTGCTTCCCCCCTGGTCGAGCCGAATTCGGCCCTACCCGCCCGGCAAACCGATGGAAGAGGTCGAGCGCGAGCTGGGCCATACCGCGATTAAGCTGGCCTCCAACGAGAATCCGCTGGGCCCGTCCCCCAAAGCGATTGAAGCGATCCGCAATTCGTTGGATAAGATCTATTTTTATCCAGACGGAGGCGGGTATTACCTGCGCAAAAGACTCGCTGAACTCCATGGCCTCGAAATGGACCAGATCATTCTCGGGGCTGGGTCGACAGACTTGATCGAGCTCGTCGGCAAGACTTTCCTGACCCCGAGCGACGAAGCCATCACTTCCGAATCAGCGTTCTACATCTATCGTCTGGCCATCGAAGAAATGGGCGCCGGACTCGTCTTGGTGCCCATGCGCGATCTGCGGTACGACTTCGCGGCCATGGCGCACGCCGTCACGCCGCGCACCAAAGTCATCTACCTGGGCAACCCCAACAATCCGACCGGCACCATGTTCACGGCTTCGGAGTTGGACTACTTCCTCGACGCTCTGCCCAAGCGCGTTCTGGTGGTGCTTGACGAAGCCTACTACGAGTACGTGCGGCGGCCCGACTATTCCCACTCGCTGGATTACGTCCACGCCGGCAAAAACGTTCTCGTGCTTCGGACCTTCTCGAAAGTCCATGGTCTCGCGGGCCTGCGCATCGGATACGGCATGGGGCATCCCGAACTGATCGAGAGCTTGAATCGCATCCGCTCGCCGTTCAATGCGTCGTTGGTCGCGCAGGTCGCCGCCCTCGCCGCCTTGGACGATACCGAGCACATCGCGCGCTCGGTGGAATCGAATCGAAGAGGCATGAAGTTCTTGACCGAGGAGCTCGCGCTGGCGGGTGTACGATACACGCCGTCGGTCGGGAATTTTCTCTTGATCGATACCGGGCGCGATTGCGAAGAGGATTTTGCGCGGCTCCTCCATGAGGGCGTGATCGTTCGGCCGGTGAAGCTCTACGGACTCCCTACCTCGCTCCGGGTGACGGTGGGGACGCAGAACGAGAACGAACAATTTCTTGAAGCTCTGCGGCGGGTGTCCGCCGTTCCGGCTCGCGTCGCGAGCTAGCGGCCTGTGGACACGAGCGCACTGGTTCGGCGCAGCACTGCAATGCCCGGTTGGGTGCGACAGAGGATGGCCGCCCACTGGGGCGCGACAACACATCTGACATATCGAGGTAGCATCATGGGTCATGTGAGCGCATTCACCGGCTCAAAAGGCTTCCGCGAGCGGCGCTGGAGTCACGCTTGGCGCGTCGCGCCGGATCCCATTGGGACGATTCTCGAACGCTTTAACGTCCTGGCGGTCGTGGGCTTGTCATCCAAGCCCACCCGCGCCAGCTACGGTGTGGCCGCCTACATGAAGGCGCGCGGTTACCGCATCATTCCGGTGAACCCGCACGAAGAGTCGGTCTTGGGCGAAAAAGCCTGCGCGTCGCTCGACGACGTCCCCGGTCCCATCGAGATCGTCGTGATTTTCCGCCGATCCGAATTTGTTCCCGAGGTCGTCGAGGCCGCAATTCGGCGCGGCGCGAAGGTAATCTGGATGCAAGAAGGCGTCGTCCACGAAGAGGCCGCCCGCCGCGCCCGCGACGCCGGCCTGGATGTCATCCAGGACCGGTGCATCCTCAAAGAGTATGCCAAGCGATTCGTGGCTGGCGGCAATTATGAATGGTGAATTATGAATGATGAATGAAAACCGGCGGAGAATGACCTGCTTTTATAATTCATAATTTATAATTCATAATTTCAATTGAACCGCTGCCTTTTCTCCATCCAACAAAATGCGTTTGCGTTTCAGTCCCCATCCGTAACCACCGAGCCCGCCGCCGGTTTGCACAACTCGATGACAGGGGATGATCACGGCCACAGGGTTCGTGGCGCAAGCGTGTCCCACGGCGCGCGCGGCTTTGGGCTGTCCTACGGCGCGCGCCACTTCACTGTACGTGCGCGTCGTGCCATAAGGAATGGCTTTCAATGCCTCCCAGACCTTGAGTTGGAACGCCGAGGCTTTCAAGTCGAGCGGAAGATTCAGGCGCAGCTCGTGCCCCGCAAGATGCGCAGAGAGAGCGGCACTCCAATCTCTCAATCCCGCATCATCGCGCTGAATTTCGGCGGCGGGATACTCGCTCTTCAGGCCGGCCTCAAGCGCATCATCATGCTCTCCCATGGTGACGCGGCAGACGCCGCGCTCCGTGGCCGCAAGCAGAAGGCGGCCCAGTGATCCGCCCCGGCCCTCCGGGCACTTCACGATGGTATAGCGGATTTTCGCGCCTTCGCCCCCGCGCCGATATGCGCCAGGCGTCATGCCGAGCGCCGAGGGCGCGCGTTCGTAGAGCGCGCGGCTGGAACCGTAACCTGCATCGTACATGGCTTCTGTCACGTTGGTTTTCTCCTTCAGATTTTTTTTCAGACGAGCCAGCCGCTTCGCGTCGCCGTACTGGCGCGGCGTAACACCCATCACGCGCTTGAACACTCGCTGCAGATGATAGGGACTTCCGCCCACGCCAGCCGCAAGTGCGGACAAGGTGAACGTCTCGTCGGGATTCGCATCAATCGTGCGGCATATTTCGCGCACCTTCTCCACCATCGGGTCGAGCGCGTGTGCTTCGTGCGGGCGACAGCGACGGCAGGGACGAAAACCGGCGCGCTCCGCCGCGTCAGGATGAGGAAAGAAAATCACCTGCTGCCGCCGCGGCCGCCGGCTGGGGCACGAGGGACGGCAATAAATGCCTGTAGACCGCACGGCAAAAACAAACGCGCCGTCGTATCGCGCGTCGCGCGCCAGCACCACCTGCCATTGGTTTTGTTGCCCTTGGTCTCGATTCACTCGCCATCCTCCCGCTGCAATTACCCAACCAACCAAACATGTCTCGTAGGGCCGGGGCTTGCCCCGGCCTGGCCGACGCAAGCATCGGCCCTACATGGTGCTGCCATCCTAAAGCACGGCGAAGCGCGAATCTATCCGAAGATTGCGGCCAAACTACCCCGGCCATTTGAAATTTCAAATTTGAAATTTGAAATCCCTACGACTGCTCGGCCAGCTTCGGTTCGCGGATTTGCCGCAGGTGCGCCAGAAACTCCTCGCGATCCCGCTTGGCCTGAAAGGCGCGACCTGTCTTTTCGGTGAGATGCCGCTGGCCTTTGATGTCTGAGTTTTGCAGTGAATTGGCCCAGGCGCGCAATTGGCGGGAAACGGCTTCGGCGAGCGATTTCAAATTTGAAATTTCAGATTTCAAATCGTCAAAACCCTGAAGACGTTCAAGAAAACATAGCATCGATCTGACTTCTCCTGCTGATCCGCGCGCAATATACAGGAAATTGATCAACTCTTGCGTCGTTCCGCGCTCGAATCCTTCCGCAATGTTATTGAAAACCGACAGGGCGGCTCGCTCGATCTGGTCACGCAGACTCCCGTAGCCCTTGAAATCAGGTTTCGCGGTCAGCTCGTACACTTGGACGCCAAGATCTATGCCCGCTTTCCACACCGGAAGATCTTCAAATCGCTCGTAGGTCATTTCTTCTCCTCTGAGGCATCGCGCTCATGAGTATTTCAAATTTCAAATTTGAAATTTCAAATTTCAAATAAGGTTTCAAATTTGAAATTTCAATTAGGGTTTCAAATTTGAAATATCAAATCTGAAATGTCAAATCTCATTTCTCCTTCGTCATCGCGTATTTCTTTCTCCACTCTTCGATCGCCCGCATCTTCTCCTTCAACCTCTTTTCGAATCCTTCGTCCGTGGGACGGTAGTAGTTCCGGCCCTTCAGGTTTTCGGGAAGGCACTGCATGGCGGTCAGACGCTCGGGCGCGTTGTGGGCGTATTCGTAGCCCTTGCCATAGCCGAGGTTTGCCATCAAGCCAGTGACGGGATTCCTCAAGTGAAACGGCACGGGTTCGGCCACGGTCTTCTGGGCGTCGGCCTGGACTTCGCCATAGCCGACGTAGAGCGCGTTGGATTTGGGCGCGAGCGCCATATAGACGGCGGCTTGCGCCAGCGCCAGATTGCCTTCCGGCATACCGATGAAATGCGCCGCTTGCATGGCCGCGACGGCAACGCCGAGCGCGTTGGGCTCAGCCAAACCGATATCCTCAGACGCCATGCGAATCAGCCGTCGCGCGATGTAAAGCGGGTCCTCACCCGCTTCGAGCATCCTTCCGAGCCAATAAAGCGTGGCGTCGGCATCCGAGTTGCGAACTGACTTGTGGAGCGCCGAAATCAGGTTGTAGTGCTCCTCGCCCGCCTTGTCGTAAAGGAGCATCTTGCGCTGAATCGCGTCTTCGATGATGGCTTCGGTGATCACCGCCCGCCCTTGCTCGTCTCGGGCCGTGGCTGCCGCAGCAGTCTCCAGCGTGTTGTAGGCGGCGCGAGCGTCGCCATTGGAAAAAATCGCGATCTGGCGCAACAAGTCCTCAGAGATCTCCAGCCGCTCGGCGGCGAGGCCGCGCCTGTCATCCGTGAGAGCGCGCTTGAGGAGCGTGAGGATTTCATCCGTCGAGAGCGGCGAGAGCATGTACACTTTGGCGCGCGAAAGGAGCGCCGAGATCACTTCGAACGATGGGTTCTCCGTGGTCGCGCCAATCAGCACGATGTCGCCGCGCTCGACATAAGGCAGGAAGGCATCCTGCTGCGCTTTGTTGAAGCGGTGGATTTCGTCGATGAAGAGGATGGTCCGCCGGCCGTATTGCCTTGATTTTTCCGCCGCGGCCATCACGTCCTTGATTTCGCGAATGCTGGCCAGCACGGCGCTGTACCGAACGAAATCACTTTTCGTCTTGCGGGCTACGATGGTGGCCAGCGTCGTCTTGCCGGAGCCGGGCGGGCCCCACAAAATCATCGAGGCCAACTCGTCGCGATCAATCTGCTTGCGTAACGGTTTGTCCGCACCCAACAGATGCACCTGGCCAACAAATTCTTCCAGCGTCTCCGGCCGCATGCGGTCAGCCAGCGGTCGTCGGGAGGCCGAAGTGCTGTCGAGCGTGGGGGTCTCAAACAGACTCATAGTGGAACTAGGCGAATTGGTTCATTGCTCCATTGAATCATTGCCCCATTAGATGCGGAAGGGCATTCTTTTAATGAATCAATGGAGCAATGGATCAATGGGTCAATTCTTCGAATTTCCGCTGCCTCGCCGCTTCATACAAGAAAATGCTCGCGGCGGTGGCGGCGTTCACCGAGTCCATTCCCGGCCGAATGGGAATGCTCAGGCGCAGATCGGCGCGTTCCATGATTTCTGTTGGCAGACCCGTCGCTTCGCGGCCAATCAGCAGTGCCAGCGGGCCCGTTAAATCCGCGTCGGCGAGCGACTGAGGACTATCGCGGTCCGCGGCGACCGTGCGAACTCCCGCGGCGCGCAGCTTGTCAAAGAGGCTCGCGGCTTCAAGACCCGCCAAAATCGGCAAATGAAAAATAGCGCCGGCGGAAGCGCGCGTGGCTTTGGGATTGAACGGGCTGACGGTTTCCTTCAGCGTGACGAGCGCCGAGGCGCCCAGCGCCAGCGCGCTGCGCATCATCGTTCCGAGATTGCCCGGGTCTTGCAGGCCGCAGGCGATCAGCAGAAGTGGGTTGGGACCGCGCCCTGTACCGTGCGGCACGGGTCCGCCCAGGACTCGATCGAGGTCCCGAGTCTCGATCTCGATGAGTGCCGCAATGCCTTGCGGGCTGGGTGTTGCGGCCACGCGCGCGAAAACATGGTCCGGCACGACTGCCACTTCGGCGTCGCGTGGCAACCGGTCAAGCAGCACGTGATGCTTTTCCGCCGCCTTCGCGCCCACCAGCACGCTTTCGACCGTGACACCGCGGTGCGAAGCGCTCGCCGCCAGCGCTTCTTCCAAGGCGAACGGACCTTCCACCGCCACCCAACCCTCGCGCGTCACGCCTTCTGCCAAAACGTGGCGAAACACTTTCAGCAACGGGTTGGCCGCGCTCGTGATTTCTCGATACGCTCGTCGAGCCATCGAGATGAGATTAAACCCGCTGGCACGCAGAGTCGAGGGATTTGCAGCAGAAGTCTACAGTCGATAGTCGACAGTTGGCAGTCGAGCCGGACCGATCTTTCCTGCGAACTGCAAACTGTAGACTGTGAACTTTTCCCCGATACTACGGAGGCGGGACCGTGAGATAATAGGGGCATGGCAACGGGGCAGACAGAGAACCTTAGCCTTCCAGAGGGACTTCAGGCCGAGATTAAAAGGGTCGCGCGAGCCCAGGAGCGAACGGTCAATGAAGTGCTAGCCGAGGCGGTAGATCGCTACATCAAGGAAAAGCAGTGGCAGAGCCTGAAGTCCTACGGCCGGCAGAAGGCACGCGACCGCGGCATCAAGGAAAGCGACGTGCCGCGGCTGATTGCGGAATCGCGCCGAGAACATGAGCAAGGGCGCTAGGTGATTCGCGTCACGGCCGACTCCAACATCTACATATCAGCACTGCATTTTGGAGGACCGCCCGATAAGTTTCTTGACCTTGCCCGCACCGGCATTATTCACCTCACAATCTCCGATGACATCCTGGCGGAAGTGACCCGCGTGCTGCGCGACAAATTCGGCTGGTCGCAAGAGGCTCTGTCGATGGCGCAGGCGCGAATTGCGGACTTCACGGTAAGGGTAGCGCCGGCGCAGAAACTTGACGCGGTGAGGGAAGATCCCGCCGACAACCGCATCCTTGAGTGCGCCGTCGAGGGAAAGTCGGAATATCTCGTGACGCGAGACAATCATCTGCTCAAGCTCAAGAGGTTCGGAGGCGCGGAGATGATAAAAGTGGCGGATTTTCTGGATGTCGTGCGGGCAGCGGGCTCGCCGTAGCCTGTGAACTTTTTGAAGAAGTCTACGGTCGATAGTCGGCAGTCAACGCGTTCTCGATTCTAAGTGTGAACTGTAAGCCGTGGACTGTGAACTGTATTGGCGAGACGGCGCTCGCCGCCAGCGCCTCTTGCAGAGCGAACGGGCCTTCCACCGCCACCCAACCCTCGCGCGTCACGCCTTCTGCCAAAGCGTGACGAAACACTTTCAGCAACGGGTTGGCTGCGCTGGTGATTTCCTGATACGGTTTTCGAACCATCGAGATGAGATTAACCCCCCTTGTAAGCCGAGTCGAGTGTTTTGCGCAACTTGAAGACGACTGACTTTGGCCTTATAGTTGCATTCACCTTCCCGGCTGACTTCAGCTCAGGCTGATTCGTCATGGAAAACTCGGGCATGCACGGCTGGACGCCCAGTGATCGCGCTAAGAGCGAGAAAGAACTGCGCGACGGGAAACCACCGCTCTGTGAGCAACAAAAGATTGGCAGCTACCTCCTGCTCAGTAAGCTGGGAGCAGGCGGCATCGGTGAAGTGTGGAAAGCGCGCGATCCTCGGCTGAACCGTGTCGTGGCGCTAAAATTCATCGCCGTCGAGCGACACGGCTCATCGCCGGTCCGAGATCTGCTGCGGGAAGCGCGCGCCGCCTCCGCTTTGAATCATCCCAACATCGTGACCATATTTGAGGTTGGGGAAAGCGCCGGGTCCCCGTTCTTGGCGATGGAGTTTGTGGAAGGCGAGACGTTACGCAGCCGGCTGAGGCGGCCGCCGGTGCCGGCGGACGAAGCGCTGGAAGTGGCGCAACAAATTCTCGCGGGCCTCGCCGCCGCGCACCGCAACGGCATCGTCCACCGCGATCTGAAACCCGAAAACATCATGCTTCGGGTCGATGGGCTGGTGAAGCTGATGGATTTTGGCTTGGCCAAAGTCATTCCCGGCGTGCAGCAGACTGCCACTACGGCCGACATCGCGAGCGTCTCGACCGGCAGCGGCGCCATTGTTGGCACGCTGACCTATATGTCCCCCGAGCAAGCGCGCGGATTCCCAGTGACACCGGCGAGCGATGTTTTTTCCTTTGGCATCATCTTCTACGAATTGCTGGCGGGCGAGCATCCGTTTCAGGAAAACACGGCGCTGGGCACTCTGACCGCCATTTTGAACAAAGAGCCCGATAGTATGAGCGCGCGTTCGCCCGCCATCTCATCGGCGGTGAGCGCGATTACGGCGCGCGCTGACCCATGTTTAATGGGATGATAATCCCGTGCGAATCGGGTATCATCGCAAATGGCGTGGACCGTCTAACCCCCAGCCAACGAAGCTTCTTGATGAGCAGGATTCGCAGTAAGAACACTCGCCCGGAAATGGTCGTGAGACGCCTAATCCACCAGATGGGATTCAGGTATCGACTGCATTCAAAGAATCTTCCGGGCAGGCCAGATCTCGTTTTCGCCAGTCGGCGAAAAGTCATCTTTGTTAACGGATGCTTTTGGCACTCTCATGGCAATTGCAGAATCGCTGGAGTGCCAACCTCAAACAAAGAGTACTGGGCTGCGAAGCTTGAACGCACAAGAACGCGAGACAAATCGAATACAGCGAAGCTGAGGCGTCTCAAATGGAAGGTGAAAACGGTGTGGGAGTGTGAGCTTGCCGACCTGAACGCATTATCTTTGCGCATCGTCCGTTTTCTTAAAACATGACACGCCTAAAATCATAGCTCTGTCCGTCAGGCGTCCAACGGGAGCTCCTGCTGAATTTCGGGAAGGTCAACCAGTGAGTACCTCGCGAGTTTCGGGACCGATCCGGGGACCCACCGATTGCTTTCCGCTTTCACCAAGTTGTTCGCGATCAATTCCGCAAGTAGCGGCGGGAAGGCGTTCCCCACCTGAATGCACTGGTCCTCGCGCGAACCCCTGAACTCGATCTCGTCAGGAAAAGTTTGTAGCCGTGCGGCCTCTCGAACTGTCAATGCCCTGTCCAGCCAGGGATGAATTGGGAATGCGTTATGTCCGGGAACGAGTGTAAAGCTCGGCTTGCTGCGGTCGAGTCGCTTAAAAAGGTGGCTGAAGTTCTTGACTACGTCGGTGCGATAGCCCTTGCGAAGCTCTGGAGGTAAGGTCGCGACGTCTAGTTTCCCGCCTTCGGGGATACGGCTAAACCGTTCGACCTGCAGTGGCTTGTGGCACATAGGAACGTGACATGAATACCTTTCATAGCTCGTCTCCTCTGCCAAGTCCGCAATGGCCTCACCCACAGTCCGGTACGGCTTCTGCCAATCCTCAGGCGTTTCAAAGAACTTCTTCTTCGGCCAAGGAATCACATGGCCGGTCCTATTCGCAATCAATAGGAACCTCCGTCGCCGCTGTGGCACCCCATAGTCCGCTGCGTCTAGAATCCGATGGTCGATTGTGCTATATCCAGCTTGCATCAGCTCTTGAACTACCCTCTTAACAAATCGCGCCTCGTCCAAGGACGCAAAACCTGGCACATTTTCCATCACAACCCACCGAGGACGGAGCTTCGCGACGGTATCAACAAAAGAAAAGACCAGTCTATTGCGAGGGTCCATGCGCGGATCGATTCCGGTGCGGGTTGCAAGCCTACGTCTGCCGAAAACCGAGAACCCCTGACAAGGCGGGCCCCCGACCACAACAAAGGGCTCACTCTCGACGAGTTCTGCAACCCGACGCTGGATGTCCGGCATCCCAAGGTCTCCGAGGACAAAAGGAACCTGAGGGTAGTTGTGGTGGTGTGTCGCTGCTACCGCCTTACTGTTGTCCGCACAGACCAAGGGACGTAGCCCCGCTCTGGCAAATCCAATCTTGATCCCTCCTGCGCCGGAAAAGAGGTCGACAAACCCAGGCGCGTCTGAGCGAGTCAATGAGGATAGATGAAGCGATCCGCGTGCGTCTCCTTTTGGAGAAATAATGGAGGGCGCGTCTGGACGCACAGAAGCCAACTCCGCCATGGCACCCTTGAAAGGCAAAATTCTATCCCAGATGGACTTGGCGAGAATGCGGGCAAGTAGGGGAGGGACCGCATTGCCTACTAAGATGCATTGGCGCCTCCGGTCACCCTCGAACACGTAATCATCCGGAAACGTTTGAATCCTAGCCGCTTCACGGGGTGTGAGACTCCTATCCAAAAAGGGGTGGATGGGAAGCGCATTGTTTCCGGGAACGATGGTCAAGGATGGCTTGTCTCGATGAAGGCGCTTGTACGTACTGCCAAAGTTTTCGCGCCGAATGTCCGCTGGAAGTTCGGCCGGGGGGGGCAACATGCCGCCCTCTGAAATCAGACGGTACCGCTTAAGAACAACATCCGAGTGGCAGAGTGCGATGTGGTTGGGAACCTCTTCATATTTTGTCGCCAAGTCCGCAATGGCCTCGCCCACGGTCGCGTAAGGTAACCGACCTGGGCCGTGAGTTGGTCCTGGAAAGTGGTAGTCTATTCGAGGGTCCGCAAATCCAATAAAAAACGCCCTTCTCCGATGCTGCGGAACCCCATAGTCCGCCGCATCTAGCACCGCAAAATGTACGTTGTATCCAATATCACGAAAGCGCTTCAGAACGTAGTCGCGATACCGCCCCTTGTACTCTGTGGCGATCGCTCGAACGTTCTCCATGACTACTGCTTGCGGACGGAGACCATCGACGATCCTCATGAATGCCTCTATGAGATCATTGCGCGGGTCGGACGACAGTCTATCCCCGAGCGTGGAAAACCCCTGGCATGGTGGCCCTCCAATTACGACATCGGGACGTCGTCCCCCCGTGGCAGCAGAAAGGGTGGGGAGCGCAACGGTACGGATGTCGCTAAGAATGAATGGGACATCTGGCCAGTTCCTCTCGTGGGTTTTCTGAGCGAACGGATCGATGTCCGTTGCCGCCAGCAACCGACACCCGGCTTGCCGGAAACCTAAGTCAAGCCCACCAGCGCCAACGAATAAGCCGAGAGCGGTCGGAACTCCTTTTACTGTCCGGGCACGAGCCAACCGAGCATTTCGCGACTCCCTAGAAAAATCCGATGTGTGTTCCCTTACAGAAGTGTTCACAAACTTCCTCATAAATCGATATTCAAAGCCTCGACCACATGTTCCCAATCGATTGGAATTCCGACACCAAGCCGGTATCGGGTCTTACTGACGTAACCGTAGTTTCGAAGCAATGTAAGTTCAGCTTGAAATGGAGTGCGAACCCTCGGTCGGCTCCGGCCTGAGACCTTTCTCAATACTTTCAGTTCGTCTGCTAGGCATTCTTCCAAGTAGGCCAGATACTCGCCATATGATTCCTCGTTGAAGACCGGATCGCCCGCCGAATTCGTTCTAATGAATTCTAGTGGATTTGAGGCAAACTTACGCTCCGACAAGCGATGAACATAATGCAGGAAAGACCCATAGCGCCCCGTTTGAAGTAGGGAAGCACCCACATACTCGATTGCGGCAGATGAATTCGCCCCCCCGTAACGCTCGCATATTGTCATGTAACGATACCCGTAATCAGTCGGGCGCCCGTCATTATCGATCCATTGCAATTGGGACAACGAGCTGTCAAGGTCTTCTCTGTAGCTATGGGCCCTGTCTCTCACTCCCTGCTTCTTTTGCTTTCCCGGGCGCTCGATGCCGCATGCGAATTGCTCCCAGGCACGCCCCTCGTCGATTCGGCCTGCATTCAGCTCTTTGACGATGTTCTCCTTGAGTCCGTCCTCTCGGCCCTCGAAAATCTGGCTACTCCCGCTGCCATCGTCCTTCGCAATACGGGTAAAGGCATTCGGCGTGAAATAGCGGTTTCCCGATAATCTCCATGGTGTAAGCACGTCCGGTGTTGCTACCCACTCGAACCAGAATGCCCGCCAAATTCGTGTCAAAAACTTCTCGTCAGCCGTGTTAGCTAAGTATGCGGCCGGATCCTTTCCCGGTTCGAGCCTCGCGATTGCCTCGCGAAGACCAAGGGCGATCGTTGGCGCCGACATCTGGCTGTCGGCGGACAGTCGCTTAGCTGTCTGTAGGAATCTGAAGAACGCATCCCTGGTAGTTGATCCTTCCCGCATGTGAACCCACTGTGTTCTTGGACGGGATGAGACTGCTCTAACGGGTGCCCCGGTCGTCACCAACTCTAAGAGGCGCACGGGATGAATACGCCCTGCGTAAGGCGTCGGGCTCGACAGGTCAGGTGTCTCGAATCGGAATACCCCTATCGCCTTGTTCCCGCTTACTTGGTCAAGGACATCCCTTACATATTCGCCTGGATTCGAGTAACCCGAGTAGCTACTAGGCAACACGATGGCCGCGCCACTGTAACCCTTGTGAAGATAACTGTGGGCCTGACCGATTGCTGTCAATAACCCATGCAGACCTTCCTGCTGGCGCTTGTATTCAACTGCGATGTCGCGTTGCCGTCTCGTTCCTGCTTCCAGCAGGGACACAAGTGCATCCGCCTTGGGCCAAGGCGAAGATGACGGTTCATATGAGGCATTCGCGCTCAGCGCGGAGGGACACGTGGCCTCTGCATAACAAATGCGGGGATCAGCCGCGAACATTCGCGCCAACTCGGATGCAGCGAAGTCCGCTTCAGCATTATGGCCGTAGCTCATGGGTACACGCGTGCTTCACGAGAGCACTAACTCTTGCGCAGGTCTCGGCGTGGGTGCTCATCCTCCCGCGAGCCCTGCAGACCCGCGCCGCCTACAGCCGAGTCCTGCCCAAAAAGGGCCGGCTGTATCGCGTCGGTGCAATATCGTGAGTCAGCCTTTGCAAACCAGTCCTTCAGGGTACTCCCAGACATCGCGAGCGCTGCGTACAATTCCCGTTTGAGCGTACGATCAACCTCGATTGCGATGCGACCAGAATGACCGCGCGCCATGGATGTAACATAACAGAACGAACATTACGTCACAAGCCTTGTTCGCCAACATAGGGGGCAGCCAGTGTCAATGCCGCCCTGGTCGTGGGATTCTCCCATGCCCGATACCCCGGCGCCAACGGCACGTCGCCAGGGTGAGGCACGCCGCGCGAACGGCGGATTGACGAGTTGTTCAACGGGAAACAGCAAGCCCGTTTCGTCGTGGTTGCTCCACGCGCTAAGGTCGCTCGTTCCGCGCGAAGCGACCTATGCGGGCGATGCCGGTGAACGCTTTCTCGGACCTTACGCGGCGGCGATCAGGCCAATGCGATCGCGATTGGCGCCCGTGAACGCGCCTCGCACATAGCCGAACAATTCCGATTCAATCAGGCTGGCGGGAATGGCGCCGCAGTTGAGCACCACAAAAGGCCCGTGGGCGCGCGCGCTGTGGCGGTAAAGTGCCCGCGCGATCAGCTCCTTCCCTGTGCCGGTTTCGCCTTGAATGAGCACCGCTAGTTCAGTGGGAGCCACTTGGCGGACGGTTTTCAGCGCCTCCGCCATCGCGGCGTCAGCCGTGACGATCCCGTCGGTTTCGCCGAGGGCCGATTCCAATTCGCGCGCGTGTTTGCGCGCCAACTCGATGGCAACCGCGGTGCGCAGCCGAGGCGCGGCCAGCCGGCAAATCTCATCCAGAAGCTCGCGCTGGCGCTCGGTGAATCGGTGGGTGATGTCGCGATTCTCGAGATAAATGAGCGCGAAGGCCTCGTTCGAGGCGACCAGGGGAGCGCAGAGCACGGAGCGCAAACCCAGGCGCTTCACGCTGGGATGTTCGCCGAAGCGCGCCGATGACAGCGCGTCGCCGATGAGCAGAGCGCGGCCGTGCTCCATCACCGCCGCCGAGATCGAGCCGCTGACTTCCTCTTCCGCCTGGGTCAGCGCTTCGCTCTTGAAGTTGCGCGCCACGGCGGCGCGAAATTTGGCCGCATCCGGCTCGCCCTCGCGCACCACGACAAAGCCGCGGTCGGCGCGCAATCCGTCGATAGTGGCGTCGAGCAAGTCGGCAAGCAATTCTCCGTACTCGCGCTCGTTCAGCAACGTCCGCGCCAGACGATAAAGTAAGGCTAGTTCGTCCGCGTTGAATTCAGTCCTTTGCCCTGTCACTCGCAAGCCTCTGGCGGGACTATAGCACTCTCCGCCGCGCCGAGAAACGAAAGTGCATCGTCGCTCGGGAGTCGCAGGGAAGAACGTATCACGAGCGAGCTCGCTCGAACAAAGCGGCAGCAAGCTCCCGCACTCCAAACCAAAAAGAACGAACGGCAGGGCCCGAATCCGCGCTACACTAGCGGGGACGCAACGTGGAAACTTACGATCCAAACGAGAGTCCGAAGGCGGAAGAGTGGCTGGCCGCAGATGAAGACGAGCGAACTGAGATGGTCGCTCGGTGGCATCGGCGGGCGCGGGTGCGGCTGCCCAGCCCGCGGATGCACGCCATGTTCCACGTGATTGTGGAAAACCAACTGGCCCTGGGATGGGAGGCGGTGGTCGAGGTCGAGGCGCGACTCCGGGGCGAAGGGCTGAGCCGCCATGAGGCCATCCACGCTATAGGGTCGGTCGCGGCGACAGACCTCTTTGAACGGATGAAGGCAACGGCTCCGGATAAGATGGCGGCGGACGCGAACGCCGCCTACGACGAAGCCTTGAAGCGCCTCACCGCCGCCGGGTGGCGCGCCTCTGGCTGATCGCAGAATGAGCCTTCAACGGGTTACCGGGCGTTCCGCCGGAGGTGCTGTGATTCATAAACCGTCCGGACGGTTTATTATATATAAGGAATAACCATATAGCAATATGCGGTTCAAACGAACCGCAAGATGAAACTATTGCAACAAATGAAACTTCTGCAACTTATTTTTCTATCTTTTGAAAACAATAAGCTTGCGCGAAAAATAAATTTGCAGAAATTTGCGATTTTGGGAAAAGTGTGGCATTTTGCCCCACCGATTCCATTTTCTGTAGTCGCAAAAATGATTGAGCCTGTAAGCGCGATTTACGATGATCCAGCTTTGCGAAATCAGAGACCTCTACAGCGTCAGCTTCCGCGACGCCGGCGCGCGGTCGTTCTAACGTAATGTGGTAGAATCGCGCCGACACTCGGGTAGTCAAAATTACTGCAAAGTCGCGGAGGTTTCCATGCACAACAAAGCTCGGCTACTGCTGGTCTGCGCGGCGCTCGTGGGATTTGTCGCAGCGCCTGGTTTGAGCCAAGACCAAGAACTGAGCGGCTTGCTGTCGAGCTTGACGGAGCCGCACGATTACGTTCAGAAGCGCATCTCGAGTTACGACCGCACCGGCGGCAACGAGGATTATCGCGAGATCGCTTCCGGGCAGACGTTCACGCTGCTCGACGAGGCCGGCCCTGGCGTGATTACCCACGTCTGGATCACCATCGCCAGCGACGAGCACTATCACTTGAAGAAACTGGTCCTGCGCATGTACTGGGACGGAGAAAGCACGCCCAGTGTGGAAGCGCCCATCGGGGATTTCTTCGGCTTGGGCCTGGGAGATTATTTCCTCTACCAGTCGATTCCCCTCGCTGTCGGTTCCGATAAAGCTCTGAACTGCTTCTTCCCCATGCCCTTCCAGAGGCACGCGAGAATCACCGTCACCAACGAGGGGCAGAGGAAGGTGGACGCGTTCTATTTCAACATCGACTTTCGCGCTTACCCCAAGCCGCTATCGAAGGAGTCGCTATATTTCCATGCGCAGTACCGGCAGGGCGCTCCCAACAAAGCGATTCACGGAAACGGGCTGAATCTGACGGGCGAGGACAACTACGTTTGGATGGAGGCCGCAGGGCGCGGGCACTTCGCGGGCGTCACCATGTCGGTGCTCGAGAATGCGGACGGCTGGTGGGGCGAGGGCGACGACATGTTTTTCGTCGACGGTGAGAAGCTGCCCTCCATCAACGGCACGGGCTCCGAGGACTATTTCCTGGGTGCGTGGGATTTTGGCGGCAAGCCATTCGCTTACGGATTATTCGGCGCGCCTCAGGTGGGTGCAGAGCGAGCGGGAGCGCGATGGTCGGTTTATCGATTTCATCTCGATTCGCCGATTCCGTTCACCAAGTCGCTGCGCGCCACCATCGAACACGGCCACGCCAACGATCGCGCCGACAATTATTACTCAGTGGCCTATTGGTACCAGACCGAGCCGCATGCGGCTTTCCCGCCGCTGCCGCCGGTGGCGGAGCGCCTGCCGCAATTACATCCAGGGAGTAGGGAATAGGGAGTAGGGAAAAGGCGGAGGGAAATTCCTGCCCTGCTCCCTATTCCCCCTCCTTATCCCGAAGCGCGTTTTGTTCCCGCGATCTGAGCCTCGAGCTCGTCCATGTCGAGAACAATCACCTTTCTCAACTCCAGGCGAATGATGCCGCGATCCACAAACCGCCTCAGGTTGCGCGACACCAAGTCCCTCACCGTGCCAATCTCGGCGCCAATTTCCTGGTTCGTCTCAGCAAGTGGAAACTCGATGCCGCGTTTCGTGCGCACACCCGACTGGAGCGCCCGGTCGCGCAAGAAGCGCGCCAGCCGGTGGCTGACTTCCTTCAGCGAAAGCTCCTCCACGAGACTGGTCAAGTAGCGGAAACGCCAGGCCAGCGTGCGGATGACGGCAAAGGCCACCTCGGAGTTGCCCCGGCACAGGTCGAGAAATTCACGTTTAGGCAAAAATAGGAGCGTCGAGTTTTCGAGCGCCGCCGCGGAAGCCGGGAATGTGCCGCCATCGAACAACGGCAATTCGGCCACAGTCGAGCCAGCGCGCTCAGTGACGAGGATTTGCTCCCGGCCGTTTTCCGCCATCTTGAAAAGCTTGACCGCTCCCGACTGCACAACAAAGAGGCCATCGCAAGGTTCGCCCTCGGCGAAAAGCATTTCGTCCTTCGCCACGCGACGAACACTGCAATGACTGGCCAAGGCGCGCAGTTCCTCCTCGCGCAGGATACTGAAGAACGGGACGCGACGAAGGGTGTCGATGGGGTTCAACGTGGCCATTTATATTTATCCTAAATCAGAAGTCAGAAGTTAGAAATCAGAATCAGAAAGCAAGGCCGTAATTTCGACTTCTGATTTCTAATTTCTGATTTCTGCTTTGAATCCCACGACTTAAGTCATCGCCGCAGAAAGCCTCGGGACGCTAGGATGATGGTTGAAGAAGGCGGACCCAGCCGCCCGGCTGGGGCGGCCTGCTCGGAGGAGCGACCATGGCTTATATTATTGCAGAACCCTGCATCGGAACGAAGGACACGGCGTGCGTGGACGTTTGCCCGGTGGATTGCATTCATCCCCGGAAAGATGAGGCCAACTTCGCCGAAGTGCCGCAACTTTATATCGACCCGGTCGAGTGCATCGATTGCGGGGCGTGTGTTCCGGTTTGCCCGGTGTCGGCGATCTTCCCGCTGGATGATCTGCCGGAGAAGTGGGCGAACTTCACACCGATCAACGCTGAGTACTATAAGAAGTGAGTCAGTTCGTCGGTGTCTCAGTGGGCCAGTTTCTCGAGAACTGAAGTACTGACCGAGTGACAAGCTGATTGGACCACGGACAACGGACAAGTGCGTGATCTGCGTCACACCGAGCTGTGACGGAAAGTACGGCGGGACAAATACCCGTTGACTACACTGTTTGCCGGGTACAGAATTCCAGTAGGGAATCGAAATCGCAGGCTACTGGTTGGCGGAGCCCGACGATCTCGCGTTCTTGAAGCGCCGCCACAGGGAAGGCGGGCCAAGTGATAAACCGGAACCTCAAATTCGGAATCGGAATCGCGATCATTGTGGGGGTCGTCGCCTGGGAGGCCATCGGAGGCTTTCAGCAGTCGAAGACCTATTACGTCACCGTCGCTGAGTTGACCACCGGCAAGGTGGCCCGGCATCGCGTGCGCGTGGGCGGCGTTGTCGCGCCCGATTCCATTGAGCGGCGCGGCGGGGTGGTGACGTTTCGTCTGTCCCAAGACGCGCAGGCTATTCCGGTGACTTACGTGGGGTCCGACACACTCCCCGATACTTTTGTAGCCGGCAGCCAGGCCATCATCGAGGGTGACTTCACCGCGGACGGAAGATTCCGCGCCGAGAAAATCCAGGCCAAGTGCGCATCTAAATACGAAGCCGCGCCGAAGTATCCCGGTCAGGGCGCGGAGAAGTCGCCCAAAGTCGCCGGTCTTGGCGGAGCACACTGAAGTTGGCAGAACTGGCTAAACACTAGCGCCGCAGCGCTTCGCCCTTCGTTCTTGGTCCCGGCCAAAGTCCTTCGAAATCGCGAGCGAGCCCCAGGTACGCTGGAGAACAACTTATGAATCAAGCAGGCAGCGTCGCACTGATAGCCGCACTGGCATTTGCGGCCTATGGAGTGATTGCCGGCGCGCTGGGCGGCGCGCTGCGCAGCCTGCGGGTGACCCGGAGCGCGGAGCGCGCCACGCTGGCGTTTTTCGTGATGATCACCGTGGCCGTGGCGGTGCTCGAGGTGCTGATCCTCAGCGACAATTTCAACAACGCTTACGTCGCCTCCCACTCGAATCGAGACCTGCCGTTCTACTACAAGATTGCGGTGCTGTGGGCGGGACAAGAGGGGTCGCTGCTCTTCTGGACGTTTCTGCTTTCGATCTACGGCGGGCTGGCCGTGCTCTTGAATCACCGCAAGAATCGCCAGCTCATGCCTTACGTCGTGGCGATCGTGATGGCCACCGGAGCATTTTTCACTTCCGTTGTTTTCTTCGTCGCCAATCCGTTTGGCGAACTCACGTTGACCACCGCCGCCGGCACGCAGTCGCTCACGTTGCCCGACGGCAATGGGTTGACCCCGGCCTTGCAATACAATTCCATGGTCATCCATCCGCCCATGCTTTATCTCGGATATGTGGGCTTTGTGGTGCCGTTCGCTTTCGCCATGGCCGCGCTCATCACCCGCCAACTTGGGGACAACTGGATTCGTGTCACCCGGCGCTGGACGATGGTCCCCTGGATGTTTTTGGGCACCGGCATTCTGATGGGAGCCCACTGGGCCTACGAAGTGCTGGGTTGGGGCGGCTACTGGGGCTGGGACCCGGTGGAGAACGCGTCGCTGCTGCCCTGGCTGGCGGGCACGGCGTTTCTGCACTCCGTGATGATCCAGGAAAAGCGCGGGATGCTGAAGGTTTGGAACATTGTGCTGGTCATCACCACGTTTTTCCTTTGCATCTTCGGGACCTTCCTCACACGCAGCGGCATTGTCTCCTCCGTTCACGCCTTCGCGCAATCGGCCATCGGGCCATTCTTTGCCGTATTTCTGGCCATCATCGTTTTCTTCTCGCTCACTCTACTATTTCTGCGACTCGACTATTTGAAGAGCGAGAACAAACTGGACTCCGTGGTCTCGCGCGAAAGCGGATTTCTATTCAACAATTGGGTTCTTCTGGCGGCGGTTTTTGCAGTGCTCTGGGGAACGATTTTCCCGATCATCTCCAAGCTGGTGGAGGGCACAACGGTTTCAGTCGGGCCTCCTTTCTTCAACAAGACCACGATTCCCATGGGTCTCCTGCTGTTGTTCCTGACTGGCGCTGGGCCACTCTTGGCATGGCGGAAGACTTCTTTCAAGAGTCTGCGGCAGAACTTCACTATTCCCTTGGCCATCGCGGTGGTGGCGGGCGGCGTGCTTTTTGCGCTCGGCGTGCGCGACGTTTATGCCTGGATGGCTCTGTTCCTTTGCGCGTTTGTCGCTGTGACCATCTTCCAGGAATTTTACAAAGGCGCCCGCACCCGGCAGCGGGTTTACAACGAGAATTTTGTCGCAGCCCTTTACAACCTGACGATGCGGAACACGCGGCGCTACGGCGGCTACGTGATTCATTTCGGGATAGTCTTGCTGTTCATCGGATTTTCGGGGCTGGCGTTCCGGACGGAAACCAAGGCCACGATGGCCGAGGGTGACCTGCTGCGCATCAATGATTACATGCTGCGCTGCCAGACCCTGACCGAAGGCGAGGATCCGAATTACATTTATCAGCGCGCCGTGTTGACCGTGACCAAGGCCGGCCGGGCGTTGGGCGTGCTGGACCCGGAGCGCCGGCTTTACAAGGCCAGCCAGGAACCCATCAGTCACGTCGCTATCCACAGCTCGCTGGTTGAAGACCTTTACGTGGTGGTGGCGGGTGCTGATTCCGACTCGGGCAAAGCCGTCGTCGAAGCTTTCGTGAACCCGCTGGTGGGCTGGGTTTGGATTGGCGGCGCAGTAGTGTTCTGGGGCACGCTGCTGGCCATGGTGCCCAGCCGGGTGGAGCGCGAGATGGCGGAAATTCGACGGCAGAGGGAAGAGGTTGTCGCGGAGGACCATGTTTAGCGGGCAGATGAAAACGCGCGAGCCTGCGCGAAGCGCCTTGGAGTGCGGCAGCGGAGCTGCCGCCCTCGCACGCGTGCTGCAAGATGACCGAACGGCGGGAGTTGGCGCTCCCGCACTCCAAGGCGCCTGCGGCGCAGCCAGTGCCTGCGTTGTCCTCATGGCGGTGATCATCTTCGCGACGACGGTGGCGTTTGCCGCGTCCAAGCCGACGCTCAAGTCGATTGGGGAAGCCCTGATTTGCCAGTGCGGCTGCGGACAAACCGTTTACGGCTGCAACCACTTCGAATGCGCGTCACGAGCGGAAATGAACGCGCTGATCGAAAAGGAAATCGCCGCCGGCAAGGATGAGACAACGATCCTTCAGGATTTCGTAAAGAAGTACGGCGTTCAGGTGTTGGCCTCGCCACCGGCCAAGGGATTCACCTTGCTGGCGTGGGTACTGCCGGGTCTCGGATTGGTCGTCGGGCTCGCGGTCGTGATTACTTTCGTTCGGCGCTGGCGGAAGCCGCCCGCGAAACCCGATCAAGCACCGCCGGCTCCCATCGATCCCAAGCTCCTCGAAGCGGTCGAGGAAGAAATGAAGAAAATCGCGGGCTAATAATATGTTTCTAGCATTCGCATTGTTCATTGCCGCTTCGATGGCCGTCCTGGTGGCGACGCCCCTGCTCGCGCCAGAGAAGGCGGGAGAGGGCTTGCTGCCTGTCGACGTCACGGTGCAAGGCGACTTGAAGCGGCGGCGCCTGGTGGTCTACGAGAACATCCAGGACCTGGACTTCGAGTACAAAGCCGGCAAAATCGCCAAGGATGACTATGACTCCCTGCGCGCTGAATATCAGGCGGAGGCGGCCAGACTGATGGCGGACTCGAAGGCGGCGGAAACGCTTACCGCGGAAGAATCGTTGATCGAGCGGGAGGTCGCGGCACGTCGCGCCCGGCGCAAGAAGGAACCCGTGGAGGACTACACCTGTGCCGAGTGTGGATTTGAAAATCCGGTGCCGGTAAAGTTCTGTGGTGAATGCGGCGCCAAAATCAGCGGCAAGAGGCAGGGGGCAAGTGGCAAGCAAGAAATTAAAGGGCGGAATCAATGAAGAATGGCAAATGTGAAATGGCAAAAGGCAAATGGCAAATGGCATCCGCCGACCACTTGCCATTTACCATTTCCCATTTTCCATTTGAAATGTTGTTTAGGGCCTTGCTGCTCACGATTCTGATTCCGCTTTCTCTACAGGCGCAGGCGCGGATTGAGGGTCGGGTGACGAACGGAACGACCCAGCGTCCGGTGAGCAATCAGAAAGTCTTGGTGCTGGAGCCCCGGCAAGGAATGCAGCAGATCGCAGACGCGACCACTGACGCGAACGGCAACTTCAGCATCTCGCAGAACGGCATCGGGGCCGGGTCTTTTTACCTGCTGCAAGCGAATTTTCAGAGCGTCGCCTATCACGCGCCGGCGCAGTTTGACGCCAACGGGGTAGCGAAGGCGGAGATCACCGTCTACGATTCGATGCACGAACCGGCCTCGATTCGCGTCAGCCTGCTGCGCGTTGCCGTGGCCGCACAGGGCCAGAAAATCCGAGTCCAGGAACAGTATCAGATCGAGAACTCCAGCCGGCCGCAGCGCACTTACGCCAACGATCAGGGGACTTTTGTCTTTCGCGTGCCGCCGCAGGCCAGTGAACCCAAAGTTGCGGTAACGGGCCTGATGAACATGACCGTACCGTTGTCGCCTGAGCGCGGGAAGTCGCCGGGAGAATACAAGCTTCGATACGAGTTAAAGCCGGGCGCAACGCCGGTCACAGTGGAGTACGACGCGGACTACTCCGGCGGGCCGTTCGCGTTTAGTGATCGCGCTGCCTTTCCCATCGATCGCGCTGAACTGTACGTGTTCCCTTCGAGTCTGAAGGTGGAATCGAAGACCCTCAAAGCTGCGGGCGTTGACGCCAAGGACGACATTCAAAAGCTCGAGGCGGAGAACATTCCACGCGGCTCGACCCTCGATGCGAGTCTCAGCGGCGACGCTGCCACGCAGAGTCAGGGGCAGCAAGAAAGCGCGCCCGAGGGAACCGTCAAGGTGGTTCCAAACACGATGACCCGGCTGGGCGTGCCGCTCTTGGTCTGCCTCTTGCTTCTCTTGCTCTGGGCGCTGGGCGTTCGTGCCAGCAAGGAATGGCCGCGGTGGAAAGAACGGCACGCCACCAGCCCCGCGAAGAAACAACTCGAGGCCAAGGCTGACGCGCTGTTTAATTCCATGGCCGATCTGGATGAGCTCTTCGCCTCCGGGAAAATCGAGAAGAAACAATATTGGAAAGAACGTTTGGAACTGAAAGCCAAGCTGATGGCGATCTTGAAGAAAAGCCCGCCCTCGCATACCGAGCCTTATGCCACTCGACGCGACCCGCGCTAATCGGGGATTCGAGCTCATCAACGTTTCCAAATTCTTTGGCGATCTCGCAGCCCTGCGAAATGTTTGCCTGCGTATCGAGCCGCGCGAATCGGTGTTTCTCTATGGCGCGAACGGGGCCGGCAAGACGACGTTGCTGCGGACGCTAGCCGCGCTCTCAAGGGCGAGCGAGGGTGAGGTCCGATTCGACGGGCAGAAATTCGAGGAGCAACCCCGCACCGCCAAGGCCGCGATTGGATTCGTTTCCCACGCCACCTTCCTGTACGGCGAGCTGACGGCCAGAGAAAATCTGCAGTTTGTGGGCAAGCTCTTCGGGCTCTCGTCGCTCGAGGAAAAGATCGATCGCGCCCTGGACCTTTTCTCGGTCAGGGATCGCGGCCACGAACCCGTCCGCCAGCTTTCGCGCGGGCTTCAACAGCGCGTCTCGCTGGCTCGCGCCTTTCTGCACAATCCGGACTTTGTGTTGCTCGATGAACCTTTCACCGGCTTGGATCAGGCGGCGATGGACAATCTGCAAGACCTTCTGCGGCGGCTGCCTGAACAAGGGAAGGCCCTGATTTTTTCGGCCCACGACTTCGAGCGTGGCGCGGCAATCGCGCGCCGGCTCGTGGTGCTGGAAAAAGGCTCGGTGAAGTACGATGGCGAACTTCGCCACGCGCCGCTCGAGGAGCTTGGGATTCGAAGAGAAGTAGGCAGTCGGCAGTAAGCAGTAGGCAGCATCGACGAAAATGGGAAATGGGAAATGGCGAAATTCAAATGGCAAATGGCTAAGCCTCGCCATTTCCCATTTACCATTTCCCATGCCCCATTTGCCATTCTTTTTCCCGCTGCCCACTGCTTTCTGCCTACTGCCTACTTCGTGACAGAGGTCTCCGTTGCGTAGTCTGACTGTCATCTGGGCGATTTTCGTGAAGGACCTTCGCGTCGAGTGGCGGAGCCGCGAAACGCTGGCCCCCATGTCTGTATTCGGGCTGCTGGTGGTTTTCCTGTTCAACTTCGCATTTGAGACAGCCCACGAGGAAACCTTGCGTGTGCTGCCGGGTCTCTTGTGGATCGCATTCGCCTTTTCCGGGATTCTCGGATTCAACCGTTCTTTTGCTGCCGAGCGCGAGAACTCGTGCCTGGAGGGGATGACGCTGGCGCCGGTTGATCCCAGTGCGATCTTCATTGGCAAGCTGCTCGCCAACCTGGTTTTTCTCGGCGTCACCGAGGCGGTGGTCGTTTTTGCGGCAGCGGTTTGGTATAACTTCTCTTTTCTGCCGGCGCTGGGCGGGCTGGTGCCGATCCTGCTTCTCGGCACGCTGGGCTATGCGGCGCTCGGAACCATCTTTGGCGCGGTGGCCGCAAACACGCGGATGCGCGAGGTGATGTTGCCGGTCTTGCAGTTTCCCGTGGCCTTCTGGGTGCTCATCCTGGCGGTGGACGCAACCTCGGACGCTCTGCGAGGCGCGTCGCGCGCGGAATTGAACGGAGGATTGTTTCGCGTGGGAGGAGTGAGCATTATCTACACGGTGGTCTCGTATCTGCTGTTTGAGTACGTGCTGGAGGAATAGGGCGTGGTGAAGAAAATCTTTTCTCCATCGGTCCATCTCACCGTCACGCTGGCGTGGCTGATCGTGGCGCTCTACATGATCTTTCTCTACGCGCCACGAGAGGCGACGATGGGCGAAGTGCAGCGGATTTTCTACGTCCACTTCGCTTCCGCCTGCACGGCGCTGCTGGCGTACTTCTTCGTCTTTTTGGGCAGCATCGTTTATTTGTGGAAGCGCGCGCGCCGGGCCGACGATTTTGCTTATGCCTCGGCGGAGGCCGGTTTCATATATTGCTGTTGCGTCCTGGTGACGGGGCCTTTGTGGGCAAAACCCGCCTGGGGCATCTGGTGGACATGGGACCCGCGGCTCACGTCGACGTTCATCCTCTGGCTGCTCTATATCGCTTACCTGATGCTGCGGAGCTATGTGACCAATCCGGGGCGCGTGGAGGTTCTTTCGGCCGTGGTCGGGATTCTCGGATTCGTGGATGCGATCATCGACTACATGGCCATTCGGTGGTGGCGGACGCAGCACCCACAGCCTGTGCTGGGGGGCGGAGAGGGCTCCGGGCTCGAGCCGCGAATGTGGCTGACCGTCTTTGTCACCTGGGGTGCATTTTTGTGCTTGTTCGCTTACCTGGTCCGCCAGCGGATGGCGCTTGCGGAGTCGCGGCGCGAGTTGGGCGAGCTGCGCCGCGAACTGGCATCATAAAAAAGGAGGGGCATGGTGAACGGGTATCTCTTTGCAGCCTACAGTTTCGTTTGGGCGATCTTTGTCGTCTACGTTTGGATTCTCGCCAGGCGCCAGGCTCAGCTCCGAAACGAGCTGGCGGATTTGAAGCGCAAGATTCAGGAAGCGTCGCTTTCAGCCTCCGCTTCGAGACGGTCTTGAAACCAAGCTCGGCCTTTGGACCACCTCATCCGTCTAATCTTTCTTCAAATCGAGTTGTGTGCAAATCCCGAAGACGCGGTTCTTGACAGCACCGGCCCAATCCGGCGCTCGGAAAAGTATCGACGGCAAACGACAGCGCGTGCTAGCATTTGAAGGGAGCAGATAATTTCAGCAACGATCGACCGGCGTATCAGACTTCGGGCTCTGTGCGACGGATGCTCGTGAACCCCGCCAGGTCCGGAAGGAAGCAACGGTAGCGAGCCTCTCCGTGCGCCGCAGATCAACCCGAAGTCTGGCCCAATCTATTTGCGATTGCCGATTTGTGATTGCCGATTGCAGGGCGGCGGATTGCGACTCTGAAATGCCGCCCGACACGATCTTTTCAATCACAAATCGCAAATCGGCAATCGCAAATCGGCAATCCGATGTCCTATCAAGTCATCGCCCGCAAGTATCGCCCGCAGGTTTTCGACGAAGTGGTGGGCCAGCGACTCATCACTGAAACGCTGAAAAACGCCATCCTTCAAAACCGCGTCGCGCACGGATATATTTTTTCCGGAGCGCGCGGGGTCGGCAAGACGACGACGGCGCGGATTCTGGCCAAGGGCGTCAATTGCGTGAACGGACCCACCGTCACGCCGTGTGGCGAGTGTCCTTCCTGCCAGGAAATCGCCGCCAGTAATTCCGTGGACGTGCTCGAACTCGACGCGGCCTCCAACCGGGGCATTGACGAAATCCGGCAGCTCCGCGAAACCGTCCGATACCTGCCGGCCCGGGATCGCTACAAGATTTTCATCATCGACGAAGTGCACATGCTGACGGTCGAGGCTTTCAACGCCTTGCTGAAGACGCTGGAAGAGCCGCCGCCGCGCTCCCTCTTCATCATGGCCACGACGGAGCCGCACAAGCTGCCTGCCACCATCCAGTCCCGCTGCCAGCTCTTTCCTTTTCGGTTGCTCGACTACGGAGAAATCTATTCTCAACTCGAGAAGATCTGCGCCGCGGAAAAGATCCAGGCCGATGAAGGCGCCTTGAGCGCGCTCGCCCAGGCCGCGGAGGGCAGCCTGCGTGATGGCCTTTCGTTCCTCGATCAGGTCATCGCCTCCTGCGGCGACCACCTCGACGAAGACCGCGTGCGGCAACTGCTGGGCGTGGTTCCCGCGAGAATCTTGAGCGAGATTGTTGAGTTCATCGATGCGGGCGACAGCGCGAAGGTTCTCGAACGAGTCTCGCAGCTCGCGACCGAAGGGTACGAACTCGGGCATTTCTGCGGCGAGTTCACCCGCTTTGTGCGGGACTTGATGGTCGCCAAATCCTGCGGCGCCACGAGCTCTCTTCTTCAAGTTCCTAATGACGAGCGCCAAGCCTTGGTGGACCTTGCCAAACGCTTCAGCGAAGAAGACCTGACGCGGTTCTTTCAAATCCTTCTGCGCACCGAGACGGAATTGAAATACGCACGCGAGCCAAGATTTCACTTGGAACTTGGCCTGATGAAATTGGTCCATGCGCGGCGGCTGGCTTCTCTCGAGTCGCTGGTCGCGGGACTTGCCGGCTCGGGTCCGGTCGAGAAACTGACAAGCGGAAGCCGGCCAGGCATAACGGCGGCACCTTCTTCGCCGCCTATGAAGGCCGCTGAATCCGCGCCTCGGCCCACGATCGAGCCGCGGACGCAAGCCGCTCCTTTCACCGCGCCAGGCAGCCCGCGCGCGGCCGCAGCACCGCCACCCGCGCAGAGTGTGAGCGGTGCCACCGCGGCAGCCCCTGCGGTTGCAGCTCCAGTGGTTGCGAGCGCCGCGGCTGAGGATTCAGATTTGGCTGAAAAGCGGCGATCAGAGATCGCCGCTACAACAGAGGACGCGCGCCTGACCGCGATCAAGACACTCGCTGACAAGACCCAGCGCATGCTGGGCAGTTGTTTGACCCCGGTCGTGGGTTGGCGATTCGAGAACAACGAGGTGCGTTTTATTTTCGCGCGCAAGGATTCCGAGGTTGCGAAAATGCTCACCGACATTTCTGGCCTTCGCGATTCGTTGCGCTCGATTTGCACCCAAGTCCTCGGACAGCCCGTCAAGATTTGTGTTACACTTCAGGAAAAGGAAGGCGAGGCCAGGGCGGCCGGGCCTAGCGCCCGGGAAAGGGCAAGCCAGGATGCCGGGGTGGAGCGCTTCCGCAAGACATTCGACTGCGCCTTGGTGGAAGTCAAAGACTTGACCGAGGGGTGAGCGATGAAGAATCTGCAACAGATGCAGCAGATCATGAAGCAGGTCCAGCAGATCCAGGAGCAGCTTCAAAAGCAACTGGACGAGCTGATTGTCGAAGCTTCAGCGGGCGGCGGCATGGTGAGCGTCAGAATGAATGGTCAGAAACACCTGGTAGCCGTCCACATCGATCGCGAGGTGTATGAATCGCGGGACCTCGAAATGCTCCAGGACTTAATCCAGGCAGCAGTGAACGAAGCGGCCCGGAAAGTGGACGAGCAGACGGCCAGCCGGGTCGGCAACCTGGCGGGCGGCCTCAACTTTCCCGGCCTGACCTGAAGACGGAAACTGGAAATTGGAAAATGGAAACTAGAAACTGGAAAATGGAAACTGGCCAATCGTGAGCGGCACCGTTTCCAATTTCCGGTCCGCATTTCCGAATTTCCAATTTCTACTTTCTAATTTCCATTTTCCATTTTCTAGTTTCCAACATGAAGGATTTCGCTGAGCCGTTGGCTCACTTGATCGACGAGTTGAAACGTTTGCCCGGGATTGGTCAGAAGTCGGCTCAGCGCCTCGCCTTCCACCTTCAGCGCACCCCACGCGAGGACGCGGCACGCCTCGCCGAAGCGATCCTGGAAGTCAAGGATAAGATCAAGCTTTGCAGCGTCTGCAATAATCTGACCGAGCTCGACCCCTGCGAATATTGCTCTGACCCGTCGCGTGCCCAGGATGTGATTTGCATCGTGGAGACACCTTACAACGTGATCTCCATCGAAAAGACACGCGAATTTCATGGCCAATATCACGTCCTGCACGGAGCCCTCTCGCCGCTCGAAGGAATCGGCCCCGATCAGTTGCGGATCAAGAGCCTGCTGGACCGCCTCAAAGATGGCAAGGTGAAAGAACTGATTGTCGCCACCAATCCCAACGTGGAAGGGGAAGCCACCGCCATTTATCTCGCGAAACTCATTAAGCCGCTCGGCATCAAAGTCACCAGGATCGGCATGGGGATTCCGGTTGGTTCGGAGCTGGAGTTCGCTGACGAAGTTACCGTGCTGAAGTCCATGGAGGGGCGGCGCGAGATCTAAGTTCGTGAGGCCATCGAGAAAGTCGAGATCCTTCGCTTCGCTCAGGATGACATCCCCGCGCTCAGGATGGCGAAGGTCCCCTCAGCAGGGCACTCATCCGTTAAGGATTACTTGCATCTCCGGCCCTTTCAAAACATCTCTAAATAAAAGCTGACATGCTACGCCGCATTGCACCGCTGATTCCTTACCTGGCCCGCTACAAGAAGCGCTTCGTCGTGGGGTTTGCCACGCTGGTAGTCTCGCAGGTCGTGGGCATCGTCATTCCGCTGATCATCAAATCTGGAATTGACGATCTCTCCCGCAGCCCTGCCATGGCGGGGTCGGCGCAGCTGTTGACGCTTGGCGGAGTTCTGATCGCGGCCGCGCTCATCAAGGCTTTCTTTCAGTTCTGGATGCGTTGGATTCTGATCGGCATTTCGCGCGATGTGGAGTACGACCTGCGGAACGACCTCTTCTCTCACCTGATGCTTCTCTCTCCGCGCTACTACACCGAGACGCGCACGGGCGACTTGATGTCCAAGCTGACGAATGACTTGAACGCGGTGCGCAACATGGCGGGCCCGGGCATCATGTATTCCGCCAACACCATCGTGGTGGGCATCGCGACCATCGCCCTGATGCTTCACCTCGATTGGCGTCTCACGGTCCTGACGCTCATTCCCCTGCCCCTCGCTTCGATCGGGGTCAAGTTTTTCGGCCAAAGAATTCACGACCGCTTCGAAAGAATCCAGGCGATGTATTCGGAAATGACCGAGATGGTGCGCGAAAACTTGTCGGGTGTCCGCGTTATCCGGGCGTTCCGTCAGGAAGCGCCCGAGTCTGCCCGGTTCGACGCGATGAATCAGGAGTTCGTGGAAAAGAACAAGCGGCTGATCTGGATCACCAGCTTTCTGTGGCCGGCGCTTGCGCTGCTCTTTGCCATCGCCTTCATGCTGATCATGGTGGTGGGCGGGCAGCACGTGCTTTCGGGACTCATCAGCGTGGGCACCTTCACCGCATTCAACATCTATCTGACGTATCTTATCTGGCCGATCATCGCGCTGGGCTGGGTCACCAACCTCGTGCAGCGCGGGATGGCGTCGCTCGAGCGGATGAATCTCATCTTCCTCGCTCAGCCTGAAATCGATGATCGCCTCGCCGTCCAGCACGCGCCCGAGTCTCTCAAAGGGGAAATCGAATTCCGGAATCTGAGTTTCAGCTACAACGGGAAGCCGATTCTCAAGAACGTCAACCTGAGGATTCCGGCGGGCAAGACGGTGGCGATTGTGGGCGCCACGGGATCCGGCAAGTCAACTCTCGTCAACTTGGTTCCGCGCCTTTACGATGCGCCCGGCGAAGGCATGATTCTGGTTGACGGCGTGCCGATTCGGCACATCCCACTCCAGACCTTGCGCCGGCACATTGGATTCGTCCCCCAGGAAACGTTTCTTTTCAGCGACACGATCCGCGAAAACATCAAGTTTGGCGCGCCGTCCGCCTCCGACGCTGAGGTCGAACGTGCGGCCGACATTTCAAACATCCTGTCCGAAATTCTCGATTTCCCAAAAGGCTTTGACACGCTGGTCGGCGAACGCGGCCTGACCCTCTCGGGCGGGCAGAAACAGCGCGCCGCCATTTCGAGGGCAGTGCTCCGCGACCCGCGCATCCTGATTCTCGATGACGCGCTGTCGAGCGTGGACACCTATACGGAAGAAAAAATCCTGAATCAATTGACAGGCGTGATGGCGGGCAGAACGACCATTTTGATCTCGCACCGGGTCTCCACCATCCGGAATGCCGACGAAATTGTCGTTCTTCACGGCGGAGAGATCGTCGAACGCGGCTCGCATGAAGAATTATTGGCCCTCAACGGAGCCTACACGGAGCTTTACAACAGGCAGTTGATTGAGGAGGAGCTCGAACAGGAAGTTTAGGCAGTAGCACAGCCACTCCTGGCTGTGCAACGAAAGCTCACCGGCAGGAGTGCCGGTGCCGCGACCTAAATCATGGCAGAGGCGTTTCACGAAGAAGAAATTCTCGGCAAGGCATACGACAGTCGCCTGATGAAGCGGCTGATTCGTTACCTGCGGCCGTACCGGTTCGTCGCGGCGGTGGCCCTCGCGGCCATCCTGCTTTACGGCGTTTTGCAAGCCGTTCCGCCTTACCTGATGAAAGTAGAAGTGGACCGCTATCTCGATCCATCGGGTCGCCAGCAGATTCCCCAATTCCTGGCGAACTTCCTCAGCCGCGATCCGCGCGCCGGAATCTTGCAGATTGCACTGGCCCTGTTTTTGCCCACTGTGGCCCTGACCTTCCTGCTCGAATTCGCGCAATCGTTCGCCATGCAATGGGTAGGGCAGAAAGTGATGTACGACCTCAGGAAGGAGATCTTCGGCCACCTGCAACGCCTGCAATTGAGCTTTTACGACCGCAACCCTGTCGGCCGGCTCGTCACCCGCGTCACGACGGACGTGGACGTGATGAACGATCTGTTCGCCTCCGGCATGGTGGCCATCTTCGGCGATGTCTTCACGCTCCTCAGCATCATGGTGGTGATGCTGGAGCTCAACTGGAAACTTGCGCTGCTCACCTTCGCCGTTTTGCCTTTGATTGTCGTCATCACGATGTCGTTCCGCCGGGCCGTCCGCGAATCCTACCGGCGCATCCGCGTGGCGATCGCCCGCATCAACGCCTATCTTCAGGAACACCTAACGGGCATGATGGTGTTGCAGCTTTTCAACCGCGAGCGGAAGAGCCTAGAGGAGTTCGAAAAAATCAATCGTGCTCACATGGAGGCCTACAAAGATTCCATCCTGGCTTACGGGCTGTTCTATCCGGCGGTGGAGTTCATCGGCGTCCTGGCGGTGGTGATTATTCTCTATAGCGGCGGCCGCATGACCCTGCACGGCGCGGTCAGCGTCGGCACGGCCATTGCGTTCATCCAGTATTCGCAGCGATTTTTCCGCCCCATCCAGGACTTGAGCGACAAGTACAACATCCTTCAGGCTGCCATGGCGAGCGCGGAGCGAATTTTCAAATTGCTGGACGCTCCCGTGACCATCGCTGATCCGGTAGGGGAGGGCTCCGCCCTCCCGATTGAGGCTGCCGAAGCACGTCCCGCAGCGGGAGCTCAGAACGCTGCGCTGCCTCTCGTGGAATTTCAGCGCGTGGGCTTTGCTTACAAGGACGATCACCGCGTTCTCGAAAATGTTTCTTTCACCATAGAGCCCGGTGAGACTGTGGCTGTGGTCGGGCATACGGGCGCGGGCAAAACCACGCTCACCAATCTGCTGTTGCGCTTTTATGACGTCCAGGAAGGCCGCATTTTGTTCGGCGGGATTGACATCCGCAATCTGCGCCTCGGCGACTTGCGCAAGAATTTCGGAATGGTCCTTCAGGATCCGTTCTTGTTTTCCGGCACCGTGGCCTCGAACGTTCGCCTGGGAACGCATGGGATTTCTGACGCGAAAATGCGCGACGCGGCGCGCAAGGTGAACATCCTGAATTTCATCGAGAGCCTCCCGGCGGGCTGGAATGAGCCGGTGAAAGAGCGGGGCGCCACGCTCTCCGTGGGGCAAAAGCAGTTGCTCTCTTTTGCGCGTGCCCTGGCCCACGACCCCAAGATCCTGATCCTGGATGAGGCCACTTCGAGCGTGGATCCGGAGACGGAATTCCTGATTCGTGAGGCGTCGAGGCGGCTTCTCGAAAATCGCACCTCACTGGTGATCGCGCACCGGCTCTCCACCATTCAAAACGCCTCGAAGATCGTGGTCATGCACAAGGGCCACGTTCGCGAGGTCGGCACCCACCAGGAACTGCTTCAGAGGCGCGGGATTTATTTCAAGCTCTACGAGCTTCAATACAAGGACCAGGATTTGCCCGTGGTCCGTGGCACGGTGCCCATTATCAGTTCGGCCGAGAGCGAGTCGCTGACACCAGAGACATGATGATGGCAACCGGCTGGGCTATGTGGTAAGTTAGGCTAACAGAGGCAAAACAAGGGTGGCCCAAAAGCGCATATCCAGGCAGAGTGTTGACTTTCTCCGGATGCATGCAAATATCTGAAAGTAACCATACTTATAGATAGAAAGCGGACGAGTTGCAACTGACCACGGATAACGAACGGCGGAATGTGACGAATTGCTTGTTTATGGTCGCGGGCGAGCGTTCCGGCGATGTCTACGGTGGCGAACTGGCCAGCGCTTTGCGTGTGCGACTGCCCGAGGTTGAGATTATCGGCTGCGGCGGCGACGCGATGCGACAAGCTGGGGTCGAAACCACCGTGGACGCGCGGGAATTCGCCCTGATGGGCATCGCGGAGATGATCACGGATCTTCCCCGAATCTATCGGGCATTTCATTCGTTGCTCGATGAAATCGATCGCCGCAAACCGCAGCTTGCCGTTCTAATCGATTCTCCGAGCCTGAACCTGCGGCTGGCCAAACGCTTGAAGCGCCGCGATGTCCGCGTCGTCTACTTTGTCAGCCCTCAAATCTGGGCGTGGAAAAAGTGGAGGATCAAGCACATCAAAGCCCGCGTGGACAAAATGCTCTGCATCTTCGATTTTGAGGAAGAGATTTACAAGCGGGCTGGCGTTCCCGTCGAGTATGTGGGAAACCCGCTGGTGGACTTGGTGCGGCCGCGGCAATCTCGCCAGGAGTTCTTCGCTTCAGCGGGGCTCGAGCCGGATATTCCGACGGTGGCGCTCCTTCCCGGCAGCCGCAAGAAGGAAGTCGAGTTCAACTTGCACACCATGCTCGACGCCGCCTCGCGGCTGGCTCTGTCGCGAAAGGTTCAATTCGTCGTTGCCGTTGCACCGCTGCTTGATCCTGAGTGGCTTGAATCGCGAATTCACCGCGGCTATGTGGGCAGGGCCGCGCTGCGCACCGTCACCCATTCCACGCATGACGCGCTTCGGCACGCTGACGCCGCCGTCATCGCCAGCGGCACGGCCACCGTCGAAGCCGCCCTGTGCGAGACCCCGATGGTGGTCGTCTACCGTGTGTCCCCACTCACCTGGTGGCTGGGGAAGTTCATGGTGGACGTTCCTTTCTACAGCATGGTGAACCTGCTGGCGGGAAAAGCCGTCGTGAAGGAACTCATCCAGAACGATTTCACTGCGCCGAAAGTGGCCGCCCAGGTAGAATACTTGTTGGACCATCCGGAAGCACGCGAAGAAATGCGAAGGGAATTCCGAGCCTTCAAACCACGCCTGGGACCGGGCGGAGCGATCGAGAAGGCCGCCGACGCGGTGCTGAGGGAGTTGGAGCCGGCGCGGACTAGCTTGCAGCATGTGTAGGGCGAGTTCCCAGACGCGGTCTTTACAGCGCAGATCGGCGTCGGAACCAGTTAGGTAGGAGAGCGCTCCGCCCTCCCGCGGGAGGCCTGAGGGCTACCCTACGCGAGCGGGTTTGTGAATCAGCGCAGGGGAAGCCATGCCGTCACATCAATTCCCGGCGTATTGATGCAACGGTAGGGGCAGAGAGTTAATCAAACCAATGTCGGGCTTGGGGAATAAAGAGTGAGAGAAAAAGAAAGGGTTGATCAAGATCCTTTGCCACTCGGGAGGGGAGTGCGCGCGCCCCTTGGTGTGCTTTTAGTAGCCGGGGTCTTGCTCCTCCGCGTGCCCGCCGCGCACGCGCAATCTTCACTTCCACGGTTTGAGGTCACCCAATACGCAATCGCTGCTGAGCTTTTTCCATCCACTCACATGTTGGCGGCCAAGGTGCGGATTGAGGTCGTTCCGAAGGCTGACACTTCGTCCTTGCTGTTTGAGCTGAACAGCACTCTGAAAGTGAAGAGCGCGGTGGATGCTGCGGGGAAGAACCTGAATTACCGGCAGGAGGGTTTGAACTTGCAAGTGGAGTTCTTGAGCCCGCTGCCAGCGGCCAAGCCCGCCACGATCACAGTGGAATACGAAGGTACGCTGGCGACTGCCGACGGCAGTCCAGTAGAGAATCTGAAGCTCGCGTACGTGGGTCCTGAGGGCTCCTATTTGCTCTATCCGGCGCGCTGGTTTCCCGTCAACGGCTACGGAGTGAATCGCTTTGCCGCCGCCATGCGAATCACGGTGCCCAGCGACGACACCGTGATTGCTTCCGGAACCGTTTCCGCCCCGGAGCGCGAGCCGGGCAAGGTAACTTACACCTACAGGTTCGAGCAGCGATCTTTCCCGGGCACGGTCCTGGCCGGAAACTACATCGTGCAACCGTCAACTGCGGTCGGCGCCGACATCACCCTTTATCTCAAGAAGGGCCACGAGCAATATGCCGGCAGCTACGGGGAGACAGCGGCGAAAATTCTGGAGTTCTATTCCCTCAAGTTCGGCTCCCTGCCGAATCGGCATCTTGCTCTCGCCGAACTTGACGACAGCACGGTCGGCGGCTATTCCGCTCCGGGTCTGGTGGCTCTGGCCTCGCGTGGCTTTTCCGCTCCCGTCAATTACCGCCTTCTCGCCCACGAGCTTTCGCATCAGTGGTGGCGCTGCATGGTGAGCCCTGCGACGCCTGACGACGCGTTTCTCGACGAAGGCCTGGCGACCTATTCTGCCGCCATGGATGTGCAGGAAATGGCCGGCGAGAACGCTTTCGAAGACGTGATGCATGAAGTCGAAGTCGGAGCCCTGACCCACGAGGACATGGCGCCCATCAGTCAGGCCGGCCGCTTGCACGAATTCACGCCGGAGTACGAATCCATTGTCTTTCAGAAGGGCGCCATGGTGTTTCACATGCTGCGCTGGGTGATCGGCGACGATGCCTTCTTCCAAACTTTGCAGGCGATGGCCAAGGAGCATGCCTGGGGTTCGATTTCAACCGACGAATTTCAGAAACTGGCGGAGAAGAGCGGCAAGCAGGAACTGACCTATTTCTTTGCCCAGTGGGTGAGCTCGACCGGCGTGCCCCAATTCAAGCGCACGTGGGCGGTGTATCGGACCGCGAACGGCTACCAGGTGGTGGGCAAGGTTCAACAGGATTTGGACATCTTCCGCATGCCGGTGGAAGTTCGCGTTTTCACGGAATCGACGAGGCCCATCACAGAGCGTGTGGAGATGGTGGGTACCACGGCGGACTTCACCATCAACACCCGGGCGCGCCCCATGCGCGTGGTTGTAGATCCGGCGAGCCGCCTGTTGAAGTATGACGACAAGATCAAAATCTCGGTCGAGATGGCTCGGGGCGATCAGCTCGCGCAGGAACAGGCCTATCTCGAGGCCATCAAACAATACCAGTCGGTGTTGGAGCTGAATAAGAATTATTCACTTGCGCATTATAGAATCGGTGAGATTCTTTTCAAGTTGCGAAACTACAACGCGGCCATGGAAGCTTTTCGGCAGGCGCTGAGCGGCGATCTCGATCCGAAATGGATCGAGGTGTGGAGTCACCTCGAGATTGGGAAGATCTTTGACGTCACCGGCCAGCGCGACCGGGCGCTGAACGAATACCAGCGAGCTTTGCAGACCAACAACAACACCCAGGGCGCGCTGGATGAAGCGAACCGCTATATTCAGAAGCCCTACAAAGCGGAAAGCACCCAGGCCGAAGGCAAGTGACGGGCGTCCGCCTGCCATTCTGAGCCCTTTGTTTGTCATCCTGAGCCCTTCGCTTGTGATCCTCAGCCCTTCGCCTGTCATCCTGAGCGAAGCGAAGGATCTCGTCTCGCAAACTTGAGGCCGGTCAGTTGCGGACGATCGACATTCCGTGACTGAACCAGCACTTTGAAGATCGTTCCCATCCCGCGCGCGCCTTCGAAATCCCCCGGAAAAATCAAGCGCTTCAGTCTTAGGCGCGCATCAAGCCTTTCGGCTTCCGTCTGTCCGGGCTCGTCAAGATCGGCGAACCCGTTCACTTCGCCCAGAGCCATCAGAAATCGTTCTTGCGTGGTGAAGCCGACTGCGTCCAGCCCCGCTTGCTTTCCCGCATCCATCAGCGCGGTGAAATTCACGTGAGCCGTGAGATCCTGTTCGCCCGGCGCGCTGTAGAAATCCTCCGACACGGTGTGACCTCGATAGGCCACCAGCGTTCCTCGCGGCCGGGCCGGCGTGTACAGGAATTCCGCCAGATCGCCATAATCAATGGTCAGCACAAAACCTCGCGCCAGTTTCTCGGCGACAGTCGAAATCCACTGAACTGCTCTGCGATTCACTTCGGCGCGACATCCTTCTTCGAGCTGATTCGCGTAGCGAGCCACATCGGCCGCCACCGCGGATTCGCTGAGCGGCCCGAGTTTCTCGCGCAAGTTGTCGTCTTCAGCCGCGACATAAATCTCTTTCAATCTGCCCGCGGAGCGAGTGACGACGTGGACAGGGAACGCATCGATAAGCTCATTCGAAAAAAAACAGCCGATCACGGGTTCGAGTTCCTCCAGCGACGCCAGGGCGCGAAAGCGCCCTCGGAAATTCTCTTTGGCGATACGGTTGAGCAGACGCGCTCGCGTCCTCGGCCCCGGCTCGATCACCAGGTATTCCAGGGCGGCACAAAAGTCCGGGCGCGCTTTCGCCGCCCAGCGAAGGAAATCAACGGCGAACAAACCGCGGCTGGCGCCCATTTCAACCCAAGTGAATCGAGAGGAACGGCCGAGAATCTCCCACATCTCCGCCGCCTGCCGCGCCACCAGCCGGGCAAAAATCGGGTGCAGGTCAGAGCTCGTGAAATAATCGCCTGTCGTTCCCGTCCTCGGCTGCTCCTGCATGTAGTAGCCGTGCTGAGGGTGATAAAGGCACAACTCCATGTACTGCGCAAAGGTGATTGGGCCTGAGCGCGCCAGCCTGTCGAGGAGAAGAGTCTTGAGCGGAGTGGTCAACAGAAAAGGGTAAAGGATAAAGTGTGACGGGTAAAGATCAACTGGCTCTCGAAAAACCCTCGACCGATGGAGCGTTACCCTTCCGGCCGTGCCGTCAACCGCTGGTGAGTGTCCTGAAAAACTTTGAGCGCTGCGTCGTCATACAGGACGAAGTGGATCGTCTGAAGACGGGTGCCCGCCTTCACGTGCTCAAGCACCTCGCCGATCATGATTTGCGCGCACTCGCTCATGGGAAATCCTGCGATGCCGGTCCCCACGGCGGGAAAGGCGATGCTCTTCAATCCCTTCTCCTCGGCGCGCCGCAGGCTGTTGCGCGTTGAGGCGCGCAGAGATTCGGCGGTCGTCGCGCCGCCCAGCCCCATGCTGGCGGCGTGGATCACGTACCGCGCTTGGAGATTGCCTCCGGTGGTGAGCGCCGCCTCACCCATCCGAATCGGGCCGATGCGGTCGCATTCCTCTTGAATGCGCGGCCCGCCTTTTCGCCGGATCGCGCCGGCAACGCCCGCGCCGAGCATCAGGTCGGTGTTTGCCGCGTTGACGATCGCATCTGCGTCCGCGTCCGTAATGTCGCCCTTGCTGAAAAGAATGTCGGTTGGCATAGCTCGTCTTCCTAATTCTCATTTCCCGTGGCACGCCCATTGCCCCAGACTTCGCGGAGCGCTCGGCGCACAAACACGCGAACCATTTGTCGGCGGTACTCCGGCGTGGAAGCCGAGGTTCGCAGCGGCTTGCCGGTTCGGATGGCATCCTGTGCGACTTGCTCGATCAGCTCCGGATCATACCTGTGACCCCTCAAGAGCTCCCCGGCCTTGACCAGCCGTGGCGCATCTCTTCGGTCATGACGCGCAGCAAGCTGAGATAGTCATGGCGGCGGGGCGCCGTTTCGAATAACCGGCGCTGATCGGGAATGTGCATAATCGACTTCCAGCGCAACTGCCCTTTGTAATCGCCGAACTCGATTTCCGGCGTCACTTGACCGTACTTCGCTTCGAACCGGTATTCTTTGAATTCCGGCGCGTCCAACCCGATGTCTTTCTGCCAGCCGTAAAAGTAGTCGATCCAATCATCAAAGTTAGAAATACGCAGCATCAGCTTCCTCCCTTATCAGGCTTCGGGCGGTGTTCGCTTGAATTTCGGCAGGCGTTTCTCAAGGAAGGCCTGCAAACTATCGGTAAAATCCTCGGACTCGAAACACTTCATCTGCGCCTGGACCTCGTGCTGCATCATTGAATCCAACTGGGTTTCCAGCCGCTCATAGAGGGCTTCTTTCAGCAGACTCAAAGGCAGTGAAGGCGCCGCGGCCAGCCGCTCCGCCAGTTTGCGCGTCTCGACGGCGAGTTGATCGTGTGGCACCAAGAAATTGACCAGGCCGATGCGATGCGCCTCCGCCGCGTTGATCGGCTCGCCCAGAAGAAACATTTCCATGGCGCGGCCAATTCCCACGAGGCGAGGAAGAAGAAAGGTCCCGCCCCAGTCCGGGTGAAGGCCGAGCTTCACAAAGGCTTGGGTAAACGTCGCGCGGTCTGAGGCGATGCGAAGATCACAAGCCATTGCCAGGCTCACTCCCGCCCCGGCCGCCGGCCCGTTCACCGAAGCCACCACGGCCTTGGGGAGGCGCCGGATGGTGCGCACAATTTCATTACCAGCTTCAAGCCGGGCGCGGAAAGTTGCCGAATGATGTTGGGTCTTCAGGTCCAACATCGTCTGGATGTCGCCGCCGGCGCAAAAGGCACGCCCGTTGCCCGTAATGACCACCACTCGAATCGAGGCATCGTGAGCGACGGCAGCCAAGGCATCCGCCAGCCCGAACTGCTCATCCTCGTCGAGAGCATTCAATTTCTCCGGACGATTGAGCGCGATGGTGCTGATTGGGCTGTCACGATGGAGAAGCACTGCGTCATTGGACATTGCGTTTCACCCACTGCGCCGATTGCAGAAAATAGTGAAGCAGATGATCAGGAAACTGCTGAGGCATTTTTGCGCCGCTCCTGCGCCTTCTTCTGGCACTGATCGACGAACTGCTGAAGAATTCGTTTTTGTTCGGGTTGCTCGGCGATCTCCTCCGGGTGCCACTGCACGGCCACCAAGTAAGGGTAATCGCCCGTTGCCTCCACGGCTTCCACCAAACCGTCTTCGGAGTAAGCGGTAATCTTCAAGCCTCGGCCCACCCGTTTGATGGCCTGGTGATGCAGACTGTTCACGTGACAATGCCCGTTCAGAACCTGCCCCAGATGCGACTCGTGATCGCTCACCGTCACCGTGTGCGTGAGTTCGTCGCGCTCCTCGTCTTGCCGGTGGTTGAATTCGATCTTCGCGTCACTCGGCAGGTCCTGATAGAGCGTTCCGCCGAACTTCACATTGATCAGTTGGGTGCCTCGGCAGATCCCGAACACCGGCAGTTGAGAAGACCGCGCTTCGTCCAGGAGCTTGAACTCGAAATCATCGCGCTTGCGGTTCACCTTGACGTTGTCGTATTTCTTCTCCTCATCGTAGAGCGCCGGGTCAACGTCTTCGCCGCCGCCCAGGAGAATTCCGTCAAAGTCTTTGGCGTCCTGCAGAGCGGGATCGGCCGCGCCCGCGGTGACCAACTCGATTTCCTCGGGCCGCGCGCCCGCCACGAGCAGCGCCTTGAAATAAGGCGAGTCCTTTCCTTTGGCTCTCTCTTTGTCCGAAACGGAAATGGCGATTCTCATCTTAAGACCGTCCTTAGTCCTTTGCCATTTGTCCTTGGTTTTCTGCCCATTGTCACCGTCCTCGCCGTGCCACCGGCCTGTACCGCAAGTGACAAGGGACAAGTGACAAAGGACGAAGGACAAATGACGCGAAGTTATTTCGCCTTAAAACTCGGCGTCCTTTTTTCAACATACGCCGCGAGTCCTTCTTTTGCATCCTCGCTCTGGAACAGGTGCTGCTGTAGTTCCCGCTCCAGCCCCAGTCCTTCGCCGAATGACATCTCGAGTCCCGAGCAGACGGACCGCTTGATGCAGCCGACGGCGCGGGCAGCCGTGTGCGGCGGCAGGAACTGTTTAGCATATTCCGTGACCTGAGCAAAGAACTCGTCACGGTCGACGACCTGGTTGACGAGACCGAGCTCTTCGGCCTCCTCGAAGGAAAAAGTCCGGCGTTTCATCCGAGTTTCGATCCCCTGGTCATTCCCGCACCCCGTCCCGACGGGGTCTCCGGAAAAGCGGGAATCCAGAGGGCAAGTTTTCGAGTTTCCACTTTCCGTCCTTTGCAAATCGGGAATAGGGAGAATACCCGTAAAGTCTATCTCACAGAAAACAAGACACATTCCGGCTTTGAACGTAATTCGTCACCTCCGGCCATCTGCGACTTGCCACTCGTCGCTGCTCGTAAACAACCGCGACCCGTTGGCGCTGCCCTTCGTCCATCGGCGGGACGCTTCGGCCGAGCGACGAGCCCACGTGCCAAAAATCCCGTGCAAGAATATTTCGGCCATCTGTTCGGCGCACTCGCGAGCGTCCGGGTCGACGCGCGGGTTATACCACTGATAGATCCAGTTCATCATTCCAAATAGCGAAAGCACCGCCAAGCGCGTTTTCACGCCCTTCAACTTCCGCGCCTGCCTGAGCGCTTCCACTTGAGCAAAGCAGAGCTCGTAGTAGGCCTTCTTGAGCGCTTTTAGCTCCCGCCCCAGCTTCGCGTCGAGTGGGCCGACCTCGTGCGTGAGGACCTTCATCTCATTTGGATGAAGGAGAAAGAACTGAAGGTGGTGCCAAATGAAAGCGCGCAAACGGCGTTCCGGCTCCTGGATTTCCTTGAGGAGGGCGCGCGAGGAAGCCAGCACGGTCTCGAACGTGTGGCGCTGGATGAGGTAAAGCAGCTCTTCTTTGCTCGAGAAGTAATAGTAAAGGCCGGCCAGACTCACGCCCGTCGCGCGCGCGATGTCGCGGATACTGGCGCGGTCGAATCCCTTGGCGCAAAACACCGCCGCTGCTTCGCGCAGAATCATCTCGAGCTTGCGGTCAAAGTGCCTGGAATTACGGTGTGTCTTCGCTACACGTCTGTCATTCTGAGTCCTTCGCTTGTCATCCTGAGCGAAGCGAAGGATCTCGCCCTGCCGCTCAGGATAAACTCCGCGAAGAATCTCCCGAACGGGCCGGTGCCCGTTCCCGGCCTTGCCGAGCGTGACGGAGTCCCGCAATTGTGCCAACCGACGCCTCTTCAATCGAACGTTCGCTCGACTCTCATTGTAGCCCTCCCGGCCAGCCTGTCAAGGGGGCCAAGAAGAAGCTAGAATCTGGGAGTCTGAAGCTAGAAGAGACAAGCAGAGCAGCTCTTTGGTCCCGGCGATTCTAGCTTCTAACTTCTGATATTCGGTGTACACTCACGCTTGCTATGGAAACCCACTACGAATCGGATGCCTATGACAGCCGAGCCTGAGAAGCCCAAGAAGCCGGCGAAGGAACCGCCTCGATGCACATGCGCGTGCGTTCAATGCGACATCGGCGCACATTGCGGGAATCGCAAGAAAGGGTGCGAGTGGCCCAGGTGGGGAGACGTGGCGTCAAAAACGAAGCCTAAGAACCAGTAGCTGGCAAACACTCGCCGATGGCGGCTTCCTCGTTCGCTCGCTGCTTCGCCGCCCATTCAGCGAACAACCGCTCGAACTCCTGAGGGGTGTAGACGCCCTTCTGGATCAAGAGGCTGTTCATGGCGTAGATTGTGGCCTTGAATCGCTCGTCTCTGGAGAGTGAATCTAGTGCTTGTTCAAAGGACATTGTTGGCCTCTCTCACGCTTTGCACAGCTCTTGCAAAGCACAACTACTCGACTTCTAGTCTAACTCCTATACACGTTTCCGTAACGAATTTCAAGCCGAGAGTGAGAATGCATGCCTAAGCTATTTCGCAATTATGTGAACGGCCAATTTGTTGAAGCGAAGCCGGGGCAGACGTTTCCCAACATCAATCCCGCCAACTTCGACGAAATCGTTGGACTCTTTCAGGCTTCAAGCGCGAATGATGCCACGGCTGCCTGTGAAGCGGCGGCCAAGGCGCAGCCCGATTGGGCGGCTTTGCCTGCGCCGCGGCGCGGCGAATTCCTGTTCAAGGCCGCCGAGCTTCTGGAGAGCCGGCTGGACAAATTGGCTGAGGAGATGACGCGCGAAGAGGGCAAGACGCTGCCCGAGTCCAAAGGAGAAGTGAAGCGCGCCATCAACATCTTCCGCTATTTTGGCGGCGAAGGCGCGCGCCAGTTCAGCTACCAGATTCCCTCCGAGCGCGAAAACGTTTTCTGTTACACCTTGCGCAAGCCTTTGGGCGTGGCGGGCCTCATTACGCCCTGGAATTTTCCCAGCGCTATTCCCGCCTGGAAAATGGCTCCGGCGCTGGTGGCGGGAAACACCGTGGTTATCAAGCCGGCGTCGCTCGCGCCGCTCAGTGGTCTGCGCCTGGTCGAGGCGCTGCACGAAGCGGGCATTCCCGCCGGTGCCGTCAATTTCGTGACGGGCAGCGGCGGGACGGTCGGCAATGCGATTGTCGAGCATCCCTCCGTGCGCGCCGTTTCGTTCACCGGCTCGTGCGAAGTGGGCAACGCCCTGCACGAGAAAGTGTCGCGGCGGAAAATTCGCGTCCAACTTGAAATGGGTGGCAAGAACCCGACCATCGTGCTGAAGGACGCGGATCCGGATTACGCAGCGGACGTCCTGGTGAATGGCGCGTTTTTCTCCACTGGGCAAAAGTGCACCGCGTGCAGCCGCGCCATCATCGAGAAGCCGATTTATGATGCGCTGGTGGACAAGCTCGTGGCGAAAACGAAAGATCTCAAAGTCGGCAATCCGCTCGAGCCGGGCGTCGCCATCGGACCCGCCGTCGATCGAGCACAGCTCGAAACGGATTTGAAATACATCGAGATTGGAAAGAGCGAAGGCGCGAAGCTCTTATGCGGCGGAAATCGCCTGACCGGCGGCGTCTATGACAAAGGCTACTTCATCGGGCCCACCATCTTCGATGGCGTGGCGCCGGAAATGCGAATCGCGCAGGAAGAGATTTTTGGGCCGGTCCTGGCTTTGATGGTGGCCAACGATTTTGACGACGCCATGCGCCTGGCCAATGGCGTTCGCTTCGGCCTCTCGGCCTCGATCGTCTCGAAAGATTTGGCTCGCGTGCATCAGTTTATTAATCGCATCGAAGCGGGACTGATTACCGTAAATCTTCCGACAGCCGGCGTCGAATATCAGCTTCCCTTCGGCGGCACCAAGGAATCGAGCTTCGGCATGCGCGAGCAGGGGCCGCTGGCGCTGGATTTCTATACTGAGACAAGGACCGTCTATTTGAAGTATACGCAATAGGTTGTTTTCAGGGCCGTGGTTCGGAAATCACATGAAGAGCGTACGAATTTCGAAGATTCCGGCCATCATCATCGTGGCAGCCAGCCTTGGGATGGTGCTGCTGCGGGTGTGGGATATTCGCAGGCTCTTTTCTCCGGTGTATACCATGGATATGTCGGACGACGTAATCCGCCTAAGCAAGCTGAGTGGGGTTCTGGACGCCTTGCTTGGCACTGCCGGTCTGGCGCTCGGCGTGGCGACGTGGAGGGGAAGGAGATGGGCGCGCAACGCACTTTTCGTCCTTGCCGGTCTCTGGGCAGCGCTGTTCACGGTCGGTACGTCCGCAACATTAATTTACTTCGACCTTCGTCTTGAGTCGTACGCGTTCTCGCTCTGTCTGGCGTTGTACTACCTATCCACAGGATTTCTGTTATGGGCTGCGCGTGGAGCGATCAATGAAAAAGACACAGCAGTTTCTTGCTAAGCTGGAACTTCCCGGCGGAGACAATCACGCCCTGGAAGCTTCGAAGAAGCGGTTCGTGGACGATGGTCAATACCGCATCGAGATTCCGAGCGTCGAAGGCCCGGGCGTTTTTCGCGAGGTGTTGGAAGCAGCCAAGGCCTACAAAGTGCCCATTCATCGCGTCAGTCAGGGCAGCGGGATCATGCTGCTGACGAAAGACGAGATTTCGGAGATGGCGCGGATGGGCGCGGAGCATGGCATCGAGGTTTGCCTGTTCATTGGCCCGCGCGCCACGTTTGAAACGGGCGGCCAGACCGCTTCGCCGGCTGGCAAAGTGATCGGCTTGCAGCATCGAGGCGCGGACCAACTCGTCTACGCCATCGAAGACGTGCGGCGCGCCTGCGAGCTGGGCATCCGCAGCGTGCTTCCCGCCGACCTGGGACTGATCTGGGTGCTGAACGAAATGAAGAAGAAGGGCGAGCTGCCCAAGAACCTCGTTCTGAAAAGTTCGGTGACGCTGCCCGCCGCGAACCCGGCCACGGCGAAGGTCTTCGAGAGCGCGGGCGTTTCGACGCTCAACATTCCTACGGATCTGAGCCCGGCGCAGATTGGCGCCATCCGCCAAGCTGTGGACATTCCCATCGATATGTACATCGAGGTTCCGGACAACTTCGGCGGGTTCGTGCGCTATTACGAAATGCCTCAACTGATCCGCGTGGCGGCGCCGATTTATTTCAAGTTCGGCCTGCGGAACGCGCCGGATATCTATCCATCCGGTTTCCATCTCGAAGACATCGCTGTGAAGATGGGCCGCGAGCGCGTACGCCGCGCCCGCATTGCACTCGACCTGCTGGAGCGCTATGCGCCCGACGCCAAAATGTCGCCTGTCGGCGGCAAAGGCGGCTCAGGCGTCACAGACCTCGGCATCCCTGAGCCGTGAGGGGTGCGGCCGGCGGGGCAGACTTCCTCAACTCAGAAATTAGAAACTAGAAATCAGAACCAGGACACCGGCGAAGGAGCGTTTCTGTCTTCTGTCTTCTGTCTTCTGTCTTCACTCTTCTGCCTTCGGCTTTCCGCCTTGTCGCCCGCGCTCCGATTCGATTTTCCTTGACTCATCGCGGCGCAAATTTTAATATCCGCTCAACGCTAGAAAGGAGGTGATCCATGTCAATCGGAAGTAACCTTAGCGAGGGTGCTGAGGCTTAGGCGTTCGCTAGCGCCGTTGTGTTTGGGAAGCTTCTCTTGAGCGAAGAGAAGCAGGTGTAGAAGGCGCTGGTCAGCGCCTGGTTCCCCCGGCAGGCCGGGAGAAACGCCAAATCCCATCAGCACCCTGAGCCCCTGGTTCCGCCAGGGTGGCGGGACCAGGGGATTTCTTTTTCTAGGGACTCCCAAGGGCTCATGGCCAAACGCACACTGAAGCTGCCGCTGGTGGTGATGACCATCGGCCACTCCAACCGCCCGATTGAGACGTTTCTCGACCTCTTACGAGCGCATGAAGTAAAGCAAGTGATCGACGTGCGCACCGTTCCCCGCTCCAAACACAATCCCCAATTCAACAAGGACGCGCTCCCGCAAAGCCTGCGGGCGGTGGGAATCGGCTACCGCCACATGCCGGGGCTGGGCGGGTTTCGGCGCGCGAAGCGCGACTCACCCAACGCAGGCTGGCGCAGCCCGACTTTCCGCGGCTACGCGGACTATATGCAAACCAAGCCATTTGAAAGGAGCTTGAAAAAGTTGGTGGACTTGGCGAAGAAGAAGCTGCCTGCCGTGATGTGTGCGGAGGCGGTGCCCTGGCGCTGCCATCGCTCACTCATCGCGGATGCGCTCGCCGTGCGCGGCGTTCAAGTGGAACACATCATGACCAAGATCATGCACCATCCCCACAAGCTCACGCCGTTCGCGCAGGTCAAGGGCAAGCGCATCACCTACCCGCCGGAAGAAGAGCCGCCAGCGATCAGCTCTCAGGCGTCAGCTAGCTGAGTTAGGAATGCTCGCAAGCTGATGCTCAACGCCTGACGGCTGAGCGCTGAGAGCTTCGTACCGGGCGAGCGCCTGCTGAATAACCTCTGTCGCTTTTTCCGCAAGGTGATATTTGGGAAGATCTTTCGGCCGCACCCAGCGTGCATCGAGCACATCGGAAGCGGGCGAAAGGCGGCCGCTGAGAAGCCGGCAAATGTAATCCACAATCACGAAGTGATAGCGAACGCGCGTGCCGCCGCGCCCGCCCGGCATGATGCGATCGATCACGGTGAGGAGTTCGAGCGGCTCGACCTCGAGCCCGGTTTCTTCCTTGAGTTCGCGCCGCAGGGCACGATCCAATTCTTCGCCCAGCTCGACCAAGCCTCCGGGAATCGACCACTCGCCTTTCAGCGGTGGGCGCTTGCGCCTGATCAGCAGCACCCGGCCGCGATGAATCACCACGCCCGCCACGCCAACCAAAGGACACTTGGGAAATTCGCGCCGCATGGTTGACAGGAATCTTAGCACAGCAGCAAGAAAGGACTTTGGGATTCAGGATTGGGGGAAAGCCGTCAGGCGCAGGTTGCCGGTGCTGAGTGGTCAGAAGTGAGTCAGTGATACAATGCGCCGACATGACTCGTTCCGGCGCGCGAATCCTGGAATCTGTTTCCGACACGGCCTTGCTGGTAGCGCACCATCGCGCCATGGAGTCGGCGCGGCCGGACGCGCTCTTTCGCGACCCCTACGCGCAACGCCTGGCGGGTGATCGAGGCGAAGAAATTGCGCGCAGGCTGCCCTGGGGCAAGCGCATGGCCTGGAGCACCGTCACGCGCACGGTGTTGATGGACGAAATCGTCGGGCGGCTGGTTGGCGATGGCCTGGACACAGTGCTCAACCTGGCCGCCGGGCTCGATGCGCGGCCTTATCGTCTGCCCTTGCCGGCCACGTTGCGCTGGGTCGAGATGGACTTGCCGGCGATCAGCGCGGCAAAGGCCGAACTTCTGGAGGGCGAACGGCCGCGCTGCCAACTCGAGCGGGTGAGCGTGGATCTTGCCAACCCCGCCGAACGGCGCCGCGCGCTTGCCGAGCAGGCCGGCAAGATGAAGAAAGCGCTCGTCCTCACCGAGGGCTTGCTGGTCTACCTTACTGAGACGATTGTCAGCGAGCTCGCGCGCGACCTGCACGATCAGCCAGCCATTCAATACTGGACGTGCGATGTCGCGACTCCACTGATCGTGAAGCGCATGCAAAAGTGGTGGGGCAAGCAAATGAAGGCCGCAAATGCCTGGACACATTTCGCGCCTGCCGAGGGAACGAAGTTCTTCCAGCCGCTGGGCTGGCGCGAAAAAGAGTTCCACCCCCTGTTCGAGAACTGCCTGCGCCTCGGCCGCCCCGTGCCCTTCGCCTGGATGATCAAGGTGCAGATGAAGCTCTTCGCTAAACGCACCGAGAAGCCAATGTCCAATTGGCGCGCCGGAGTGGCGCTGCTGGAAAGAGAATGATTTGCCGGCGGCGCAAGGCTGGCGGCGTAAAGCCGCCGCTACAAGTTTCGCGGGAATGACATTGACGGCGCGGCGGATGCGGTGTAGAAAAGGTTGGATTCCTTCCGCACAGCGGGACGGGAATGACATCGAGAACTCCAAAGGAGGACGAACTATGATTCGACGCGCCATGATGGCGGGATTGCTGGTTCTGTCGGCGGCCCTGATGGCTGCGGCCGCGCCAGCTAGTACGGTGGACGGACGCTGGCAGGGCTCGATCAGCGGACCCAACGGCGACTTCACGATCAACTTCACCTTCAAGGCTGAGGGAACAAAGCTGACCGGAACTGTCGCGACGCCCAACGGTGATGTGCCGATCGAGGAAGGTAAGCTGGATGGTGACAAGATCTATTTCGAGACCCACTTTCAGGACAGCGTCATTAAGCACCAGGGAACGATCTCGGGCGATACGATCCAGTTGAAGGTCACCGGCCCCTGGGGCGACTCGGACATGACCCTGAAGCGCGTGACAGAACAGAAGAAGAGCGAGAAGTGACTGGGGACGAAGCTAGTGCCGTTCCAACTTATTAGACCTATGTTCAACACGTACGTTCTGTTTCGCCCCATAATCGGGACGGCCCCGAGAAGCTAGGTCGAAATAGTTGGAACGGCACTAGGAGCTAGGAGTTAGAAGCGAGAAGAGGGAACAAAACGCAACTCATCTCCGCCGGGTCATTCTAGCTTCTAACTTCTGACTCCTAGCTTCTGACTTCTAGCTTTTCGCTTCTAAGTCCGTCCGCTCTTCGCGAATGCGGGCGGCCTTGCCTTTGAGCTTGCGCAGGTAGTAGAGCTTGGCGCGGCGCACGCGGCCCGACCGCACCACCTCGATCTTGTCGATGGCGGGTGAGTGCAGCGGGAAGATGCGTTCCACGCCGTGGCCAAAGGAAATCTTGCGCACGGTGAAGGTGGAATGACTGGCGGCGCGGCGGCGTCCGATGACGGCGCCCTCAAAGATCTGAATGCGCTCCTTGTCGCCTTCCTTGATTTTCACGTGGACGCGCACTTGATCGCCGGCGCGAAACTCCGGGATGTCTTTCCTCAATTGCGATTGTTCGATCTTGTCAAGAACGGTCATAATCGATCTCCTGAACTCAGATTTCAGAAGTTAGAAGCTAGAAGTTAGAAGCTAGAATGAAGACCCACCTTCTCTCCGACTTCTAACTTCTAGCTTCTAGCTCCTTCAACACCTCCCGGTCTTCCGGGCCGAGCTTAAGTTTGGCCAGCAAATCCGGCCGTCTTCGCCAAGTCTTCTCGAGAGCCTGGCGATGCCGCCACTCGCGGATTTCCTCATGGTTCCCCGAGAGCAAAACCTCGGGGACCTTCAAACCGGCGAACTCCGCCGGGCGCGTGTACTGAGGGAAGTCGAGCAGCCCCTCATGGCCCGCGCTGCCGCTCGAATCGACCGGCGCAAACGATTCGCACTCGCGCGAGGCTTCGTTGCCCAACGCTCCGGGCACGAGGCGCGTCACCGCTTCCATCACGACGGCGGCGGCCAGCTCGCCGCCGCTCAAGACATAATCGCCGATCGAAACCTCGTCGGTCGCAAGGTGCCGGGCCACGCGCTCGTCCACGCCTTCATACCGGCCGCAAATCAGAATCACCCGCGCGTGCTGGGCGAGTTCCTTCGCCACCGCCTGGGTCAGCAGCCGCCCTTGCGGAGAAAGCAGAATGACGGGGAGATCCGTCGCGGCGCCTTCTGCCTTCAGCGCGCCCACAGCGCGAAACAGCGGTTCGGGCTTGAAAACCATTCCCGGCCCGCCCCCGAACGGCCGATCGTCTACGGTGCGATGCCGGTCGTCGGTCGAATCGCGCAGATCGTGCAGCCGGATGTCAATCAGCCCGCCGGCGCGCGCGCGCTTCAGCAGCCCGTGCTCCAGAATGCCGCTGAAGAACTCCGGGAAAATGGTGATGACGTCGAAAATCAAATTAGTGCTTCAGTATGTCAGTGTTTCAGTATTTCAGTTACTCAGTCCACTCTCGCAGCCACCACCAGCTTCACGAACTGACTCACTGAAATACTGACCTACTGACTTACTTATTCAATTCCAACAAATCTTCCGGCGGATCGACCAGAATTGTTTTCGCCGCGATATCGATCCGCTTGCAGACATCCTGCGCCAGCGGTATCAGCAACTCCGGCCCGCGGCCGGAGGCGCGCGCCACGTGAAGGAGTTCGGCCCCGCCCGTGCGTTCGACCTCGGTTACAATGCCGACCTCTTGCTCCGCGCCGTCCAAGTCTCGAACCACGCGGCAGCCTTCCAAGTCCCAAACGTAATACGAGTGTTCGGGAAGCACCACCCGGTCTTCGCGCAGGATGAACACATGGAGGCCGCGCAGGCGATCGGCCTCATCAATAGAGTCGACGCCCGAGAACTTCAACACGATCCGGCCCTTGTGCGGCCAGCTTCCTTCAACGGCAACGGCTCGCGGCTCGCGGTCGGTTACCTCCAGATAGGCGCGCGCCAAGCGGCCGAACCGCTCCGGAAAATCCGTCAGGATTTCGGCGATCACTTCGCCGCGCCGCCCTTGCGGCCTCACAATTCGCGCGATCGCCAGGAATTGCCCGGCTCCTGTCTCGGGCAATCCCTTCGGTGTTTCACCGCCCGGCATACGGGCTGCGACAGGACGCACGCTCACCGCCTGAACTCGCACCGGGCGCGCCTTGCCGCGCAGCCGCTCACTCGAGAATTTCCAGAGTGTAGCGTTTCTTCAGCTTCATCCCCGCGGCGCCGAGAATGGTCCGAATGGATCGCGCCGTTCTTCCTTGCTTGCCGATCACCTTTCCCAGATCCGAGGGATGAACGCGGAGCTCCAGAATGGTGACCTGCTCTCCCTCGACCGCCCGGACTACAACCTGATCAGGATTATCAACAAGTGCTTTCGCAATGGCTTCGATCAACTCTTTCATCTGCGCCTCCCTTGCAGCATTTGGCGTCCGGAAAGTTTCTCAACTGGGGCATAAGAGCCCCCCCAAGGAAAGATTCCGCAAGAGAAAGATTAGATTCGAATTCGCTCGCCCCGGCCGGGGGCACCTCCACCGCGAACGCACGTCCAAGCTAGACTTTGGGCGCAGGCGCGGCCTTCAGAAGGCTGCGGACCGTCTCCGACGGCTGCGCTCCCTGCTTCAGCCAGTAATCCATGCGTTCCCGCTTGAAGACCAGCTCCGGAGGATTCCGTCGGGCGTTGAAATGCCCCAGGATTTCGACGAACCGACCGTCGCGCGCCCGCTCGCGCTCGATCACTACGATGCGGTAACTGCTTTTCTTATTGGCCCCCGTTCGAGCCAGCCTTATTTTCAGCAATTGTCCTCCTGTCAAGAATCGAAACTGGAAATTCGAAAATCGAAACTCGGAAGAATTATGAATTATGAATTATGAATCCCAGGAATCCGAAGCTAGAAATTTTGGGGGACAGTCGCGCCCGCTCCCTGGCCTGGTTTTTAATTCATAATTTATAATTCATAATTCATAATTTCCTTTAGCCCCTAATTCCCGCCTGCCCCAGCTTCGCCAGCCCCTTCCCCAGCAGGCTTTGGCTCATCGACTTCATCATCTTGCGTGTTTGCACGTACTGGCGCAACAGTTGGTTCACTTGCTGGACGCTGGTGCCGCTGCCGCGCGCAATCCGCTTGCGCCGTTTCCCATTGATGATTTCGTGATTCTCGCGCTCGCGCGCCGTCATGGAATTGATGATGGCCTCGATGTGGACCAGTTCTTTTTCGTCGACCTTGGCCTTGCTGGCTTCCTTGAACATGCCGATCTTGGGCAACATGCCCAGCATCTGTTCCATGGAGCCAAGCGACCGCATCTGCCGAAGCTGGTCCCGGAAATCGCCCAGCGAAAAAGTGTCCGTCTGGATTTTGCGATGGACTTCGAGCGCCTTCTGCTTATCGATCTTTTCTTCGGCTTTCTCGATGAGCGACAGCATGTCGCCCATGCCCAGGATGCGCGAGACGATACGGTCGGGATGAAAAACTTCCAGGGCATCGTACTTTTCGCCCACGCCCACGAACTTAATGGGCTGCCCGGTGACGTGGTGGATCGAGAGCGCGGCGCCGCCTCGGGCATCGCCATCCAGCTTGGTGAGGATCACGCCGGAAGTTCCCAGGCGTTCGTGAAATTCCTGGGCGCTGCGCACCGCGTCCTGGCCGATCATGGCGTCGGCCACCAGCAGAACTTCGCTCGGGCGCAGCTTTGTCCGCAGCTCGCTGACTTCGTTCATCAATTGCTCGTCGATGTGCAGGCGGCCGGCCGTATCGACAATCAGCATGTCGTGGCCGCGGTCGGCCGCGTCCTTGCGCGCCGCCAGCGCCAGTTCGATGGGTGAAGTGATGCCATCGCCAGGAAAGCACGGGATGTCGATGGCCTTGGCAATAATCGCCAACTGCTCGCGCGCCGCCGGGCGGTACACGTCCGTTGAGACCAGCATCGGCCGCTTCCGCCGGTTGGCGAGCCACAAGGCCAGTTTGCCCGCCGTGGTGGTTTTGCCCGAGCCCTGAAGCCCGACCAGCAGAAAAACGTTCGGATATTCTTTGGTGAAAGTCAGGAACGAGGCTTGACCGCCCAGAATGGCAATCAGCTCGTCGCGAACGATCCGCACCACTTCCTGCGCCGGCGCAAAGCCCGAGCGCACCTGCTCGCCCATCGCCTGGATGCGAACGCGGTCCATCAGGTGTTTCACCACGTTCAGGTTGACGTCGGCATCGAGCAAGGCCAGGCGCACGTCGCGCAGCGTCTCGTCAATGGAAGACTCGTTCAGCGCGCCCTGAACGCGCAACGTCTTGAAGACGTTTTCGAATTTTTGCTGTAAAGCGTCAAACATGCAAGATCCGCAGTATTTCAGTCAGTCAGAACATCAGTGGGTCAGTGACTGACAGACCGAAGTACTGACGCACTGACGGACTATGGTTTCAGCCCTCTGCCACGCAAATTCCCTAATTCTAAACTAGTTATTCTATCGGTCGCGCTCCGATAAGTCAAGGTTAAGGCGCTCACCGTAGTTATGCCATTTGCGGGACACGGACGCTCCCAAGTGCAGTCATTCCCGCGAAAGCGGGAATCCATCCGTCGCCTCTCGCCAACGGTCACAGTCTTTCTCTGGTCACCTGCCACATGCCACCGACCATTTTCCCACTCCCGGCCCTTGACTCCCCGTGCTTGCGCTTCAGCCCTTATCTCCTTTATTATATTGTACTAAACTTGCCATTTCGCCCACAGTGGATTCGAGGCCATCTCCGAGACCTTGAATTGAGGCCAATTCATGCCAAAAACAACCTTACGGTGGCTTCGTAATTGGGTTCGTTCCAAATCGACTTCCTTTGTTTTCAATAACCTGGTGGCTTCGAACCTCATTTTTTCACATTTTTTCGTTCGGCCTCCCTACAGTCCACATTTTGGTCCGTCCTGGCGCTGTTCCACGCCAAGGAACGATATTCAATCCTGTCAATTATCTCTCCCAACATCAAACCTCCCCAGGCTTCCAACTCCCGGCTCCTTCGGGCTCTAACCTTTGCTTCCCGGGTCTCGATCAAACGCCCGCCCCACGGCAGCGCAACGGATAAAGGGCGACGGACACTTCTTCCGCCTGCTGGTTCCTAACTCCTAGATCCTTAATCCTATTTTTCCCCTTCCGCAGGCCGAGACGCGGAGAGGAACAACACTACGGGCAGGCCTGAGCCTGAAATCAGTATAGCTCTCGGTTATACCGTTTGTCAAGTATATTTTGGCGGCGGTAACGTCGGGGAGCCAATGCTTCGCGCCTTGGCGTAATGACTTCCCCTGCGTCGGACTGTTCACACACCGTACGGCTCAAAAGTCAGGGAGTCACGGTCAGCGAGATTGTGTTCGATGTTACCCAAGTCTTAGTTTCACCGTCGAACCGCGACACCCGCACACTGTACTTTCCCGGTTTTCTCAGGTCGAACAACGCACTTAAATCGATATCTTCGGTGAAATAGTCGACTGCGTGCGCAACCACGGGTATCCACCACCGTTTTCCATCGGGCGTGTCGCTTGTGGTGCCGCCTGCGTTAACGCCCTCAGCCGTCTTCAGGTAGTCTGATTCGGGCGGAGTTCCCCCATTCGCATCGCGAACCTGCACTGTATATACCGTTCGGGGCCCCCGGGTGGTTTCAGCGAACGATAGGTCCCTGAACATCGAAGCCGTCGCCGTTACTCTGATTTCTTGGCCGGCCTTCACGACATCCCTATTCTTTGGAGTCCAAAGCTCGATCGAGAACGGAATCCTGCCCGGAGGCGGTTGGGCCGCCGAGTAGGCGGGCACAATCTCGACGCACTGGGTACACTCATGCATTTCCAGGGCAAAACTGATCGCTTGTTCCTCGGCGCCTTCGACTTCCAAACCTCTGTGCCATGTGCCAAAGCCCGAGCTCGTCACCGCGATGTCGTAGCTTCCGGGCAGCAACTCAAGAAGTGCCCTGCCGTATCTGTCAGTTTGTGTTTTATGTCCAAAAATCTCTGATGACCGCTGATACTTGACCAGCGCGTACGGGATGACCGCTCCTGTTACATCCGCCACACTGACGGTGATGTGCGCGGCCCCCTTCGACGCTGGGCTCTCGGTTTGCGGGGACTGCACAGATTGCCCTGCGCCGATGCTGAGAGGCGCGAGCAGTGCCGCGAGAAGCAACATTGCAATTCTCATATCTCCCCCTCCGGGCGCACGGGGAACGATCAGCGTCGCCATTATCCGTCTTTTGACACCCAGCGGCGGCTAATTAAGCAGATGCTGGCCAGGAGCGCCGGGTTGGAGCGACGTAAGGGGGGCCCTCGTGGGTGCCTTGAGAAAGGGCAGCACAAAGCCTGACACCTACAAAGCTTGAGCCTGACACGTTGCCCGCGAGGGGCTCGGCGCATTGATATCACTTGACCAAGTGTGATATCATTATTTCTGGGCTCAAGGAGTTCTGTTATGCCAGCGATTGTAGTCCGCAACATCTCTGCCGAGACCCACCGCGCGTTGCGTGTCCGGGCGAGGCGGCACGGACGGAGCACCGAGGCAGAAGTTCGCGCCATCCTGGAGGGGGCCGTGCGGCCGGCGTCGCGCCTCCGGCTCGGCTCCGCGCTCGCTGCGCTAGCCAAGCCGCTAGGCGGCCTCGCTCTCGAGATTAGGCGCGACAAGACGCCCGCGGAGCCGGCGGAGCTTGCGTGATCCTGCTCGATACCAACGTGATCTCCGAAGCCATGCGCCCGCAGCCTGATCGGAACGTGCTCGCGTGGCTCGATGCGCAGGCGGCCGAGAGCCTCTATCTCTCGACCGTCAGCCTCGCCGAGTTGCTGCTTGGCATCGAGAGCCTGCCGGCCGGCAAACGCCGCAGGAGACTGGCCGCTGCCCTTGACGAACAGATCATCGCTCTGTTCGGCGAGCGAATCCTAACGTTCGACCTCAAGGCGGCCGAAGTCTACGCCAAGATCGTCATCCGCGCGCGCCGGCAAGGCCATCCGATGGCAGTGGAGGATGCCCAGATCGCCGCGATTGCCGCATCCCGCCAGTTTAGTGTGGCCACGCGCGACGAGGCGCCGTTCCAGGCGGCTGGCGTTCCGGTGATCAACCCCTGGACCTCGACGCCCGAAGCCTAGTGCCGTTCCAACTTTGTTGGGCAAACAGTTTTCAGCCACTCAGAGAGTCTTTGCGCAAGACGTAGGTGCAATACATAGGCGTAACAAGTTGGAACGGCACTAGGCGCGCGGTCGCCAAGGCGCGTAGGGCCCACTGGGCAGGCACCAGACTTGCCCTTGGGGTGCCATCCATGAATAATCGGACTGATTCAATTCCGCGCTACTGAGGGTTTGTCCATGGCGGAGGAACGATAGGTCTTCAAGGCTAGTCGATGGACGAGGGGCAATTTATTCTTCCCGGTTCGGATCGAAATCACCCCAGAGCACGTGATTCGGGTGAAACCGCATCTGATGAGCTCCGACGAGGAGAGCATTGCCATGTCAAAAGTGGCCTCGGTGACCATTCACACCGGACTGATCTGGTCTGAGATTCGAATCGAGTCTTCGGGAGGCGCTGACCCCATCACCAGCCACGGCCATCGAAAAAAGGACGCACGCCAGATTCGCGACCTCATTGAACAGCTCCAGAAACAGGGCCCGTGAATTGCCGATGCGTTCGTTGCACTCAGCACAAGTTTTCGATTTTCGATTGCCGATTGAAAAGCGCTTCATCGGTAACTGGCGAGCGAGCCTTCAGATCCTTCGCTGGCGCTCAGGACGACATACCATTCTGTGCAATGGAAAGTGGCAAGCGCTTGACGATGGCCGGTTTTCCCGGCAGTATGAATTGAGCCGGTCGTTTCAGCTCGAAGCTCAACTTCGGCGCTTTGCAAGGCGAAAATCGCAAATCGCCGATCGAAAATGATTGGGCCTGTAGCTCAGTTGGGAGAGCACATGGTTTGCAACCATGGGGTCGGGAGTTCGAACCTCCCCAGGTCCACCAATCAATTCAAAGCACTTAATCCCAATCCCGCGTTTCGGAAAAAGTACCAATTCGTACCACATACTGCCTCACAACAAAGCCTGGGCAACTTTTGAGGATGCTTGCCGTTTATCCTCTGACACGGCATGAGTGTAGATGCCGAGTGTTGTCCTGATGTCAGCGTGCCGTAGCAATTCTTTTTGAACGATAGGGACCGTGCCAAGAGCGTGAAGTAGGCTTGAATAGGTGTGCCGGAAGGCATGCCATCCCACCTTACCAATTCCCGCTTTGACCGCTGCGGGCTTGATGTGGTCGGTGAGCAAGATGCCTGCCCAACGTGGTTTGCCAGAATCACCAGCGAACACGTAATCAGAGTCCGCCTTGTAAGTCGCCCTTTCTTTATGTTTGAGCAGGACAACCGCCAAGTCGGGGTCTAAAGGCAAGTTCGCTTCGGATGCATCGGTTTTGGTTGAATTCACTTCTCCCGTTACGACGCTCCGCTGAATCCTCACCGTGAGGTTCTCAAAGTCAATGTCCCCCCACTGCAAGGCGAGAAGTTCACTCACCCGAAGCCCGAGACAAGCAATCGTTACGACCATAGTCCTGTAAGGCTCCTCCAGTTTTGTCAAAAGAGCCTTAAATCCGCCCGGCGTTAGCACCGGGTGGGATTTCAACCTCTTGTGTGACTGCCTTACAAGAGTGATGGGGTTCCGTTCCAAAATCTCCCAGCGAACAGCTTGATTGAACAAGGCGTGCATGTAACCTCGAATATGGGCCCTCACTTGGCGGGAGTGCGGGTAGGCATCTAGCCAATCTTGAACTGCCATGGTTTTGACGTCCTGTACGAACTCCGTGCCCCATCTCGGACGGACATGCTTGTTGGATAACCATCGGTAACAGTTTACTGTATTGCGTCGGCAGTGCTTCGGCGCGTACTCTTCTATAAAGCGGTCCATTAGCGCCCCAACAGTAACAGAGTGGAATCGGGCTTGCGGAGTCTGTGCATTGACCTTGATCCGCAGATGCTCTACTGCCCTTTCCGCATCCGCCTTGGTGGGCAGCTTCAACACGGTGCCGACCAAGACGGACTTCCGCCTTCCGTCCTCGAAGTACCTGAATTGCCAAACGTGCGGTCCTTTCTTGCGCTTCCTGAGAATCAAATCTCCGTATTGATATCGTGCCGTCACAGTTTCTCCTTTTCAGAATGAAGTCTCTGTGCGGCACGGCTGGCATCCGGAGTGTAGCTTAGTATTCACCCAAGACTCAATCGCTGATGCCCGGTACCGCCAAAACTTCCCGACCTTCAATGCCGGGACCTCACCTGCTTTAGCCCAACGCTCAAGAACCTTGGGGTTAACCCGAAGTATGCTTGCGGCTTCCGCCGACGTTAATAGTGGTTCCAAGTTGCTCCCCTTTCTGATCCTTCTGCCGCTACGCCCCAGAGGGGCGTTTCACCGGACTTCCACCGGCTCTTCAGGCGGCTTCAAGTCGCTGACCAGCAGCGACCGCTGGGTCATATCCCAGTAATACCGTGGGCTTCGCAAAACCTTAGGGAATCTTGAAGTCCCCGGAACTCGGGAGGGGCCCCGGTTATCACCGGCCCGGGCCATGGTTCTCTTGGCCACACTCCCCAGCGGCAGCTATTTGTCGGTGAGTAGCCCGACTCCTACGGCGGTCGGTTGCTGTCCGACGCCTTGCCTCGTCTCTTTCAGGAATTCCGTAATCCCCCTGTGCCTGACTCCGTCCAGAAGGTCTGACGGATGGTATTCCCGACCAGCCCCATGCCCGAACCTGAAGGCTATCCCCCGCCCTGCGCACAGATCCCTTACGTGCCGGGCCCATTCCAAATCGAATGGCCGGAAGTCGGGAGTGCTGCGCTCCCCGCTGACGCAGACCAATCCGATGCCACCGAGATGGTGGGCAAGCTCGGGCGTGGGGTCGTCGAGGCACGGGCAGATGTCGATGAACTTGAAGGCCGCAGGGATATCCCGCAGGAAATCCACCCTGTCGAGGTGGCACTTGGACTCGACGCTCGCGCCGATGGCGACATTGGGATAGCCCATGTCCCAATTGGAGGGCAGGCATCGGGCCAGCCTGTGCGTCCGCTTGCTACAAAACATCCAAGTCAAGTTGGGAGTCGAGCGCATGATTTCCCACGCTTCGGCACGCCAGGGGTCGGCTTCTTCTATCAGGAAGTCCGAGCAGAAGCAGATGCCGACCGTCTTGCGACCGCCCGCCGCCGCTGCGGCTTTCTGCCATTTCATGGGTCGATCCCAAGTGCTTGTGCAGCGCCGGACGGTCCCCGGGTCTCTTCGGTACTGCCGCAGCATGGGGAAGATGAAGCAGTTCTTGCAGGCTTCGCTAAACTTATGGCAACCTTCCCATGGGTTCCAGTTATCGCTATGGTTGTGATGTTTGTGCTTCATCGTCCCACTCCTTGACCGAAATTCTTGGTTCTTTCATGTTGCTCACTCCTTGCCCTATGCTGGTCACGGCCGCTTCCTGGACAGCATCGGTTTGCTCCACTTCCTTCTCCTTCAAACATGACCAGCGTCGTTTCTTGGCCATTGATCCTGAATACTCAATTCCTAGCGCGTAGCGAAGGGTCTTTCCCAACGTCGGTCATCAATCGGCTTGACTGATGCAATTTCCAAACGCCATCTTGCTGAAGGAAGCGGCATTTTTTCATCGCGCCCCCAATTTGGCGGCCATGGATTCGAGTGGCCGGCGTCAAGCTGGTTCCTTGGCCATAGCCGCGATCCGACTGACAGGGAGCAATATCAATCCTGGGCAGTCCCTCACAATTATTCTTCTCTGAAATCGCTCGGCTAGCTTGCCCCGCCCGCGACTCAGGCCATGGCGGATCGCGATTTCGGCGATTCCGCCGCAATTCTTCAGTCCAACCAGCTTTCAGATTTGGGAGTAGCTCAGGCGCGAGCCCCTGATTAGCTCTGCGACTCGCTGCTCGACGACCGCTGGAATCTTGCCGTGGCGGCGGACGTGGTCAATGGCCCGGACCATGAGTGGTGGCTTGGACTCGTGAGGTGGCCGTCTCAGTCCCTGCCAAGACAGGGAGGGCCGCACACGGAGCCGTCCTGTTGCCTCTCAGGGTCAAGCTCATTCGCTATGTCCTCCGCAAAGAAGTTGACGAACACTGCACGGACGACGGAGTAGCAGCACCCGTGTTCCTCCATCACAGACAGCACAGCATTCCAAGTGTCTTCGTAGAGGCGGTCAATGGCGTTGTCAACTTCCAACCAGCCACCGTGCCTCACAGACGCATGACCGATGAGGTCACGGCATGTCAGCGAGAATGCCGCCCTGTAACGATTGTCTTCGTCCTTGTCCCGTGCCGCTCCGATGCGTGCGAGGAAGCCCGGATTGCGCTCCTCCTCAGCATCAATGATTTTGTTCTGTTGGTCCGGCGGCATGGTGCTGTCTTGCCGCTTGTAGAAGCTTCTTGCTTTGTCCTTAATCCTTGCCTTGCCTGATGCCATGTTCGCTCTCCTTTACGGTTCTGCCGCTACGCCTGTCTCGGGGCGTTTCGCCGGGGTCCCGCCGGTCCGTCGGGCGGCTCCCCGTTGCTGGCCAGCAACGTCCGCTGACCTGTATCCCAGTAATACCGTGGTTGGGGAATCTCGAAGTTCCCCCTCCTGAGCAACGAATCGGGTGCCGGAAAGCTCAATCACCGGCATTCCGCAACAGCCTCCCCCCATGCTGATCGCGCTCGCCCAGGCCTTCGGTTCTCCGAAAAGGGGCTGCCCGACCAGGGACTCGTCGCTGGTCTTCTTTCCGGTGGCCAGCGTTTCATTCATCGTGTAGAATCCCACGCGAAGCCGCCGCCTGCGGCGTTCGCCAAGTTCGGCAGCGACCGACCGGCAATGGAGGCGGACCAGGCATCCGGGTTCTTCAGCGTTGGGAAGGAGCGAGGAGCGGCGATGGCCAAATTGCTAAGGCATGGGAGCCTTTTCACCGGCGTCGGGGGAGTGGACCTCGGTCTCGGCTGGGCGGGATTCAAGACCGCATGGCAAGTTGAAATCTGCCCTTTCGCCAGAACTGTGCTGGAGAGGCGCTGGCCAGAAGTGCCGAAGTTCGCGGACGTAAGGGATTGCGGAAAGGCAAACCTTGATCCCGTGGACATCATCACGGGCGGCTTCCCGTGTTCCGATGTGTCGGTAGCGGGAAGGAAAAAAGGGCTCGGGACCGAAGACTGCCCCACCGAGCGGAGCGGTCTCTGGTTCGAGTGCCGCAGGATCATACGCGAGCTCCGACCGCGATGGGTCCTCATCGAGAACGTCTCCCGCCTCCTGGACACGGCAGACGGCGACACGGTGCTTGATGGGCTGGAAGAAATCGGCTACGCCTGGTGGCCGCGCCTTCTGGACGCCGGGGCGCTCGGGGCACCGCACAGGCGGGAGCGGGCATGGATACTCTGCCGCGACCGCGCCGACGGGCACTCGGATATCGAAGCAGCGATGGTCGGCCAAGGGGCGCTCCCGCCGGACTGCCGGGACCGGATGGGGGAGGCGCTCGAAAGGTGGGACTACTGGAAGCGAGAGCTGGCAAGGGGAGCGGGGCATGGGTGCCCTGCCATGACGACCACGCCAACGGCGACGGCGGTGCTGGAGGCGGAATGGCCCGACGGGCGGATTCGCCAGAATGGCGGGGGGCGATGGAGGAAGCGAAGCAAGAGGGGCACAGAAGGCTCGATGTCGTGGGCACAGGAGATGGCGGCGCGGGCGGTGGCGCAAAGGAACCCGAGGCTTGTGCCCACCGCCGAGTGCTGCGAGGAGTTCATGGGATTTCCGGCCGGATGGACTCGCGTGGGCGAGGAATCCACGGAGCTTCCGAATGAATGGATCAAGGGTTGGGGCGAGGAATCCGATGCCGACGCCTACGCCCAGATCGTGCGGGAAGTCCACCGGATGCCCGACTGGCCAGACAGAGTCAAGGCGCTCGGCAACGCAGTGGTGGTCCAGGTGCCGATGCTGATCGGCGCTTGCATCCAGGAATATGAATCGCGGCTTCCGACCGCAGCTCTTGCCCGGGCTGGCGAGCGCAAGGAGGACGGCTTGAGCCGGAACCTTGCGGCGCGGATCGTGCCCGTCCGCGAGACTCGCGAAGATTCTTCGGAAGTCGAGGTGCGGTTCGAATCACTCGGAGTGGAAGGGACGAGGAAGACGTACCGGGAGCTGAACGCAGCCCTGGAGGGGCTGGCCAGCAGAGTCGTGCAGACGATGAGGCAAATCGTCCCTTACCTGGCCGGAATGCAGAGCCTCCTTTCCCAGCGGGGCGCTGACCGAAGGATGGTCCTCAGGAAGGCTGGTCTGCCTGGTTGGACGGAATGGGCGGAGCGCTACGCGAAGAGCCTGGACTGCACGATCCGGACAATCCAAGTCCATATCAAGCTCCATCGGGAAGAGCAGGAGCGCGGGGCGTCCGGTCGTGTGGTTGCTGCCAAGAAGCTGACCAGGGGCAGCGGCGGCTCGAAGCCGTTCAAGCTCACTGGTCGGCAGCAGTCTGCGCTCATCAAGGCGCAACTGGTCATGAACGACCTTGTGACCGCGCTGAAGAGCGGCGGGGACTGGAAGCCGCTCCTGGTCAAATACGAGAAAGTAGCCGCCGCCCCGCCCTTGTTGGGCGCGTACCTGGACGGCTTGAGCCGCGAGCCTGACTGGAAGGCTGCGCTGACCAGTCTGGTCAATGCGCTGGAGCCGTGCGCCGACAGGTTGACCCCCTTGACCAGTGATGCGATGAATGCCGCCAGGTCGCTGCTGGGGGGAAAGACCAGCGCAGAAGCCACCGTTGCCGCGCCAGCGCCGCCGACTTTCCCGTACCCAGACGGCAAGGATTGGCTGGCTTCCGGTCTGGTCGCAAGCATGCCCGCCAAAGGGCTCGCCTCCAGCCATCCTGACCACGAGGGCAATCATCTTCCTTCCCCGGCTTGACCCCCGCAGCGCTCTACGCACCGCGGTTCCCCAGCCTGTGGTCTCGGCGCGAGTAAGTCATCCCTGACAACGCAGTCCATGTAGAAGATCATCCCCGAGACTAGTCACCACAAAGCCTGACCGCTTCGGAGCCTGACCATCTCCTGAAGGCTGGCCAGACCCAACGGCGCGCCAACCGGTCGAACTCACCTCTCCGCCCATGCTGCAAGGAATATAACGCGCACTTTCAGTCGCTTAAAGCCCCAGTCCGAGCCAACGGGAAGCCCGCCGCGAAAAACTCAGCTTTCGGTATTGGACCCATATGCGAGCCCGACAAGGTTGATGGCCAAGAAGTCGGGGGGCATAAGGGAGAAAAGCAAATGGAGTTTAACTACGTTTCGGATGGTGCATGCGAAGTGCCCAGCCCCGGCGGTCACGCCGATGTGGATTGGTTGATGGGCGGTGCGGGAGTTGGCGAATTCGATCCAGGCTCGCTGATTCCAGACTTTGCCGCAAAGCCCTATGAAGTTTATTGCGGCGATGCAGTCGAAACAATCCGGAAGCTCGGGGCGGGAGGCGTCAGGTTCGATTGCGTCGTCACTTCGCCTCCCTACTATAGGAAACGCCGTTACGGTAAGTCCGAACAGGAAATCGGCCAGGAGAAGGATGTCAACTCATTCGTGTCATCTTTGGTCCGGGTCTTCCGGGAAATCCCGCTGCGGCCGTGGGGCAGCATCTGGGTGAACCTCGGCGACAAACGTGGTCCCAATAAGGAACTCCTGGAAGTGCCCGAGCGTTTTGCCGTTGCCATGCAGAACGCCGGGTTTTTCCTCGTGGATAAGGTAGTGTGGGCAAAAGAGGTGGTCATGGTAGATGGCACCTCCCTCGGCCGTTGCATGGTGGAGCCAGCGAATGGCCGCCTCAACGAAAATGGATGGGAACCCTTCTATCGTTTCGTTCGTGACCCGGACAAAGCGTGGTCAGACACTTGTGCGGTTCGCATCCCCCGGGATTCCAGGCACTTCTTTCAGGAGGGCACCGAGACGCCAGTCGCGCAGCATCCCTACAAACTCGACATGGAATGTGTTACCTCGCTCGAAGGGAAAAATGCCTCCGCCGTCTGGTATGTCGGGAAATCACGCAAGGGAAGGAATTTTTTCGCAGCGTATCCCAGCTGCTTGGTCGAGCGACCCATTGCCATGACGTGCCCAGAGTACCTGGTGGATGACGGCGGGGAGATCAAGCCCAGGGAACGCATCGTTGAGCCGACTGTTTATTCCGAGGGACCGGGAAAGTCCAAAAGAATGATTGGACAATACACCTCCACCGTAGAGAACCTGCAAGAGAAATCAGGCCGCATGGACAGTGGCCGGCAGTACATCCCGCAATATCCAAGAACCTTGGGCTGGACGCACGAAGATAGGTCCGTGGTGGGCCCGGGGATCGTGCTCGACCCGTTTGGGGGCACTGGCACCACGGGCGAGGTCGCCATCCTGCTGGGCCGCAGGTTCGTTGGCATCGACCTGTACCAGGACAATGCTGATCGCATGAAGGAGCGGTGCCAGAAGGCGCTTGCGAGACTAAGAACTGAAAGAAGAGTGAACTGAGGGAGCTCAACGGTCTGGCGGAAAGTCTTGTCGCGGCGGTTGGCGTGCGGAAAGGCAGTTGCAACCCCGTGGCACCGCATGCATCAGGCATCATGAAAGACTTCTCCTGCACGAGCATCGTCGCGAACTCCGCCTGCTGCTTGGGTTATGCATTACCCAAGAAGCTTGGGTTTCCTTCCCCGCCCTCGGTGAGCCTGGCGCGCCTGCGGCGCGGGGAGTGGACGTTCGCGCAAGATGACAGGGCGCGGGCCTGGTCCCGGAAGGCGATGGACGGGAAGCCCGAAACTCGGCAAGCAAATGGGAGCAGGAATTTGGAAGTTATGGGATTACGACCTTTGGGCGAGGCACCCCGATCCCGAACCGTGATCGGCATTCAGCCAATCGGGAAAATCGCGCTAGGGCGAATCCAGGCTTCTGGCTTTCGCGCCATTCGCCGCATCCTCACGGCGACGACCTGCTTGCATCGCCCTGAGTTTTGCCGCCGCCACGGCGGGACTCCAATGGCATGGCTCACGCTAATTCTCCTTGTGGTAGTTGCGGACATTTATTCTGTCGGGATCGGTCAGCCTGCGCAGAAGCGCCTCGCCGGTCACCCTCACCTGCTCGACGTCCGACTTGAGGAACATGTCACGAAACCCCTGCATCGTCCGGTTGGTCGTGACGATGAGTTGACCGCCGCACTCATCCATGGCATCGACGAGCCGGAACAGGACATTGGCGGCGAACTCCGTCATCTTGCGCTTGTCTATTTCCTCAAGCACCAGCACGGGGCGATGGTCGTTCTTCCTGGCCCAGAGTATCTGGTCCACGGTCACGTCCCGCTGCACGCTCTCCTTGTCGTCCGCCATGGCATAGGCGACCTCCGAGTCAAACAGATGGTTTCCGTCCACCCGCCATAGGTACTTGAGTGCATACTGCGAGTTTGTCGGGTCGGGCTTACGGAAGGCCGTCCAGAGCGCGTGGATGTACAGGGCGGCCGAGTAGGTGGTCTTGGAGGTGCCGGGCTTCCCCAGGAAGAAGTAGGAGTCGTCGGGGTGGGCGCGCAGGAAGGCTATCTCCTTCTCCTGGCGGGCGCGGGAGAGCGACGACTTGTCGCTCCATGACAGGCTCGACAGGCTGAACTTGCAGAGCCTTTCCGGCAGCCTCTTGGCCAGCATCTTCTGGAAGTCCCTGAAACCGATGCACTCGCAGCCGAACGTGCGCAGGAAGTAAAAATTTGTCACGGTGCCCCGGCACAGGAGCGTGACGGACTTCGTGTCCTTGCAACGGGGGCACGGCCTGCCCTCCAGCACGGCCCGCCTTGCCTCGGTGTCCCATGGAGCCAGGGCGTTCGCCGGGTCCTCGGCGACCTCGTACTTCCCGTCCTGGTCGGACTCGCGGCGGTAGAACATCCACGTGTCCCGGTCTCCGGCCTTCAGCGCCATGCACTCGTCCTTCGTGAGCTTGAGCGGGTAGCGGGAGCGCAGCTCCCTAATCCGCTTGGCGATCCTTTCCAGGCGGTCCTCCTCGTAACGCGGATCGCGGAGGTCCTCCACGTCGTCCAGGCCGTCCTCCAGCAAGTCAATGGCGTCGCTCATATGATTCCCCTCTCCTTGAATTCGGCGACCCAATCAGGGTGCAGCCGTTCGTACTCTTTCTCGTTCTGGCGGAGGTGTTCCTTGGTTTCCTCCAGCCCCTGTTCGTTGATGATTCGCTCGAAGCCCCACAGCGACTCTTCCTTGCCAGCGGTCGGTGCGGCGGCCTTCCTCGCCTTGGCGTTCGCCTTTCCCTTCTGCCAGCGGTTGAAGTTGGTCACGATGTGCTCCAGCATGTCCTCGAAGTAGTCAACCGGGTCGGGGTATTTCTTCCCGTCCTTGCCCTTTGAGTTCTTCCCCCGGATGAGCTTGCCGGACGACCAGAACGGGTCGGTCTCGAAGCCGAACTTCATGTAAGCGGCGAGGGACGGGTAGGTCTTCAGGAGGCGGGACAGCACGGAGTGCCAGTGCAGGAGCGTGCTCTTCTCGTTGTATCCGGGGTTCCCCTGGTAGTTCAGGAACATCTCGACCAGCTTCTCCGTCTCAGGCTCGCGGGAGGCGAGGGAGTTTGGGGAGATGTAGTCAACGGGAACGAGCCTACGCTCTGGTGGGGCGGCATTTGGAAGGGTGGCGGCGCTTTGCGCCGATGGGCACACGGAGACCTCGGGTTCCGCAGGAAGGGAGGAGACAGGCTCCACAGGTTGAGGCTTGCTCTCGGGAGCCAGGTTCCCCGTCCGGGGAATTGAATCCGAGCCGGGGTCCGGTCCGGCCTTCACTCTATCTATCCTGTCATTCTCTACGTCATTAGATAGGTCATTCGGGTGGCGTGGTGCCACCAGTGCTGGTGGCGTGGTGCCACCACCTAGTGGCGTGGTGCCACTAGTGGCGTCATGCGACTGGTGGTCTGGTGCCCCTGGTGGCGTGGTGCCACCAATTGGAGCCTCGAATCCCCATCCTTCGAAATGCCACCGGCCGCCTTCTTCCCTGACGGTCTTCCGCTTCAGGGTCCAGGAATTGCTGGCTCTCTTCGTTCCCCGCGCCTTGTCGAACAGGCCCACATCTTCCAGCAGCCGCGCAGCCGCGATGGCCGTTTTCCTGTCGATGCCCCCGGCGGCCTTGGCGATGGCAGCGTAGCTCAGGAAGCATCCCCCTCCGTTCATCCTGTTCGCCAGGACGATTGCCACCATCTTGAGCACAAGGCCGCTGATGGTCCTCGCGCCGCTGGCGTCTTTCCCCGGCGGGAAGTCGGTATTGATTGCCGCGAAGAGGGCCTCACTGCCCATTGACCTTCTCCGTTCCCGTGCCGGCCGCCTTGAGGTCCTTCTTGCGCAGGCCGTTTTTCTTCGCTATCGAGAAGACGGTGCCAATCGTGGTCCCGTTCTTCGTGGCCACGCCCATATATGAGAGTTTTCCTTCCCGCAGGTCGGCAAGGACGTTTTCCTTCATTTCCTCCCTGAACCTGAGCAGCTTGTTTTCTGGGTACAAGGTGTTGTCTCCTTCGTTTTCCGTTCTCGTATCTGTGCGCGTACATATAGTAGTTTCCGTAGTCGCAAAACTGCGGTTCGCCCCCTGGGCGCAGAAATGGAAGCGCAGGCGGCTAGACGTTGCCTGCAACCGGCCCTCGTCTTTTCGCATTGGCGGGCGAACCGGCGTCCGAGGCGGGGAGTTCCGGGGACTCTTGCTGAAAAACCGGGCTTGGGTCCGCTTGACGTCGCGTGGGGGCCTTCCTCGCCCGAGGGAACTCCTGCGATGCCGTCAAAGCGGACACAAGGGTTCCCTCCTGCTCTACGGTGTGACTCGGGCCGTGGCGTTCGACGCGACGAACGAAGTCACGATCCCGGCGACCTCGGCAGTGGGCTCCCTGTCACTCCGAGATTCGACAACGAAAAATCCACGCGATATGCGGTTCTTTAGTAGGGAGCAATTTGCCGATGCAATTCCTGCTCCCAAATTTCAAATCCGAGGAGGCATTCTCATGGAAGGAATCACCGCAGAGGAAAGAACGACCGATGTTGTCCCAGGATCATCGCCCGCCACAGATTCCCCTGGAACGTTCGGGGAGCCAAAGCCCGCCGACGAGATCGCGCAGCTCTGGACGGTCCACGTCCAGGCGAAGGGCGTCGTCAGAAAGACGCGGGAAGAAATGAAGGCCGTGCGCCAGCGGCTGAGCGAGCGGCTATCCGAGATCAAGCCGCTTCTGGTGCGCCCTGGCCGCAGCGGCCAATGGTCGGCCTGGCTGAAAGAGCGCGGGATTAGTCGCGCCAGCGCCGACGGCCTTGTCCGGCGATATGCGGCTGCTCTGCCCGGACATGAATCGACTCACGAGGAGATTTCAAACCCGCCAGACGACAGCGCCGAGAACCTGGCCAAGGTCGTATGGTCGCGCCTAAAGAAGGTCCTGGCCACCGATCAGTCTGCGATCGATTTCATCGGCTGTCTCGTGACCGCATCGGGCGTCGCTCACGAGCAGCGTGATGACGGGCTGGTCATTTTCAATCCCGTGCCCAAGGCTGCGGATCAATTGTCAGATTCCGCCCCTGCAACTGACCCAATTCCGCAGCCTTGCGATGAAGCCTCTAACATTGCGGCCGAGCCACCGGCGGAAGCCTCGGCGGCAATCCCGGCGACCGAGCAGGCTGCTGGCGATGGCGACGTCTGTGCCGAAGCAGTGGTTTAATCGCCGCTGGGGCCGAGCGTCATCGCGGCAAGAAAGCGGAAGCTTTGGCGCTCGGCCCTCGCCTGTCAGGAGGAGAACCATGGACAACCGGTCCGAAGTGGACAATCAGAAGAGATTACAGAAGGAATCCGCCGCCGAGCTGGCGGTCGGCGCGCTGGAGGGCAACCCTAACCCTTTGGACGTGGACATGGGCGATGTCGACTTTTCGCCCGCCATTCTGGACCTCGCCGGCAGCCCAGAAGAAGCCGAGACTTGCCCGACTCCCCGCTGCACTCGCTCCGACGTGGATGAGTGCATCCTATGCGGCCAGCTACTGCGTGAGGACTGAGCTGGCTTGCCGGGGACGCCTGGCGGCCGCCATCCCCGCACTGGGGCGAGTCGCCGCCCGGCACGCCGCCGCTGGGCTGGGGCGGAGTGCCGGCCGAGCAAAAAAAGCGGTTAGAAACCGCAAAAAACGCACCGCCGCTGCGCTACTGCCTTTGCGCCAGAGGGCGATTGCAGCCTCGGTTTCAAGTCGCCTTATGCTTCCCGGTGCGGCAGGGTGGTCCGCAGGCTGCTGCGAGTTTTTGGACCAGCCTGGCGGGGCGATTTTCGTGAGAGTCCGGTGCTGCGGTCGAGCCCGGTCGAGGCATTGGACCGATTCGCCCGCCTGCGGTCGTCAGCGGCGATCGGCGGCGGCGCGCCGGGACCGGGCAGTGGGGTATGTCAGCTTGAAAGACTTTCTTGCGAGCGAGAGAGGTTCGGGCAGCCTGGGCGTGATGCGGGCCACGCTCGCAAGGACCACCGTGACGATTTGCAACGGCGACTCCCGGGAGCTCGGCTGGATCGCGCCGGGGTCAGTCCACCTGGTCCTGACCTCGCCCCCGTACTGGACGCTCAAGGAATACCCCCGCCGCGAGGGTCAGCTCGGTCTCGTCGAGGACTACGACGCCTTCCACGACGGGCTCGACAAGGTGTGGAGGCATTGCTTCCGCGTGCTGGTTCCTGGCGGTCGGCTGGCGTGCGTCGTGGGGGACGTTTGCCTGTCTCGCCGCCAGCATGGCAGGCATTTGGTCATGCCCCTGCACTCCGACATCACCGTGAGGGCGAGGAAACTCGGCTTCGACAACCTGACTCCGATCCTCTGGCACAAGATTACGAACGCGCGCCACGAGGTCGAACGCGGGCGCGGGTTCCTGGGGAAGCCCTACGAGCCCAACGCCATCGTCAAGAACGACGTCGAGTTCATCCTCATGCTTCGCAAGCCGGGCGGCTACCGCCAGCCCACGGGCGAGCAGCGGGAAGCGTCCAGGCTTTCGAAGCAAGAGCACCGGGCGTGGTTCCGTCAGGTATGGAACGGCCCCAACGGGGAGTCTACAAAGAACCATCCGGCGCCGTTCCCGGAGGAGCTGGCGCGTCGGCTCGTGAGGATGTTCTCCTTCGCCGGCGACACTGTCCTCGACCCCTTCATGGGCACGGGGACGACCCAGCTGGCCTCCGCCCGCTGCGGCCGGAACGCCATCGGGGTTGAGATCGAGCCGGCTTACGCCGCGATGTCGAAGGAAAGAATCGAGAGGGAGCTGGGGGCGCTTTTCCGGCCGGCGGCGCCCGCCATCCGCCTGGTCCAGGAAGCCACCCCGCCCGAAGTGGGAGTTGCATGCGGCCCGGACCGGCGGCTCACGATGGCTTTCGCCAAGCGCGATGATCCATCCGATGGAATCGTCTTTCCGGGACCCCAGGCTGCTGCTGCCGTCCCGACCAATGCTTGCGCCCTGTCCGATCCGGAAGTCGCGTAGCCAAGAAAGCAGCCCGATTATGCGCATGAAACGGAGAATGGTCCCAGCGGCGACGCTTGCTTTGCTACTCGCATCGACCGTGCTTGCCCAACAGCCGGGGCGTCTGCTGGTCGTGGATGTGTATGGCAAGTACGGCTTCGGCAAGGACCGTTGCAACCCTAAGATTCTCGGGAGACGCAAAACCGACCCGTTCCGTGGTCCTTGGAAGCGCCCAGCACTGAAAGCTCGGCGGGACATTGAAGTCGCAGGCACTCGGGTGTACATTGCCGGTCGGGCGAAAACTGAAAACGGAAATTCTGGCCCAGATGAAACAGGACGGCCCGGAGTTGGTGCGCAACGCGGTTCCGATACTGAAGCCAGAATGCTCTGAGATCCCACATTTGCCTACAGCGCCATCCGTCCGCCGCCCGCAGAACCTGATAACAGGGCAGTCCTAGTAGAGGAGCAGTGAGCAGCCCATGACAGACCGACCCGACAATCCGGGCGATCTTCAGCCGAAAGATGGCCCCAGGTTACCACACGCTCGTCGGAGCGACCGCGTCCCGATTGAACTCGACATTCAGGTGTCGGGAACAGACGGTCAGGGCCGAAGTTTCATGGAGGATACCCGGACGGCTATCGTCAGCCGGCACGGCGCGAAAATTCGATTGAGTCGCAGAATGGTGCCGGAACAGGAGCTGACGGTTCGTTGCGTGAAGACGGGAAAGGAAAGCGATGTCCGCGTGGTCGGACAGATCGGTGGCGGCCCCGGGGAGTACTTCTACGGAATCCAGCTCCTGAATCAGGAGGTCAACCTATGGGGCATCGAATTCCCGCCAATAACGGAATCGGAAAAAGCTGTGGCGCGCTCGCTAATGGAGTGCGGGGGTTGCTACACTCAAGAGCTGGTTTGTTTGAACGAGTTCGAGGCGGAAGTATTTGAAGCCAGTGGGTCTCTTTCACGACGGTGCAAACGCTGCGCGGACACCACTCTCTGGAAAC